>Ga0123333_10004140_pt1 | contig 13720 bp, 11 predicted proteins | sample BioC12SIPDNA_3_FD_89957 | JGI IMG/M metagenome (GOLD analysis project Ga0123333, IMG submission 89957) | Anaerobic biogas reactor microbial communites from Washington, USA - Biogas_R2_B C12 SIP DNA | ecosystem: Engineered > Bioreactor > Anaerobic > Unclassified | place: Washington, USA... | reverse complement strand
CCCGGGAACGTATTCACCGCAGTATGGCTGACCTGCGGTTACTAGCAACTCCGACTTCATGCAGGCGGGTTGCAGCCTGCAATCTGAACTGAGACCGGCTTTCTGGGATTGGCTCCGCCTCGCGGCTTTGCGACCCTCTGTACCGGCCATTGTAGCGTGTGTGTAGCCCTGGACATAAAGGCCATACTGACTTGACGTCATCCCCACCTTCCTCTGGTTATATGCCAGCAGTCTCGCCAGTAAAGTATAACTGGCAACAAGGGTTGCGCTCGTTGTCGGACTTAACCGAACACCTCACGGCACGAGCTGACGACAGCCATGCAGCACCTGTGTACGCTTCCCGAAGGATCGGTCACCTTTCGGCTCCCTACGACGTACATGTCAAGCCCAGGTAAGGTTCTTCGTGTAGCATCGAATTAAACCACACGCTCCGCTGCTTGTGCGGGTCCCCGTCAATTCCTTTGAGTTTTAACCTTGCGGTCGTAGTCCCCAGGCGGGATACTTAACGCGTTTGCTTCGGCACTGATGGCCTTGACCACCATTACCTAGTATCCAACGTTTACAGCTAGGACTACCGGGGTATCTAAGCCCGTTTGCTACCCTAGCTTTCGCCTCTCAGCGTCAGGTGCAGGCCAGAAAGCCGCCTTCGCCACTGGTGTTCTTCCCGATATCTGAGCATTCCACCGCTACATCGGGAGTTCCACTTTCCTCTCCTGCCCTCTAGTCGCTCAGTATTGGACGACCTTTCTCAGTTAAGCCGAGATCTGTCACGCCCAACTTGAACAACCGCCTACTTGCCCTTTACGCCCAGTGATTCCGGATAACGCTTGCCTCCTACGTCTCACCGCGGCTGCTGGCACGTAGTTAGCCGAGACTTGTTGCTGTGGTACTGTCCTTCCTCATCCCACAGTAAAGGGTTTTACAACTCGAAAGCCTTCTTCACCCACGCGGCGTTGCTGCATCAGGGTTTCCCCCATTGTGCAATATTCCTTACTGCTGCCTCCCGTAGGAGTCTGGACCGTTCTCAATTCCAGTGTGGCTGATCATCCTCTCAGACCAGCTACCGATCTTTGCCTTGGTAGGCCGTTACCCCACCAACTAGCTAATCGGCCGCAGGCTCATCTCAAAGCGGCCTAGGCCTTTCTTCCAACCTTAGGCTGGACCACATGCGGTATTAGCTGCCCTTTCGAACAGTTATCCCCCACTTTGAGGCAGATTGCCTACGTGTTACTCACCCGTCCGCCACTCACCGTATGCACCCTTCCGTCGCTTTATCCCGTCTGAACGATTTCTCGCCCTCGCGTTCTGCCACAACTTCCAGATCCTAACGATGCGTTCGACTTACATGTATCAAGCACGCCGCCAGCGTTCATCCTGAGCCAGGATCAAACCCTCCATGAAAAGTGTTACCCTCTCACGAGAGTCCGTTCCGATCAAAACTCTTGTCCTTTCGGACTCGCTGTTTCTGCCACTCTTTAGTTGTTAAGGTGCTCTACCCTCTCGACGCCCCGCCGTCTCCGACAGACCGCCTCCAGTGCATTGATCATTCTACGTCATCCGGGCCGCACCGTCAAGTCCGACCTTTTCACTGTTTCCTGATCCTGCACCCCGGGAGACCCGACACTCTCGTGCACCGTTCTCGCCCAGTGCGCGTGGCACTCCACTCTCGGATCCCGCCTTGCGGTGACCCAACGCTTTGGCCACGTCTCATCCGAGCGATGTTCAAGTGCTCAGAGGTTCGTCAGCGAGGTTTCCCCTCGCCTGCCTCCCCGTCATGCCCGTTCATTGCACGAGCACAACGGGGCGGGATGATACACGCATGTCAGAAGCCTGTCAAATCAGCCTGCGACCTGCAAGAGCCTCCGAGAGTGTCATACGATCAGCGTACTCCAGGTCTCCACCTCGTGGCAATCCCAGGGCAAGACGCGTAACCGACACGCCGTACGGCTGAGCCAGTCGCGAGATGTAGATCGCGGTGGCGTCACCCTCCAGAGTTGGGTTCGTCGCCAGGATGATCTCCCGGATGCCGTCCTCTCGTACGCGCGCGAGCAGGGGCTCGATGCGAAGCTCGTCCGGACCGATGCGTTCCATGGGCGAGATATGGCCGTGCAGCACATGGTAGAGCCCATGAAAGTTGCCGGTGTTCTCTATCGCAACCACGTCGAGTGGCTCCTCAACCACACAGATCGTCTGATGATCGCGCCGGTCGTCAGTGCAGATTGCGCATGGGTCGGTTTCGCTGATGTTGCAGCATCGCGAGCACATGATAGTCTGGCGATGCAGCGCGGCCACCGCCTCGGCCAGTACCGCAGCCTCCTCCTCCCCCGCCCTCAGCAGATGGTAGGTGAGCCGAGACGCCGTCTTTGGACCAATGCCCGGCAGCCGGCTCAGGGCATCAATCAGCCGGTCTACCGCCCTGGGCATGGACGCCATCAGATCAGACCACCCACATTCAGACCCGCCGTGAAGGGGCTCATGCGCTCCTGGGTGAGCTGAGTCACCTTGGCATGCGCCTCCTGGAACGCGGCGACAATCAGGTCCTGGAGCATCTCGACATCATCAGGATCCAGCACATCGGGGCGAATGGATATCGCGCGCACTTCTTGCCCGCCGGTCATCTCGATGGTCACGGCTCCGCCACCCACGGTCGCGGTAACCGTTTCCTGCTCCAGATCCGCCTGAGCCTGCTCCATCTGTGCCTGCAAGGCTTCGAGTTGCTTCATCATATCGTTAGGCCGCCCTGCCGCCTGCGGCGCTCTGAACCTGGCCTTACCCTTACTTGCCATCGCGTATCCTCCCGATCCTACTATGACTCGTCTTCGGCCAAATCAACCCGCGTCACCTGTCCGCCCCGCTGCTCCAACGCTTTGACCGCGGGGTGATTGAGTAGCTCCTGCTCGCGCTGTTTACGGCGATCCATCCGCGAGAACAGGTGTTCATCCTGTGCGGGCTCGTTACGGGAACGATCCGAGATGCCCTTCTCGTGTACGCACTGAATCCGGCAGGGCGCCTCAAGCAGTTCGCTCATCACCCGTTCCACAGAGAGTGCGCGCTTTTCCTCGCCGAGCGTATCACGATGAAAGGGCGATTCACACCCCAACACGACCACGTCCCCCGACACTCGTACCGGATACGTGCTGCGCAGGATCGCCTGCAGACTGCGGTCCACCGCACCCATCCGGCTAATGATCTGGCTCCACTTGCCCTGTACCCACGCTAGCGAGATCGGCTCAACCTCATCGACCGCGGCGCGTTCAGGCGGTTCCTCCACCCTCGCAGGCTCAGAATCCTCCTCATCAGAGCCGATCGTGGCGGGTTCGGCCTCTGGCGTTGGCTCCGGCCCGTCTGATGCCTGCTCGTGTTCTGCGATCGTCATCGCTTCGGTATCCGGTGCCCCGGCGCCAACCGCAGCGAGAGAGACAGACGTAGCCGGCTTTTCCCCCTCGCCCTGGGTAACCGCGCCAGCCGCGGGCCTTCCCTCGGGGCTGGCGCCCCGCTCGACGCCCGCATCGCTCTCCGCGGACTCTGGTGCCCCGGCGGGCGCGTATGCGGCCGAGGGCAGATCTGTGGCCGTCTGATCGGCAACCCGTCTAGCGCCGGCACTCACGGTCGACGCCGTGATCGTCTCCACCAGCGCCACCTCAAGGGGGAGTTCCGTGCGAATCGCGTTCCTCAACGCCTGGGCGGCATCGGTGAACGATCGAATGGCCTGAAGCAAGAACGATGCATCGAATCCGGGTGCGCCCGTCAGGGTCCGCAGGGCGTCCACCGTGGCGGGCCCGAGCGACGATAGCGTGTCGTCGCAACCTGCGCTCAGAAGGAGCATCCCGCGCAATTGGTCCAGCACTTCGCCGATGAACTGCCGTGGATCTGCTCCCTGGTCCAGGGCCTGGTTGATGAGGCGCAGGCCGGTGCCAGCGTCCGCCGAGAGCATGGCCGCGATCATACGGGTCACGAGCTCAGCCGGCGCCGCTCCCAGCAGATGCTGCACGAGGTCTAGATCAACGGAGCCCTCGGCATATCCAGCGATGTGCTCGAGCAGGCTCTCGGCGTCGCGGAAGCTGCCCGAGGCACGGCGAGCTATGTACTCGAGCGCCTCCGTACTGACACGCAGGTTCTCCCCCGCGCAAATGTGCTCCAGCTTGGCTCGCAGAACACCCACGGACGCGCGCCTGAAATCGAATCTCTGGCAGCGCGATAGAATGGTATCCAGCAGGCGATGCGGCTCAGTCGTGCAGAGGATAAAGATCACATGGGGGGAGGCTCCTCCAGGGTCTTGAGAAGCGCATTGGAGGCCTCCTTGGTGAGCATATGGACTTCGTCGATCACATAGACCTTGTACCGCGCCTCATGGGGCACGAAACCCACCCGTTCGCGCAACTCTCGAATCTCATCGATGCCCCGATTCGAAGCTGCGTCGATCTCCATCAGGTCCAGCGAGCGGCCGGAGGTGATGCGCGTGCACATCTCGCACACGTTACAGGGAGGGTTGTCCGTCTCCCCGACGCAGTTCACCGCCTTGGCCATGATCCGCGCCATGGACGTCTTGCCGGTCCCCCTCAGACCTGTGAAAAGGTACGCATGTCCCACGCGCCCGGCGCGGATCTGGCTCCTGAGCGTGGTGGTGATGTGATCCTGGCCCATCACGTCGTCAAAGGTCTGGCTGCGCCAGCGGTTGTAGAGAGCTTGCGAGGTCATAACGGGGCTATCCTTTGCGGGACACGAACTCCAAGGTCTGCTTCCCGGCCAGAGTGTATCATGGGCCAGCCATGGAGACAAGCACCCGCCCGGGTCAGCATCACCACTACGTGAGACAGCGCTGAACGCGGGTACGCGCTCAGCGCTGTGAGTTCGGTCGCCCGCTCCGTCTAGTGCGAAAGCGCTCCAGCCACCGAAGAGGCTATGCCATCAGGCGTGAGCCCGTGCTTCTCCAGCAGTTCGTCAGCCACGGCCGACTCGCCAAATACGTCTCGAGTGCCCAGCCTCAGCAGGCGGGGACCGCCACCGACCTCCGCCATCGCCTCGGCGACGGCGCCCCCAAGGCCGCCGATGATGCTGTGCTCCTCTACCGTCACGACGAGGCGCCGGCGCATCGCCTCATGAACGGATGCCACATCCAGGGGCTTGATGGTCGACATGTTCACCACAGCAGCGGAGATACCCTCCTGAGCCAGCTTTTCCGCTGCATCCACTGCCGCCGCCACCATGTGGCCGCAGGCCAGGATGGCCACGTCATCGCCGTCGCGCAACCATTTGGCGCGCCCCAGTTCGAAAACGTAATCCTCCGGCAACACGTCGGGCACGGGATACCGCCCCAATCGCAGGTAGATCGGGCCATCGAGTTGCCCCGCCGCAGCCAGAGTCATCGCCCGAGTCTCCACGCCGTCGGCAGGGACGAGCACCGTCATCTTGGGCAGCGCCCTCATAAGGGCGATATCCTCCAGCGACTGATGGCTGGCGCCATCCGGTCCCTGGGTAAGACCCGCACTCGAACCCGCGAGCACCACGTGCAGCCTCGGATAACAGATCTGAATCCGGATCTGGTCATAGCAGTGCGCCGTGATGAACATCGCAAAGGTGTTCACAAAGGGCACCATGCCGCTCGCAGAGAGGCCCGCCGCGGTACTCACCATATCCATCTCGGCGATTCCCATATCCACGAATCTCTCTGGGAACGCATCGCGAAAGAGAACCGATCGCGTGGACTTGAAGAGATCTGCATCCAGTACTGCAACGCGATCGTTCCTCTGGCCAGCCTCTACCAGGGCTTCGCCGTAGACTATCCGGGTTTCTCTTTTCTCGCTCAACCTAAGCCTCCTGCACAGCGCGGGGAGATTCGAGTGCCGCCAGCGCCTCGGCCACCTGCTCGGGCGAAAGCGCCGCGTTGTGGTATTCGGGCCTGTTCTCCATAAAGGGGACCCCTTTGCCCTTGATCGTGCGTGCGATGATCAGGCAGGGGGCATCGACCGTCTCGTGAGCCCAATCGAGCGCCTCGCACAGCTCGGCCATGTTGTGCCCATCGATCTCACGGACATGCCATCCGAATGCTTGAAAACGCGCATCCAGGCCGCCGAGGTCCTTCCCGCAGTAGGACGTATCCATCGCCTTGAGGCCGTTGCGATCCAGGATGGCTGTCACATTGCCGAGACACTGCGTCGCCGCCGTGCGAACCGCCTCCCAGATCTGCCCTTCCTGCGACTCGCCGTCGCCTATCAGGCAGAACACGTCATACTGGATCCCCCTCATACGACCCGCGAGAGCCATGCCATTGGCAAAGGAGAGGCCCTGCCCCAGCGAGCCAGTGCAGCCCTCGATGCCCGGGAGCAGGTGCGCCGCTGGATGCCCCTGCAGCCGCGTACCCAGCCTCTTGAGAGTCGCCAGCTCGGCCATCGGGAAGACGCCGCGCATGGCCAGCGCCACGTACTGGGCGGGAACACAGTGCCCCTTGCTCATGATGAACCGGTCGCGCTCGGGCCAGTCAGGCCGAGCCGGATCGTAGCGCATCCGGTAAAAGTAGAGCGCCGTGACGATGTCCGTCGCGGACAGCGACCCACCAAAGTGGTGAGCCTTGTTCGCGCCCATCATCTTGACGATCTCACGGCGCATCTCTACGGCGCGCGCCTCCAGCGCCTCCAGATCACGAACCACCATTCGTCCTCCTCTTTGCAGCCTACGGCTGGACTCTATGCGTCCAGCCGCGACAGTGTTCACTCGTATCTCTCGCACTGCAGAGCGCCTTGACAGCACAACGACACACAAACATCGCTTAGCTGGGAGATGCCTCCTGGTCGCTCTCGGTAAACAGATCTGCATAGTCGGCAGGAAGCATATCCTCCGGCTGGGCCCCCAAGATGGCGAGCAACTCCCCAATGAGGCCCGCTTTTCTGATGGCATCCTGCTGCGACCAGGTGCGGCTCTTGACCTCCACGAACGGCCCCGCCACCTTTGGCTCCTTCACGCAATCCAGATTCACAGCAAAGTCAAGCCCCTTGTAGCGAATATGGTACCGTTCCCTGTGCTTGACAATCTCAACCTCCTGCTCTGGCGCAAAGTACTCGCGATAGAAGCGGAGGCTGCGATCGGCTGTAGCGGTGTAGCGTGACCGACTCAGCACAACGCTATGCTCGTACTCGGCCTCCTTGGCAGGCCCGGTAAGCGTCAGGTTGTAGATGGGCTGGATGGTCCCATCGGGCATCAGAACCTGATCCTCACGATAGCGAAGCCTCTGGGGCCCTCGCCCATCGAACAGAAAGTAGGTATCGTACTGGTCGCGAGACGTGTGCGCGACCTGGTGCACTTCGGGATGATCAAGCCCGCGCCGGAATAGCTCCTCATCCCTGAGGGCCCCCTTGGCCTGCACCTCAAAAGTCTCGCGCTGCTCCAGAGGCGCGATATCCACAAGCTTGTCCAGGATGGCCGCCTCGCGCTGGACAAAGAAGCTGGTGATCTCGTTGGCGAGATCCTGCGCACGATCGAGCGTACGTTCCAGATCCACCGTCATCACGTGCCCGTCTCGAACCACATTCCGTCCATTCACGTAGACGTGACGCACGTCGCTGGCCTTGCTCGTATACACCAGCCTCGAGTACACGCTCCTCGGCGTCGTGGCAAAGAAGGGCCGTGTGTGTAGGGCATCACCCCTCACAACGATGATGTCGGCGCGCTTGCCCGGCTCCAGCGAGCCAATCAGATGATCCATCCCTATCGCCTTGGCGCCCTCGATAGTCGCCATGGCGAGGGCGTCAGCAGCAGGCACGGCTACCGGGCTGTTCGTCGCTACTTTGGGCAGGAGAGCCGCCAATCGCAGTTCCTCGAACATATCTAGATCGTTGTTACTGGCACATCCGTCCGTTCCGATACCAACGTGTACGCCACGGCGCAGCATCTCCGTCACGGGAGCGATCCCGCTGGAGAGCTTGAGGTTGGACGTCGGATTATGCGCCACCCCCACGCCATAACGCGCCATGAGCAAGATCTCTTCAGTGTTCACGTGCACGCAGTGCGCCGCGATCAGGGGATGCTCCAGAATGCCCTGTTCCTCTAGCCATCGCACCGGTCGCAAAGCCGTCTCCGACACAAGCGATTCGGCCTCATCAAGAGTCTCTGAAACGTGGATGAGCTGGGGAACGCCCGCTTCTTCAGCGATGGCATGCGAAGCCTGGAGGAGCTCCGGGGTCGTCATATAGATCGAGTGCGGTGCCGGGACTGCCCTGATGAGCTCGTGCCCCCGCCAGTGATCGACAAAATCCTGGCAGTAGCGGATGCTCTCATCATAGCTGGCCGCATCCGGCGTGGGGTACTTGGCGATCGTCTCGCCGCAGATCGCGCGCATTCCCGCCTCTGCGGCAGACCAGGCTACCTCTTCCTCGAAGTAGTACATGTCCACGAAGCAGGTCGTACCCCCCCGAAGCATCTCCGCACAGGCCAGTGACGTGCCGAGAAAAGAGAATTCGGGGGTAACATGCTGGCGTTCCACTGGCAGGATATACCCGTGCAGCCATACATCCAGGCGCAGGTCATCTGCGAGGCCCCTCAGCAGGCTCATCGGAGCGTGCGAGTGCGTATTCACTAACCCCGGAAGAATGAGGTCGCCCTCGCAGTGAACGATTTCGCCGGCTGAGTACTGTTCCATGAGCTCGGCCGCTTCGGCCACCGCCACGATCTCGCGACCCCGAACCGCCACAGCGCCGGACTCGATCACCGCGCGCCGAGCATCCATCGTGATCACAGTGCCACCAACCAGAAGCAGATCGACTTCCTGGCGGTGCTGGCCGTCGCTGTCCATACTCACACCTCCGCCCGCTGACCCTAAGCGATTATAGCAGGAGTGCCGCAGCGGGCCAAAGCACTCCATGTCCGGCAGTTGGCCGTCCGCATCCTCGGTGATATAGTAACTCGAACGGACACGAAGCAATATGTCAAGCACAAGCCCTGAAAGGTGATCCATGAGACATGCTCCCCTTGTGCGCCTGGTCGCCATACTGACGCTACTCCTGCTCGCCGTAGCCTGTCGTCCCGATTCAGGGAGCGGGACCACCGCCGATCCTGCGGCTAGTGCGGAGTCGACATCCGCAGTCACACCGACAACCACGCAGGTTCCCGCCTCCAGCGAGACCACGCAACAGCCCTCGACGCCAGAGGAGTCTTCCGGGAGCCCGACGCTCGCAGAGCAGACCCTGGCTCGGGCTCCTGCGATCGACGAGGCCCTTGGCAGGATCGCCGTACCGCAGGAGGGCGATCTGGCTGCCACCGTCAATGGCGAGGAAATCACGATGGAGCGGCTCCGCGCCTACATGCGCCTGCGCATGGAAAACCTCTCCAGCCAATACGGCATCGACTGGACCCAATCCGAATCGGAGAGCGTGCTCTCGCAGCTCCAGGCCGAGGTACTGGAGCAGCTCATCGAGATGGCCCTGATAAGGCAGGGAGCCGATCAGGCGGGTGTCATCGCGGATCCGGCCGAGCTGGCGGGCCTCACCTTTGAGGTCCAGCAGAGCATTCTGCAGAGTCAGGGCTTTGAGAGCTGGGAGCAATACCTGAGCGCCATGGGCCTGAGCGATCAGGAGTTCACGAGCATACTGGAGGAATCGCTGTTGGTTAACGCGCTCGTCGAAGATCAGGATGCCCCAAGCGAGGCCGAGCAGGTGCATGCCCGCCACATCCTCGTCACGGATCCGGATCTGGCCGAGGATCTGGCCACACAACTCGCCGCGGACGCGGACTTTGCCGAGCTTGCTGCCGCGAACTCTGTGGATACCAGCACGGCAAGCAACGGGGGCGACTTGGGCTGGTTCCCTCGCGGCATCATGGTCCCCGAGTTCGAGGACGCCGCCTTTGGCCTTGCCCCCGGAGAGCGAAGCGCAGTGATCCCGACGAGCTACGGCTATCACATCATCGAGGTGCTGGAGACGGGCACGCGCGAACTGAGCCTGCCCCACCGGCAGCAGATGCAGCAGATCGCCTTCATGGATTGGCTGGAGAAGGCGCGGGCAGAAGCGGAAATAGAACGATACATCCTCGAGGCTGTGGGTTGATCCACGTACGGGAGACAGCAAAGGGCCGGGGGGCGCAGCCACCCGGCCCTTCGTCTTGCTGTACCTTCTGCCGCTATCCCGTCACGATGCGCTTGAATGCCTCTGCATAGGCGAAGCCGTGCGGCTCGCCCGTCTCGCGAGCCATCTGGCGGACTCGCTCCTCCACGGCATCTGCGCGATCACGCAGTTGGCTGACGTGCTGTCGCAGAGACCGGCACCGTGTGTCGATGGAATCGGTGACGTCCTCCCAGTAGTCTGCACTACCGGTCCAGAACAGGTATACCTCCTGGACTCGCCAGGGCTCCGTCCCGTTGAGTTGTTCTGGATAGAGATGCCAGGCATGCGAACCTCGCGCCGCGTCCAGCGCCGCAAAGCCGGCCGCCCGATGATCGGGATGGAGTTGATACGGGCGCCACGGGTCGATCGTCACCAGCGCATGCGGGCGCTGCGCACGGATGATGCCACACAGCCTGCGCCGCAGAGCCAGGTCATTGACGAGCATCCCATCGGGGTATCTGAGGAACGTGACGCTGTGGACGCCCAGAATACGTGCCGCGGCACGCTGCTCTTGTTCGCGAATGGCCGCGATCTCGCTGGGATGCACCAGACGGTCCCGGTTGCCCTGATCGCCGCTCGTTAGGAGCAAGTAGTCGACCTGCTGTCCCTGCGCAGCCCATTTGGCCATGGTCCCGGCGCAGCCGAACTCTGGGTCATCTGGATGGGCCGCGATCACCAGGACACGTCTCTGTTCTCCGCTCTCAGCTGCTGACATCGTAGCTCAACTCCTCATGATAGATCATACAACTCCGCCCTTTCCCGGCCGCAGGGCACCCAGCCCCTTGCGCACGCCCTGCCACGTAAGACGCTCCTTTTCCACTGGGAAAACCCAGAACATCAAAACCCCGATGAGCCGCATGGCCCCTCCAACAACGAGCGCGTTACGCACGCCAATCAAGCCGGCGAGCGCCACGCCCGCAATCGGGCAGACAAAAGCGCCGAGGTTCATGACCATGCTATAGAACGCAATCCCGGTGTGGCGTCGCACCGTCGGGATGCTGCGCATAAAGATCAGGCTATGGTTGAGATCCACGCCCGGGATAAAGAGATGCCCGAGCAGGCCGATAACCAGCAGAATCGAGAGGTGTGGCAGCGCCGCGACAAGCAGGGGATAGGCCGCAACAAAGGGCAGCGCCAACAAAAGTGCAGGGGAATCCCCCATCCGTTGATTCACCCTGCGCCAGAGCCAGTACCCCAGCACAACGCCCACGTGGACGAGCGCCGTGTGCAGACCAATCCAGCTGTCAGCCGCACCCAGTTCCTTCACGTAGAACACGATATAGAGCGGTCCGATCATCCAGGCACCCAGGTTGTAGACCAGGGTATTCACGGTCAGCCGGGCCAGCTGCGGGCTCTCCGCCATCGCCTCCCGAATCCCGCGCGTCAGCGGCACACGGGGGTGGATCACAGGCGTCTCGGTTGGGGCCGGATCGGGCACCCGCACGCCTGCTACGAGCAGGACGCTGACCAGCCCGCCAGCCAGGCCGAAGACATACAGCCACTGGTAGTTGGTTGGAAAGGTACCGGCGTCGAGCGCGAGCCCGAGTAAATAGGTCAGTATCGCGATCGTCGCGCTGCTCAGGATGCTTCGCGACGCGAATACCCGTGCCCTGTGTCTCTCCGGGATAACGTCCGCGAGGAGTGGGTTCCAGCCGGTCGAGAAAAAGACCGACGGAATGGACATCGCCACCAAAACCGCAACCGAGGCTTCCGCCACACCCTGCGAGGCAAAGAAGGGCATCACGGCCAGGGCCAAATAGCCGATACGCGCGCCAAAAAGGCTCCACACCACCAAAGACCGGTACGTGGCGCGGCGCTCAAGAATCTGTCCTGCTGGCAGAAACAGAAAGACGGCCACCAGGGCAGGAAGCGACGAAAGGAGCCCCACCAGGGTCGCGGAGCCTCCGGCTCGCAGCACAAACGTGCTGTTGAATGACGAGGCGGCCGCCAGAATGGCCGCAAACACGACTTCGCCGTACAAAAGAACGATGTTCCGTTCCTCTACCGTGCGAGGTCGCGGTAGCCGGCGCCAGATTCGAGCAATCGTGTCCCTCAGATCAACACCCCCAGCAGACGTGATCGAAAGCACAACGGTGCCAGTATAACACCGGTGCGCGCGTTGGGAAACCCGGTTCCTGCAAGACAGGCCACGTGCTTGACTACTCGGTTACTTGGTTGGCTCTGATGGGCATGCTATAATCTACTGGATTCCGTGGGGGATGGTCGCCGATGGAAAGCACGAAACGCGGCTGGGGAAGGATCGTCGTCAAGGTCGGCACAAGCACTTTGACGGCGGGGACCCCCCGCCTGAATCCACCGAGAATGGTGTCTCTGGCTCGCCAGATTCGCGAGCTGACCGATCGGGGCGCGGCGGTCATACTGGTCACATCGGGCGCTCAGCAAGCAGGGCGCGAGCACCTCAATCCCTCTGGCCAGCACAAGAGCATCCCCTTTAAGCAGATGCTCGCTGCCGTTGGTCAGAGCCGCCTCATGAGCCTCTGGGAGCGCTACTTTGAACTCTATGACCTCACCGTGGCTCAGATTCTGCTCACGCGCCAGGACATTGAGGACCGCCTGCGATACCTGAACGTCCGCGATACCTTCAACGGGCTCCTGCAGCGCGGTATCGTCCCGGTGATCAACGAGAACGATGCTGTCGCAACCGACGAAATCCGAGTGGGCGAGAACGACAGCCTCGCCGCCATGGTCGCCAATCTCATCGAAGCTGACTTGCTCATCCTGCTCACAGATACTGACGGGCTCTACACCGCCGACCCCTCCGAGGACCCCGCCGCGCGCCTCATCGAACGCGTACAGACGATCGATGAAGGCATCTACCAGTTGGCGCACGGCAGCCGCTCCGGCATGGGCAGCGGGGGCATGTACACCAAGATAGCGGCCGCAGAGATCGCTGTCCATAGCGGCACCACCGTCGCCATCGCCAACGGGAGCCGCGAGAACGTGCTGGCCGGACTGCTGGATGGAGCCGTCCCGGCCACCTGGTTTCCCGTTCACATCACACCGGCAGAGGGCCGGCAGCGATGGATGCTCGCCCAGTCGGTAATACCAGGTACGGTGTACATCGACGACGGAGCCTGCCAGGCTCTCACAGAACTGGGCCGGAGTCTACTGCCCGTCGGCATCCATCGAGTCGAGGGAACGTTCTCCCGTGGCGAGATCATCTCTGTGCGGAACGGATCCGGTCGCGAGATCGCCCGTGGGCTGGCCAACTACGGCTCTGACGATCTTCAACGGATCATGGGTCAACAGTCCGGGCGACATGCGGACATTCTGGGCTATGACTATGGGCCCGAGTTCATCCATCGCAACAACATGGCGGTCATCTAGGGCACAGGGCCAACGGCGTCGTCCATAGAAGGAGCATGATATGAGTGCGGACATCCGAGAGATGGCGGTTCGGGCGCGGGAAGCGGGCAAGCAACTGGCGCTGGCGCCTGCTCCGGCTAGAGCGGCGGCGCTGGAAGAGATCGCCCGTCGCCTGGAGGGGATAGGCGAGCCGCTTTGGGAAGCGAACCGGTCGGACGTCACGCAGGCCAGCGCCACGGGCATCCCACCCGCCTTGCTCGACCGAGCGACGCTCAATCCGGATCGACTCAACGCCATGGTCT
>Ga0123333_10004137_pt1 | contig 13726 bp, 13 predicted proteins | sample BioC12SIPDNA_3_FD_89957 | JGI IMG/M metagenome (GOLD analysis project Ga0123333, IMG submission 89957) | Anaerobic biogas reactor microbial communites from Washington, USA - Biogas_R2_B C12 SIP DNA | ecosystem: Engineered > Bioreactor > Anaerobic > Unclassified | place: Washington, USA... | reverse complement strand
GCCGGGACGGCGAGATCATCGCATGTCGTCTGGGGGCGCCAGGCAGTTGCACCCGTTGGTCCGCTTTGACATGCGCGTGCGGGGCAATTATCATCACGGCAAGTTGGTGCTTTTCCATATCACATCGGACACGATGCCATCATAGGAGGCAAAAATGGGGTTCATCTGGGATCTGCATGCAATCTGGCGTTGGGTCATGCTGGCCGCGGGAGTTGTGGTCGTTCTGAAGGCGCTGATCGGCTGGCTCGGCAGGCAGTCGTGGACCAGGCTGGACGACCGGCTTGGTATGGTCTACACGGTGGTGATCGACATCCAGTTCCTCATCGGCCTGATCTTGTGGTTTGTCGGGCCCTTCAATTTCCGCCAGCTCTCCGCGGCCATGGGCAATCCGCTGCTGCGCTTCTACCTGCTGGAGCATCCGATCCTGATGATCGTGGCGCTCGTCCTGGCGCATATCGGCCGGAGCCGCTCGCGCAGTGCGGGGACGGATGCCAGGAAGCACCGCGCCGCATTCATTTTCTATGGCCTGAGCTTCCTGGTCATTGTCTTGATCTTCATCATGCGATTGGGCATCCGCTAAGGCTTCGGCCATGGCTTTTGAGAATTATTATGTCTACCGCGCGGCGCTGTGGCTGATTCGCCGCTTGCCGCGCGGTTTTCTGTACACGCTCGTCGGCGTGATTGCGGAAGTGAATTTCTACTTCAACGGCGTGGGGCGTCGCGGCATGTACGACAACCTGGCGCACGTTCTGCCGCCCGAGACGGGCAGCTTCGTGCGCTGGCGTCACGCCCGCGCAGCGTTTCGCCACTTTGCCTACTCGATCGTCGATATCTTCCTGACGCCAAACCTGACGCTGGACAATCTTGAGGAGTACGTTGCCGAGATCAAGGGGCTCGAACGCATCGAGGCAGCCCAGGCCGCGGGTCGAGGCGGAATCCTCGTGACTTTGCACATGGGAAGCTGGGAACTGGCAGGCGTTGCGGTGGGGCTGATGGGCGTACCCATCACGGCGGCCGTCCTGAAGCACGCAGACCCGCGCATCGACGAGATCTTCTCCGAGGTGCGCCGGAAGGGTGGAATTGAAGAGGTCCCCCTGGGAGGTGCGCTTGCCAGGCTGGAGGAAGCGGCCGCGCGCGGCCGCTTCATTGCCCTGCTTGCCGATCGTGACGTGAAGGGCACCGGGATGAGGACGGAGTTTTTTGGCGAGGTGACCAGCGTGCCGACCGGCCATGCCAGGATCGCGCTCCGCACCGGCGCTTGGATCTTCCCGGCAGTCACCTACCGCGCCCCCGATCACCGGATCGTCATCGACATCCGTGCGCCCATCATCCCCGACGCCCAGGTGGACACCGAGGAGAGCCTGGTAGTGCGCTGCCTGCGCATTCTCGAGGGTTTTATCCGGGAGCATCCGGAACAGTGGTCGTCTTTTTTCAACCTGTGGAGCAGGACCGAGCTGCCCGTCTGGCAGCGGTACAGGCGGAAAAGGCCGCCACGCTAGATCGCACCCCCTGTGCGACCTAGCACTCCCCGAGGTGAGCGCGCAACAATGCGATCTGTTCGATTACAGACGCGCGCGCTGTGCCGCCCGTTACGGCCCGCTGCTCGACCGACCGTTCGAAATCCCACACATCCTGCGTGCCGGTCAGCCGTCCATCGATCTTGCGAAGCTCCTCTTCCCCCAGGTCACGCAGCGCACAGCCCAGCTCCTCGGCGCGCTTGACCACCCAACCCACGATGTGATGGCTCTCGCGGAACGGTGCGCCGCGGCGCACCAGCGCATCGGCCAGGTCCGTGGCCAGCAGCTCATCGCCCAATGCAGCCGCCATGCGCTCCGACCGTACAGCCAACGTCTGAAGCACGCCGTTTGCGACGGGCAGGGCCAGCCTGAGCGTGTCGACCGCGTCGAACAGGGGCTCCTTGTCCTCCTGAAGGTCCTTGTCGTATGCGCTGGGCAGCCCCTTGAGGAGCACCAACATGCCTGCCAGCCCTCCCACCAGGCGGCCTGACTTGCCGCGCAGCAGCTCCAGGGCATCCGGGTTCTTCTTCTGCGGCATCAGGCTCGATCCGGTGCTGTACGCGTCGGCCATCACGACAAAGCCGTATTCCCGGCTGCTCCACAGGATGAGATCCTCGGCGAAACGGCTGAGATGCACGCCGGTGAGCGCGGCCCAGAAGAGAAACTCGGCGACGAAGTCCCGGTCGCTCACCGCGTCGATGCTGTTGGGGCTGACCGAGGAGAAGCCAAGTTCAGCGGCCAGCGCAGACCGGTCGATCGGAAACGGGCAACCGGCCAACGCGCCGGCGCCGAGCGGCAGCACGTCGACGCGCGCCAGCAGACCGGCCAGGCGCTCCCGGTCGCGCTGCCAGGCCCACGCGTGGCTCAGCAGCCAGTGGCTCCACCGGATAGGCTGCGCGGGCTGCACGTGGGTGTAGCCGGGCATCAGCACGTCGATCTCCGCTTCGGCCCGGTCCGCGGCGGCCGCGATGAGCGCATCGAGCTCCTCGGCCAGCGGCCCAGCCTCGGCCTTCAGCCACAGCCGGACATCGGTCGCCACCTGGTCGTTGCGGCTGCGGCCCGTGTGCAGCTTGCCTGCAACGGGACCGGTGGCCTCGGTGAGCCGTCGCTCGACATAGCTGTGGATATCCTCGTCATTCGCGGCAGCGAAGGCGGCCGCAGGCGCAGCCGCGATCTCCGCGCGAAGACCCTCCAATCCGGCGGTGATCCGGGCGAGCTCGTCCTGGGTCAGCAATCCAGCGCGGTGGATCGCCTTCGCCCAGGCGATGGAACCGGTGATATCCGCGTCCCAGAGGCGCCCGTCGAACGGCAGCGACTCGTTGAAACGCGCCATGAGCGGGTCAGTCTGGCCAGAGAAGCGGCCGCCCCACAGTTGTGCCACGGTCTACTCCCACTTGCTCGCGTCGTTCAGCGCGGCAATTTCTTCTGCGGAAAGCCGGACCCCGGCCGCGCCCAGGCTCTCGTTGAGTTGTTCGACGCTGCTTGCGCCGATGATGGGCGATGTGATGACAGGCTGGGAGAGAAGCCAGGCCAGCGCTGTCTGAGATGGGGTGAGGCTGCGGCCGCGGGCGACCTTTTCGAGCCTGGCCAGGATGCCCCAACCGCGATCGTTGAAGTAGCGGTTGCGGATGCCTTCCAGCCGCGCGCTCTGGATTTCCTTGCCACGTTGGTACTTGCCGGTAAGGAACCCTGCCGCGAGCGGGCTGTACGGGATCACGCCGATGCCCTGTTCTTCGCACAACGGCTTAAGTTCGCGCTCGAACTCGGAGCGGTGCGCGAGGTTGTAGTGAGGCTGGAGCGAGTCGTAGCGCGCCCAGTTGTGCTTGTCGCTGGTCCACAGGGCGCTCGTGAGCCGCCACGCGTGGATGTTGGATGCGCCGATATAACGCACCTTCCCTGCCCTGACCATGTCGTCCAGCGCCCGCAGCGTCTCGTCCAGCGGCGTGTCCCGGTCATCGGAATGCGTCTGGTACAGGTCGATGGTATCGGTCTGCAGCCGGCGCAGTGAATCGTCGACCGCGCGCATCAGGTGTCCCCGGCTAAGCCCTTCGCCGTTGGGACCTTCCCACATGCGGCCGCGCGCTTTCGTCGCCAGCACGATGGCCTGCCGGTTGCCACGCGCCTTCATCCACCGCCCGATGATTTCCTCTGACACGCCGCCCGGATTGCCCTCAACCCAGCGGCTGTAGACGTCGGCCGTGTCGATGAAGTTGCCGCCCGCTGCGACGAAGGCATCCATTACCGCAAAGCTTACGGCCTCATCCGCGGTCCAGCCCCATTGCATCGTACCCAGGCACAGTTCCGACACTTTCAGACCCGTCCGTCCCAACCTTCGATATTCCATGCCGTGACTCCTCTCGTTCCCCCCGCTCCTGCAAGCCGAATTCTTCGATCAGGTCCGATAATGCCCGTTGATATCCACGTAGTCGTGGCTCAGATCGCACGTCCACACGGTTGCGTTGCCGCTGCCAAGGCTCAGGGCGACCGTGATGGCGATCTCCGTCCCCATGAAGACGGCCGTCGCCGCCTCTTCTGAGTACGCGAGAGGTCTGCCCTTGCCGACAAGCTGGACCCGGCCCGGGCTCCCGGCTGCGTCTTCCGTGCCAGCCGAAATCCAAAGGTCCGTGCGCGCCGGGTCGACGGCCGCGCCTGAATATCCGACTGCGGCCAGGATGCGTCCCCAGTTGGCATCGCCACCGTAGATCGCGGTCTTCACCAGCGGTGAGTTGGCCACGGCCTTGGCCGCGATGCGCGCGTCGGCCATCGTCTCAGCGCCCGCAACCCGGATCGTGACGAACCTCGTGGCGCCCTCGCCGTCACGGACGATCTGCTGGGCCAGGTCAGTGCACAGCCCGGTCAGCGCATCCGCGAAGACACCTTGATCCACCACTCCTGCCGCGCCGTTTGCCAGGACCATCACCGTGTCGTTGGTGCTCATGTCGCCATCGATGCTGATGGCGTTGAAGCTGACGTCTACGGCCGAGTGAAGCGCGGCATCCAGGCTGAGTGGCGAGATTGAGGCATCGGTGACGATGACGCTGAGCATTGTGGCCATGTTCGGATGGATCATGCCCGCGCCTTTGGCCATCCCCCACAAGCGAGCTGAGCCTGCCTGCCGGAACGCGATTTTGGGCCGCGTATCCGTAGTCATGATCGCAGCCGCGGCCGCGGCCGCGGCCGCGGCTGCTGCTTCTGATCCATCTGCTGGCAGCGCCGCGGCGGCCGCGCTTGCGCCTGCAGCGATGCGTTCCATCGAAAGCCTCGGCCCGATGACGCCCGTCGACATGACCGCCACCGACCGGGGCGGCGCACCGAACGCGGCCTCCGCGAGGCGCGCCATCTCCGCAGCGTCGGCCAGCCCTTCGTCGCCGGTGCACGCATTCGCGCAGCCGGCGTTGATGACCACGCCGCGCATGCCGGCCGGGTTTTCGGCAAGCAGCTCTCGGTCATACAGCACCGGCGCGGCAGGGAATGCATTGCGCGTGAACATGCCCGCAGCCGCGCACGGTCGATCGCTGACGACCGCCGCAAAATCGGCTGCGCCTGTTTTCTTGATGCCTGCCGGCACGCCTGCGAAGCGGTAACCCTGTGGGATGACGTTGACGTCGTTCAAATCAACCTCCGCGGTGCGGCTGACTATTGTAGAGATGTTGCATGCAACGTCTTTACAGGCATGGAAGGCGCTAATCCCGCTTGAACGCCGAGTAGTCAGGCGCCGCATGTTTGCTGCGGCCCGTGCCCTCCACGTCAAGCATGGCCGCCACCTTCATGGGCAGGCCGAACAGCTTGATGAAGCCCTCGGCATCCTTCTGGTTGTAGACATCTTCCTCGCCGAAGGTCGCGTAGTCCTCGCGATACAGGCTGTAGGGTGACTTACGGGCCACGAGGGTCGCGCTGCCCTTGTATAGCTTCACGCGGGATGTGCCGGTGACGCGTTTCTGGGTAACGTCGACGAACGCATCCAGTGCTTCCCGCAGCGGCGTGAACCACTGCCCGTTGTACACCAACTCCGCATACTTCAGCGCTACCATCTGTTTGTACTGCAGGGCCTGCTTGTCGAGACAGATCTGTTCCAGGCCGTCGTGCGCTTCGTAGAGGATCGTGCCGCCGGGAGTCTCGTAGACGCCGCGCGATTTCATGCCGACCAACCGGTTCTCGACGATGTCGGCGCGGCCCACCCCGTGGACGCCGCCGATCTGGTTCAGCTTCTCGATCAGCTTAATAGGCCCCATTGCTTCGCCGTCGACACGCTTGGGCACGCCCTCTTCGAAGTAGATCTCGACGAACTCGGCCTGGTCGGGTGCGCTATCCGGGCTCTGCGTCAGTTGGAACATCTCCTCCTTCGGTTCGTTCCAGGGATCCTCGAGCCCTCCGCCTTCGTGGCTGAGGTGCCAGAGGTTGCGGTCACGGCTGTAGATCGACTTGATCGTGGCGGTGACCGGTACATTGTGTTCGGCCGCATATTTCAGCGCGTCCTCGCGGCTGCGGATGTGCCACTCGCGCCACGGGGCAATGATCTTCAGCTTGGGGTTCAACGCCATGACGGTCAGCTCGAACCGTACCTGGTCGTTGCCCTTGCCGGTGGCGCCGTGGGCCACGGCATCCGCGCCCTCCAGCTCAGCGATCTCCACCATCCGCTTCGCGATCAGCGGCCGCGCGAACGATGTACCCAGCAGGTAATCCCGTTCGTAAGTCGCGCCGGCCTTGAGGGTGGGGTAGATATACTCGGTGATGAACTCTTCGCGCAGGTCCTCGACGTAGAGCTTGCTCGCGCCTGAGGCAAGCGCCTTGGCCTCCAGGCCTGAGAGCTCCTCCTCCTGGCCCAGATTGGCGCAGAAACAGATCACCTCGCAGCCGTAGTTCTCGACGAGCCACGGCACGATGCACGATGTGTCCAGCCCGCCGGAATAGGCGAGCACGACCTTGGAAGCAGACTTCTTTGCAGCGGACATTGGTTTATTAGCTCCTCACAAATGCGGATTTACCGGGAAAGATTGATGACGTCGCGCAGCATCGCTCCTGCCGTCGGGATTGGCCCGCGCTCGTCCACCTTGAGTTGTTGTAAGCCCATGATGTCGGTGTCGAAAACGATCCCCATCTCCCAGCCCGACACGCCGGCCAGGAAGTCCTCGCTGGGAAGCCACTGTGGCTGGACCGAGAGATGGCAGCCATCCCCGCTGCGCTCGGCCGTGGCGACGAGCTTGACCACTTCGCCCCGTCGTGCGCCTTCCGCGATCTGCTCTGGCGTGATGCCGGTGATGCCGGTCACCGGCTGGACGTCCCTCAGCGTCGCAGGCACCCCCAGAATGCTGTTGGTGACGATCACCAGTTTGTTGGCCGTGTCCCATCCCTCGACATCCAGGGTGGGATCTGCCTCCGCGATGCCGTCGAGCTGCGCCTGCCTGAGCGCCTGGCTGTAGCTGCCGCCCGCGGCCATGGCCGCCAGGATCGAGTTGCTGGTCGAGTTGAAGATGCCTCGGACGCTGCGGATGTCGCAGCCGGCCAGGTCGCGTTGCCCGATATTCACCACGGGCAACGCGCCGCAGACGGTTGCACTGAAAGCGAAGCCGACGCCTGCCGCGCGCGCGGCTGCGCTGAGCCCGGCATAGTCATGCACCAGCGGCCCCTTGTTGGCCAGGACGACCCCCATGCCCCGGCCGATAGCCGTGCGCACGCAGTCCAACCCCGGCTGGCCGGTCTGGAGATTGACCGGAGAGGCTTCGAGCATCAGATCGGCCGGGGCCTGCGCCACCACATCGGGCGACGGCAATCCTGCCTGCCCGCCATCGAAAGCGGCCACCCCGCGGCCACCCTGCTTGTGGCTCAGCAGCGCGGCAGGGGCTATCCCTCTGCCATCGATGAGGCCGCCCGACGAATCCGCGACCGCTGTCAGAACCAATGATAGCCCGTACTGCTTTTGTAGTAACGTTTCCTTCTCGGTCATCAACTGCAGGAACGCCTTTCCGACGTTGCCCAGCCCGATCAGTGCTACGCGCACCTTTTGCATGGAATGCTCCTTGTTGTTACCGTATGAGATCTTCGGGATCTCAACCCAACCGGAGGTTGGAACGACCTCGAAGGTTTGGATTATGATCCTCAGCCCTGCCTGGCGAACGCAGGTCGCAGAGAGATCATCCCGCGTATTCCGTGCGCCACGGCAGGCTCGCGCAGGTTCAGCAGCACGGCAATCTCATCGCACGCATCGAACTTCTGGCAGTAGATGCATTCTTGCCAGATCTTCGGGGTGATGCTCCAGCGGTCCACGGTTGCGAACTTGCACTTGTTGAAGAACCCCTCGCTGAGCGTCAGCGCACAGATCTGGTCGTAGCCAGCATCGCGAGCCATCGCAACCAGCACCTCGACCAGCCGCTTGCCCAGTCCCGTGCCGCGGGCCTCGGGCGCGACTGCCAGCGAACGCAACTCGACGAGCCGGGGGGTCAGGGGCACGTTCGATCCGCAGCCCATCACTTTCTCCCGCGTCACGGCCACGATGAACCCGGGTAGCGCACGCCTGATCTGTTCATCAGTGCGGAAAAGCATCAGGTTTTGCGCCGCGTAGCCGTTCACAATGTTGAGAATACCGTCGATGTCGCTCTCTTTGGCAGCCCGAATGGTAATTTCCATGTTCGTTCCCCGTTATGTCAGAGTTCGGCGAAGATCGTTGCCAACCGCTCGATCAGCAGATCGATCTCCTCACGGCTGATGATCAGCGGTGGCACGAGCCGCAAGGTGTTTGGCCCGGCATTGATGAGTAACAGGCTCTGCCGGTAGCCTGCTTGAATGACAGCGTTGGCCGGGATCGTGAGATCTGCGGCCAACATGAGGCCCACCCCTCGCACCGCAGCGATGCAAGGCGAATTGATCTCCTGAAGTCGCTCCTTCAGATACGTACCCTTCTGTGTGACCTCGGCTAGGAACTCCGCCTGGTTGACTAGCTTTAGCACGGCGTTGGCCACTGAAGCCACCAGCGGTGATGCCGCGAAGGTGCTGCCATGATCGCCCGGATGCATCACTTGGGCGACCGCCTGGGTCATCAGGACCGCGGCCATCGGTAGTCCGCCAGCCAGCGGCTTGGCCACCGTGAGGAGGTCGGGCGTTACCCCGTATTGCTGGTGCGCCCACAGGGTCCCGGTCCGCCCCAGCCCGCACTGGACCTCGTCGAAGATCAACAGCGCGTTGTGGGCGTTGCACAGGTCGCGCAGCCCGGTCAGGAATTCCTGCGTGGCGGGGTGGATGCCGCCTTCGCCCTGCACCGGCTCCACGATTACTGCGCACACATCGTCGGCGATGACCTCAGCCGCTGCCGCGAGATCGTTGAATTCCGCGAACCGCACACCGGGCAGGAGCGGCCGGAACGGCGCCTGATACTTCTCGCGCGGGGTGGCAGCCAGCGCCCCAAACGTGCGGCCATGGAATGCGTTGGAGAACGCGACAATGGCGTGCTTCTGGGCGCCAAAATTATCGTGCGCCCATTTGCGGCTGAACTTGAACGCGGCCTCGTTTGCCTCCGCGCCGGAGTTGCAGAAGAAGACCCGCTCGGCAAAGCTGCTCGCACACAGCGCCTCCGCCAACTGCGCCTGCGGGGCGGTGTGATACAGGTTGGATACGTGCCACAGCTTGCTGGCCTGCTCCGTGAGCGCGGCGATGAGACTCGGGTGCGCATGCCCCAGCGCGTTCACCGCGATGCCGGCCGCGCAGTCCAGGTAGCCGTTTCCCGCGGTGTCATACACCCAGCAGCCCTTCCCATGGTCCAACACGAAAGGAGGACGGGCATAAGTCTGGAGCACATGGTTCTGTTCGAGTTCTATGATGTGACCCATGTCATCCACGGTTCTCACCCCTTTTCCCCGCAGCGGGTTATCCTTTGATGATGGCCGTACCGCCATCTCTTGCCAGGCCGGTCAGGTCCGTAATTATCGCCTGGTACACGCCGCTCAACACGGCTTCGGTGGCAGAGCGCACCTTCGGGATCATGCCGCCGGTGATGTGCCCGTCCGCAATCAGCCCTTCGATCTGCTTGACCGTCAGAGCACGCATCGTCCTGCTGGTCACCTGCACGCCCGGCACGTTGCTCACGAACACCAGGCGCACGGCCTCGACGGACCTGGCTACTCCGGCGGCCACGTGGTCCGCATTGACGTTATACGATAGTCCATCCTCGCCCAGCGACACGGGCGAAATCACCGGGGTGATGCCAATGTCGAGCAGTTGCAGCAGTGCCTCACCGTTTACGCGCTGCACTGCTCCCACCCGGCCCAGGCTGCGGCCATTGACCGACAGGGGCGCAACCCGCACGAGGCCCAAATCCACGCCCGATAGCCCCACCGCGTCCACCCCGCCGTTTACCAGGGCGCGCACCAGCCGGGTGTTGACGACGCCGTTTAGCACCATCTCCACCAGCCGCAGGCTTTCCTCCGATGTGGCGCGCAAGCCTTCGATCGTCTCGAAGCTTACGCCGAGTTGGTTGTGGAGGCCGGCGATTTCCTTGCCGCCGCCGTGGACGACGATGACTGCGTGGTCAGCCAGAAGCTCCCTGACCGCCGCGACGAAGCCGGTGAGAAAATCCTCGTCCTCGACCTGGTTGCCGCCGATCTTCAGCACCAGCACGCTCTTCTCGTTCATCATAGCAGCCCCACTTTCTCATCCAGGCCCAGCATGATGTTCATGTTCTGCACTGCCTGGCCGGATGCGCCCTTGATCAGGTTGTCGATCGCTGATGTTACGATCATTGTGCAGATCCCAGGCACGGAGGTCAGGCCGAGCGCACAGAAGTTCGTGTGGACCACGTGCGCCAGCGTCGCGACCTGGCCGGCCTTCAGAAGGTGGATGAAGGGCTCGTTCGCGTAGGCCTCTTCGTAGGCTGCCCGCACCTCGGCCTCGCCCGTGCCAGAAGGGAGGGTGATGTAAAGCGTTGAGAGAATGCCGCGGGAGACGGGGAGTAGGTGAGGCGAGAAGATCAACTCGAACGGAGCCTGGCCATTGGGGCCTTGATTTAGAAGGTGCAGTTCCTGCTCGATCTCGACCAGGTGCCGGTGCGCCCGCCCGATGCTGTATGGGCTCATGTTCTCGTTTGCTTCGACGAAGTGTGTTTTGAGGGAGAGCCCTCGCCCCGCACCGGACACACCTGATTTGCTGTCCGCGATGACTGCACCCCCGAGCCAGCCGGCCCTGGCCAGCGGCGCAAGGCCCAGGATCACGCTGGTCGCGTAGCAGCCCGGGTTGGCGACGAGCTGTGTGGCCTTGATCTCCGCCCGGTGCAGCTCGGGCAGCCCGTAGACGGCCTCGGCCAGCCAGGCCGGCTCGTTGTGCGGGTGACCGTACCAGGTTTCATAGGCCGCGGCGTCATGGATCCGGTAATCCGCGCTGAGGTCCACCACCCGCGCCCCGGCCCGCCGCGCTGCGGCCACCGGCCCCTGGGCTGTTGCGTGCGGCAGGCAGCAGAATACCACGTCGGCTGCGGCCAGATCTGCATCGGCTGATTTCACCAGGATGGTGTCGCCGATGAAGGGCGCAACTGCGAAGACGTCGCCGAAGCGCTGGCCCGCCGAGTTTTCCGATGTCAGCCAGGCGATCTCTGCCAGCGGATGCCGCGCCAAGACCCTGAGCAGTTCCAATCCCGTATATCCTGTTGCGCCGATGATGCCGATCTTGACCATGCAACACCCCGTGCTTTGAACCCCAACAAAAAACCAGCACCCGGGTCTGGGTGCTGGTTCGCCACGTTTCTGTCTTAGACGTTCGGCTCGCGCGAGCTCCTGTGACCGGGGGCTAACCCGCTCTCATGATGCTACGACGACGAGGGAAGCGAAGGCTAAAAGCCAATGTATCTCCGAACGTTTGAATATGCTTCTGGCACAGCAGCATGCACTGCCGCCCATCTTTTAACCGTCGGGAGTTTAGCACAGGTCCCAAGGGGTGTCAAACTGTGAAAGTGAGCCGTCACGCCTCCCCCATTGCCTCTCGATCCAGCCGGTCGAAGAACTCGCGCATGAACGCGCGGCGATCGTGGGCGATGGCCTTGGCGGTCGCCGTGAAGAGACGCTCGGGGATGCGGTCGAGCTTGTAGACGAACTCATGGACTGGGGTATAGCCTTCGCCCAGCTCGGCAGGCGCCTGCAGTGCATCGCCGCTTTGGCCGGCAATCGCGGACCATGGTTGGCGCCACAGGGAAGTGCCCGCCGCACCGGCGTACGCGAACGCGCGGCCGACGCCGATCGCGCCGATTGCATCCAGCTTATCCGCGTCGGATAGTACCTGCGCTTCGATCGTGCGAGGTTGCGGATCGTGCCGGAACCGGTGGGCTTCGATTGCGTGGGCCACCGCGTCGACAAATGCTGCGGGTCGGCCCGCGAGAATCTCGCGCGCCCGCTCAGCGCCCAGCAGGTGATGGCGTTCCCGGTCTGCGCTCTCCGCCACATCGTGCAACAGCGCGGCAGTCCGGACGACCGCAAGGTCCGCACCCTCTGCCCGCGCAATATGCTCCGCCAGCGCGGTCACCCGAAGCACGTGGTCGAAGTCATGCCCTCCGCCGCCCGCTTCGTATAACGCGCGCGCGGTCTCAATGTCGATGGTCGTCATGCGATCTCACTCGTTGAAGCAGGTCCCCGGAACCCCTCGGGCGCCTGAGTCTAGCGTTCCGCGCTCGCCGGCGCTTGACGTTTTCCCAGGAACCATAGTACGCCGCCTGGCAGGCTGCCGAGCAGCGCGATGGCTTGCATCAGGATCGACACGGCGAGCGCATGATCCGCGGGGACGCCTGCAAGACCATAGAAGAAGGGATACGCGGTCTGGTTCACGCCGATGCCGCCGATCGACACGGGGATCATTAACACGAGCGCGATGAGCGGATTGAACAGGAAGATGGCTTCGAGCGGCATCAGGCCGCCCATGGACTGCGAAAGCAGCCAATTGACGATGGTTGTGCAGGCGATGCCGACCAGGGCAATGCCGAACGCTGTCACCAGAGCGGCGTATCGGAACCGGTACGCGCCGAACGCATCTGAGACGCGGCCCCACAGGGGCGCAAGAGGCGCCAGGAAGCGAATCTGGAAGATGCGGCTGATTAACATCCGCAAACGCCGGCTGAGCAGCACGCCGAAGCCGAGAGCCAGTACGGCCAAAGCCACCAGGGCAACCCATTCCACCTGTTCGAGTTCCGCGCGGCCTGTGAAATTCACTGCGATAACGGCGGCAATGGCTGCGGTGGCCATGTATGCCATGAGGCCGATGACGCGGTCGACGATTACCGAGACGGCCGCATCCGCGGCGCGGTCGGTGTAGCGCGCGAGACTGAAGCCGCGCATCACGTCGCCGCCGACATTGGCCGGCAAGAAGTTGTTGAAGAAAAAGCCGACGAAGATGAAGCGGAGCACCGCAGGGAAGGGGACGTTTACGCCCTGGGCGCGGAGCAGCACATGCCATTTTGCGCCGTTCACGGTGATGGCCACCATGTAAAAGGCGAGGGCCGCCACGAAATAGAGCGGCTGGACCTGCCTGAGCTGGGCCATCACCTGGCGGAAGTCGACCAGGTAGAAGGCCAGCGCGATCAGGGCCAGGCTGATGAAGATCTTGAGAAGGTTGGTAAGCTTATCGCGCACGGGGTCCTGCTACCGCCGTAGGGCGAAGGTCGTCATCGGCCGCCGTATGAGCGCGTTCAGCCTCCACGTCGACCTTCTGCGACCACGCCATGTCCCAAACGACGTGGCGGTCCTTCTTGATGGCAAAATCGTACCAGCCAAGCAGGCGGGACCAGAGTTCGAGCACGGCCAGGAGGAACAGCGTCCACACCAGCCGGACTGCGCCCCAGATCTCCTTGAGCGCCACTTTAGCCACGCGGGTGTTCTGGATGCTCGAGACTGCGTAGCCGTACTTGGACTTGAGGTAAAGATGACCCGCGTGGTTGCGCCGTCGCTGGCGCACCCAGTCGCTGATCGTGTCCGGGCCGGTGTTGTAGACGACTGCATCAGGCGCGTAGCGCACCTGCATCCCGCGCTGCACCACCAGCGCCTCGACGAACGCCTCATCCATCGCAACATCGGGCGGGATGTGATCGAACACCTTGCGGAACGCGATCATCTCGCCCAGTCGGGGAATCTCCAGGCAGAGCTGGTGCTCCAGCCGCAGGCGCAGGTGGGTGAACAGGCCGACCAGGTGATCCGGCGTGTTGACAGGGATTTTGTGTGCGCCCGTCATGCCGACGGTGGGATCCG
>Ga0123333_10004131_pt1 | contig 13736 bp, 8 predicted proteins | sample BioC12SIPDNA_3_FD_89957 | JGI IMG/M metagenome (GOLD analysis project Ga0123333, IMG submission 89957) | Anaerobic biogas reactor microbial communites from Washington, USA - Biogas_R2_B C12 SIP DNA | ecosystem: Engineered > Bioreactor > Anaerobic > Unclassified | place: Washington, USA... | reverse complement strand
CGAGCTCCGGCAGCAGGACCCGGTCATCCGCGACCTGATCCGGCGGATGGGCATCGCGATCCTCGAAAAGGAGAACTTCGAGGCGGACGACATCCTGGGCACGCTGTCGCTCGAGTGCGAGAGGCGCGGCGTCGACGCGGTGCTCGTGACCGGCGACCGCGACGCGTTCCAATTGGCCGGCGAGCGCACGTCCATCCTCTACACAAAGCGCGGCATCTCGGACACCGAGCGCGTGACGCCGAAGTGGATTCTCGAAACCTACGGCGTGACGCCCGGCCAATTGATCGACGTCAAGGGGCTGATGGGCGACGCGTCCGACAACATCCCCGGCGTGCCGGGCGTCGGCGAAAAGACGGCGCTTCGGCTGATTTCCGAATACGGCTCGCTCGAGCGGGCGCTCGACCGCGCGGACGCGGACGAGAAGGGAAAGCTCCGCGAGCGGCTGCTCGAATACCGCGAACAGGCGGAACTGAGCAAGCGGCTCGCGGCGATCGACCGGCACTCGCCGATCGACTGGGCGTTCGACCGCTGGCGCATCTCGAAGTTCGACGGCGCGCTCGGGCGGCTCCGCGAGCTCGGCATGGCGCAGTCCGCGAGGCGGCTCAAGGAGATTCAGGAGACGCTCGCGCCGGCGGCCGTTGCCGAAACCGCGCGGAGCGAGCCCGCCGAGCCGAAGGCGGACGCGCCCGTCCGGAAGCTCTCGGGAATCGAGGAAGTCCGCGAGCTCTGCCTCGCGCTCGCGCCGAAGGCGAAGCGCGTCGCGGCGTTTGTCGGAAATGACTTCTCGATCGCGACCGACCGATCGCGGCTCTCCGTCCCGCTCGGCGGCGACCTCCTGTCGCTCGGCGTCACGCGGGACGAGGCGCTCGAGGCGGCGCTGCCGCTCCTCGCGGCGACCGCGGAGCCCGCGCTCTACGACGTCAAGTCGCTCGGGCGCGTCTGCGGGATCGTGTCCCCGGACGCGTTCGACGCGCTGCTCGCGGCCTACGCGCTGAATCCGCAGCGGCCGTCGTTCGCGCTGAAGGAATTGTCCGAGGAGGCTGCGGTCCCGTGGGACGAGATGTGCCCCGCGGAATCCCTCTACAATTTATCGCTCTTCCAGCGCGAGCGGCTCAAAAGGGACGGGCTCGAGTTCGTCTACCGCGAAATCGAGCGTCCGCTGTTAAACGTGCTCTACGACATGGAGCGCGAGGGGTTTTTGATCGACGCGAGCGTGCTCGAGGCGCTCGGGCGCTCGTTCCGCGCGCGCATCGACGAGCTCGAGCGGGAGGTCCGGCTGCTCGCGGGCGAGGAGGTCAATCTGAAGTCGCCGAAGCAGCTCTCCGACCTGCTGTTCAACCGGCTCGGGCTCCCGAAGCCGAAGAAGACCTCGAGCGGCTACGCGACGACGAGCGCCGAGGTGCTCGAGTCGCTCGCGGACGACTACCCGATCGCCGCAAAACTGCTCGAGTACCGCAAGTACCAGAAGCTCGACAGCACGTACATCCAGGCGCTGATCAAGCTCCGGGACAGGGAGGGGCGCGTGCACTCGTCGTTCGACCAGGTCTCGACCGCGACCGGGCGATTGAGTTCGAATGAGCCGAACCTGCAGAACATCCCGGTGCGCACCGACCTCGGCCGCGAGATACGCGCCGCGTTCATCGCGCGCCCGGGGTGGCGGCTCATCGACGCTGACTACTCGCAGATCGAGCTGCGCGTGCTCGCGCACATGTCCGGCGACGAGGTGATGCAGAGCGCATTTCTCGAGGGGCAGGACATCCATAGGCGAACCGCCGCGGAGGTCTACGGCGTGCCGCTTAACGAGGTCGCGCCCGCGATGCGCTCGGCGGCGAAGGCGGTCAACTTCGGCATCGTCTACGGCATCTCGGACTTTACGTTGGCCAAGAACATCGGCGCCTCGCGGCAGGAGGCGCGCGCGTTCATGGACCGCTATTTCCACCGCTACCCCGGCGTCAAGCGGTACATGGACGAGGCGATCGCGCTCGGCAAGGAGCGCGGGTACGCCAGGACGCTCTTCGGCCGCAGGCGCTATCTGCCGGAAATCAAGAGCTCGAACTACAACGTGCGCGCGTTCGGCGAACGCTGCGCGATGAACAGCCCGATCCAGGGCACCGCCGCCGACATCATCAAGCTCGCGATGATCCGCGTCCACGAGGCGCTCGCGCGGGAGAAGTTGCAGGCGAAGCTGATCCTGCAGGTGCACGACGAGCTGATCGTCGAGGCGCCGGAAAACGAGGTCGGGCGCGTGAAGGCGCTGTTGACCGAGAGCATGGAGGGCGTGATCGAGCTCGCGGTGCCGCTCAAGATCGATCTATCCGTTGGGAGGGACTGGCGTGCGTGCAAATAAACCCTATATCATCGGCCTGACCGGGGGCATCGGAACCGGCAAGAGCGAGGCGGCGAAATTCCTCGAGACGCTGGGCGCCGTGCAGGTCGACGCGGACGAAATCTCGCACGGACTGACCGCCCCCGGCGCGGAGGCGCTTCCGGAAATCCGCGAGGCGTTCGGCAACGGCGTGTTCGAGCCGGACGGCTCGCTCAACCGCAGGGAGCTCGCGCGCGTCGCGTTCGAGGACCCGGGAAACCGCAGGAAGCTCGAGGCGATCCTGCACCCGCGGGTGCAGCGCGAGATGATGCGCAGGATCGACCTGGCCGCGGAGGAAGGCGTCAAGGTCGTGTTCCTGAACGTGCCTCTGTTGTTTGAGACCGGCGTCGACGCGCTCTGCGACGAGACGTGGGTGCTGCTCGCCAACCCCGAGACGCAGGTCGCGCGCGTGATGATGCGCGACCGCGTCGAGCGCGAGGACGTCGAGATACGCATCGTCAACCAGATGGCCAACGAGGAGAAGGCCGCGCGCGCGACGGTCGTCGTGTCGACCGACCGGCCGATCGAAAAGACGCAGGCGGAGCTCGCCGCGCTGTACCAGCAGGTGCTCAAAAAGCTGTGACCGGAGGGCGACAGATGTACGCAGGAAGCCGCGGGGCGAAGGCCCGGCGCAAATACAGGCGCAGGCGCGGCCGCGCGGCAAGGCCCCTGATCGCGCTCGTCGCATTGATGCTCGCCGCGGCGGGCGTGCTCCTCTACCTCCGCGCGCGCGAGGCCGACCTGATCCGCCGCTACCCGATGGAATACGTCTCCGAAATCCGGGGGAGCGCCGAGGAGTTCTCGCTCGAGCCGGCGCTCGTCGCGTCGGTGATCCTCGCGGAGTCGAGCTACCGGCCGGACGCGGTGTCGAAGGCCGACGCGCGCGGGCTGATGCAGATACTTCCCTCGACCGGAGAATGGATCGCGCACAAGCTCGATGAGCCCTTCGACATGCAGAACCTGTTCGAGCCTGAAGTGAACATACGCTACGGCTGCTGGTATCTGAAATTTCTGATGGACCGCTACGGCGGCAACATGCGAAACGCGATCGCCGCCTACCACGCCGGGCAGGGCACGGTCGACCAGTGGCTCCAGAATCCGGAGTACAGCCCGGACGGCGAGGCGCTCGAGGTCACATCCTCCGACGCCACGAATACATACGTGAACAGGGTGCTTTCAAATTATGCGCATTACTCGACGGTCTATTAGTCTCGCGCTGGCGCTCATCCTGGCGCTCGGCTCGTTTCCGGCGCTCGGCACGGAGGCGCAGCAGCCGGGCGCGGACATCGTCATGGGCTACCTCGCCAACGACGGCGCGGTGCTCAACCCGTTCGTCTGCAATGAGCGCGACCTGATCAGCGTAAACCAGCTCGTGTTCGAGTCGGTCGTCGAGCTCGACAGCCAGCAGAGGCCGGTGCCGCTCCTGGCGGACAACTGGAGCGTCAGCGGAAAGACCTGGACGTTCAAGCTGCGAAGCGAGATATCCTTTCACAACGGCATAGAGCTCGTCGCCGAGGACGTCGTCGAGAGCTACCACCGATTTTTGCAGGCGGGAAAGGAAAACCCGTACTACGGGCGGCTGAGCCTGATCGACTCGATGACCGCGGTCGACGCGTTCACGCTCCAGGTCCAGGCGCGCTACGAGGGGTATCTGACGCTCTACGCGATGACCTTCCCGGTCGTGCAGCGCGGAACCGTCGCGGACGCGCTCCCCAGGGGCACCGGCCCGTACTGGTACATACGCTACGACGAGGGGAACTCGTTCCGGCTCGAGCGCAACCCGCTCTGGTGGAAACAGCAGCCCGAGATCGAGAGCATCGAGGGCGTGCGCTACTACAATACCGGCGACATGCTCGAGGCCCTGAACGCCGGGGAGATCAACTGCCTTTCGACGCGCTCGCCGTCCGCCGCGTTCAGCCGCAAGCTCGCGAAATTGATCGCCTCGGACTACTCGACGACCACCTACGAGATGCTGATCCCGAACCTCGACGAAGCGTCTGCGATGAGCGACGTGCGCGTGCGCAAGGCCGTCATGTACGCGATCGACCGCGCGACGCTCGTCTCGAACGCGTACCTCGACATGGCGCAGCAGAGCGAGGTGCCCATCATCCCCGGGACGTGGCTCTACGAGAGCCAGTCCGCCGTCTACTACCACAGCCCGGAGCGCGCGCTGACGCTCTTGAACGAGGCCGGCTGGACGGACCTGACCGGCACCGCGAAGCTCAGCCGGCTCAAGAACGGCCTGCTCGTCGATCTGAACGTCGAAATCGTGACCTACGTCGAGGCGAACTCGTACGTCCGGAAAAACGCCGCCGAGCAGATCGCCGCGAACCTGCGCGCGGTCGGCATACAGGCGACGGTCACGGCGCTCTCGATGAACGACGCCGCCTCGCGCGTCAAGCGCGGCAACTTCGACCTCGCGCTCGTCGCCGTGAACCTGAGCGAGGTGCCCAACCTCTTCCCGCTGTTCTCGCAGAACGGCGCGATCAACTACTCAGGCTCGCACACCGCCGAGATGGACCAGCTGCTCTCCCGCACTGCGACCGCCGCGAGCGAGGACGAGCTCAAGCAGGCGTACGGCGACCTCGAGCTCCACATCGTCGACCGGCTCCCCATCATGGGCCTGGTGTTCCGCACCGGCACCGTGCTCTCCACGCGCACGCTCGCGGGGCTCAGCGGCATGCGCGAATACGACGCGCTGAACGGATTGGAGTTTGTGAAAAAATGAGCGAACCGACGATTCAGGAGATTTTCGACCGCTTTCGCGCGTTTCCGGGCGACGCGTCGCTCTACTACCGCCCGCTCGAAGGGGGCGACCCCGTCGCCGGGGGCGACCCCGTCGCCGGGAGCGACCCCGTCGCCGGGAGCGACCCCGTCGCCGGGAGCGACCCCGTCGCAATCAACGCCGATATGCCGCTGATCGCCGCGAGCGTCATCAAGATTCCGGTGATGATCGAGGCGTTCCGCCAGTTCGAGGCGGGGCTTCTGTCCCCGGACATGGCGGTCACGGTCCGCCCGGAGCACAGGATGCCCTCCTGCGGCGCGCTGGCCTACATGCACGACAACCTCACCGTCACGGCCATGGACTGCGTGACGCTGATGATCATCCTGAGCGACAACACCGCGACGAATCTGATGATCGACATGCTCGGCATCGAAAACATCAATTCGACGCTCGCGGCGCTCGGCTGCGTTCAAACGCGGATCGCCCGGAAGCTGTTCGACCGCGAGGGCATGAAGAGGGGGCTCAAGAACTTCATCACCGCGCGCGAGATCGGCATGCTGCTCGAGAAGATCTACCGCGGCGAGGCCGTCAGCCCGGCAGCGTCCGAAACAATGCTCGAAATCCTCAAAAACCAGCGGCTGAACGGCAAAATCCCGTTCTTCCTCCACCGGCTCGGCGTCAAGATCGCGCACAAGACCGGCGAGGAGGACGGCATATCGCACGACGCCGCGATCGTGTTCGCCGACCGGCCGTTTTCGATGGTCGCGCTCTCGAACAACGTCGACGTGCCCATGTACGAGCGGCTGATCCAGGACGCGGCGCTCGCGCTGTACCGGCAAAATATTACGGAAGTATTGCAAAAATAATTCGTACATACATATTTAACATTGAATTGTGAAGGAATCTTTTCCATTGTGTCGTATTTAGTTATCATGTCCCAGAATATTCCGACGCTGTGCGCTTCCGGCGCGGGCACGCATAGAAGGAGATTGTGATGTTGATTGCAGAAAAAAAGACGGTGAAAAGGCGGCTGCTGCCGCTGGTTCTGGCGCTGGTATTCGCGCTTCTCTCCGTTCCGCAGGCCGCGCTCGCGGCAAGCTTTTCGGCGATCGTCACGGCGGATTCGATGCCGGTCTACTCCGATCCGGGGCTCACAAAGAAGGCCGGCGCGCTCTCGAAGGACGACGTCGTCGTCGTCACCGCGTACAAGGGCGGCGTCGCGCAGATCGTCTACCGCGTCAACGGCAACAAGGGCTACGCGAGAGTCTCGGACATGCGCGCGGTCTCGGAGTTCGCCGAGAAGGCGACGGTCACGGCCTCCAACGCGAAGGTCTACGCGAAGGCGAGCGGCTCGAGCAAGGCGACGAAGCTCAAGAAGGGTTCCTCGGTCTACGTGCTCGCGACAAACGGCGACTGGGCGCGCATCGAAAACTCCGGATACGTCGGCTATACATACATAAACAACCTCTCGATCGGCACGCAGCCGACCGAGGCCCCGGCCGCGACCCCGACCCCGACGCCCGCGCCGACCGCGAATCCGCTGAAGGGCTTCGCGAAGATCGACAAGGACGCCGTGACCGTCGCGGACGGCATCCCGGCGTTTGAGAGCCCCGACGCGAGCTCGAAGAAGCTCGGCACGCTCGACAAGGGCGTGACCGTCCGGGTCACATACTACAGCGCGGACTGGGCCTACGTGAAGACCTCCGACAACCAGGTCGGCTTCATGCCGCTCGCGGGGCTCCTGCCCGATCCGCCGGTCACGGCCTGCTCGACCGCGATGGTCGCGAAGGCCGCCGCGCCGCTTCGAAAGACCGCGATCTCCACCTCCGAGGTGTTGAAGACCCTCGCGAAGGGCGATCCGCTTCTGATGCTCGCCTACAACAAAAGCTGGGCGTTTGTCAAGACCGCCGACGGCCTGTACGGCTACGTCAAGTGCTCCTCGCTCTCGCCAGCGCCCGCGGAGACGCCCACCGCCGCCCCCACGCCCACCCCGACGCCGACCGCGACGCCCGCGCCGACGCTGCCGATCCCCGGCGACGAAGTGATCGTCGAGACCGTGCCGGTCGTGACGCTCGCGAAGGTCCCGGTCTACAAGAGCGCCCAGACCTCCTCGACGAAGCTCGGCACGCTCGCGGAGGGCGCGAAGCTGACGATGCTCGCGTGCAACAAGACCTGGGCGTACGTGACGCTCGACGGCAAGTACGGCTACTGCGCGCTCGCGGCGCTCGCGCCGTCGGACGGCGTGACGCCGACCCCGACGCCCTCGCCGACCCCGGTGCCCACGCCCTCGCCGACGCCCTCGCTCGAGGGCGCGATCCCGGCGACGGTCGTCGCGGCGTCCGTGACGGTCTACAAGTCGGCCGATACGCGCTCGACGAAGCTTGGGACGATCAAGGCCGGTCAGCAAGTCAACGTCGTCGCGCACGGCAACACCTGGGCGTACATCGAGCTCAACGGAAAATTCGGCTACTGCCTGCTCAAGGGCCTGAAGCCGACGTCGGAGGTCTCGCCCTCGCCGTCGCCCTCGACCGGCCCCGGCGACGGCACCGTGCAGTTCGAGGCGACCGTCATCTACCCGAACGCGCCGGTCTACACGAACGAGTCGACCACGAGCCCGAGCGGCACGCTGCCGCTGGGGACGACGGTCTCGGTCTACGCCTATTCCGGCACGTGGGCCTACGTCGGCAAGGACGCCTCGCGCGGCTTCATGCAGATCAAGCACCTGAACAAGGACGTCTATTCGACGCTCTCGTCCGGGAGCTCGGGAAACAGCGTGCTCGCGCTTCAAAAGGCGCTCGAGGCGCTCGGCTACTTCGACGGGCTGCCCGCCGGCAACTACAGCTCGCTGACCGAGGACGCCGTGTCCCGGTTCCAGGCGGCGGTCGGGCTTCCCTCGAACGGCACCGCGGACCAGGCGACGCTGCGCGTGCTCGCCGGCGGCTACGCCCCGGCCTCCCCGCTGCTCTCCTTGACGCTTTCGCAGGGAAACTCCGGGAGCAACGTCGAGCGGCTGCAGGTGCGGCTGTACTACAAGGGGTATCTCACGAAGACCTCGAGCGTCGACGCGGACTACGGCAGCATCACGACCTCGGCGGTCAAGCTGTTCCAGACCGCCGCGGGGCTCTCGGCAACCGGCAAGGCCGACCCGGCGACGCTCAAGAAGCTCTACTCGAACGACGCGCCGAAGAACTCCGCGACCGCGCCCGACGCGCCCAACAGCGGCGACGGCGGCGACGGCGGGTCCACGCAGGACAAGCTGCCGGACAACCCGACGCGCTCCGAGAAGATCGAGTACGCGATCTACATAGGACAGCAGCAATTGGGCAAGCCCTATGTCTACGGCGCGACCGGGCCGAACTCGTTCGACTGCTCGGGCTACACGACCTACTGCTTCAAGAAGGTCGGCGTGTCCCTGAGCCGCACGGCCTACGCGCAGGGCTACAACAACGGCACGAAGGTCGAGGGCCTGTCCGATATGCAGCGCGGCGACATCGTGTGCATGGACACGATCTCCGACAGCGACCTCGTCGACCACGTCGGCATCTACCTGGGCGGCGGCAAGTTCATCCACGCGTCCTCCGGCGGCGGCAAGGTGATGATCTCGAGCCTGACCTCCGGGTATTACAACCGGGTGTTCTCCTGGGGCAGAAGGGTGCTGTAAACAGAATCACTCCGCTTTGCGAAAGGGCTACAGTCTGTCGACAAAGGTTTGCGGAATCACCTGTTCAATCAAAACCGACGGCGTGTACGTCGGTTTTGCGCATTTTTCGGGAACCAACGCCTGCGTTGGTGGAGAAAAATGCCTACCCGCCCGGCCTTCGCCCGGAAATTGTGAAATTTCAGAAGGCCGGCTCTTCCTACGCGTTGAAAAACCGCAGTTTTTCAACGCATATATCACCTCCGGCTTGCCGGGGGTGATATTTTTGTGCTATACTGTTCACAATTGGAAGGAAATTGCAGGGAGGCGAATCTATGGACAGGGTTCGGGTGGCGGTCGTCGGCCTCGGGTTCGGCGGGGAGTTCGTGCCGATCTACAGGGCCTGGGACAGTACGGAGTGCGTGGCGGTGTGCCGGCGCGACAGGGACAAGCTCAATCGGTTTGCCGACGAATTCGGCATCCCGAAGCGGTACGCAGACTACCGCGAGATGCTCAAGGACCCGGACATCGACGCCGTGCACATCAACTCCGACCTCGAGAGCCACGCGTGGATGGCGATCGAGGCGCTGAAGGCCGGGAAGCACGTCGCCTCGACCGTCACGATGGCGATGACGATGGAGGAGTGCGAGGAGATCGTCCGGCTCGAGCACGAGACCGGCAAGGTCTACATGATGATGGAGACCGCCGTCTACACGCGCGAGTTTTTGTACTTCAAGAAGCTCTGCGACGAGGGGAAGATCGGCCGGCTGCAGTTCGTGCGCGGCTCGCACCAGCAGAACATGTCGCTGCCGGGCTGGCCGTCGTACTGGTACGGGCTGCCGCCGATGTGGTATCCGACGCACGCGATCGCGCCGCTGTCGGAAATCCTGCGCCGCCCGGTCAAGCGCGTGCGCTGCCTCGGCTCCGGCCGCATACGCGACGAATACCAGGTCCGCTACGGCTCGCCCTTCGCGGCCGAGTCCGCGCAGCTCGAGTTTTTGAACTCCGACGTCGCGGGCGAGGCGACGCGCACGCTCTTCGACACGATCCGCCAGTACCGCGAGAGCTTCGACTTCTACGGGACCGAGGGCTCGTTCGAGTGGGAGCAGTTGGCCGGCGAGCACCCGGTGCTGTTCACGGGCTTCGAGGACGCGACCCGCGTCCGCGTGCCGGACACCGACCACATGCTGCCTCCGCAGATCGCGAAGTTCTCGCTCGAGCACCAGATCATCGACGACCAGCACGTCTCGTTCATTCAGGGCAGCGGCCACGGCGGGAGCCACCCGCACATGGTGCACGAGTGGATCTCGGCGATCCTCGAGGGAAGGCCGGCGCACGTGAGCGCGCGCGTCGCCGCGAACTGGACCGTCGCCGGCCTTCTCGCCCACGAGAGCGCGATGCTCGGCGGCGAGGTGCTCGATATGCCGGATTGGGCGCTGTTCTAGGTAAGCACGGATTTCATTCGGTGGTGGATTGCCGAGGCGATTTTTCGTCCCCACACGGAGCCAGAAGGGAGCCGTAGCGGCGCTACGGCGACCGGATGAGCGACAACGGCGTGCGATTCAAATGCATTTGAATCGAACGGTCGTGCTGCGACTTGCTTTCCCGAAGGGAAAGCAACCTTGTGGGGGCGGAAAAGCGACCGGCAAGCCTGCCGCCGAATAAATCAGTGATTACCTAGGTTTGTCGGCATGCCAGTACCGTATATGGCCCGCCGACCCGCAATCCGCAGGCGGATTGCCAAACCCCCCGTTTTTCGGCAATCCAACAAAAATCGACGGGAGCGCGATGTGCGCTCCCGCCATTTTTATAGGTTTGTCAGTCGAGTATCTTGAGCTCCACGTCGACGGTCAGCTTCTCGTAGTCCGAGAGGCGGGTGCCGTCCTCGTTGTAGTAGCGGTAGACCGTGAGCTGCACGCTGTCCCCGACCTTGCTCTTGTCGATCTCCGAGGTCAGGTCGGTCGCGGTGTAGACGCGCTTGCCGTTCGCCTCGGTGATGATGTCGTAGGGCTTGAGGCCCGCTTCGTCGGCGGGGGAACCCTCCTCGACCTTGTCAATCTGCACGCCGGCCGGCGGGTAGCTGCGAATCGCCTCTTCCGGGCCGTCGACGGACTTGACCGTCACGCCCATCCTCGGGCGCACGACCTTGCCGGTGTCGATCAATTGCGTGATGATGTCCTTCGCGGTGTTGATCGGGACGCAGAACCCGAGTCCCTCGTAGATCGTCGAGTAGCTCGTCATCAGCTTGAGCGTCGGGATGCCGATCAGCTCGCCCTTCGAGTTGAGCAGCGCGCCGCCGGAGTTGCCGGCGTTGATCGCCGCGTCGACCTGAATGGTCGATACCGAGCGCCCGAAGTTGCCCGCGTTCACGCCCTCGCGCTGGAGGCCGGAGACGATGCCCGCGGTGACGGTTCCGAACAGGACCTCGTCGCCGCCGGGGTTGCCGATGACGATCGCGAGCTCGCCGATCTGCAGTTGGTCGCTGTCGCCCAGCGGCACCGGCGTCGCGCCGTCGGGCGCGGCCTCGGTGAACTTCAGGATCGCGATGTCGGTTCCGTCATCCCAGCCCTTCAGCTCGACGTCCATCAGGGTTCCGTCCAGCCACTCGATCTGGAAGCTCTCGCCGCCCTCGACGACGTGGTAGTTCGTCAGGATGTAGCCGCCCTTGCCGCCGTCCAGCGCCTGGATGTAAGTGCCGGAGCCGTAGCCGATCTCCTCCGTGCCGACCTGCCGCGTGCGCGGGTCCCAGGTCGAGGCGCTCGTGATGACCTGCACCACCGAGGGCCGGACGTTCGCCGCGATTTCGGGCACCGGGTTGGAGCTCGAGTAGATCGCGTCGATGCCGGGCGCCGTGCTCTCCGCGACGGCGTTCGTGCGCCGGATAAGGATGAGCCCGCCGGCGATGCTCAGGACAATCGCGATGGTGAGCAGTATGCTCACGCGCTTCATGACCAAATTCTTTTTCATTTTTTTCACCCTCCTTTTGGGTCTGTGCTTGTAGTATAAACCACAGTTTGCGAAATCGCATGAACAAACTGTGAACGTTTGGCATTATCCGGCTTTTTTTTCGTCCGCCGCCGGGAGCGAGAAGCGGAACACCGTCTCGCCGGGCTTCGAATCGACGGAGATGTCGGTCCCGTGCTGTTCGAGGATCCGCTTGACGATCGAGAGCCCGAGTCCCGTGCCCATACCCGAAGTATGCGCTTTATCCGCCTTGTAGAAACGGTCGAAGATGAAGGGTAAATCTTCCGTCGAAATGCCCGGGCCGCTGTCCCTGACCCACGCGACGACGCGCTTCCCCTCGCGCCTGGCGCCGACCGAGAGCGTGCCGCCGTCCGGCAGGAATTTCAGCGCGTTGTCGATCAGGTTTCCGACCACCTGCTGTATCCGCTCGGGATCGGCCTCGACGTAGCCCGGCTCGTCCGGGAAGTCCGCCTCGACGTTCGCGCGCTTCTCGTCGATGCGCGGCTCGAAGCGCAGAAGCGTCCTGCGGATCAGCTCGTTGATGTCGAGCCGCATCAGGTTCAGCGGGAACTTGCCGGACTCGAAGCGCGACAGGTCCAACAGGTCGTTGACGAGGTTCGTCAGCCGCGCGGTCTCGTCGAGCACGACGCCCATGTACTTCTCGCGGTCCTCCTCCGGGAACGTCCCGTCGCGAAGCGCCTGCACATAGCCCTGTATGCACGTAAGCGGCGAGCGAAGCTCGTGCGACACGCTCGCGACGAAACCCCTGCGGCTCTCCTCGAGCGTCGAAAGCGCGAACGCCATCTTGTTGATCTCCTCGCCGAGCGCCTGCAATTCCCCGCCGCAGTGGAGCTCGACGCGCCGCCCGAGCTCGCCGCGCGAAAAATCGCGCACGGCCGCGATCAACTCGTTCAGCGGGTTCGTCTGGCTGCGCGCGAGTATGAACGACAGCGCGATGCCCAGCGCCAGCACGCCGAGGCCCGCGGGCAGAAGCGCCGGAAGCACGTCCGTGAGCTTTACCCGCAGCGACTCCGTCGAGATGTGCAGAAGCACCGCGCCGACGACGTGGCCCTCGCTGTACGTCCACGGCACGCCGATCGTCACGATCTCGTCGCCGAGCTCCGGGAACAGCCCCTGCACGCGAATCTCGCTGCCCTGGTAGATCGACTGCAGCTGCAGCGCGACCGCCTCGCTCGTCGCGTACTCCGAGGTGTTCCAGCTGCTGTCGAGTATCTGCGCCTGGCCGGAGTTGTAGCTGACGATCCAGATGTCGGCGTTGTAGCGGTCGTGTATGTGCGTGAGCTTGCGGCGGATGACGAACTGCATCGTCGTGTTCTCGCGCACGAACTGCAGCTGGTTTAAGTGCGACATGTACTCCGCGACCTCGCGCGCCTGCTGGCGCACCTCGTCCTCGTAGGACTCCTGCCGCTGCGCCTGCAGGGTCGCCGCGAGCGTGACCGTGAACAGCGCCACGGTCGCCAGCGTCGCCATCAGAAACGCCGCGAACGTCCGGACGAATATGCCGCCGCGCACTTCACTTCACCTCGAACTTGTAGCCGACGCCCCAGACGGTCTTGATCTGCCAGCCGAGCGCCTCGCCGCCGAGCAGCTTCTCGCGCAGCCGCTTCACGTGCACGTCGACGGTCCTGGAATCCCCGAAGTAGTCGTACCCCCACACCTGCTCCAAGAGCTGCTCGCGCGTGAACACCATCCCCGGGTGGCTCGCGAGGAAGTACAGAAGCTCAATCTCCCGCGGCGGCATGTCCAGCGCCTTTCCCATGTAGGTGACCGTATACTGGCTTATGTTGATCGCGAGCCCCGGGAACGCGAGCTCCCTCTCGGGCGCCTCCGCGGCCTGAAAGCGGCGGATGACCGCCTTGATGCGCGCGACCAGCTCCTTCATGTCGAAGGGCTTCACGATGTAGTCGTCCGCGCCGAGCTCGAGCCCCAGCACCTTGTCGAACGTCTCGTCCTTCGCCGTCAGCATGATGATCGGGATGTTCGAAATCTTGCGCACCTCGCGGCACACCTGCCAGCCGTCCATG
>Ga0123333_10004128_pt1 | contig 13739 bp, 9 predicted proteins | sample BioC12SIPDNA_3_FD_89957 | JGI IMG/M metagenome (GOLD analysis project Ga0123333, IMG submission 89957) | Anaerobic biogas reactor microbial communites from Washington, USA - Biogas_R2_B C12 SIP DNA | ecosystem: Engineered > Bioreactor > Anaerobic > Unclassified | place: Washington, USA... | reverse complement strand
TCACCGGTGGCTCGATCCCGGTGCGGATCTGGACCGACTACATGAAGGCGGCCCTCGAGGGCACCGAGGTCATCCCGTTCCCGGAGCCGGCCGGCACCGGCCAGAGCAACACTCCCACCCAGACCCCCACGCCGACCGAGGAGCCGACCGAGGAGCCCACGGAGGAGCCGACCGAGGAGCCGACCGAGCAGCCCACGGAGGAACCGACGGAGGAGCCGACGGAGGAGCCGACCGAGGAACCGACCGACGAGCCCACGGAGGACCCGATCACGGAACCGACGACACCACCGGGCCAGAACCCGACCCGAGGGCCGCCCGGCGAGCGAGGCCGACGAGGAAGACGCGAGCCCGGATCCAGGGGATCCGGCGCTGGCCTCGAGGGGACCGGCTGAGCGCCCTTCACACCTTGGCGCGGGTGCCCGACTGAACGACGCGCAAGTGGGATCCGTCGATGAGGATCTCGATGACCTCCGCGCCGCCAACCAGAATGCGGGTGGCGGCGAGATCGACTATGGTCGACCGGTCGGTCTGTGCGAGCAGGACCACAACATCCGCCCTGAGCGACGTTTCGACCCACGCCGTGGTGCCGGGAGAGCGCGGACCGACGACCAGCACCGGAGCCTTTCGCTCAGCGACGGCCTCTTCCGACTCGGCGGAGAAGTCGCGGAGCCTCGCCACGGTGGCCGGTCGGCGACCGTGGCGCACATGCGCTGCGATCTGCTCTGCGAATCGCTCGCGCACGGAGTCCGACACCGGCCCGGTCAGGAAGATGACAGGGTTCGGGACCCCGAAGGCCCGGCTCTTGATGAGCCGGCCGACCCTGTGCAGGATGTTGGGGTTGCCCAGCAGTGACCGTGGGAGGATCACGTCGAAGACCTCATCCTGGTCAGCCGCATCGTGCACAACGGGACGGCGCATATTGTGCAGCACCGCGATGGCAGCACCCAGGATTGCGCCACCAAGCAGACCGGCGAGTGCGTTCTTCGCAACTGGGGGCTGGACCTCCTTGACGGTGACTGCTCCGCCACCCCATGGCGCAACGGAGTAGTTCATCTCCAACTGACCTGGAGTTGACTCGTTGAGGTCCTGGATTCGCTGGGTGATCTCAGCAACCAGGTGCTCGGCGACCCGCTTCGACACCTGTTCATCCTGGTCGGTGTAGGTCACGGTGAGCATCGCGGTGCCCGGAGCGCGGCTGACCTCCAGGCGATCGACGATGTCGCTCGGCGCGCGATCGACGTTCGACTGGGACTGGAGACCCAGCCCGATGACCTCAGTGGGGATGAGCGAGGTGATCGTCCGAACGAGCATCTCGGTGTCGTTTGCGCTGGCGTCGGTCTGGAGCACGAGAGTCACCGACGACTCGAACACCGAGTCCTGGAATGCGGTGACGAGCGCCGCAGCACCTGCGGAGAGCAAGCCTGCGACCACGACGAGCGGAATCAACGCCCGGAATGGCCTGCGCAGCGCACGCCGCGAGGGCGGCAGGGCGTCCTCGTCCGCCGCGGTGGGGGTGATTCCGTGGTTGGTGGTCACAAATGTCCTTCCGCATGTTGCTCAGCGTATGCCGGAGCCGCGTCAGCGTGGGCCGGTGCCCGGCCGCTCCTCGCCTGGAGAACGATCGAGAGCCCGATCAGTATCCAGAACAGTTTGTTGTTGGCAATCGACAAGAAGAAGGTGGCGACAGCGAACGCGACAAGCATGGGAGCAAGTGCCAGCGTCTCGGGGAAGCGATCATCGCCCATCCGCAGGAGCAGAGTGAGCGTGGAGCAGAGCAGCACGAGCAGGAACAGCAGCCCTATCAGTCCACGCTCAGCCAGCGCCTCGAGATAGAGGTTGTGTACCTCGATGCCCTTGCCGACGAGCAGGTGCGAGCGAAGCAGTTCGACCCCGGGTGTCGTCACGAGCAAGTCGATACTCTCGCCCTTGAACTGTCCCGAGCCGATGCCGAGCACGGGGTGCTCCATGAACTCAGCCCAGGCGACATGCCAGATATCGATTCGGCCACTAGCGCGGTCGGTGGAGACCCTGGCCGCGCGGGTGTTGGTGAGAAACGAGGCGCCGGCGAGCGCAGCCACACCGATAAGCCCGACTCCGAACAGCTGGGTGCGGCGGTGACGCGGAGCCATGACAATCGCGCTCAACAGGAGAGTCGCTCCGGTCGCGATGATGCCTCCTCGCGAGCCCGATGCGAGCACCGAGACGAGCGCGACGGCTACGGCGATCACGTAGACCCAGCGCGCCCGAGACCCACGCATGAGGGCGATCGCGGCGGGAATGCTAGCGACCTGATACATCGCGTAGATGTTGGGGTCGCCCTGCAGGCCCACCGCGCGATCGGTCCAGATCACTTGCACCAGACCGAACAGACCCGCGCACATGGCACCTGCTACGTAGGTGCGAAGCAGGCCGCGGACCACGCGGTGCGGCTCATGCTGCGGCGTGAGCACGAGCACTGCACCGAAGTACAGGACAGCCAGCGTTATCTGACCAATGCTGAAGAGCCAGTCACCAAGACGGTCCGCCCACAATCCACTGACCGCGTACCAGGCGGCGAATATGAACACGGGCAGGCACCAGAGGAGCGCTGCCTCTGACACACGCCGACCACCCACCATGACACGCAGCCCGATGGCGGCGAGGCAGACCAGGCTCAACAGGCGGCCCACTGTGATGCCCGCGATGGTCACGGACTCGACAAAGACCGACAACACGAGCAGATGGAGGATGACCACCCCCCAGTTGTGCGTGATCCACGCGATCCCATCGACCTCGCGTGCGACGAAGCCGACCACGCCGAGGACGACGGGGACCGCAAGCACGGGATGGATCCCGGCGAGGGAGCCTGCAACGAGCGCGAGTGCGCCGAGCGTCAGGAGCTGGCGGTGCCCCGAGTCCATGCCAAGCAGTCGCCGGCCGCCGAAGACACTGCGTCCCTGGGCGCCCGCGTTCTCTAGTGCTCTCATCGGTTCTCTGAAGCCCTCATCGACAGCGTGTCCCCCCGGGCGATCGAGGTCTGGCAGACCGTCAGTTTACATCAGAGGACGGGGTGCGTTCCGGCTGCGGCCACGTACTGCTCGGGTGGATGGGGGATGGGGGCAGGTGCAGGACTGTGTTCGCCCTGTAGGACACTAGCGAGCATGACCAGTGAACCCGTTCGCGTCACGCTCGTGGCGCAGGCAAGCCCAGCCCGTGGCGGAATCCCGTCGTTCGTGGAGACGTTGCTCACCGAGCCCAGTCTGAGCGACGGCTTCGAGCTGGACCTGGTCAACACCACCCGTGCTGCTGAGCGGGAGGCCGGCCGGTTCACTGCCAACAACAGCGTGCACGCACTCCAGGACGCTCAGCGGGTCTTCCGAGCCTCCCGCAAGGCCGACATCGTGCATGTCCAGACGGCTCTCCTTCCGGTTCCGCCCTTGCTGCGGGCCATCGCGCTCTGCCGCGCGGCCAAGTTGGGCGGCGCCAGGGTCATCTGCCACGTGCACAGCGGCCGGCTCAACTCGGGCCGACCGGACGCATTCGTGCCGTCGCGGGCCTACCGTCTGCTGCTCCACCTGCTTGCCAGGGTCGTCGACCGGGTGATCGTCGTCGCCGATCCCGGCAAACGGATGCTCGAAACCGAGGTCCCAGGCATCAGTGTTCGCACGATGCACAACGCGGTCGACACAGCCGCCTTCGATCTTGCCGACCCCGGCCAGGATCCGCCCCAGCTTGCCTACGTGGGCACTTTGAGCAATCGGAAGGGTCTTGCCGACCTGATCGAGGCGCTTGAGCTGATCCCCGGGTTCGGCCGGGTCGTCGTGGCCGGCGGCAGCCACGAGGTGGGAGAGACGGAGGCAGCAGGGCTGCGGGCGCGCGCGCGGACCAGCACTCACGATGTCCAGTTGGTGGGCTCGTTGAGCTCGAGCGAGGTCAAGGATCTCCTGGCCGCATCCCAGGTGTTCGTTCTCCCCAGCCACTGGGAGGGTCAGCCGATCGCGATTCTGGAGGCGATGGCGACCGGTCTACCGGTGGTCGTGACAGAGGTCGGAGCCAACCCCGACGTCGTGCGCGACGGTGTCGATGGCTACGTCGTTCCACCACATGACCCCACAGCACTCGCTCGCGCACTGACCGAGATCCTCGGCGACGCCGAGCTGCGACGTAAGATGGGCTCTAGTGCCCGACAGCGTGCGGTCGAGGCGTATGACGTCTCGGTGCTCGCCGCGAACATCCGCGAGGAGTACCTCGCTCTGGTCGACCGTTGATGCGGCTGCTCGTCGTCGCGGAGAGCCCGCCGACCACCGATGCCGTTCACGGCAATGGGTCGACGATGATCACCGCCAACGTCCTCCCCCTGATGTCCTCCGACATCGAGATCGATCTCGCCTACTTCCCCGACCGCCCCGCCTGCCCCGACGCGGACGTGCTTGATCGGGTCCGCTCAGTGACGGTCTTGCCGATGCGACCGGGATGGCATGGCTGGATGGCACAGTTGACGACCCGACTGCCACGTGCCACAGCGCTGCGGCGGCCTCCGGCCTGTGATGTGGAGCAGCTCTGGCGCAACGCCGACGCTGTCTACCTGCATGGTCTGCACACCGCCGCGCTCGGACGCAGCATCCGCAAGCCCACCATGATCCATGTGGTCGACCCGTGGTCGCAGTTCTGGTTCGAACGGGCGAGGGGCAAGAACCCGGCCGAGGCGGCATACTTCCGTGACCAGGCGCGCCGCGCCGATCGGCTCGAGCGCGAGATCGCGGGCTGGGCACGCACCACGTTCGTGGTCAACCCCAAAGACGCTGCCACCCTGTCAGCGCGCACGGGTGGACGGGTCGTGGCGGTGCCCAACGGCGTCGCGGTGGGAGCCAGCGCCGAGATCACCGCGGACCCTGACCGGGTGAGTTTTGTCGGGACGCTCGACTATGCCCCGAACGTGGAGGCGCTCGAGCGTCTGATCCACCGAGTCTGGCCGCTGGTTCGAGCAGAGCGTCCCACCGCGCGGCTCACCATTGCGGGACGCCGGCCGGGCGACTGGCTGCAGCAGTTGTCCGTGCCCGGGGTGGAGGTGCTCGGGGCGGTCGATGACGTCGGCGGCGTGTTCGCGTCCAGCGCGGCTGCGGCATACATCGGCGTGACCGGCCGTGGCACGAAGAACACCATCTCGGAGGCGATCGCAGCGGGCTGCCCCGTGGTCGCCTCGCCGGAGGCAGCGCGTGGGCAGGCCGTCAATGAGCACCTTCACGTCGCCACGACCGACGAGGCCATTGCGGGCTCGTTGGTCGCACTGCTTGTTCCGGGCGCACGCCGCCCGGAGCCGGTGGTGGCGCGGCCCTGGAGCGTCGCCGCGGCTGAGTACGAAGCCGAGATCAGGTCGAGTGCCAGCCCCTGACCCTAGACCGTATGGAGTGACCGCCGCAGTGGTGGTTGCGGGCCGGGGCCTCTCGTACACATGCTCGTGGGTTATCGGGCAGGAGGTGCCTGCTCGACCTTTCCACAGGTGTAGGAGGCCCCGGTGTTTACAGAGCGTACGAGTGTCGGGCTGGATGTGCACGCCCGATCGGTGGCGGCAGCGGCCGTCGATGGTGTGACCGGCGAGGTGTTCAGGGCTCGCTTGGCACCGGATTCGCAGGTGGTGTTGAGCTGGCTCTCGGCGTTGCCGGGTCCGGTGGCTGCCGCGTATGAGGCGGGACCGACTGGTTACGGACTGGCGCGGGCAATCCGTTCGGCGGGGACGCGGTGTGAGGTGGTGGCACCGTCGAAGCTGTCCCGGCCGCCTGGGGATCGGGTCAAGACCGATGCCAGGGACGCGTTGCATCTGGCGAAGTTGCTGCGCCTGGATGAGTACGTCCCGGTGCGGGTTCCGACCGAGTCCCAGGAGTCGGCGCGGGATCTGGTGCGTTCGCGTGAGGCCGCTCGTGGTGATCTGATGCGGGCTCGGCACCGGGTCTCGAAGCTGCTGCTACGACACGGCATCGTCTATTCCGGCGGCAAGGCCTGGACCGCGGCGCACGATGAGTGGCTGCTGGCGCAACGGTTCGACCTGGCCGGGACTCAGGCAGCGTTCCAGGATGCCTACGAGACCGTGGTGCTGACCACTGGTCGGCGGGCCCGCCTGGACGCTCAGATCCTCGAGCTGGCCGCCGACAGTGAGTTCACCTCGGTGGCATCTCGGTTGGCGTGCCTGCGGGGGATCTCCACGTTGACCTCGTTCGCGTTGGCGGTCGAGATCGGCGACTGGGAGCGGTTCACCGGCTCCAGCATCGGCGCCTACCTCGGCCTGGTGCCCTCGGAGTCCTCCTCCGGAGCCAAACGCTCCCAGGGGTCGATCACCAAGACCGGCAACGCCCACGTGCGTCGGCTGCTGGTCGAAGCCGCATGGCACCACCGCAAGCCGTACCGACCGACCGTGATCCTGCGACGCCGCTGGGCCAACGCCACCCCCGCAGCGGTCGCCCGCGCCCAGGACGCCAACCACCGCCTGCACCGCCGCTGGATCGGCTACAACGACCGCAAGAAGCGTCCCCTGCTTGCCAACGTCGCAATCGCACGTGAACTGGCCGGCTGGTGCTGGTCCCTGGCCATGCTGCCCGACCAGTAACAGCTCCCTCGAGCTGGCCGTGGGGGTCAGCGTCCCTTGGCACACCAGCGTGAGGAGTGACTCGCACCGAGGCTATGAGCAGGCACCCCAACCTCGTTCCCGGCACTGCCAGCCTGGAAGAGGAACGGGGCTCACGCTCGACACTAGACCGCGATCCCGCTCCCGCCGAACACACGGAACTGCGGTACCCAACCCGCGAATATCAGCCTTGACCACGCGTCGGACAACGACACGCTGACCAAGGACCACGCTGACTCCCACGGCCCCCAACCATCGATCCCTGCTCCCCGAAACAGGGCCACCCCGGCGCGCTTACTTGACAAACGGCCACTCCATATCAGCCTTAGGCTAGGGAGCGAGCACCCTCGCTGGGACTTCGACATTGTCCCGCAACCATCCGAGGTCATGTGCCAGCCGCGGTATCCGCCGCAGCGACGCCGCGGTTGTGGTGAGCCACCAGGCAGTGCCGACCGCGTCGATCGCGTCCGGGCCGGATGGCCCGCCCCATGTGTCGAGGACGCCTGACAGCGGCTCGGACCACTCGCGGCGGGCCCACGGACGGGTCGCCGCAACGGCCCCCGATGACGTACGGCGGCGCATACGCAGATCCACTGCTAGTGTGTGCACTAGGTCCACTCCGGCAGCACCAACGGGGGTGAAGCCGTCCCAGTCGACGATGCCGGAGAGGTGCCCGTCCACCAGAAGCACATTGCGTGCCCACAGGTCACCATGAAGCGGCGCCGGCACCAACAGGTCGGCGGCTGCCAGGGTTTCCGCTACGGCGAAGACACGATCAGCCACTGCTGGTCCGGCGGTTGCGAGCACGCGGGCATTTGAGGCGATGGCTGCAGCGAGAGCGTCCTGCGATGTCCCGGGCACGGGGTGCTGGGCGAGGGCAAGGAACCAGGCGGACAGGTCTGTGACCAACACTGGTGTGACGGTCGTGGCGGGTGCGCCGGAGAGGAGCTCCTCGACCGTGAAGACCCAGCCATCGTGGTCTCCGCGGTCACGCAAAGCAGGCACGGACGGCACACCCGCAAGCACTTCGAGCGCGTGCGCAGCCACCGAGGGATCGCTGGGCGTTCCGGGGATCCCGACCCGCAGGACGGCGGGATTACCGTCGTGGCTGCCGATGAGGCGAAGTGAGTTGTCAGCACCGAGCGACGGCGGGCCCGGCCGCGCGATGAACGAGGCCTTGTGCAGCAGGGAGCCGAGCGAGGTCGATCGAGGAGCACCGAGCACTGCCCCCATCGTCAACCAGGCGGCTGCCCGCTCGCGCGGCGTACCGAGCAGGAGATTCGGACGCCGCCTCCACACCGCACCCCTGTCGCCCGCCCGGCTCCGGGCGACTGCGATCTCGCGGCGTGCCGCATGGATCGCCATCGCCCTGAGGCCGGCGCCACGAACAAGTTGCGGGACCTCAGGAGGAGCCTTCTCGCCGAAGAGCAGGCGGAGGATGGCCGGGTCGAGACCCTCTGCGACGCGATCAAGCACGAGTCCCCCAACCGCGCCTGCGAGCGAGAACCCGCCACAGAACGCCCCAGACCGCAACGGTGGTGCCGTCGACGCCCCTCGTGGTGTCGACGATGTGCGCGCCTTCGAGCGACCGGTAGCCCTGACGCCAGCGTTCGAGGCGCCCAGGATCGTGCTCGCCCTTGCGAGCGAACAGGACCTCGCCCGGCGCGTCGAGGACGATCACGGCGTCCGGACTCGGGGTGAGTCTGGTGGCCAACACCCGCTCGACGCGGCCACCTAGCGGCGTGCGTTGCGGGCTCACAGCAACCGAGTCCAGCGGATGCCTGTCACACAACACGACGTGCCCTGACCAGGCGCGAAGATAGGCTCGCGCAATGTCGGGTTGGTGGAACAGCCACTTGCGGGAGAGGAACGCGACCTCCTTGAATGCACGTAGCGGTCCGCTGGGTGCCGGCGGTTCGACTGCTGAAGCGGACGCCGTCGATCGGCCTGCGTTGCGACCGGCGTCCCGTGCGCTAGCGCGATGGTCGCCTAGGTAGACCGCCGAAGTGGCCACCGGCAGGCCTGCGCGGACGCTGGCTATCGTGGTGCCCTTGCCGGCGCCATCGGGACCCAGTATGGCCACGACGACCCCGCGTCGGCGGGCAGCCAGCGGAAGATTGCGGCGCAGCTTCTCCCATCGCGTCGGGATCTCGCGGTTGCCAGCAGCGCGCTCCCGCCGATGTCGAGCTTCGTCCTCCTCCGCGGCAACCCAGACACCATCGACGAGGCGGCGCCGAGCGACCACGTCGTCGACAGGCTCGCCGCTCACGCCATACCGGCGCTCGGTCACCACGTCGAGTTTGGACCAGGTGCCGTCGACGGCGAGCCGGACCCAGAACTCGTGGCCATGGTGGCCGGGCGCCAGGAGCTCCTTCCAACCAAGCGGAACCAGCACCTGCCGAAGCCTCGCCAGCGCCGTGTGCGGCACGAGTAGGTCGATATCCTCCCCGGGACGCGATGGTGCCAGCTCCCCGTTGCGCAGGCAGTGTGGCACCCCAGCCTCATCGAGCGCTTCCAAAGCGGTGCGAACCGCCATCTCAGGCACGAGACCTCCCCCGGCCAAGCCTCGGGACCACGGCATCGAGCGCATCCCTCGCGGTGAGGGCTGCGACGATCGCACAAGCCAGACCTGCTGCGATGATGGCCACAACGAGCACAAGAAGATCGGAACCTGGGAGGAATCTGACGGTTAGCCATGCCGTCGAGCCGACGGCCGCGGCCGACAGGAAGGCGGGCAATACAGCTCTGAGGAACGACCTCCATCGGAGCGAGAGCACTCGCAGCGCTACCCCCTGCATAAGCAAGGCGAATAGCGCGGCCATCACGGCCTGTGCGGTGGCGACGCCGACAATTCCCCAGCGAGCGCCGTAGATGAGTGCAGGGACGAGGAGAGTCAGTCGTGCCAAGGAGATCCACACCGACAGCGCAGGACGTCCAAGCGCCTTGTAGACGTCGTTGGCTCCGGCCGAGAGCGAGCGGATCGCCGCGTAGAGCGACAGGACCACCATGGCGGGAACGGCGTCGTTCCACTGCCGGCCGAGCACGATCGGCACAACGAGTGGCGCCGTCGCGGCAAGGCCGATCCCGGCGGCGAGACCGTACAGACTCTGTATCCGCATGGAGAGCAGGTAGCCGCGGCGCAGTCGCTCGGGGTCAGCATTGGCGCGCGTGTAGAGCGGATACGTTACCGAGGAGATGACAAAGAAGATCTGGATGATCGCCAACTCGGGGAGCTTGAAGGCAAGCGTGTAGAGGCCGAGTTCGACGGCACCGAGCGATCCGACGACGACGTAGTCGAGATCGAAGATGAGACGTGAGAGCAGCACGGCAGCAGCGACCGGGATGCCGTAGCGTACCACCGCAGACAACTCGGGTCGTCGCGCACGCCAGAAGCGCACGTCCGGTCGACTCCTGAGCATCAGCGTCAACACGCCGACGTACACCAATGACCCCGCGAGAGTGCCGATCACCAGGCTCATGGCGCCGATCCCTGCAAGCGCGAGCCCGATCGAAACAGCACCAGCAACAACGGCCCTGATCGAGACCGCGATTGACCAGCGGGAGAACTGCAGATTGGCCCGCAGGAGGGCCTCGAAGACCGACCCCGCAGCATTGACGAGGATGACGAGGGCGAGCACCCGCATCAGCAGCACGACTCGAGGCTCATCGAAGTAGCTGGCCACCAAGGGCGCGATCGCCACGCTTGCACCCGCGAGGAAGGCGCCGCTGGCAAGCGCAATGGCGACAGCGGCGCGGATCATCGCCGGCGTTCGCTTGAGATAGATCAGCGCCTGCGCGACCCCGGCATCGCCGATCGCGTCGGCGAAGGTGATGAACACCATTGCCATGGCAACCAGACCGAACTCGCGAGGCGCGAGCAGACGAGCGAGGATGATCGTCGTCAGTGCGACGAGTCCCTTTCCCGTCAGGAAGGCGAGACCCTGCCACAGGGCACCGGATCTGCCCTTCTTGACGAGGCCCGTCGCGGGTGCCTCGAGAGTCTCGTCCGTCGTCACAGCTGGGCCATTGCGGGTCAGATCGAACGGGGGGATCGGAGCACGTCGCTCACACCCTCATAGAAGCCGATGCCCCAACCGACGTGCATCGCCGCAAACGCAGCCGGAATGTATGCGCGCTGCTCGGCTGGAACGTTCTTCCAGGTCGAAGCGGTGCCAATTGCCAGCACCCCGGCATACGGAATGAGCAGCGCGCGCGCCGTCCTGGGCCTGCCGAGGGCCGCGGCGACCCCTCCGGCCGCGATCATTGCGAGCACAGCCGGGGCCGCGAAGTGCCGCGGACGCACCGAGGCGGGGTGTTTACGGGCAACCTTGACCTTCCCGCGGCCGTAGCGGCGGTATTGGCGAAATAGGTCGCCGATCGTCGTGCGGTTCTCCCAGTGAATGACCAGCTCAGGGTCGAAGAGGAGCTGACGACCGGACTCGCGGACGCGGTAGTCGAACTCGAAGTCCTGGTTGACCCGCAAGTTTTCGTCCCAGCCTCCGAGCTCCTCGATCACCTCGATCGGATAGGCGCCGAACGGGACGTGCTCGACCGCCCGAACCGTCGTGCCGTGGTGATAGGTCGAGCCTCCGACACCGAACTTCGACCCCATGACGGCGGCGATGGCATCACCTGCGGGAGGGCCACCGACGCCGTCCTTGCGTCCGCCAACCGCTCCCCACTCACCTGTGCGGAGGTGCTTGACCGCGCGACCGACGTAGTCCGGAGGCACGTGTGCGTGCGCATCGATCCGGACCAGCCAGCGCGAGCGGGACGCAGCCACGGCGAGATTGAGTGCCTTGGGAATGATCCTGTCAGGATTGCTGATCAGCTCGACGCGTGGATCGTCGACTGCCAGCTCCTGCACGATGTCTGCGGTGCGGTCCTGTGACGCTCCATCCACGACGATGATCTGCACGTTCGTGTAGTCCTGGTTCTGGATGCTCCGTACACACCGCTCGATGGACAGTCCCTCGTTATGGGCCGGGATGGCGACCGTCACGAGCTCTTGCTCCGCAGGCTCGACGGAGGGAATGGGGTCGGTGCTCGAACCGGTCATAGGTGCTCCTCGCTCGACGCGACGGCGCCGCTGGATCTGCCGCCACTGGCACTACGTTAACCGTGGCCCGCGCCAGCCCCGCATTCGAGAGGAGCTGCGCGAGCGCTCAGTCTGTCAAGTGGAAGCGCAGGGTGATTGCACCCCCCTTGGTTTGGATAATCGGACTAGGCCGTTGGACGGCGGATAGACGTTGTGCTTAGACTACCGCCAACGTCGGGGATGGCTGTCGCGCCACGATCAGTGTGGCTACGTCCTCGGTCCGTCGAGACCATGCCAATACACACAGATCTCCCGGGGGCTGCTGTGCATCTGAGCAAGAGGGTTCATGCTGCCTCCAGACGCCGGGTAGCCTGTGTTGCTCGCAACACGGCAGGCCACCTCACGCGCCTTGTCCTGGTCGTCTTCGCCGCCGCCGTCGTGCTCGCAGGATTCACGGCCCCGGCGATCGCTGCGGCTGCCGAGCCGGAGCCGCCCGTCAGCGCTGACCCCGCATCGGGCGTCGTCGGCTGGCCCGGTGCCTCCTACAGTGGTCACAAGATCGAGCCAACCCAGACCAAGGCTCAGTCCAAGTTGTGGTTCAATGACGGCTCATGGTGGGGGGCCCACTACACCTCGGGGGCTGGGTGGCAGGTGAAGAAGTGGGATCGAGCCACCCACACGTGGAGCGGTGCCAGCACGGTGATCGATGACCGGTTCAACACCCTGGTCGATACGCTGTGGGTCGGGGACAAGCTCTACATCGCGTCACATGTGCTGATCGAGAGCACCAACGAGAACCCGACCGGGTCGCAAGCGAACCAGCAGGCGCGGCTCTACCGGCTGAGCTACTCGAACGGTCAGTACACCCTGGATCCCGGCTTCCCGACCGTCATCGGCAACTACTCCACAGAGTCGCTCACGATCGACCGGGACAGCCAGGGCCGTATCTGGGCGGCGTGGACTCAGACGTCCAGCTCGGGTGGCTGGCACTCCGTCGTGTATACCAACGTCTCCACCTCCTCCGGCGGGTCATGGGGCACTCCCTTCGTCGTGCCGGTCGCGGACCCCGTCGCGAGCGCCGACGACATCGCGGCGGTTGTGGCATTCCAGGGCAAGGTCGGCATCATGTGGAGCGACCAGAAGGATGGCAGAATTGTCTGGGCGACGCACGCCGACACTGACGCGCCCGACACCGGCTGGTCGACACAGAACGTCCTCTCCGGCACGAACCTTGCCGACGACCATCTCAACCTCAAGTCCCTACAGGACGGCGAGAACGGATATATCGTCGGTGTCTCGAAGTCCGGACTGACCGGCGGCAACAACTCGCAACTCTACCTGCACGTCTACCGCATGAGCACGCAGACGTTCACCACCGTTCCGGTTGCCTCGACGAGCGATTGCGCCACCCGTCCACAAGTACTTGTCGACTCCACGGAGAACCAGGTGCATGTCGCCTACACGGCGACATCGTCGACCATCTCCGGTTGCCCCTACTCGGGCGTGAGCGGGAGCATCTGGCTGAAGTCCTCGCCGCTTGAGTCCCCAGGCTTCGCCCCGGGCCGCGGCATGCTCATCATGGAGGATCCCGGCTCGGCCACGATCAACGATGTGGCCACGACCAAACAGCCGGTGGATAGCACCACCGGCCTGCTGTGGGTGGCCAGCCAGCGCAGTCCGGAACGCTACTGGACCGCCGACCTGGCCATCCCCGCGCAGGCGCCGACAGCGTCGTTCACAGCGACGCCGACCTCAGGGCAAGCGCATCTCGCAGTGTCGTTCACCGACACCTCGACCGGCTCCCCTGCGAGTTGGTCGTGGGACTTCGGCGACGGCAACACATCACATGCACAGTCGCCGACACACACGTTCGTCAACCCGGGCACGTATACCGTCGTCCTGACCGCCAGCAACGTGAAGGGGTCGCATACCGCCTCGACCACGATCACGGTCGACCCCGCGCCGCACGTTGACGGGACGGTGTCCTACGTGGGTGGCGCGACCACCGCTAACGGTGGCAGCACCCTGATCACTATCGACAGCAGCGGTGTGGCCGCGGTTGGGGACCAGTTGATCGCGACTGTGATGGCGCGGGGCAACCCC
>Ga0123333_10004127_pt1 | contig 13739 bp, 10 predicted proteins | sample BioC12SIPDNA_3_FD_89957 | JGI IMG/M metagenome (GOLD analysis project Ga0123333, IMG submission 89957) | Anaerobic biogas reactor microbial communites from Washington, USA - Biogas_R2_B C12 SIP DNA | ecosystem: Engineered > Bioreactor > Anaerobic > Unclassified | place: Washington, USA... | reverse complement strand
TCGACCTTTCCCGGAGCACCGACAGCCGCGCCGGCGAGCTCGAGAGGCGTATCGTACTGTCCCGATACCTGACGGCGATCCAGTGCGCGGGGTCCTTCCCCCCGGCGGAAACCGGGCTCACCTGCAACAGCTGGTACGGCAAGTCCCACCTCGAGATGCACTGGTGGCACGGCGTGCATTTTGCCTTGTGGGGGAACCCCCAGGTCCTGGAAAACACCCTGCCCTGGTACCGGTCCGTCCTGCCCCTGGCGGCCGAAACCGCCCGGCGGCAGGGGTACGCGGGCGTGCGGTGGCCGAAGATGGTCGCGCCCGACGGGCGCGAAGGGCCCTCCTCGGTCGGCGTCTTCCTCGTCTGGCAGCAGCCCCACCCGATCTATTACGCCGAATTGCTCTACCGGCTGACGGGGGACGAGGCGGTTCTGGGGCGGTACCGGGACATCGTTTTCCCGACGGCCGATTTCATGGCCTCCTACGCGCGCTGGGACCGGGCGCGCGGCCTCTATGTGCTGGGGCCCCCGCTCATCCCGGCCCAGGAGATCTACCGCCCCGGTACGACCTCGAATCCCACCTTCGAGCTGGCCTACTGGAAGTTCGGTCTCGAGACGGCCCAGCTCTGGCGCGAGCGGCTCGGGCTCGGGCGCGTGCCGCAGTGGGACCATGTCCTGGACCATCTCCCCCCCCTGCCGGAAAACAACGGCCTGTACCAGAACGCCGAGATCGCCCCGGACACCTTCGAGGACGCCTTCCACCGCAGGGATCACCCGACGCTGGTGGCCGCATTCGGGATGCTCGGCGACGCCAGGGTCGACCGTCGGCGGATGCGGGCCACGCTCGAGAAGGTCCTGGAATCCTGGGACTGGCCGAGCACCTGGGGATGGGATTATCCGATGGTGGCCATGACGGCCGCCCGCGTGGGGCGTCCGGACCTGGCCATCGAGGCGCTTTGCCTGGATACGCCCAAGAACAGGTACCTGCCCAACGGCCACAATTACCAGCGCGAAGACCTGCCGCTGTACCTTCCTGGCAACGGGGGTCTTCTCGCGGCCGCCGCCATGATGGCGGCCGGATGGGAGGGGGCTCCTCCCGCCGATGCGCCCGGATTCCCCAAGGACGGGAGCTGGACGGTGCGGCACGAAGGGCTCCGCCCGATGCCCTAACAGTCCTACATGGGGGAACCGCATGCAACTGGCGACACTTTTCTTTCATTTGCTGTTTTTCGGGGCTTTTTCCCCGGCGGCCGATTCCCCGAACGTATGGCGAAGCGGGGACATCGGCATCGAGCTGCGCGGCACCGGGGTGGGGATCACCCATGCCGGGGGGGCGCGGATCGAGATATCCGCACTGGCCTTCAACTTCGTGGAGCCCGCGCGCATCGCCGTCGAAAGCGCATCGGACGATGTTCTGGCCCTGAAGCTCGTCTTTGACCGGACCGACGGGTTCCGCGACGATTTCCCGCGGGAGCTTCCCCTGCGCATCGAGCGCCGCGGCGACGCGCTCCATTGGTCGGCCCGGCACCCCGCGTTCCGTCACGTCACCATACGGATGAAGGATCGGGACGAGCACTATTTCGGGCTCATCGAGAAACTGTACCCGTACAACGCGAAAAATCCCGACCTGCGCGGCCAGACGGTCGACGTCGACGTCTATGCCGAAGGCGACAGGGATTACGCGGAGAACTACGCCTCGGCCTACTCGGCTTTCTACATGAGCAGCCGGGGATACGGGAGCTTTTTCGACACCTTCGCCAAAGGCCGGTACCAGTTCGCCGTCGGCGGCAGCACGGAGATCTACCACCAGACCGGCGATTTGGACTGGCACCTGTTTTTCGGGCCGAGCGGCGACAGGATCCACCGGCAGTACTACGAAGTGATCGGCCGGCCCAAGTTCGTCCCCATTTGGGCCTGCGGGCCGATCTTCTGGAGGGACCAGAACAGCGGCAGCGGGGAGGTGCTCGCCGACGTCCGGAAATTCACCGAGATGCGCATCCCCCTGACCGCCTGCATGATCGACCGCCCCTACAGCGAGGGCGGCCACCAGTGGTCCCGGATGCATTTCAGCGAGGCGTTCGCGCAACCCGAGGCGTGGATCCGGACCCTGAACGAAACCTACGGCATGCAGGTGCTGACCTGGGTGGCGCCCATGACGTTCACCGACCCGGATTTCCCCGGGTTGCTCTCAGGCTACAAGAACTACATGGACCTGACCCACCCGGAGGCGCTGGCCGAATTCGAGCGCCGCCTGGCCACCCACCAGTACGCCGCAGGCGTCCGGGGGCACAAGATGGACCGGGCCGACGAGAACTTCCCTCTCACCGCCCAGTGGCACGACCCGGTCCGCGAGTCCGAGGCCCGCAACAAGTACGCGTACCTGTTCTCGAAGGTGATCCACGGGTTCCTGTCGAAGGCGCACGGCCGCGATCATTTCAACTACGCGCGCACGGCCTACCACCGGTCGCAGCCCTACCTGAGCGCGCTGTGGGGGGGCGACAGCCGGCCGAACTGGGCCGGGATGTCCGGCAGCCAGGCCAACGCCATGCGCGTCGGCTTCCAGGGGTTCCCCATGTGGGGGAACGATACGGGGGGCTACCTGGGGGAGGGGAGGATCGACGAGCTCCTCTACATGCGGTGGCTCCAGTGGAGCGCATGGAACGGAATGTTCGAGATCAAAATAGACGGCGCCGGCGGCAGCGGCGGTGACCGGCCCCCCTGGAAGTATTCCGCCCGGCTGCAGGAGGTGTTCCGCGATGCGTGCGCGCAGCGCATGGCGCTGCTCCCCTATATCTATTCCTGCGCCAACACCTCCTATGCCAACGGCGTTCTGATGAAACCTCTGGCGTACGCCTACCCCGGGGACGCGCAGACCCACACGATCTGGGACGCGTACATCTTCGGCAATGCCTTCCTGGTCGCTCCGGTTTTCGATCCTGGCCACGAGCGGGACCTCTACCTGCCTCCGGGCGCCTGGTACGATTTCAGGGACCCGTCCCGGGCGTTCACAGGGGGTAAAACCATCCGGGTCGACGCCCCCGCCGACTCCATCCCCGTATTCGTCCGGGAGAATTCGGTCTACGTCACCGGCGACGTTTTCCGCGGCAATTCCAGGGCCTGGCTCGGCGCGCTCGACGGCGCCCGCCTGGACATTCATGCGTTCCCGGGCCCGGCGGGCACGGAGACCGCATTCACCTACGTCGACTATACGGGCGGCGACCGGGAGGTGGGGATGACCCTGTCGAACGACGGCCGCTCCGTCGTGTTCCGTTCCGGTCCGCTCTCGGTCCCCTCGAGCGTTCTCCTTAGGTGTGCCGACGCGCCCGAAAGCGTATTATGGTACGATCGGCCCGTCGTTTATGACTATAATGCACGGGACGGCATTGCCAAAGTCGGCGTGGAGGCCGGCAAGCCCATTCAATTGAAAATGCTTCTTCCCTAGGAGGTTCTATGATGCGTGCCCTGATCAGCATGGTGTTTCTCGTCGGCGGCGCCCTAGGCGTGTACGCCCAGGACGAATGCACACGGCCGATGCTCCAGTCGGCCGTGCAAAGCTACATCGCGGCCCAGGAGGCGGGGGACCTGTCGAAGATGGCCCTGGCCGAAAAGGCGACGTTCATGGAGAACATGAGCGAGGTCCAGAAGGGAGCCGGGCTATGGAACACCGCGCTGCCGATTGCGCTGCACCGCAGCATCTACGACGTCGGCCGGTGCATGACCTTCTCCGAGGTGATCGTCACCGAAGGCGGCCACCCCTACGTCATCGGAACCCGCCTGAAAGTGACCAACGGGAAAGTGTCCCTGATAGACAGCCTGGTCACGGACGAGGGCGACTGGCTTTTCAACGCGCAGGATTACCTGAAGTACTCCAAGGCCGAGGATTGGCCGGTTCTTCATGTCGACGAGCGTGTCAGCCGCCAGGAGCTGATCGACGCGGCCAACCAGTACTTCGATTTCGTGTTTCTGGACAAGGGCATCCGGCCGCCCTGGGGCACCCCGTGCGCGCGCCTGGAAGGGGGCGCCTACACCAACGCCAAGAACGAGAACAAGGATACGTGCCAGATCCCGGCGCCCCTCGGAGAGATGTTCGTCGTCAACCGGACCTACGTCGTGGATGAGGAGATGGGCACGGTCAACATTTTCTGCCGCTTCGGCGACAGCCGCGACGGCATGCCCGATTCCCACATGTTCCGCCTGGTCAATGGGAAATACCGCTGGATCCACACCCTGAGCGTCAACCTGACAGGGGAGCCGATCGTGATCGAACCGCAGGGCTTCGGGCAATAGCGGGCCGGCGGCCCCCGGGGCCAACCAGTGGAGGCCTGTCGATGCGCACCAAGCCCATCCGGAGGTACGGCGCCAGGCTTTGGCTGGCGCCTCTGGCCTGTTGGCTGTTCGCATGCGCGGCCACGCCTGCGAAGGGGGAGGCGTGGGCGGAGGTGCGCAGCGATCATTTCACGGTCTATAGCGATGCCGGGGAGGGCCCTGCGCGCAGGATCACCCACCAGTTCGAGAAATTCCACGCGGTGATACGGAGCCTTCTCCCGTCGCTCGAGGCCGATCCGGGCATGCCCACCATCGTGCTGGCCGCCAGGGACGGGAAGACCCTCGGGTCCCTGCTGCCGCAGTTTGCCGACGGCCGGGACCAGGCGCGGCCCGGCGGTTTTTTCGTCGGGGGGGAGGGGAAGAACTATATCGCGCTCCGCCTGGACACGAGCGAAGTCCCCATCGCGATTCCCCCGGGCATCGGGGACGAAGGCTACGTCGCGTATCTCCACAGGATCAACGAGCACTACCGGTATCACGCCGTCTACCACGAATACGTGCATCTTCTGATGCGCCTGAATTACCCGCCGCTCCCGGTCTGGATCGACGAGGGGCTGGCCGAATGCTTCGGCCACACCGTCATTTCCGACCGGTCGTCCGTCGTCGGCCACCCGAGCCCGATACAGCTGGGCATTCTGCGGAACGAGCGGCGGATTCCCCTCGACGAGCTCTTTGCGGTAGACCGCCGGTCCCCCTACTACCGGGAGGAGGCCAGGGCGGCCGTATTCTATGCGCAGTCGTGGGCCCTGACCCACATGCTGTTTCTGGGGGATGAGCGCGCGCACGCGCCCAGGCTGTTGCAGTACCTGGAGAGGCTCCGGGACGGCGTGGCCGGACAGGCGGCGGCCGCCGAGGCTTTCGGGGACCTCGAGGACCTCGGGCGCCGGTTGGACGCTTACGTAGGGCACGCGGCTTTCTATGCCTTCGAGGTGAAGACGCCGCCGGTCAGGCCCCCGGAGGAGTACCGTTTCCGCCGGGTCCCGCCCGCGGAGATGCGCGCGGTTCAGGGTGATTTCTTCGTCGCGATGCGGCTGTGGCCGGAGGCCAAGGCCCTGCTCGATTCGGTGCTGGAACAGGACCCCAACAATGCGGAGGCCCTCACGAGCATGGGCCTCTACCATGCCGGGCAGAACCGCCGCGAGGAGGCGGCAGGGTTTTTCAAGGCGGCCGCCCTTGCCGGCTCGACCAGCTGCATCCCGCACTACCACGCCGGGATTGCGGCCATGCAGGCGGGCGAATACGCGCTGGCCGAGGAGGGCCTGCGGCGGGCCGTGGCGCTCAACGGCCGGTTCGCCCCGGCCTATGCCGCCCTGGCCGGCATCATGGCCATGAAGGAGGAGACGGCCGCGTCTGCGCTGGATCTGGCCCTCGAGGCCGTCGAGCTGGAGCCGGGCGTCGGGAGCCACCAGCTTGTCCTTGCGCACGCGCTGATGCGCCTGAGGAAGACCGATGCGGCGATCCGCTATGGCGAGCGGGCGGCGGCAGCCGCCGTATCGGACAGGGACCGCGAGGAGGCGGCGCGCTTTCTGGCGATGGCCCGTACCTACAGGGACCATTTCGCGCCGGACGGGCCGGGGCGGCCGGACGGGCCGGGGCGGCAGAACGGGCCGGGGCGGCAGGACGGGACCGGACCCGGGGAAACGTCCGAGCAGGACGCCGCCCGGAGGCATCGGCGGGAGGACAGGGAGAAGGCTTTCGAGGAAGCCGAACGCGAGGAGCAGCGCATCCTGAAGGAACGGTCGGAGGCCTATGAACAGCGGGACAGGATAGAGCGGGACTATCTCCGGGAGGTGGACAGGGCGCGGGGCCGGGACCTGGCCACGCTCGAGGGGACCGTGTCCGAGGTCCGGTGTTTCGATCCTGCCGGGATGGAGCTGATCGTCGAGGCGGGCGGAGGCTCCCACCTGCTGCACATTGCCAACTACTACCGGGTCCGGTTTGCGGCCAAGGACCATGCGCCCGACGGGGAACTCAAGCCCTGCAGGGATCTTCCCGGGCTGCGGGTGACCGTGGAGTATGTCGCCACGCCGGGCGCGGCCTATTCCGGGGAGGTCCAATCGTTGGGCATCTACAGGGCCCCGCACAAAACCGGGCCCTAGAATGCCTGTCGGGGCTGCTTTCTTCCGGGTCCGCCCGCCCGGGATCGCGGGCCGCCCCCCCGGCGCCGCATATACCGCAGCCGCAGGTATTGCGGGAAACGCTCGATGGCGTACCGCAGCATGGTGCGGGGCATGCGGGACGCGTACCGGTCCAGGAACCGGCACAGGTTGTCCTCCGAGCACCGTTTCCCGGCCTCCCGCAGCATCCACCCGACCGCCTTGTGAATCAGGTCATGGGGATCATCGAGCAGCAGCCGGGCGACGGCCAGCGTCCCGCGGTCCTCGCCGCGGCGGATGAAACAGAACGTGGAGACGATGGCGATCCGGCGTTCCCAGAGGTTTTCCGACCGCGCGAGTTTGGTCAGGACCGAGCGGTTTTTCCCGAAGACGTAGTCGCCGACGATGTGATATGCCGTGAGATCGACCAGGTCCCAGCTGTTGATGTGTGCGGTGTTACACAGATAGAGCCGGTAGATCTCGGTTTTCCGGGCTGCATCCCCGCGCTGGTATTGGCCCACAAGAATCAGCAGGGCGGCCAGGCGCTCCTCGTGGTACTCCGAGTGCAGCAGCCCCAGAACCTCCTCCGCGGGGGCGCCGGGGTGCCTCCGCACCACCCTGCGAATGTCCGGGACCCCGATGCCGAGGAAACGGTCCCCCTCTCCGTATTCTCCCGGACCTGTCTTGAAGAAGCCCCTGAGGACGCCGGCTTTCCCCGGGTCTTCGAGGCGCCGCAGTTCGGACCGGATTGCCGAGTGGGGGGATTGCCGTGTCGTCATCGGAGGATCGGCCTCACAAAGGTTCGGGGATGCTTCAGTCGAAGACCGCGGGCGCATCCGGATTCTCCAGCGCCGCGAAAGCGTCGCGGATGTGGCGCGGGGCCGTGCGCTCCCCGGAAAGGGGGCCCGGTATTTCCTCCGGGGCGAAGAAGCCCGCTTCGGAAGTTTCGGCGCTGGGGCGGGCCCGGCCGTTGATGACATCGCAGAGGAAAACGACCTTGAAGGCGTGGAATACCTCGAGCGGGTGCGTCCGGTTCGCGTCATAGACGCCCACGAGCCTCCTGGCCCGCACCCGGAATCCCGATTCCTCCCACGTTTCGCGTTCCGCCGCCTCGGAAGGGACGTCGCCGACATCGGCCCACCCCCCGGGCATGGTCCACCCGCCGTCGCTCCTTTCACGAACCAGAAGGAGCCTGCCGCCGCGAAACACGGCCGCGCGGACGTCCACCTTGGGCGTCGCGTACCCGATCTGCGCGCGGAAGGACGCTACGAGTGTCCGGGCCTCGATGCCCGTGTGGCCGGCCGCCATCTCGGCTGCGATGTCCATCAGGCGGAGGCAACGGTCTATCTGGTACTGGTCCCGGGCGTAGTGGCGCCCGGTCTGGGCAAGCGCCTGGATTTCCCGCGCCCATTCTAGGATCCGCCCCGGATCCGACGGCGTCCTGTCGTGATGGTTCTGCATGCATCGTCCCCGCGGGTTTGTGGCGGCCGGCTGCACGGGCAGTGCGGCCGCCGCCATAGTAGCATTGACGGCCGGAATTTGTAATTTTCTTGAATATATTCATAATTCTAGTAAAATCGAAATATAGCCGGATGCAGGAGGATATGGACATGGAGAACAGACCGCACGAGCAACGGATCACCCTCTACGCGGACAGGTTCGCCGCCCTGGGCAACGACGCCCGGCTTCGGATCATGCGTCTCCTGCTGTCGGCGCACCCGGACGGCATGGTCGTAGGCGACATCCAGGCCGGCCTGGGCATCCCCAGTTCGACCCTGTCGCACCACCTGGACAAACTGAAAAACGAGCACCTGGTGGAGGTCGAGCGCCGCGGGACCTTTCTCCGGTACCGGGCCAATACCGCCGGGCTGCAGGAGATCCTGTCGTTCCTCTACGCGGAATGCTGCACGAGAAACCGCATCGTCAACCCCGACTGCCTGGACGTCTCCCCCGGCGACGTTCCCTGCGGTTGCAGGAAAGGACACTGAGTCATGGATGTCAAGGAAGAGGTTCGGAAAACCTATCGATTGGCGGCCCTGGAGGTCGCCGCCGCCGGGCCGGGCTCCGGAAGCTGCTCGGACGCATCGTCCTGCTGCCGGTGCGGCCCGATCACGGGGAATTTGTACGATTCCGCCCAGACCGGGTCGCTCCCCCAGGCGGCGGTGGCGGCATCGCTCGGCTGCGGCAATCCCACGGCGCTGGCGGACCTGCGGCCGGGGGAAACGGTGCTGGACCTGGGAAGCGGCGGCGGGATAGACGTGCTGCTTTCGGCCAGGCGCGTGTCTCCGGGGGGCAAGGCCTACGGGCTCGACATGACCGACGAAATGCTCGAGCTGGCCCGGGCAAACCAGATACGAGCCGGCGTGGAAAACGCGGAGTTCATCAAAGGAAACATCGAACATATCCCGTTGCCCGGCAATACGGTGGACGTGGTCCTGTCCAATTGCGTCATCAACCTGTCCGGAGACAAGGAAGCCGTCCTGAGGGAGGCTTTCCGGGTCCTGCGGCCCGGCGGGCGCCTGGCCGTATCGGACGTCATCTCCCGGGGGGAGATCCCCGGGGAAATCCGGAATAATCTGCTTTTGTGGGCGGGGTGCATCGCGGGCGCACTGGATGAGGACGCCTACCGCGGGCACCTGCAACGGGCGGGATTCGTCGACGTCGCCATCGAACCGACCAGGATCTACCATGCCGGAGACCTGCTGGCGATGTTTGCCGAAAAGGGCCTCGACGTCCGCGGGATTGCGCCCCGGATCGACGGGAAATTCTACAGCGGGTTCATCCGCGCCCGCAAGCCCTAGGGCGTTCCTTCCGGGGGACAGGCGCCTTCGGCCGCGTCCGGTCCGGCCGGGCCGTGCAGCAGCCCCGCGGCAGCGATTGCACAGAGAGGCAGGGGGGGGGAAGGCGTGTCATGCCTCCCCCCGGTCCCTCCGGTATTGTTTCAGCTGGTGGAGGTACCGCGTCCGCATGGCGAGAAGCTCGCCGTCGAACCTGCCGTCCTTGAAGTCGGGAAACGACCATTCAAACGGGCGGTACCGGCCGGCTTTATACCGCCCCGAAAGGTCGGCGTAGATCCCCCTGCCGAGGTAGATTTTCTGGCCCGCCTCCTTCGCCGAGGCCAGGACGACCTTGTTGTGGTCGAGATACCCCGCGTCGAGGTTGACCGTCCTGTTCCCACCGCGGGCGGAGGCCTGTTCGATGCTGTTGCACTCGAGCTTCATGGAAACGATCAGCGTGGGGGCGTACAGGCGTTCGAAGGAAAGCAGGCGCCGGTAGAGCGGCGCGCCCATTTCCGGTTCGTAATAGTCGGTGCTGTCAAAAAGGTGGCGGCGCCCTTGGAAATCGACGGCTCCCCACCTGGCGGCCAGTGCCTCTTGCGCGCGGGACCAGGCCTGGTCGTCACCGAAGAGGACGGCGACGAGATATTTGACCGGAAGCGGCTCCTCAGGCTGTGCCATGATGCATCACCTCCCAGGCTCGGAGAACGACCGCGCGCGCGATCCCCATGTGCCTGCCGATGAAATCGATCTGCGCGGGCGCCTCGAGTTGCGACCGCACGGTCCGCTCCGACGTGCGGACCATGGCGGAAGCCCCCTGCAGATACAGGTGCCGCCCCGAAGCCGCGCGGGTCAGCACCGGGTAGGTCATCATCTCCCAGGTGAAGGAGTCGGTCCACGCGCGCCGGAAGGCTGCCGCGTCGACCGGCGACCGCCGGTAGGTCAGCCGCACTTTCCGCACGCCGCGGATTTCCGTCGCAAGCTCGATACGGTTCCCCCCCTCGACCGGCCGGAGCTCCACCGCGGCGTACCCCAGGTCGGCGACCGCTATCGCGGCGTCCGGCAGCGGGGTCGGGGTATAAAGGAGAAATCCCGGGTCGAGCAGCAGCGCCTGTCCCCGGTGCCGGACGACGAGCGCGCAGTGGGTTCCCTCGCCGTAGCTGCGGTCGGCAAGAAGCGGCTGCGCTTCGACGCCGAGCGCATCGAAAACGGCAAGGAGCGCGGCCGTCAGGGAAAAACAGGTGCCCCCCGTCCCCCATTTCAGATGGTCGGCGAGGACCTCGTCCGGGAGGCGCAGGGCGGACGCGGGCCCGACGACGGAATCCGCCTTGATGATCTTGGTCAGGTTCTCGTAGGGGATGCGCGCAAAGGCCCGGGCGCACTGGTCGATAACCGATTCCCGGGGGGCGTCGGCGTCGACCTGGTACCTGTGGAGGAAACGGGCAAGCAGCCCCCGGTCCCCGCAGCGGAACAGGGGGTCTCTGGGAGCGGGTGCCATGGCGCGTTCTCCGGTGCGCGGCTTTCCGGGGCGGCAACGGCCTGCCGCGTTTCCCGGGCGCCCTTGCAGGCCTGAAACCGCGTTTTGCGGCGCCGCACTCCGGCCAGGGCGCCGGCAGGGAAGGGCCGCGGAGGCTCCAGTATAGCACGGATGCATCCGCCGACGGCCCCCGGACCGGCCGGCGGCGGGCGAAGATTCCTTTTTCGTGGACGGGTGTCGCGTAGTAGAATCCCTGCGAAATTCCGGAGGCACGATTGTGCCGGACCACGCGACTCCGGGCGTGACCGGGGCGCTGTCGCCGCGGACGCGGACGGGGCGGGCGCAAGGGGAGGTTCTATGCGAGACCAGGCAGGAAATGTTTCCGGGGGGACGGCCGCCGGCGGGCAGGACCGGGTGTTCCGCAGGGCGTTCATCGTGATCACCTCGCTGTTTTTCATGTGGGGCTTCATCACGGTGCTCAACGACATCCTCATCCCGTTCCTCAAGAAGATGTTCGAGCTCACCCGTTACCAGTCGATGTTCGTGCAGTTCGCCTTCTTCGGCGCCTATTTCATCGGGTCGCTGGCCTACTTCATCGTCTCCGTTGTCTGGGGGGATCCGATGAGCAAGATAGGATATAAGAACGGTCTCATCGCGGGCCTGCTCCTGTCCGCCGCCGCCTGCGCCGGATTCTACCCGGCCGCGGATATGAAGGTGTACGGGTTCTTCCTCGGGCTGCTTTTCATCCTCGGCCTCGGATTCACGCTGCTGCAGATCGCGGCCAACCCCTACGTCGCCCTTCTCGGGAAACCGGAGACCGCCTCGAGCCGCCTCAACCTCTCGCAGGCGTGGAATTCCCTGGGGACGACGATAGCCCCCATCGTCGGCGGCTACCTCGTGTTCCACTTCTTCGCCAGGATCGGCACCCCGCTGCTCGACGCCTCCGGCAATCAGGTCCTGACCGACCGGGGGCTGCCCATGACGGCCATGGGCGTCCAGCTTCCGTACCTGGCCTTCGCCGCCGTCTTCATCCTGCTTGCGGTGGTGGTCGGACGCACCCACCTGCCGCAGTTTATCAGCGCCGAGAAGATCGAAAAGGGTATCGGGGCGCTCCGATATCCCCACCTCGTCTTCGGCATGGTGGCCATCTTCGTCTACGTGGGCGCCGAGGTCAGCATCGGGAGCCTGTTCATCAACTTCGCCCAGGAAGTCGCCGGGCTCGCGGAAATCACCGCGAAATCGTTTCTGGCCTACTACTGGGGCGGGCTGATGATCGGCCGTTTCCTGGGGGCCATCTCGCTCGGGGACAGCGGCAACAGCCGGTCGATGTACCTGAAAATGGCGGTGTCGGCCCTGGCCATTTACGCGCTTATTTCCGGGATCGTTCTTTTCGAGAGCCTCCAGAGCGGGGAGCCCTTCCGGGTGGCGTCGACGCTCCCCTACCTGGGATTCATGGCGCTGCAGTTTCTCGGTTTCATGGCGGGGAAATCCCGGGCCGCCAGGACGATGGTCGTGTTCTCGGTCATCATTATCGGCCTGCTCGTGGCCGCGACCTTCGGCGGCGGGCACGTGGCCCTGTGGACCGTGATCGCCGTGGGGCTGTTCAATTCCATCATGTGGTCGAACGTATTCACCCTCGCCATCAGAGGCCTCGGCCAGCATACGTCCCAGGGATCGTCCCTGCTGGTCATGATGATTCTCGGCGGGGCGATCGTGCCGCTCGTGCAGGGGTGGTTCGCCGATCAGATGGGGGGATACCAGGCTTCGTTCTTTATCCCGATCGTGTGCTACGCCTACCTGGTGTTCTACGGGCTCAGGGGGCACCGGGTGCGGGCGATCGCCTGATCCGGCCAGGGGGGACTGCATCCGGCGGCCGCTACGGACGGTTTCCCGTGCCGGTGGACTGGCCGCCTCCGGGGGACGAGGGCTCCCCCTGCCCCCGGAGGATCAGCAGGATGTCCTCGGGATGGATGATTTCATCGGGGCCCGGGGCGAGGATGTACTCGTTGTCTCTGGATATGCTTATGATGCTGACCCCCTCCTCCCTTCTGAGGCCGAGGGACCCGATGGACCTGCCGACCCAGGCGGGGTTCTTCTCCGAGGGCAGCACTTCAATCCTGAACTGGGGCCTGACCGGGGCGTCCTCCTCCTTCCCGGACTCCCTCAGGATTTTTTCGGCAATCTGGATATTTTTCTGCTCGCCCGACAGCAGGATGCAGTCGCCCGGGTAGAGGATGAAATCCGGGCCCGGATTCAGGAAGGTTCTCCCGCCGCGATCCACGGCGATGATCGATGTCCGCGTCCGGGCCCGGAGATCGGTCTGGCCTATCGTTTTCCAGCAGGCGAAGGACCCCTGTTTCAGGCGGATCTCGGTGACCGCTATGGGCCAGGGCAGGTTGTGGCGAAGCTCGTCCCGTGAAGTCAGAAGGGTGCTGACGGCTGTTTCCGCGGCGTCGACAAACGGCCGGAGGACCCTGTGCGCGCCGGCTTTGAAATAGGACTGCACCTGCGCGTAGTTGTGGGCCGTCAGCACTGTCTTGCCGGCGTAGGACCTCGCTTTCAGGATATTCAGGATCTGCAGGTTGAAGTCCCGGCCCGAGACCGTGTTGACGACCATGGACGCCCGGTCCAGGGGAAGGTAGTCGTAGGCCTCGGGATCGCCGGCGTCGGCGTAGATGCAGGGCCGGGACTTCATCCTCCATTTGGAGAGGATCTCCGGGTCGAAGTCGACGCACACGATCTTCTTGCCCAGCCGGTACAGGTCCCGGGCGATGTTCCTGCCGTACCGCCCCAGCCCGATCAGAATGATGTCGACGTCCCGGAGGTCTGCGGACGCCGGGCCCTGATCCTCGGGGTGGGGGACCTGCCGCTCGAACAATCCGAGAAACGGGGAGAGTTTCGCATACAGGGGGTTGGAATACAGGATCATGTAGGTGGACAACCCTATGGTGACGAGCCCCACCAGGGTGATGAGCCCCACGGTTTCGGCGGTCACATGGCCCAGGTGCATCCCCATGGCCGCGAGGATGAACGAGAACTCGCTTATCTGCGCCACGGTGAGGCCCGCGAGAAAACC
>Ga0123333_10004122_pt1 | contig 13751 bp, 15 predicted proteins | sample BioC12SIPDNA_3_FD_89957 | JGI IMG/M metagenome (GOLD analysis project Ga0123333, IMG submission 89957) | Anaerobic biogas reactor microbial communites from Washington, USA - Biogas_R2_B C12 SIP DNA | ecosystem: Engineered > Bioreactor > Anaerobic > Unclassified | place: Washington, USA... | reverse complement strand
GCCAGGTCCGGCCGGGCCATGAGCACGACGTCGAACAGCACGATCGCACCGACGCAGCCGGCCAGCGTGCGCGTCAGGGAGCCGCGTCCCTCGCAGGGGCGCAGGTAGGCGGCGGCGACCATCGACGCGGCGAACGCGATCATGGCGAGCTGCGAGGCGATCGGCGTCACGACGTTGGGGCCGAGGAGCACGAACGGCGTGGAGAGCCCGTGCAGGGCGAAGAACCCCGCCATGCTCGCGAAGCCGCCGGCGAGGAACACGACGCGGGAGTCGCCGGCCCTGGCGCCTGCCACGCCCACGACGACGGCGACCGCGACGGCCAGGAGCGACGTCAGCGACACGACCCAGAAGTGGGCCAGCGGCGCGGCCAGGCGGGGGTCGGCATCCGGCGTCGAGTAGATCAGCCAGAAGACGAGGAACGCCAGCAGCGACCCCGCGAGCGGGCCCACCAGAGCCTGCATGTTCCTCACGACGGGGAGCATGCCCCGAGCGCTCTTACGGCAGGATTACTCGCCTCGCGGCGGGCACGCGCGGGCGCCGCCTAGGATGTGCGCGTGAGACCGCCGAGTAGGCTCCGTACGGCGTTGGCGTCGCTGCTCGCCCTCGTCGCCTGCGGCACCGCGCCCCGCGGCGGCCCGGCCGGGCCGCCGCCCACGCTGGCGGGCTGCGACGTGTTCCCCGCCGACCACGTCTGGAACGTCCGCGTCGACCACCTGCCCGTGCACCCCAGCTCCGCGGCGTGGGTCGCGACGATCGGCGCCGACCGTCCCGTCCACCCCGACTTCGGGTCGGGCCTGTGGGAGGGCGCGCCGATCGGCATCCCCTACACGGTCGTCGACGGCTCGCAGCCACGGGTCGCGGTGAGCTTCACCTGGGCCGACGAGAGCGACCCCGGCCCCTACCCCGTGCCGCCCGACGCGCCCGTGGAGGGAGCCCCGCCGGGGGGCGTCGCCGCCGGCGGCGACAGGCACGTCCTGGTCGTCGACGCGTCGGCCTGCGTGCTCTACGAGCTGTTCGCGGCCGTCAAACAGCCGGACGGCTCCTGGCGGGCGGGCTCGGGTGCCGTGTTCGACCTCGGCGGGTACGAGCTCAGGCCCGACGGCTGGACCTCGGCCGACGCCGCCGGCCTGCCCATCCTCCCCGGGCTCGTCAGGTACGACGAGGTGGCGGCCGGCGAGATCGGTCACGCCCTGCGCTTCACGGCGCCGCGGACGCGAGCGGCGCACGTCTGGCCCGCCAGGCACCACGCTTCCGACCTCACGGGCCCCGAGTACCCGCCCATGGGGCAGCGCTTCAGGCTGCGCGCCGACTTCGACGACACCGGCTTCTCGGACGAGGCGCGCGTGATCGTCACGGCGCTCAAGCGCTACGGCATCGTCCTGGCCGACAACGGCTCGGCGTGGTACCTCTCGGGCGCCCCCGACGAGCGCTGGGACGACGACGCGCTCAGGGACCTCAGGCGCGTCACCGGCGCCGACTTCGAGGCCGTCGACGTCTCGTCGCTGATGGTCGACCCCGACTCCGGACGCACGCGCTGAGGGCGTGCCGGGCCGCCGGGACCGCACGCGCCCTTCAGGACCCCTCCAGCGCCGCGGCGGCGGCCTGGATGTCGAGGAGCTCCTCGGTGACCGCGGCCTGCCGGGCCGTGTGGTACGCGGTGCGGAGCTGCTCGAGCAGCTCCTCGATGTTGCGCGACGCCGCCTCCATCGCCGCCAGCCGGGCCGCGTTCTCCGCCGCCAGGGACGAGCCGAACGCCTTGACGAACGACAGCGCCATGCGCTGGCGGATCACGCCGGCGACCAGGCGCCGCGGGTCCGAGAGCTGCATCGGCACCCGCCGCGAAGGCCACGGCTTCTCGCGCAGCTGCCTGAGCCAGTCGGCGTCGATCGGCAGCACCTGGACGGTGCGCGGCGCGAAGCTCGTCGCGCCCGCCGGGCGGGAGTAGAGGAGCAGGAGGCGGGCGGCGCGGCCCTCGTCGCGCCACGCGGTCACGAGCCCGAGCAGCTCGGCCACGGCGACGTCGAGGGCGTCGAGGGAGCTGGGCGCCGGGAGCCGCACGCGCGGTTCGACCCCGGCGGCGCGCAGCCGGCTGGCGAGGCGCCTGCCGACCGCGACGACCTCCGCCTCGTGACCGCCGCGCCCGGCGGCCAGCTCGCGGGCGGCGTAGCGCGCCATGCGGTCGTTGAACGGGCCGCACAGCCCCCTGTCGGAGCCGAACACGACGACGGCCGCGCCGGACTCCTGCCTCGGGTCCTCGGGCTCGGCCAGCTCGGGGTGGAGGTGCAGCAGCGCCCGGGCGGCGTGGTCGAGCGTGCGCGTCGAGGCGTCGAGGGCGCGCATCGTCCGGCGGTACTGGCTCACGCGCACCGACGCGAGGCTCTTCATGGTGCCCACGACCCCGCTCAGGCCCTCGGCGCTCTCGAGCTGGCGCCTGATCCGCGCGCTGCCGCTCACGGCCCCGGCACCGCCGCAGCGACGACGCGCCGCGCCGCCTCGTACAGGGCGGCGCGGTCTTCCTCGCTCAGCTCCGCCCCGGCCTCGATGCCCGCGGCCACGTGGGGAGCCCGCGCCAGCACCTCGCGGCCGATCGCCTCCTCGAGCTCCCCGATCCGTCGCGTCGGCACCGCGTCGAAGAGGCCGGAGTCGACGGCCAGCAGCGTCGCGACCTGCCTCACCACCGGCACCGTCTCGAGCGCGCCCTGACGCAGGACCTCCCTGACGCGCCGGCCGCGCCTGAGCGCGTGGCGGGTGGCCTCGTCGAGGTCGGCGCCCAGGCGCGCGAACTCCTCCAGCTCCTCGAACTGCGCGTAGGAGAGCCGCACGCCGCCGGCCACCGCGCGGTAGGCGGGGAGCTGGGCCTTGCCGCCCACGCGCGACACCGAGAGGCCGACGTCGACGGCGGGCAGCTGCCCGCGGCCGAACAGCTCCGGCGAGAGGACGATCTGGCCGTCGGTGATCGAGATCAGGTTCGTGGGGATGTAGGCGGCCAGGTTGCGCTCCTGCGTCTCGACGATCGGCAGGGCGGTCAGGGACCCGCCGCCGCGCTCGGGCTTGAGCTGGGTGGCGCGCTCGAGGAGCCGCGCGTGCAGGTAGAAGACGTCGCCCGGGTAGGCCTCCCTGCCGGGCGGGCGCCTCAGCAGCAGCGACACCTCGCGGTGGGCCCTGGCGTGCTGGACGAGGTCGTCGAGGACCACCAGCACGTGGCTCCCCGCCTCCATCCACGACTCGGCGATGCTCATGGCCGCGAACGGCGCGACCTGCCGCAGGCCCGGCTCGGACTCCGACGACGCCACGACGACCGTCGTGTAGGCCATCGCGCCGGCGCGGCGGAGCCGGGCCACGGTCTGGGCCACCTCGGCGCCGCGGCGGCCGATCGAGCAGTAGACGCAGCGGACGCCCGTGTCGCGCTGCGCCAGGATCGCGGTGAGCGCCAGCACCGTCTTACCCGTCTGGCGGTCGCCGACGATCAGCTCGCGCTGGCCGCGGCCGATGGGGAAGAGGGCGTCGACGACCTTCACGCCGGTGTGCAGCGGCTCGGTGACCGGTGCCCTGTCGACGATCGGCGTCGCGGGGCGCTCGACCGGCAGCCGCGCCGTGGCCTCGAGCGGGCCGTTCTCGTCGAGCGGGTCGCCGAGGGCGTCCACGACCCTGCCGAGGACCGCCTCGCCGACCGGCACCGCGAGCACGCGGCCGGTGCGCCGCACCGTGACGCCGGCGGCGACCGCGCGCGACCCGCGCAGCAGCACGACGCCGGCCAGGTCCTCGCGCAGGTCGCTGACGATCCCGAGGGCGCCCGGGCCCAGGGTCACGGTCTCGCCCGCGGTCACGCCCGGCAGCCCGTCGACGAGGGCCACGCCCTGCGCCACCGACCTGACCGTGCCGACCTCGTCGTACGCCAGGTCGCGCGGGACCTCGCGCCGGGCGCGGTCGAGCGCGGCGAGGCCAGCGGCCAGGGCTTCACCCAGGTCGCCGCCGCCGGCGCGGCTCACGCGGGCACCTCGCCGCGGGCCGCGCGTGGACCCGCGTCGCGGCTCACGCCGCCCCCTCGTCGCCGCCGCGGAGGTCCGCAAGCACGCGCGTGAAGCGCTCGTCGAGGGCCCTGACGCGGGCCGCCGCCGAGCCGTCGAGGCGCAGCCCGCCGACCTCGAGCACGGCGCCCGCGAGGAGGTCGGGCTCCGTCGCGAAGCTCACGCCGTCGACGCCGAGCGCCCGAGCCAGGGCGTCCCTAACCGCCGACCTGGCGCCCTCGTCGAGCGCGTGGGCGGTCACGAACCTGACCTCGCCGTCCGCGGCCGCCGCGGCCAGCTCGCCGCGCTCCTCCGCCGGCAGGGCCTCGAGCCTGGCGAGGAACCGCGCCACCGCCTGGCGCTCGAGCTCGGCGTCCGCCAGCCACGTGAGGGTCTGCCTCACCTCGTCGAGGACGACGGCGGCCAGCTCGGAGCGCAGTCGCTCGACGGCGCGCTCCACGCCGCGCTCCACGGCCTCCGACCGGGCTCGCCTCAGCGCCTCGGCCTCCCGCTCGACGGCCTCGAGCCGGTCGCGCCGCAGCGCCTCCACCTCCGCGTCGAGCGCGGCCAGCCGGGCCTGGCGCTCGCGCTCCTCGCGCTCGCGCGCGGCCTCGAGCTCGCGCCGTTGGGCCTCGGCCTCGGCCTGCAGCTCGCGGGCGCCCTGCAGCGCCGACATCGCCAGCTCCTCGCGCCGGCGCATGGTGGCGAGCACGGGCCGGTAGAGGAAGACCCGCAGCAGCACGAGCAGCAGGGCGAAGTTGAAGAGCTGCGCGAGGAGGGTGAACCAGTCGATGGTCATCCGGGCTGCCTAGCCCCTCACGAGAACGCTCCCCAGAACGGGTTGGCGAAGATCAGGATCAGGCCGATAACGAAGCAGTAGATGCCGCTCGTCTCGACCATCGCGAGGCCGATGAACATCGTGCGCGAGATCGTGTTGGCCTCGTCGGGCTGCTGGGCGATGCTCTGCAGGGCCTGCGCGGCCGCGCGTCCCTCGCCGATGGCCGCGGCCGCCGAGCCGATCGCCGTCGTGATGCCGGCCGTGAAGATCGAGACGATGGCCACGAGAGCCGTTTCAGACATGCCCTCCTCCGTTCCTTGCGGGTGCCCGCTTCTCCGCCTGGGCGGTGCCGGACGCGATGTAGACGAGCGCGAGGATCGTGAAGATGTACGCGTGCAGGACGCCGAAGAACAGCCCGAACGCCTGCATCAGCGCGGGGAAGACGAACGGGGCCACGGCGAGCAGGATCGCGACGAGGATCCCGCTCGACATCACGTTGCCGAAGAGGCGCATCGCCAGCGCCAGCGTGCGCGTCAGCTCACCGAGAACGGTGAACGGCAGCATCAGCGGCGTCGGCTCGAGGTAGGTGCGCAGGTAGCCGAGCAGGCCAAGGCGCGCGATGCCGAAGGCCGGCACGGCGAAGAACACGGCCAGGGCCAGCGCGGCCGTGGTCGTCAGGGAGCCGGTCGGCGCGTGGAACCCCGGCACGACGTCGAGCACGTTCGAGACGAGGATGAAGAGGAACAGCGTGGCGGCGAAGGGCAGGTAGCGCCGCGGCTCCTGCCGCGTGACCTCGCGTATCTGGTCGAGGACGAACGCGATGAGGGCCTCGAACAGGAGCTGCCCGCGGCCCAGCGGCGGCTCGACGCGCAGCCCGCGCGTGACCAGCGCCGAGGAGACGACGAGGACGGCCATCACGACCCAGGTGAACACGAGCGTGGCGGTCACCGCGAACGGGCCGACGGTGAAGTAGACGAGCTCGTCGGGGGACAGCGTCACGCCCGGCCTCCGTCCTCGGCGCCGGCCCCGTGCCCGGCCCGCGGCCGGCCCGTCACGGCCCACGTCACGAGCGGCCTGGCGCCGACGAACCCGACGAGGGCGCCCAGGAGCGGCAGCGCCCCCTGGCGGGCGATGAGGACGAACGCCGCCCCGACGAGCACCGACCTGACGCCGAAGCTCAGGAGGAGGGCGGCGCGCGGGCTGCGAGCGGTCGTCACGCGCCTCACCGTCAGCCAGAGCCCGGCGTAGAACGCCGCCCCGAGCACGCAGCCGGCGACCGCGCCCAGGGCCAGGCCCAGCGCGCCGTCAGTCACGTTCGGCCTCCTGCTTCACCCAGTACCAGGCCGTGACGCAGCCCAGCACCAGGCCCACGGCCATCAGCGTCAGCGTCCACGAGTACTCTCCCTCGTAGCGGCCGTCGAGCCACACGCCCACGGCGATCCCGAGGAGCGTGGGGATCGCGATCGACCAGCCGACGATCCCGGTAGCCCCGAGGCCCCTGAGGAGCTCCGGCCTGCGCTCCCGGCGGGCGCGGACCTTGCGGGCCTGCTTGCGCGCGACCGTCTCGAGGAGCTCGTCGTCGCGTCCCGCGGCGCTCATACGCCTCCCAGCCGGCGCAGCACCTCGGCCTCGAGGCGCAGGAGCGCCGCCTTCGCCCGCTTCTCGTGCTCGTCCTGGCTCCGCAGCCGCTCGGCGAGCGCGGCCTCGGCGCTCTCGAGCGCGCCGGCGACGACGGCCCGCCGGCACGCCGCGCGCACCTCGGGACCGGCCTTCACCATCACGCCCTCGTCGACGGCCACGAAGACCTCCTCGCCCGCCGCGGTGACGTAGGAGAGGAGGCCCGGCACGAGCAGGACCGCGCCGTCCGCGTGCCTCGGCAGCATCGTGAACGAGCCGCGGTCGGACTCGGCGGAGACCTTCGTCACCGCCTCGTCGACGAGGACGCCCGTCGGCACCGAGAGGAGCAGCCTCACGCCGCCTCCTCCAGCGCCGGGAGCGCTCCGATCATGTACAGCTCCTGCTCGGGCACGCCCTCGTACCTGTCGGCGAGGATCGCCTCGCAGTCGGCGAGCAGCTCCTCGAGGCCCACCGAGGCTCCGGCGCGGCCCGTGAACTCCTCCGTGACGTGGAACGGCTGCGTGAGGTACCGCTCCAGGCGCCGGGCGCGGGAGACGACGCGCTTGTCCTCGTCGCTGAGCTCGTCGAGGCCCAGCATCGCGATGATGTCCTTGAGGTCCTCGTAAGCCGCCAGCGTCGCGCGCACCTCGCGCGCCACCGCGTAGTGGCGCTCCCCGACGACGGCGGGGCTGAGCAGCGACGAGGTCGAGCGCAGCGGGTCGATGGCGGGGTAGAGGCCTTGCGCCGCGCGCTCGCGCGAGAGCACCACCGAGGCCGACAGGTGGGAGAAGACGTGCACGACGGCGGGGTCGGTGAAGTCGTCGGCGGGCACGTACACGGCTTGGACCGAGGTGATCGAGGCCGTCTCGGAGCTGGCGATGCGCTCCTGCAGCTCGGCGAGCTCGGTGGCGAGCGTGGGCTGGTAGCCCATCTGCGAGGCGAGGTTGCCGAGCAGCCCCGAGACCTCCATACCGGCCTGCACGAACCGGAACACGTTGTCCATGAGCAGGAGCACGTCGACGCCCTCGACGTCGCGGAAGTGCTCGGCGATCGCCAGGGCCGTGTGCGGCACCCGGAAGCGCGCGCCGGGCGGCTCGTTCATCTGGCCGAACACGAGCACGGTCTGGCCCAGCACGCCGGCGTCCCGCACGTCGCGGATGAGCTCCTCGGCCTCGCGCGAGCGCTCGCCGATGCCGCAGAACGCGCTCACGCCCGCGTGCCTGACGGCCATGTTGTGTATCAGCTCGGAGATCAGCACGGTCTTGCCGACGCCCGCGCCGCCGAACAGGCCGGCCTTGCCGCCCCGCTCGAGCGGGGCGAGGAGGTCGATGGCCTTGATGCCGGTGAGCAGGGGCTCGGTGTCGGTCGAGCGGCGGGTGAGCGGCACCGGCGGGCCGTACGCCGACCTGCGCGCCGCGGCCGCGACGGGCCCGGCCCCGTCGATGGGGCGGCCGAAGACGTCGACGACGCGACCGAGGAGCTCCCTGCCCACCGGCACCTGGAACGGCCCGCCGGTGGCGCGCAGGCGGTCGCCCCTGGCGACCCCGTCGGTGCTGCCGAACGCGAGGCAGCGGACGGTGGCGGCGTCGAGGTGAGCCCTGACCTCGAGGCGCAGGTCCTCGTCGTCGGTACCGACGACCAGCTCGCGCAGGGCGGGCGGCCCGCCCGGGAAGCGCGCGTCCACGACCGAGCCCCGGACGGCGACGACGGTCCCGAGGCCGGCGGCGGCCGGAGCCGTCGCCTCGGGGGGTGCGGGCTGTGGGGTCGCGTCGGTCACGGGCGTCTCCCAGGCGGCGTTGCCCGAGGGTAGCAACAGCGGGGCGCCGGAGAGCCGGGTGCGCGACCAGGCGGCGAGCACGGTGGACGCCCTGTGCCCGGCGGTCCCGGCCGTCGCCCCCGCGCTCGGCCCCGGCGGTCACCCCTTGCGCGCCGTCGCCACGACAGTGTATTTAGGAGTCCTAACTATCTGGAGGTGGAGCATGAGGCACGTATACGCCCCGGACCCCGGCAGGCTCGCGGTGGCAGCGCTCGCGCTGGGCGTGGCGCTGACGCTGGGCGCGGCGTGCGCCCAGACGGCGGCGCTGGCCCCGCCGGCGACGCCCGACCTCGACATCGTCGCGGCCAGCGTGAGGTACGACGCCGAGCTCGACCTGCTCGTCTTCGCGGTGACGGTCGAGGGCGCGGCGGGCGGCACGGTCCCGGTGGCGGCGGGCAGGCTCGACGGCGCGCCCGTCCTCGCCTACGCCTTCCCGACCACGCTCGACCCCGCGGCCGTCGGGTTCGGGCCGGTCGACGGCGTCCTGACCCTCGCCGTCACCGCGCACCCCGACTTCGACGACACGCCGTTGTGGGACGAGGACGGCGACGGCGACTACGACGACGACGGCCTGGTCTTCCACACGCACTGGGTCGTGCTGGCCCCTGACGACCGGGTGGCCGGCGGGCTCTCCGTCGTCGAGGTCGCCGACGGCGCCGACGCCGTGCTGCCGCCGACGAACCCGGGGATGCCGATGTACATGGACTCGCCCGGCCTCTCGGTGGTGCTCGACGGCGCGACGCTGAGGGTCCTGGTGCCGGCCTGGCGCGTCAGGGGCGAGACCTCGTTCGCCTTCGACGCCGTCGCGGCCTACCTGGAGGTGAACACCAGCGACGACGCCAGGCCGATGCTCGGCGTGTACCAGGTCTACGAGGTGCTCTCGGGCGACCTGAGCCTGCCGTTCGAGGTGACGGCCAGGTAGCATCCGGCGTGCCCGGCACGTTCGACCTGGACCAGCAGCACTGGGACCTCGACGCCAAGCTCGTCGCGGCGGCAGAGCGACTGGGCCAGGCGCTCCGCGCCCTGCTGCGCCGCGAGGCGCGCCGTCACGGGCTGAGCCCCGTCCAGCTGCAGGTGCTGATCCAGGTCGGCCAGCGCGCCTACCCCAAGCGGGTGGGCGCGCTGGCGGCCCGGTTCGACGTGTCGGCGCCGACCCTCAGCGACGCCGTGGCCGCCCTCGAGGCGAAGGGGCTGGTCGTGCGCCGCCCTGCCGCCGACGACCGGCGCGCGGTCGAGCTCGAGCTGACCGCCGCCGGCCGCGAGGTCGCGAGCCGCGCCGAGGGCTGGGCGGACGGCGTCACGGCCCTGGCAGCCGCGCTGCCCACGGCGGACAAGCTGCAGGCGTTCGCGACCCTGACGGCGCTGATCGCCGGCCTCCAGGCCGAGGGAGTCGTGTCGGTGGCGCGCATGTGCCGCACCTGCCGGTTCCTCAGGGAGGGCACCGACACGCCCTACTGGTGCGCGCTCCTCGAGCTGCCGCTGGAGCGCGAGGACCTCCGCGTCGACTGCCCGGAGCACGAGCCGCGGGCGGCCTAGGCGGCCGCCGGCCGCAGGCCCGTCCGCGGCGCGGCCTGTTCCGGCCGGCCGTCAGCGCGGCGCGCCGGTCTCGATCGGCAGGTCGGTGACGCTCCACTCGGCCCACGAGCCGTCGTAGCCGCGCACGTCCTCGAAGCCCATCAGGCGCAGCACGAAGTAGAGGTGGGCGCCGCGCCAGAACGTCTGGCAGTAGGTGACGACCTCGGCGTCGGGGGTCACGCCCGCAGCTTCCAGCCAGGCACGCAGCTCCGCTGCGGGCCTCATCCGCTCGACGTCGGGGTCCGTCAGGTCGGCCTGCCAGCCGGGCTGGGTGGTGGGGACGACGTCGCCGCCGGTGAGGGCGTCGAACCAGGGCAGGTGCACGGCCCCCGGGATCCTGCCTGCCCGGCCCGAGAACGTCGTCTCGCCCAGGTACTCGGCGCGCGAGCGCGCGTCGGCGATCACCAGCCCGTGCTCGCCCAGTCGACCGGCGAGCTCCTCGGCGGTGACGAGGCGCCCTGGACGGGGGGCGGCCTCGAAGCCCGAGGGGCTGGTCGCTACCGGCCCGCTCTCGACCGGGCCGCCGTGCTCCACCCAGGCGTCCCAGCCGCCGTCGAGGACCCTGACGTCCTCGTGGCCGAGGTACTCGAGCGTCCAGAAGAGGCGCGCGGCGTTCATCATCCCTAGGTCGTCGTAGATGACCACCGTGTGGTCACTTCGCAGGCCGACGGCGCGGAGGGCGCCCACGACACTGTCCTCGTCGAGCTCGAACGGGACGCGGTCGACGGTCGCGACGATCGCGTCCACGGGCAGGCTCACCGCGCCGGGGACATGGCCCGAGGCGTGAGCCGCGGCGCTGCGCATGTCGACGACGAGCATGGTGTCGTCACCGAGTCGGCCGGACAGCCACGCCGGGTCGGCGAGCAGCCTGGCGTTCGGGTACGCCTGCGCCGCAGCGGCGCCCGCGACCGCGAGGAGCGCGGCCAGTACGACCCGGAAGACAGGGAGGACGGCGACCGCCGCGACCGCTGCCGACGAGACGCTCCCGGCCCGAGCGGCCGAGACGCTCCCAGCGCGCCGGGCCCGTCCGGGCGCTGCGGCTGCGGACGGCACGACGGCCCCGTCCCGCGGTGCCCGCGCCGGCCCTGCCCTACCGGGCTCCGTGGTCGCCATGGCCGATCCTGGCACGACCAGGGCAGCCACCCGCGTCGCCCGCGGTGCCGAGCGACGCCGCACGGACGCCGCGCGAGCGCGCATGATCTTGGTCATGAGCGAACCCCTGGTGGCACCGAGCTCGGACTTCATGCGGTTCCTGCTGGCCGACCAGTCAGGCGGCTTCACGCCGTTCGCCCGCGCCCTCGACGGGCTCAGCGGCGAGGACGCCGTGAGGCGCCCCGACGGCAGCCCCCACAGCGTCGCCGAGGTCGTCGCGCACCTGGTGTTCTGGCAGGACCGCTTCCTGCGCATGGTCGACGGCGAGCCGCCGAGCCCCGTGCCGCACGCCTCCGACGGTTGGCCCGCCGTGAGCGCGGGCGAGTGGCCCGACCTGGTCGCGCGCTTCCTCGCCAACCGCGAGCGTTTCCGGGCGCTGGCCGCCGACGAGGCCGAGCTGAGCCGGCCGCTGGTCGCGGGCAAGGACCGCTCGGTGGGCGCGGCGGTGGCGTCCTACCACATGCACGACGCCCATCACCTCGGCCAGGTGATCCTGCTCAGGCGCCTCGTCGGCGCCTGGCCGCCGCCGGGAGGCGGCGACACCTGGTGAGCCCGCCGGAGCGGGCGGCGCGTACCTGGCTCGCGCCGCTCTGGCCGGCGCGGAGCGGCCGCGCCGTCAGCGCGCGCTGTCGGCCGACCGCTCCCGAGCTCGACGAGGCGCCGCCACGACCCCCACGCCCTCGACCTTCCCGAGCGGTCGCGAGAGGCCTTCGAGCAGCGCGAAGCCATGCTCCTCGAGCCTGACGGGGAGGTCGCGAGCGATGCGGCCGCCCTGGGTCGCCGAGGGCGGCTCGTAGAGGAGCAGCAGCCGGCCCTCCGCCGCGAGCAGGGCTCTCGTCGCGGCGAGCTCGCGCCGCGGGTCGAGCCAGAAGGCGTTGACGTTCACGGCGAAGACGACGTCGAACGGCGCCGCCGCGAGGGACGCGCCGGCCGCGTCGCTGACGTCGGCGCACAGCAGCTCTAGCCTGCCCGCCTCGACCAGCCCGCGGTCGCGCTCGCGGGCGGCCTCTATGGCCGTCTTCGAGCGGTCCACGCCGGCGAGCCTGGCTTCCGGCAGCGCCGCCGCCAGCGACTCGAGCGCGACCCCACGGCCGCAACCGACCTCCAGGACGCTGCGCGGGCCCAGCCTCGCTACCGCGTCCACGGCCCACGCGATGCGTGAGGGCACCCTCGGCACGAACGCAGACTCTAGCAGGCGACCCGCCGCGGCGGCCCCGCGCGGGTCCTCCTGGGCAGCGTCCGGGTCGCGCCAGGGCGTTCATACCTGGCGCTGCCCGGCCGGCAGGCTTACGTTGCGTTCGAGGGCGGGTCCGAGGCTTCCATGGTACGAGGCTTCCCCGGGCCCGCCTTCCCGTAAAGTGCCGCCCGAGGTCGGCTTCTCACGGGCGAGGCCCACGCTGGGGCGTGGCTGGGAAGGTCGCTGGCAGGAGGGCGAAGGGGGGCGCCGCGGCGCTACCCGGCAGGCCGCGGACGGGCGCCGAACGCCGCGCGTCCTGGACGGGCGCCGTGGCCGGCGTCGGCCTGATGGGGGCCTGCGACGAGATCGTCTTCCACCAGCTCCTGCAGTGGCACCACTTCTACGTCCACACGACCGCTTACTGGCAGGTCTTCTCGGACGGCCTCTTCCACCTCTTCACCACGACCATGCTCTTCGCCGCGGTCATGCTGCTGTGGGCGCAGCGGCGGGAGCTGGCGACAGTGGTCGGCGGGGCGAGCTTCTGGTCGGGCCTGCTCCTCGGCGCCGGCGCGTTCCAGCTCTTCGACGGGGTCGTCGACCACAAGGTGCTCGGGCTGCACCAGGTCCGCATGGGTGCCGACCCGTTGTGGCCCTACGACCTCGGCTGGCTCCTCGGCGGCGCGCTGCTGCTGGCCGCCGGCCTCGTCGTGAGGCGCCCTACCGTCGCGGACGCCACCGACCGCACGCCCAGGACCTAGAAGGCGCCGGAGGGTCCCAGGCCAGGACCCTCCGGCGCCGAGGCCGGGCGCGGACCTCTGCCCGCGCGAGGCATTCGCCTACCTGAGCTTCACCGCCCCGAAGGCGTCGTCGTCCTCGGCGTCGACGATGCGCTCCGCGATCGCGGCGAGCTCCTCGTCGGTCGCCGCGCTGCCGAGTACGCCGTCGAAGGTGTTGTTCACGGTGGCGTCGATGTCGTTGGGCGTGTTGTTGCTGACGTAGGCCTGCAGGCTGCCCTCGAACACGCTGTTGGCGATCGTCGCGAGCTCGGCCTCCCCGTACGCGAGCACGCCGGCGGCAGTGTTGTCGCCGGTGTACCAGATGTCGGCGAGCGTCACGCCGTCGATGGAGCCGCTCACGGAGCCGCCGGCGCGGCTCCAGTAGAGGATGCCGTTCTGCCCGGTGGTCTCGGTGGGGCCGTGACCCTTGAAGGTGCCCCCGGACACGTTGACCACGATGTCGCCACCGGCGGCGGGATCGGTCGAGCCGTTGCCGTCCACGATGTCGAGCCCGTTCTTGTTCCAGCCGCTCACGTCGGTGTCCACGATGTCGAGCTGCGTCTTCTGGCCGGCGCTGGCGTCGACCGCGATCGCTTGCCCCGTCTGGGCGCCCGACTGCATGCCGGGCCCCGCGACGCCGGAGTCGACGACCGTGCCGGTCGAGGCGTTCCAGAACAGCACCGCGTTGAGCTGGGTGTCCCACACGAGGTCTCCGCCGGTGAGCGTCAGGCCCTGCAGCGTCACGTCGGACGCCTCGTCGACGAGGACGACGACCTTCATGTCGGCCCTGTACTTGTGGCCGATGCCGGTGGCGATGCTGGCGGCGGGCACGACCTTGGTGCCTTCGCCCGCG
>Ga0123333_10004118_pt1 | contig 13757 bp, 10 predicted proteins | sample BioC12SIPDNA_3_FD_89957 | JGI IMG/M metagenome (GOLD analysis project Ga0123333, IMG submission 89957) | Anaerobic biogas reactor microbial communites from Washington, USA - Biogas_R2_B C12 SIP DNA | ecosystem: Engineered > Bioreactor > Anaerobic > Unclassified | place: Washington, USA... | reverse complement strand
TGTATTCGCGCAGAGCCGATTGCTTCATCCCCATCCCATCTCGCCGCTGGCGGGCTCATCCGTGCTGGCGGAACCATACCCATCGAACCCCGGGATGTCAACGGCATCCGGACAGGCTGGCGTGATCCACGAGGGTCTCTATCCCTGGGCACGGCTGCTACCGTTTCGGGAGCACTGCACAGGACCCACCCGGTTGACCGGCCATCAGGCCCTGCTATGCTTTCCCACGTCAAGACGGCTTCTTGCATGATAGCCAAAGGAGTACGACATGTCGCGCCCGCTCATCGCGATGACCATGGGAGATCCCGCAGGCATCGGCCCCGAGATCGTTGTGGCGGCGGCTTCCAGCCCGGTCATCCGCTCCAGGTGCCAACTGCTGCTCCTGGGCGATCCCGTCGTGTATGCACGCGCGGCCGCGCTGTTGCCCAAGCCACCGGCCCTGCGCGTGATTGCTCAGGCGCAGGAAGGGCTTGAGGCAGCAAACGGCCAGGCCATCCCCATCCTGGCCACCGACGGCTCCGGCTGTTATCCGCAGCGGGCGGTTACGCTCGCGAGCGCGCGAGCGATGCTCGCCCCCCTGGACATCGCGTGCGACCTGGCGCTGGCGGGCCGCATTGACGGGATCATTTCCGGCCCTCTGAACAAAGAGGCCTTCAGCCTTCTCGGCCTCGGGCACCGCGATGAACTGGACTATATGGCCGCCCGCACCGGGGCCGTGGATGCCTGGATCCTCGGTATCATGCGCGGCGTCTGGGTGACCTCGGTAGCCGAACACGTGCCTTTCCGGGAGATCGCAGACAGGATCACGAGAGAGAACGTATTCGGGCGGATACTCGCGCTGGCGGAGGCGATGCAACGGGACGCGGCTGGCCATAACCAGGGCAAGCCCGCTCCGATCGCCGTAGCCGCATTGAACGCCCACGGAGGAGAGGGCGGCGCGCTCGGCACCGAGGAGATCACAGAGATTGGCCCCGCCGTCGCCGAAGCGCGCGCCCGAGGCCTGCCGGTGACGGGCCCCGTCCCCGCAGACACCGTCTTTGCACGAGCGCTGGCCGGGGAGTTTACCGGAGTCGTGGCGATGTACCATGACCAGGCGAATATCGCACGCAAGCTGCAGCCGATGCCAGAACGGTTGACCCTCTTTGAGGGGCTTCCGGTGGCTGCGGCAACCACCGCCCATGGCGTGGCGTACGACATCGCCTGGCAGGGGCATGCCGATCCTGGCAGCCTGCTCGCGGCCCTGGATATGGTCATCAGGATGGCCAAGGGACGAGCGCGCCCGTCATAGGAGCAACAGCCAAGGCGGCCGTGGGACAGGATCTAGCTCGACCGTCGCTGCAGGTGCCAGGGAGCTGGCTGCCTGAGCCCGGATTCACAAGTGGCGGGCCGTGGGAGGATAGGCGCCGGCCGGTGGGAAGCGCCTTGCACAGGGAGGATTGGTTTATCGCGAAAGGTGCGCCGGAGGGAGACCCTCCGGCGCACCTTTTCGTACACGATCCTGATGAGCACCTCGCCATTGAGCTACCCAGAGCAGGAACGGGTATGTTCCATATGCTTCGCTCGAACGCCTGCTTCCATGCTCAGTATACAGCGTTCCAGGAGACAGGCAAACAGATGCTGCCGCAACGGCCTGGGGCCACGCACTCTGTAGCCGGCTGCACGGGCCGGTTGCCTCAGAGGCTGCTCGATGGTACAATGGACTACCATAGCAACAAGATCGTCAAGCCAGCGAGGAGGTTAGCGTGATATATCGTGATCTAGGCAAGACGGGCTATCGCGTATCACAGCTCGGTTACGGCGCCATGCGGCTGCCGATGGATGGCGATGGGCCCGACGCCCGCGTGGACCGGGAGAAGGCCATCCCGCTCCTTCACGCAGCCTTTGAGGCCGGCGTGAACTATGTGGATACGGCCCATGGATACAGCAATCAAGACAACCAGCGTGTGGTTGGCGAGGCGCTCAAGGGTTGGCGGGAAAAGATCATCGTCTCGACCAAGAACCCCGAGTTCGATAGCGAGGACACCTGGTGGAAGAACCTGGAACAGAGCCTCTCCTATCTGGACGTCGAGTATATCGACATCTATAACCATCACGGCATCAACTGGGAGCGGTACGTCTCCAGCGTCGAGCCACGGCTGAGCAAACTGATGATCAAGGCCAAAGATCAGGGTTTGATCCGGCACATCTGCACCAGCTTCCACGACACGCCGGAGAACCTCATCAAGCTGATCAACACCGGCTACTTTGAGGTGATCACGTTGCAGTACAACATCCTCGATCGCAAGAACGAGGAAGCGATCGCCCTGGCTCATGAGAAGGGCATCGGCATCGTGGTGATGGGCCCCGTGGCGGGCGGGCGGCTCGGCGTAGAGAGCGACGTGCTCAAGGCCATGGTCCCCGGCATAGAGCGGGTCCCGGAGCTGGCCCTGCGCTTTGTGCTCTCGAATCCGGGAGTCTCCGTGGCGCTGTCGGGCATGACGACGATGCAGCAGGTGGAGGAGAACATCGCGACCAGCTCGCGAGACCTGCGTCTCTCAGAGAGTGAGATGCAGATCATCGAGGAGCAGCTGGGCCGCCTTCAGGCGATGGCCGATCTCTACTGCACAGGCTGTGGCTATTGCCAGCCCTGCCCGCAAGAGGTGAACATCCCGCATATCTTTGGCAAGTACAACGAGGCCCGGGTTTACGGCCTTTGGGAGGCAGCTCGCGAAGCCTACCAGGCCTGGCGCTTTGTCTCGGGGAAGCAGGCCGACGCCTGCGTGGAATGCGGCGAATGCGAGGCCAAGTGCCCGCAGCACATCCCGATCATCGAGCAACTCAAGGAGGCGCACGCCGCGCTCACGGGCGTCTAGCGCTCGCCCCTCAGGCCGCCTGCGGCCGCAGCGTAAGAGGCAGAGCCAGATGGGCCGCCATTCCCCCGGGGGGAGTGGCGGCCCAATCTCCATCCGGTCAGGCTTCGCCGGCGAACCCGGCAGAGGGATCCGTGCGCGTCAGCGGAACGAGACGAGCCTGGGTCACGGCGAGCAGATCCTCCACGGCCAGGCGCAGGTTGAGCCCCCGCTGGCCAGCACTGACCACAATCCAGGCTTCCTCACGCGCCGAGGTATCGAGATAGACCGCCCACCGCTTCTTGAGGAGAGCCAGGGCCGAGATGCCGCCCACCAGCAGGCCTGTGAGCGATTCGGCCTCGCGCTGGGAGGCCATGCGCAGCTTTTTCTCCCCCGTAGCCTTGGCCAGAGCCTTGAGATCCAGTTCTGCATCGCCCGGCACAATCGCGAGCAGCGGCCGTTCGCGCCGGGGCGTATCCGGCAGGACGACCAGCGTCTTGAAGACTCTCTGCGGCGGCAGGCCGAGGACCTCGGCCACCCCAACGGCTGAGTGGATGTCGGGCGAGAACGCCAGCGTCTCGTAGCCCATTCCGCGGCTATCGAGCATTCTCATCGCATTCGTGGTTGCGGATTTCGCCATACAGCAGCCCCTCCGGCACTCTACGCGCGAGCCGCTGCCACGGCCGGGCCAAGCCTGGCCTATAGCGGCTCCGCGAACAATCAGTGATGCTCCCGATGGTCCTCCGCCGCAGAATGCTCATGATACTGGCCGGCCGCGTGCATCCGATTATGTAGCCGGCGGTGAGCGGATTCCAGGACGAGGCGCATCCGTTTGTAGACGACGTCCTCGGCGCGGGTGCCCACAGTGTCGAGGTAGGCCAGTGCCCCCTCGATCTGCTCCAGGATCGTGACGGCATCCGCTGCGGCATAGAACGGAGAGCCCTCCACCTCGGCCATCACCGGGGTGCTGTGCGCCGCGATGATCTCGGGCTTGTCCGCATAGTGGCCGCGGATCATCAGCGCCAGCCAGGAACTGCGATCCAGGCGCACGTTCCACTGACCGGAGGCCCGCCAGGGATCAATCGCGACCGACTGGCGAATTTCACCGTTAACGATCAACTCGGCCCTGGACATGGGGACCGTCACACTGGCGGCCTCCCAAACCACGTCGATGGTTCCCCCGCCCGCCCCCATGGACAGGCGCCCGCCCATAGGTTGGCCATCGACCGAACACTCGATGAGCGGGCCGTAAGTCACAAAAGTCTCCGCGCGCCGCACGGCGTCCATCCAGGTTTCATAGGTAAAGGGAACGCCCGCTGGGAGCCGGGCGTACGTCCGCACCGTGCCCACAGCGGTCGCCGCCGACATCTTGTCCGTCCCACCGACGGCGGGGACGAGATAGCCATTGTTGAGGTACCGGTACCAGTCCGACAGTGAATACGGACTGATCCCATCATACAGATCTCCCCAGGAAGTCATCTCTATGCCATCGATTTGGCCCTCGATGATGGCCGCGGCGTGCTCCGCACGGGGATTGGGAAAGTGCGGCAGGATCACCAAGCCGCCCTGCTGGTGACACTGGCGCGCCCACTCGGTGAGCAACACCTCCACGGGATCACCCAGTGCGGACTCGTCCGGGCCACCTGTGGTCATGGGAGCGATGATCCGGCCGGAGTATCCGAGAAGAGAGATGTGGCCCAGGACGTGCTGGCGGTTCTCCGTGCCCACGCGCACGAGGTGCTCGCCATCGCCTCCGGCCTCGCGAGAACCCCAGGTGCTGTGCCCGTCGAAGTCGCCCACGTTGGTCATCAACTCGCCCCACTGGCTGGCCAACAGGTTGACGACGTTCACCCCTTCCCCGGAGCCCTCCAGAAGCGCGGACATGGGAGACAAAAAGTGGACGTGGGTATCCGCGCTCACCCAACCGCGCGAGCGCCACGGGAGAACGCGTTCCAACTCCACCGTGATTTGATCCGTGCCTGATGCGATCTCCAGAGTCCGCCTCAGCGGTCGAACCTCAAATCCTCGCGAGACCTCGAAGTAGACCCTGCCCAGAGGCAGGTCGACGGTCGTCTCGCCTGGTATGTACGTGGTATAGTGCTGCCCGAGGTGGGCGAAGTCGACCGAATAGTCCTCGAACCACTCGGGGTTGGGAATCCGGTGTCGGTCCACGGGAGAGAGATACTCCCCCGAGGCGCCATGCAGGTGAAGCTTGACGGGCACGGGCGCATTGCTGCCACGTTCCAGAACCCGAAGCTTGACGCGCCGGGTAGCGGGAGCCACGGAGCTCAGCGCACCGGAAGAGCCCACGCCCCGCAGAGCGGCGACGGGCACCTGCCGTCCGTTCCAGAGGTGGAAGCAGGCTTCGGGGTGAGCGGTATACTCGATCAGCACCTCCCGCTCGGAGAGCCCCGGGACCTGGTTGTTGTAGCTTCCGTCCCAGTTCGCGTCGGGATAGAGCGGGCACCGCTGTGCCGAGATCACCTGGCCCAGATCGAGTTGCACCTGGCGCAAGAGCCCCCGCCCGTCTACGTCAGCCTCAACATCCAGGCCCTCTGGGAGGGTTAGGATCGCTTTACGACGGCGCTCCCACCGGAGCGGGTGGCTCACGACGTCACCAGCAGACACCGCCAGAAAGAGCACGGCGCCGGATGCCGGCTCCAGCCTGAGGCGATCAATCAAGACGCTCGGGCGCGGATTCTCCCAGGCAAACAACCAGTTGGTCCACGCAGCATCATCCGGCATTGCGGCGCGCGTCTGGCGCCAGCCCCATTCCTGAGGGGGTGCGCCCTGCTCGGGGCGCACCGGGAAAGGCTTACTGTGTGCCACGGCAGCCATGCAGTTCTCGCCCCAGCGGCGGGTATAGGCGCCGACCTCATAACGCCGCCGAATGGGAATCGCCATCTCGACGCCGTCCACGTAGCGCGCCACGTAACGCGCGGCCACCTCGCCCAGCCGGCCCTCACCACGCATGGGTGAATGGAACCCGGCCGCACCAGACGCTCCCGGGGCTAGCTCGGCGGGGCGCTGATCCGAGGTGTGCAAGAACACGAGCCAATGGGCGCGGCAATCGGGCAGATCGATCTCGACAGGCTCGCTGGCCAGCACCACGGGGTTACGGATGGCGAAGGAGATGCCCCAGGCCACCGATGGATCCTCGGGCACGCCGGGGAGGGCGGCTCGCATCTCTTCTGAAAGGAGGGTCGAACTCAGGGCGCCCCACGGCGTCCCTCCGTCAAAGGGGAGTGGACGAAAGAGCCGGCTGTAGAGGCCGTCACGCATCAGCATACTACACCTCGCTGTGGGCACAGGCCTGCGTCGCAACACAAAGCCGCGATCCGCAGTCGTGCTTGTCACAGGCATCATACCGGGGCACGCCAGGTGGCGCAACAGGCCAGAGGCCGAGAGGCCTTGCTCTGGTGCTCAGCCGCAGCCCCAGGCAGCCTCCAGCATGCCACGCCGATCGACCAGAAGCGTCAGATAACGCTGCTCCAGCGCCACCATCTCCTCGTCGCCCCTTCGAAGCCAGTCCGAAAGCCAGGCCAGCCGGATGGCGAGCACCAGGGCCCAGAGGGCGGGCTCGGATGCGGCGGGGTGGCCCAGCTCCCTCAGCATTTGGAGGAACTCCCGCACAAGGGGGCCTGTGAGCGCATCTGGCTCCTCGATCCCCACACAGCCAATGATCAGAGCGGTATCGTAGGCGGCAGGGCGGAGGCCACAGAACTCCCAGTCGATCACGGCCCGCAGGCTCTCCCCGGCGGGCGACCAGATCACGTTCAGCGGGTGCGGATCGCCGTGGCAGAAGGACGCCTCCAGCGCGCCGTCGGCGGGAAGCCAGCCGCCTAGCAGCGGCTCTATGATGGCGGCGACGCTGCCCGCCAGGCCAGGACGATTCGCCCGAATCCGCAGCAGGAGATCAGAACAGAAAGCGGAAACCGAAAAGGGTGCCCCCGAGGGCAAGCGCAGCGACTGCGCCGCCCGGCGGAGGTCCACCAGAAAGTGGGCCAGGGACTCTCCGCGCCATCCATCCCACACCCAGGCCGGGCGCGGCAGAGGAGCGCCCTCCAGAAAGGGACTGACCTGCCAAAAATGCGCACCCAGTGGCAGCACGTGTTGGCCGCTCGAGGAGCGCAAATAGGGGTTAGTGTACGAAAGGCCCGCCCGGCTCAATGCGTCGATGGTCGCAGCGATCTCCATCTTGCGGCGGGCAACCTCAGGCGGCAGGCGCTCGATGACGATACGAGCCCCGTCGGACGTGGCCGCCACCACGCGCGCGAGGCTGCGTTCCGGGCTGCCGGCGGGAATGACGTCACCGCAGAGGCCCTGAACCGCCAGGCGCCACAGTCGGCCTACGCGCACGGCTATGGGGAGGTCTATCGTTGTGGTCGCTTCCGATTGCATCTCTCTCCAGGGGCATGCCGACTGCAGGTGACTGAGTGGGAGGCTGCGCACAGGCGGGGTGCACCGCCTGTGCTCTCTACCCGCATTACCCTACCAGCACATCTCCAGGGCACGATCACAGGCGCGCCCCTGAACCCACGCTGAACCCCAATCATAGCGGGCCCGCCACGCGAGTCGAGCGAACAGCGGAACGGTGTACATCCGGAGGCCCTTGGCCGTCACCCGGAGGTCCATTACCTCAAACGGGCTCTCGGAAAAGCTGCTCACTGTGGCCCAATGCGCCGTACCCAAGGCACCCACCGTGTTTGCGTGGCTATGGCCGGAGAGGATGAGCCTCACGGTAGGATTCCGTTCCACCAGGCCGGCCAACTGGTCCACGTAGGCCGCGGGAGGCGCGTCGCGCTCCTGTTCACCCCCCAACTGGTCTGCGGGAATGCCGCCGGGGGCCGCGTGGCAGACGAGGAGGTGCACAGCACACGGACTCTCCCGGATGCGCATTTCGGTGGCCACCAAATCGGCCTCGGCGCAGGCGGCACGGGGACTATCTCCCGCCCAGAAGAAAGGAGGGTCTCCCCAGTGGGTCGGCAATACATGCACGCAGCAATCGTCGCAGTGCACCGCGTACGCCGGTTGCCCCGCCGGCAAGAGCTGGCCGGCCGAACGGCGCCATAGGGCCAGCGCGTCGGGCCTCGTCAGGTCATGGTTGCCCAGTGCCAAGCGAACGGGAACGGGCAACGCATCCAGCTGCGCAACGGCCTCGGCGATGAGATCCGGCTCGGCCCGCTCAACCGCATCGCCAGCGTGTAGGACGAGGTCGGCACCACCCGTCTGGCGGATCCAGCCGGTAAGGGCAGCATACAACTCGGGCAGGCGATCGATATTGCAGGGCTGTAACCGATAGCCGTCCGGGCCGCCGCCATGGTGAGTGTCCGAGATGAGGATGATCCGGGACATGCGTCCTCCCCTGAGCGCCTGTCCGCATGCTACTCCGGGGGAGAGGCTTTGTACAATCAGGGCGGAAGCCGTGCCGATTGACGGTTGCGGACATCTGCCCTATAGTATGCATACCAACCGGTCGGTTTGTTACGATCAGAAACGGAGCCCAGCAGGTGGTCGCGAACCATCGCAATCCAGACACAACTCGCGCCCGGATTCTGGAGAGCGCACAATCTGCGTTTGGCGAGATGGGCTACGACCGCGCCAGCGTGGCGGAGATCTGCGCGAGAGCCGGAGTCACCAAGGGCGGTTTCTACCATCACTTTGAGAGCAAGCAGGCCATCTTCCAAGAGTTGCTGGAAGGGTGGCTCGAAGATATGGATGCCCGCCTCAACGCCTTCGAACGCCAAAGTCCAGATGTGCCCAGCCAGCTCGTGGCCATGACGGGCGTGTTGGGCCATGTGCTCGCCTCCGCTGGCGATCAGCTATCCATCTACCTGGAGTATGTGACGCAGGCGCTGCGCGACCCCGACCTGAGAGAGGCAACCGTTCAGCCCTATCATCGCTTTCACGCACGCATCGCCGACTCGATCCGGCGGGGCATCGCGGAAGGCAGCCTGCGCGAGGTCCACCCGGAGGCCGTTGCCAGCACCATTCTGGCGCTGGTGATGGGCCTGCTGCTGGAGGCGCTTCTTTCGCCGGGATCTCTCGATACCTCGATGGCGGCGGCGCAGGCGATGCGCACGCTGCTCAACAGCCTATCCGTGGAGCAATAAACATGCGCGTGACAGTAACAGGTGCATTTGGGAATCTCGGGCAGCCCGTCCTTGAGCAGTTGATCCTGGAGGGGCACCAGGTCCGGGCCTTTGATCTGGATACGCGAGCGAACCGTAAGGCGGCGCGGCGTTACGGTCGCGATATTGAGGTGGTGTGGGGAAACCTGACCAGCGACGAAGACGTCCGCCGGGCGGTGGAGAACCAGGAAGCCGTGGTGCACCTGGCCTTTGTGCTGCCCTATCTATCGGCGACAGGCGTCAGCAGCGAAGCGGAACCGCGCTGGGCCCGCAGCATCAACGTCGGCGGCACGCGCCGCCTGCTGAACGCCATGCGCGCCATGCCGCAGCCAGCCCGGATCCTGTTCACCTCATCGCTCCACGTCTATGGCCAAACCCGGGAAAAGTCCCCTTACCGCAGAGTGGACGATCCGCTTTCGCCCACAGATCACTACTCACACCACAAGATCATCTGTGAGACCCTGGTACGGCGATCGGGGCTGCGATGGACGATTTTCCGGTTGGCCGCATCACTGCCCACGCGCCTGATCCTGGACAAGGCGATGTTCAAGGTTCCGTTGGATACACGGATCGAGTTCGTACACCACAGCGACATCGCGCGCGCCGTGGCCAACGCGCTGGACAATGAGGCGGCGTGGGGGCACATCTGGAACATCGGCGGAGGGCGCGAATGCCAGCTGTTACAGGGGGATCTCGTTCGCAGCGTGTTGGGCGCGATCGGTGTGGGCATGCTTCCGGAACAGGCCTTTGGCGGGGAGCCCTTTCCCACGGACTGGCTTGACACTGCCGAAAGCCAGCGGGCGCTGCGCTTTCAGTACCACACCCTGCAGGACTATCTGAAGGACTTGAGCGTTCGCCTGCGCCCGATCCGGCCCCTCTTGCGGATAGCGAGCCCCCTGATTCGCGCCTATCTGCTCTACGTCTCCATCGGCATGCGGCTCTCCTAGCCGCCGGCAGCTACCACGGAGCCCAGGATCGTCGCCAGCACGGGCCACGCCCGCTCTGCCTGACCCTCGGGCATGCTGGCCACAAAGAGGAGCGCCTCTCCCCGGAGCATGACCGGGGCCACCACGGCATAGTAGATGCGCCCCGTCGCGTCGCTGGCCAGCGTGGCCTCGACCGCATCCACGGGGCCACCGGCAATCACCAGGGGAATCTCACGCACGGACAGGGCACCCGAGAGATCATAGCCGGCCAGTATCTCGGACGGCCGGCTCGCATCGGGGACACGACGCACCAGCAGCGCCGGGCACTCCAGCTCGGCGGAGGTGAGGCAGGCCTCATCCTCGGCCAGCAGGAGTCCCCCTTCCAACTCGAGCCGGGCCCAGCCCCTGGGAATCTGCAGAGCCACCGGAAGTCCCTCAAGCTCGATCCCGGCCAGGTCAGACACAGCCTCCACAGCCGGGGTTGCCTCCAGTCCGGGCAGCCCGGTCGTAGCGGTAGAGGCGGGAGCAGCGGTGGCCTGCCCGGCGGGCGGAACCTCGTTAGCTGCCGTCACGCCGACCGACACGGTGGCTTGCTCGCGCACCGAGGCGGCCGTCGCGGTTGGGTCGCCTGCAACGGTGGCACGCCCACAACCCGGAAGCCCGGCCGCGAGCAGGGCCAGCGCCGATATGTAACAGACATAGCGCCTCATCGCAGCCTCCTATATCCCCAGGAAGAGCTGAGCAAAGCTGCCACCCAGCCCCTCGCCCATCTTGGAGACGAAAAAGTCCATCACCAGCTGGGCAGGCTTTTCAAATACGTGCGTCATTCCCCCGGTGATGCCTCCGGCAAGCGCGCCGATCACCGCCGACCGGATGATATCTCCGCCATCCACATCTCCCAGGGAGCGACCGTCTAGGAAGAGCTGGCTCAGAAAGCTCTCAGCCGCGCCGGTCGCCGCACCACCCACGACCCCCCCCGCGATGCCGGCCGCCGCGCTGGAGAGACCCATCGCCCCAAAGAGCGCCCCGGTGCCGAGACCCAGGGCATAGCCGCCTGCCCCAACGGCGGCGCCGATCGCGGCGCCCACGGCGATCCGGCGCGCCATCTCCCACCCGCTGAAGCATTCCCAGGTGGTCGAGAAGGCATAGCTGGCCCCGCTGTAGGAGGCGTAAAAGGCCGCTCCGATCACAGCGGCGGCGATGATCAGCGGCACCAGCTCTCCGGTGGGATCGTTATAGCGCAGGGGATTGTTCAGGCCGAACTGGTACCCGTTCAGAGAGCCGGTCACATAGGGTGCGCGCACGGGATCGGGCGAGATAAAGCGCCCGATCTCCGGATCGTACCAACGAGCGCGCACGTCGTACAGCCCCGTGTCAACCTCGTAGTCACGCCCCTGAAAGCCCGGCAGGGGAACAGTGGAGGCAGCCTCCCCCTCGTCTCTGTCCAACGGCACCCCCCAGGGATCATAGGCCGCCTGCACAACCTGAGCCCCCGACGCATCCACCGCGCCGCTGACCGTGCCCTGGGCATCCGCCACGGGATAAAGGGAGGACAAGGCCTCGCCATCCTCTGCCGGTACAGCCAGCGCGGCCCACTCATCCCAGCGCGCACCCGGTTGGCGAAGCTGCTGGAGCGCGCCTCGCTCGTCCAACGTGGCTATGGCGTGAGCGCCATCGAACTGCGTCACCTCCAACGAGCCATCACCACGGGTCGTCTCTACTCGCTCCCCCGTCAACGCGTACCGGTACCGAGCGACAGGCGTGCCCTGAGCGGTATCCAGCGGGAAGGGCAGCCGCTCTGTGGACTGATCCGTGACCGAGACGAGCCGCCCCTGGTAGTCCCAGCCATAGCTGCGGGTTTGCCCGGCGCTCCTCTCACTCACCAGACGCCCGTTCCGGTCGTAGGCATAGTCCGTCTCGCCAGCGCTCAGGAGTTGGTGAGCTGCGTCGTACGCATAGAGCACAGGGGCGCTGGATCCCACCGCCAGAGACGTCCGGTTGCCGACGGCGTCATAGGCATAGGCGGTCCGCAGACCAGAGGGATCCTCATAGCCCGTCAGGCGATCAAGCGCATCATAGGCATAGGTGGAGGTACCATCGGGTCCCGTGATAGCCACGGTGTTCCCCACCGCGTCATAGCCATACTTGACGGTGCGATCGAGCCCATCCCGAACACCCTGGAGGTACTGGCGCACCTGTGTAACCCGGCCGAGGCGATCATAGCTCAGGGCGGTGCGAAGCGGCCCCGTTCGCACGTCCACACGCAGCGGAGCGAGTTGATTGGCGATCTCGTACGTGTACTCGGTCTTGCCCAGGGGCCCCTCGATCCGCTTGAGCTCTCCGCAGGAGCCATACGCGTATTTCGTTCGCTCGCCGGTAGAGGTGCTCATCTCCGAGATCTGTCCGGAGGGGTCATAGCTGTATGTGACCCAGCTGGTTCTTCCGGCGCGGGCGTCCGCCACGGTAAGGACACGTCCCGCGCTATCCCGCTGGTACGTGCGGGTGAGCCCCTGACCGCTCAAGGAGGTGACACGGCCAGCAGCATCATAGGAGAGCCGCCAGGCCTCTCCGTTCGGGTAGGTCACTGTCAGCGGCCTGCCCAAGTCATCGTTCTGCAGCGTGATGCGGTCACCGCGAGCATCGATACGGGCCAGCAGCTCTCCCTGGCTGCCCCACACAAAGCTGGTTCTCCTGCCCAGGGGGTCGATGACATCCAAGACCCGGCCGGCATGGTCATAGGCATAGCTCGTGGTACTGCCGAGCGGATCGGTAACCGCCTCGATGCGGTTGAGGGCATCATAGGCGTACAGGGTCTCGCCACCCAACGGATCCACCTGCCGGACCACGCGCCCGGCAGCATCGTACTCCACGGAGCGTGTACGCCCGAGGGCGTCGGTCACGCTAATCAGGCGGCCAGCCTCGTCATACCCGTACCGGGTTTCGCCGCCGGCAGGATCCACCGTGGTGGCCAGGAGCCCCCGAGGGTCATAGCGGTAGGCGATGACGTTCGCATCGCCTTCGCGCTCAGGATCACCCTGCCCGTTCCAGTTCCAGATCATTGCGCTCGGCTGGCCATAGGGAGAGAGACCTTCGTCGTAGACGTAATACCAGCGCAAGCCGCCGTGCTCCACCCCGGTGCGCCGGCCCTGGCTGTCATAGCGCCAGGAGAGCGCCGATTGTCCCTGTACGCCGATCGACACCAGTGTCCAGTAGCCACCGATCTGCCGGTATCCGTAGCTGACCGCCGGAAGTGGCGATTGTGTGACGCGTTCGACCAGAGCCGTTCCGGCATGGTACGTATAGTCCGTCGTCAGGCCATCGGCATCCGTCTCGGAGAGCAACAAGCCGCGTGACTCTCCCCAGCCCCAGGTTCGCTTCCAGACATACCAGGTGCTCCCGCCATCAGGGCTGCGCATCGTCTGAACCACACGGCCGTGGGCATCATAGGCGTAGCGATGCTCAGAGGTTTCCGTGCCATCTGCCGCTACATAGGTAACCACGGTCGTTCCAAGAACAGGCGCCCTGGCGGCCACGTCGGCAGCCGCGTACGGCTCCAGGTTGAGGACTGTCGCGAAGGTGACGCGGTGGCCGGCGGGATCAATCACCTCGACGAGCTGACCATCCTCGGCGTAGGCGTACCGGGTGGTGTAGCCCAGTGGGTCAGACTTGGCCGTCAGGCGGTGAGCGGCATCGTAGGCGAGGGTGTAGGTTCCGCCGAGAGGATCGGTCAGCGAAGCAAGGTCATCGTCCTGATAGCCCAGATCCCAGGTCGCACCGGATGCGTCCGTGATGGCGATCAGATGCCCCCGATCGTAGGAGAGGGTCGTCTCTCGGGAGGCTTCATCACGGATAGAGGCGAGATGCCCTTCGTC
>Ga0123333_10004115_pt1 | contig 13765 bp, 14 predicted proteins | sample BioC12SIPDNA_3_FD_89957 | JGI IMG/M metagenome (GOLD analysis project Ga0123333, IMG submission 89957) | Anaerobic biogas reactor microbial communites from Washington, USA - Biogas_R2_B C12 SIP DNA | ecosystem: Engineered > Bioreactor > Anaerobic > Unclassified | place: Washington, USA... | reverse complement strand
GGGTCGGAGCTGGGGCGGGAGGGGATCACGAGGTTCGCGCGCGGGAAGGCGAACCGCTCCTTGAACCCGGTGACCATCCTCACCAGCGCGCCCTGGGCGGCGTGCATCTGCACCGCGCCGGCCGCGGGCGGGGCGACGATCACGACCCAGCCGACGCTGAGGAGCCGCGCCGCGGTCTTGAGCACGAGGAAGGAGCTGCGGACGTTCTCGATCATGACCTCGAGGAACTCGGCCTCGGCCATGTTCTCGAACGGCGTCGTGTTGACGTGCTCGGCCACGTGCACCACGCCCCCGAGGGCGCCGAAGATCTCGAGGACCTTCTGGTACGTGGTGAGCACGTCCATCTGGGTGGTCATGTCCGCCTGGATGGGGATGGCCTGGCCGCCCAGCTCCTCGACCTCGGCGGCCGTCTTCGAGGCCAGGTCGACGTCGCGGTCGGCGCAGACGACGTGGTAGCCGGCCCGCCCGTAGGCGAGCGACACGGCACGTCCGAACCCCTGGCCCACGTTGGTGACCAGGACCACCCTGGCTCTCTCCATTCGGCTAGGATACGACTTCCCCCTGGTAGCAGCCTGTCGCCGCCCGACGTGTGAGCCATCGCGCTACGCCGGGGCGCGGACCGGGGGAACCTGGGGGCGCGGCCGGCGCCCCGCGGGCCACGGCCAGGGAGGGAGCATGCTGAGAAGGACCCCGAGGAAGCAGGAGGAGCCCGTCAAGCGCGAGCCGTTCACCTACATCCACCGCGGCACGACCGTGGAGGGCAGGGTGGAGGCCGTCGGTCGGGTGCGCGTGCACGGCGTCGTCAAGGGCGACGTCGAGGTCGACGGGGTCGTCGAGGTAGCTCCGGCGGGCGTCATCGTCGGCGCGCTGGTCAGGGCGGAGGAGCTGAGGATCCTCGGCAAGGTGCGTGCCGACGTCGTCGTCAGCGGCAAGGTCGAGATCTGGAACGGCGGCGAGCTGGTCGGCGACGTCAGGGCCGCGGCCCTCGACATCGAGGAGGGCGCCAGGTTCACCGGGCGCAGCGAGATGGTCGGCGCTGGCGCCGAGGACGGGTCCGAGGCCGCCGACGAGCCTCGGGACGGCGCCGGCGAGCGGCTGCTGGCCGGCGAGGACGCGGCGCCCGGTGCCGTGGCGGTCAACCCCTCGGGCTTGAGCGCCCCCGACTGACTGCTAGACTGGCGCGTGCCTGCGCTGACGTTCACGACCACGCCGGCAGGGAGGCGACATGGCGCTTGAGCGCCTCTTCAGGCGGAACCGTCCCACGCGCAAGGAGGACGACAACAGCCCCGCCGGCCTGTGGCTGAAGTGCGACGCGTGCAACGCGCAGATCTACCGCAAGGACCTCATCGCCAACCTGCACGTCTGTCCCGAGTGCGGCCATCACTACAGCATGCCGGTGGACGCCCGCCTCGAGATGCTCGCCGACCCAGGCACGTTCGAGCGCTGGTCGGGCTGGATCAGGCCCGTCGACCCGCTCGAGTTCACCGACACCCAGGACTACGTCGACCGCCTCGAGAAGGCCGAGCAGCGCCAGGGACGCCCGGACGCGATCGTCACGGGCGCCTGCGAGCTGGAAGGGGTGGCGGTCGCGCTCGTCGTCATGGACTTCTTCTTCCTCGGCGGCTCGATGGGCTCGGTCGTGGGCGAAGAGATCGCGCGCGCCGCGGAGCGCGCCGCCGACGAGGGCCTGCCGCTGGTGGCGGTCACGGCGTCGGGCGGCGCCCGCATGCAGGAGGGCGCCCTGTCGCTCATGCAGATGGCCAAGACCACGGTCGCCCTCGAGCGGCTCGCCGCCGAGCGGCTGCCGTACCTGGCCGTGCTCAGCCATCCCACGACCGGCGGCGTCACGGCCAGCTTCGCGACGCTGGGGGACGTGATCTTCGCCGAGCCGGGCGCGCTGATCTCGTTCGCGGGCCCGCGCGTGATCCAGCAGACGATAAAGCAGGACCTGCCCGAGGGCTTCCAGCGCGCCGAGTTCCTGCTGCAGAAGGGCATGGTCGACGACGTCGTGCCGCGCAAGGAGCTCAAGGCGCGGCTCGTCGCCGTGCTGAGGGCGCTGTCGGGGGCCAAGGAGCGCGCCCCGCGGGAGAAGCTGCATGCCGCTGCCCTTTGAGAAGCCGATCGAGGACCTGGAGGCCAAGATCCAGGACATGCGTCGGTACGCCGACGAGCAGGGCGTCGACCTCTCCGAGGAGGTCGCCCTCCTCGAGTCGCGGCTCGAGCGCCTCAAGCGCGACACGTTCGAGAACCTCACGCGCTGGCAGCGCGTGCAGGTGGCGCGCGCGCCCGGCCGCCCCACGGCCCTCGACTACCTGACGCAGGCGTTCGCGGGCTTCCAGGAGCTCCACGGCGACCGCACGCTCGGCGACGACCCGGCGATGGTCGCCGGTCTGGCCGAGCTCGACGGCCGCCAGGTGGTGGTCGTCGGCCAGCAGAAGGGTCGCGACACCAAGGAGAACATCACGCGCAACTTCGGCATGAGCCACCCCAGCGGCTACCGCAAGGCCATGCGCATGTTCGACCTGGCGGACAAGTTCCGCCTGCCCGTCGTGTGCCTCATCGACACGCCCGGCGCCTACCCGGGCCTCGCCGCCGAGGAGCAGGGCCAGGCCTGGGTCATCGCGGCCTGCATCCAGCGTATGAGCCGGCTCGAGGTGCCGGCCGTCTCGGTCGTGATCGGCGAGGGCGGCTCGGGAGGCGCGTTGGCGATCGGCGTGGCGAACCGCGTCCTCATCCTCGAGAACGCGATCTACTCGGTGATCAGCCCGGAGTCGTGCGCGGCGATCCTGTGGCGCGACGCCGCCGAGGCGCCCAAGGCCGCCGAGGCCCTGAAGCTCACGGCCAAGGACCTCCTGGAGCAGGGCGTCGTCGACCGGGTCGTGGAGGAGCCTCTGGGCGGGGCGCACACGGCCCCCGACGAGGCGATCGCCACGGTGCGGCGCGTGCTGGTCGAGGAGCTCGACGCCCTCTCCGGCCTCGGTCCCGAGGCGCTGCTGGCCCAGCGCTACGAGCGCTTCCGCGCGTTGGGTCGCTTCGCGGAGGCCGCCTAGGTCCGCTCCGGCCCGTCCGGCCCGGCGGAGCGTGGTCCCGCGCGCAGCGAGCCGGGTTCGAGCCGCCCGCTCCGGGGCGGACGCCTAGCGGACGTGCTTCAGGCCGGCTCCGGCGTGGCGGCCGCCCTCAGGGACGCGACGTTCTCCGCCACTGTCCCCATCCCGCCGAACACGGCGGTGCCGGCCACGACGACGTCGGCGCCGGCGTCGATCACCGACGCGATGTTCGTGGCGGTGACGCCGCCGTCGACCTCGATGAGGCAGTTCGGGTTCGCGCGGTCGCGCATGCGCCGCAGCGCCTCGATCCGGGCCAGGCTGCCCGCGATGAACTCCTGTCCGCCGAAGCCCGGGTTCACCGACATCACCAGCGCGAGGTCGAGGTAGGGGAGGGCGCCCTCGAACACGGCCAGCGGCGTCAGCGGGTTGACGGCCAGGCCCACCTTCGCTCCCGTCTCCCTGACCTGCTGCAGGAGCCTGTGCAGGTGGGGGTCGACCTCGGCGTGGACGGTGATGGCGTCGGCGCCGGCGGCGGCGAAGCGCTCGACGAGCGCGCCGGGGCGCTCGATCATCAGGTGGACGTCGAGGGGCAGCGTGGTGGCGCTCCTGATGGCGGCCACGACCGCGGGGCCGAACGAGATGTTGGGCACGAAGCGTCCGTCCATCACGTCGAGGTGCAGCCACTCGACGCCGGCGTCCTGCGCCTCCTGGACGCTCTGACCGAGCCTGGTGAAGTCGGCGGCCAGCACCGAGGCCGCCAGCTTGTAGGCGCGCACGGCGCGGAGTATAGCCCAGCCCTGGCCGGCCGCCGCGCGCCCCGCTGGGCGGCGGCGCCTCCCCCGCCTGCCCTCCGCTCCCGCGATGCCGTGGGGGACGGTCGCACGGGGTTACTATCCGAGTCCTGAGAAGGAGGGCTTCATGACGGACGCAAGCTCGGGCGGCGGTTACGCCACGCCCGACGTTCTGGTCAGCACGCAGTGGGTCGCCGACAACCTGGGCCACCCCGCCGTCCGGCTCGTCGAGGTCAACGAGGACGTCCTGCTCTACAAGCAGGGTCACGTCCCCAGCGCCGTCGAGATCGACTGGCACACCGACCTGCAGCTCAAGGACCGCCGCGACTTCGTGGGGCCGCGCGAGTTCGCCGACCTGATGGAGCGCAAAGGCATCAGCAACGACACGACCGTCGTGCTCTACGGCGACAAGTCGAACTGGTGGGCCGCCTACGCCCTGTGGTTCTTCAAGTACAACGGCCACGCCGACGTCCGGCTGATGAACGGGGGCAGGCAGAAGTGGGTCGCCGAGGGCCGCGAGCTGACGACCGAGGAGCCGACCTACCCGCGCGGCACGTACACGGTGCCCTACCGCGACGCCAGCATCCGCGCCTTCGCGCACGACGTGATCCAGCACCTGCTGAAGGTCAACGCCGGCGAGGGGGCCCTGGTGGACGTGCGCAGCCCGCAGGAGTACACCGGCGAGAAGCTGCACATGCCCGAGTACCCCCAGGAGGGCGCGCTGCGGGGCGGCCACATCCCCGGCGCCGCGAACATCCCGTGGGCGAAGGCCGTGAACGAGGACGGCACGTTCAAGGACCGCGCCGCGCTCGAGGAGCTCTACGCCAGCGAGGGCGTGACCCCCGACAAGGACGTCATCGCCTACTGCCGCATCGCCGAGCGCTCGAGCCACTCGTGGTTCGTGCTCAAGTACCTCCTCGGCTACCCGAGCGTGCGCAACTACGACGGCTCCTGGACGGAGTGGGGGAACATGGTCGGCGTGCCCATCAAGCAGGGCCCGGAGCGCTGAGCCCACCAGCTGCCGGCGCGGACCGGCGCCGGCCTCGAGCGCGAGCGGAGGCCCCGCGGTGGTCCGCGGGGCCTCTCTCGTCGTCCTCGGCGCTCCTGCCGCTGCGGCCGGCGGCCTGGCGCCCGGACGGTGGGGTAACGGCCGCGGGGCCGGCTGCCCGCGCCGGCGCCTCGCGCCGCCGGCGCCGACGGCCCGTCTCAGGCGACCGGCGCGGCCTCCGCCCTCGCGGCGTCCTGGCCCCGGCCGAGCACCGCCGTGACCGCGTGCTCGATGATGGTCAGGCCCTCCTCGAGCTCGGCGTCGGAGAGGTTCAGGGGCGGCAGCAGGCGGATGACGTTGCCGTACGAGCCCGTCGGCAGCAGGATCAGACCGGCGTCGCGGGCGAAGGCCACGATCCGCTCGACGCTGTCGTGGTCGGGCGTGACGCCGTCATCGCCGACGAACTCGAGAGCGATCATGGCGCCCTTGCCGCGGACGTCGCCGATGCCGGGGAAGCGGCGCTGCAGCTCCGCGAAACGCGCCGTGGACTTGCGGCCGATCTCGGCCGCGCGCTCCAGCAGGCCCTCCTCCTCGATCACGTCGAGCGTCGCGAGCGCGGCCGCGACCGAGAGCGGGTTGCCGCCGAACGTCGTGCCGAGCTGCCCCGGCTTCACCTGGTCCATGATCGCGGCCTTGCCGACGACGGCCGACAGCGGGTGGCCGGAGGAGAGCGCCTTGGCCGAGGTGACGAGGTCGGGCTCGAGGTCGTGGTGCTCGACGGCCCACATCCTGCCGGTGCGGCCGATGCCCGCCTGGACCTCGTCGTCGACCCACAGGGCGCCGATCTCCGAGGCGAACTCGCGCAGGCCCTTGAGGAAGCTCGCCGGGGCCGGGATGAACCCGCCCTCGCCGGCGATCGGCTCGATGACGAACGCGGCGACCTCGCTGGCGCCGATCGTCACCTCCACCAGGTCCTTGAGCACGGCGAGCGCCTTCTCGCCCGTCTCCTCCTCGGTGGCCGCGCCCCAGGGGTTGCGGAAGTGGTACGGGTACGGCGCCCGGTAGACCTCGGCGGCGCGCAGGCCGAAGCCGGCCTTGTACGGCTTGGCCTTGCCGGTCAGCGAGAACGCCATGTAGGTGCGGCCGTGGAACGCGTGCGTGAAGGCCACGATGCCGTTGCGGCCGGTCACGGTGCGGGCGATCTTCACCGCGTTCTCCACCGCCTCGGCGCCGGAGTTCGCCAGGAACGTCTTCTTGGGCGTGTCGCCGGGCGCGAGCGCGTTGAGGCGCTCGGCCAGCTCGATGTAGCTGGGGTGCATGCCCACCGCGAAGCACAGGTGCTGGAACTCCTCGGCCTGGCGCTTGACGGCCTCCACGACCCGCGGGTGGGAGTGCCCGACGTTCATGACCGCGATGCCGGTCGAGAAGTCGAGGTAGCGCTTGCCCTCTACGTCCCAGACGTACGAGCCCCGGCCCTTCACGGGGTGGAACGGGTGGACGCTCGTCGCACCCGGTGTGACGGCCGCCGCCCGCCGCTGTCTGAGCTGCTCGTTGGTCATCTCAAGCCTCCTCTCGCGGTGGCGGTCCTGGGCTGTCGCTTCCGGTTCGTAACGGAAACTGTCATAGCGCCAAGGAATCGAACGCCATCACGCTTCCCTACGCGATGAATCGTAGCACGGGGCCCCGTCCGCGGCCGCCGCGTCCGCCGTCCCTGGACGCGGTCGCGGTTCGCCCGCCGGCGCGGCGCCGCGCGCGCGGGAGCGCGGCGGCCCACGTACGATCCCGGTGTGGATACGGACCGCGTCCACGTCGTCGCCGAGGGGCCGGCCTGGCACGAGCGGGCGGTTGCCGTGGCGGCGTCGCTGGGCGCGCGCGGTCCCGTGGCGGCCGACGACGTCCCGCCCGGCGACCTGGCGCTCGTCGTCGGGCCCGACGGCCTGGGCCTCAGGCTGGGCGACGGGCCCCGCGTCGCGGCCGCGGCCGAGGCGCTGCGGCGACCACGGCGGCAGGTGCCCGACCCGCTGTGGCGCGCCGTGCTGGCCGGCGCCGAGGCCGTCGTCGACGCCACCGCCGGCCTCGGCGCCGACGGCTTCCACCTCGCCGCCCGCGGCGCCCGCGTCACGCTCATCGAGCGCTCGCCTCTGCTGGCCGCGCTGCTCGCCGACGCCCTGTCCCGGGCCCGCGCCGGCGAGCTCGGTCCCGACGCGGCGGCGGCCGCGGACCGCGTGGAGCTCGTCGCGGCAGACGCCCGCGACGCGCTCGCCGGGGGAGGCCTGCCCGCGGAGCGCCGCGGCGTCGTCTACCTCGACCCGATGTTCGCCGCGCGCGGCGGCAGCGCGCTGCCGCCCAAGGGCATGGCGCTCCTGCGCGCGGTCCTCGGTCCCGACGACGAGGACGGCGCCGAGCTGCTGGCCGTCGCGCGCCGGGCGGCGACGCGCCGGGTCGTCGTCAAGCGGCACCTCCGCGCCGAGCCGCTCGGCGGCGTCCCTCCCAGTGGCTCCCTGCGGGGGCGGACGGTCAGGTTCGACGTCTACGCGCCGCTATGATGCCGGCGCGGGAGGTGGCATGACCGAGGGAGACGGGCCCGCGACGCGCCGCGTCGCGGTGGTGGGAGCGGGGCTCATGGGCAGCGGCATCGCGGCCGTGCTCGTCGCCGCGGGGTTCGAGGTCGACCTGTACGACACTGCGGCGGCGGCGCTGGACCGGGCGCGGGCGCGGGTCGCGAAGCACGCCGGCGAGCGGGCGGCAGCGCTCGCGACCCACGACGACCTCGAGACCGCGGTGGCCGCCGCCGACCTGGTGATCGAGGCCGTCCCCGAGGTCATGGAGCTCAAGCGCGAGGTGTTCGCGCGCGTCGACGCCGCTGCCCCCGCGGCGGCCTACCTGGCGACGAACACGAGCGAGCTGTCGGTCACGGCCGTCGCGGCCGCGACCTCGCGGCCGGAGCGCGTCGTCGGCATGCACTGGTTCAACCCGCCGGAGCGGATGCGTCTCGTGGAGATGGTGAGGGGCGTCCGCAGTTCGCCGGAGGCCCTGGCGGCCGTCGCGAGCGTGGCGGAGGCGTGCGGGAAGACCGTCGTCACCGTCGAGGACAGGCAGGGCTTCGTCACCACGCGCGTGGTCGCGGCCGTGCTGCTCGAGGGCGCGCGGCTCCTGGAGGAGGGCGTCGCGAGCCGCGAGGACATCGACACGGCCGTGAAGCTGGGCCTGAACCACCCCATGGGCCCGCTCGAGCTCGCCGACTACATCGGGCTCGACACGGTCCTGCTGATCGCCGACGCGATGGCCGCGGCCTACGGCGACAGGTTCAGGGCGCCGCAGACCCTCAGGAAGCTCGTCGAGGCCGGCCGGCTGGGGAGGAAGTCGGGCGGCGGCTTCTACCCGCAAGGCTAGGCGTCGGCGCGCCGCGCCGGGCCCGCTGCCGAGTGTCAGGGCCCCTGGGAGGACGCCCCGCCAGCTAGCGTCGGCAGGCCAGATGAGAGGACGCCCCGCGAGGGGCGTCCGAGGGTGGCTGGCCCACAGGGATTCGAACCCCGACCGACCGGACCAAAACCGGGTGTCCTGCCGTTAGACGATGGGCCATCGCCCGAGCCGTCGTCGCGTCTACCTGGGCGCCGCGCCGGCGCCCCAACGAGGCGCGCGGGCTACCAGTCTAGCAACCGGTGCGCCCGCGCTTCCTGCCTTTGGCTGGCCCACAGGGACTCGAACCCCGACCGACGGAACCAGAATCCGTTGTCCTGCCATTAGACGATGGGCCAACGGCAAAGGACAGTCTACGAACGGCCGAAGGCCCCAGTCAAGGCTCGGTGAGGCGGGAGCGCGCTCACGAACGCACGCCGCGCTACGGCGCGCGGGCGCCCGGCGAGGGGGAGGCGACGCGCTCCCTGCCGCGTCCCCGCGCCACCGCCTCGGCGGGTGTGGGTTATACTCGCGAACGGTCGCGCGGCCCCTGGCGGGGCGACGCGCGCGAGACCTGGAGAGGTGCCGGAGTGGTTGAACGGGACGGTCTCGAAAACCGTTGTGTGGCTACGCTGCACCGTGGGTTCGAATCCCACCCTCTCCGCCACTTGAGCCGCCCCTGACGGGCGGCTCGTTACTTGGAGGCGCGCCAGCGGCCTCGGCGGCCCCGCGGGCCCGGAAAGCGGAACGAACTGTGCCTGTCACGGTCATCGATCACCCCCTGATCCAGCACAAGCTCGCCGTCATGCGCGACGCCGAGACGAACGTTCGCGACTTCCGCGCCCTGTGCACCGAGGTCAGCATGCTCATGGCGTTCGAGGCCATGCGCGACCTGGAGCTCGAGGAGGGCGTCGTCACCACGCCCGTCGCCGAGGCGAAGGTCAAACGCCTGGCGGGCAAGAAGCTCGCCCTGGTCGCGATCCTGCGCGCCGGCCTGGTGATGGTCGACGGCATCCTCAGCATGGTCCCCACCGCGCGCGTCGGTCACATCGGCCTCTACCGCGACCCCGACACGCTCAAGCCGGTCAGGTACTACGTGAAGCTGCCCAACGACATCAGCGAGCGCGACACGTTCGTCCTCGACCCCATGCTCGCCACCGGCGGCAGCGCCGTGGCCGCGATCGACGTGCTGAAGGAGGCCGGCGCCTCGCACATCAGGCTGCTGTGCATCATCGGCGCGCCGGAGGGGATCGCGGCGGTGACGGCGGCGCACCCCGACGTCCACATCATCTTGGCCGCCAAGGACGAGCGCCTGAACGAGCACGGCTACATCGTCCCCGGCCTCGGCGACGCCGGCGACCGCATCTACGGCACCCGCTGAGCCCTCACCGGCGGGTCATATGATCGCTGACGTGAAGACGGCGCTCGTCTCCTACCTGCCGCTCGTCGCCGTCACCCTGGTCGTGGCGCTGGCGGCCGTCGCCGGCCTCGTCCCCTACGTGCGCTCGTTCGCCCACCGCATCCGCGCCGTACAGGAGGGCGGCGCCCAGCACGGGGGCGGCACGCGGCAGCACGTCGGCGCGGTGCCGAACATCGGCGGCATCGCGATCCTCGGCGGCTTCCTGATCGCCCTCCTGGCCGGCAGCCTGGTGGCGCCCGACGTGATCGACGCCTACCGCGTCGAGCTGCTCGCGATCGCTCTCGGCGGCGCCCTGATGACGCTCGTGGGGTTCCTCGACGACATGTGGGAGGTGGGCCCGGCGCTGCGGCTCGCCGCCCAGGCGGTGGCCGCCGGCATCCTCGTCGTCAACGGCGTGCGCATCGGGTTCGTGACCGACTACTTCGGCGGCTCCTCGTTCCTGTTCCTCTCCGAGGGGCTGGCCGTGGCCGTGACGCTCCTGTGGGTCATCGGCTTCACGAACGCGTTCAACTTCATCGACGGCCTGGACGGCCTCTCCTCGGGCATCGCCGCGATCTCGAGCTTCAGCCTCCTGGCCGTGGCCGTGCAGTTCGACGACAGGGGCGCGGCCGTGCTCCTGCTAGCCGCCCTCGGCGGCGCCGCGCTCGGGTTCCTGCGCCACAACTTCGGGCCCGCCACGATCATCATGGGCGACTCCGGCGCCTACCTGCTCGGCTACGTCCTGGCCGCGGTCAGCGTCATCGGCGCCCTCAAGGTCACGGCCGCGGTGTCGGTCGTCGCGCCGATCCTGGTGCTGGCGCTGCCTGTCGTGAACATCACGCAGGTCACGGTGCGCCGCCTGCGCCGCGGCGCGAACCCGGCGCGCGCCACGAACGACCACATCCACGACATGCTGCGCGAGCGCTCGGGCTCGAAGCGCGGCACGGTGATCCTGCTCTGGACCGCCACCCTGGCCCTGGGCGTCGCGGGCATGCTGCTCTCGGCGACCCCGCCGGCCCTGACGCTCGTGACGCTCTGCCTCACCGTCGTGCTCATCGCCGCCGTGTCGCTAGCGCGCCTCGCCGAGGTACGCCGCGAGGGCGCCCCGGCGTGAGCGCGCCGTGCCCGTGACCGGCGGCAGCCGGCCGCGCGTCGTCGTCGCGTTCGGGACGCGGCCGGAGGCGAACAAGATGGCGCCCGTCGTCGCCGCCCTGGAGCGCGCCGGGCAGGTCGAGGTGCTCACGCTCGTCACCGGCCAGCACCGCGAGCAGCTCGACGGGTCCCTGGCGACTTTCGGCCTCAGGGCCGACGCCGACCTCAACGTCATGACGGAGCGCCAGACGCTGCCGCAGCTCGTGGGGCGCATCACCCCGGCCGCCGCCGAGGCGCTCAAGGCGCTGCGCGCCGACTACGTCCTAGTGCACGGCGACACCACGACGACGTTCGCGGTGGCGTTCGCGGCGTTCCTCGAGGACGCCGGCGTCGCGCACGTCGAGGCCGGCCTGCGGAGCTTCGACATGCGGCAGCCGTTCCCCGAGGAGGCGAACCGCCGGCTCACCGACGTCCTCACCGACCTCGACCTGCCGCCGACGGATACGGCCAGGCGCAACCTGCTCGCCGAGGGGAAGCCGCCCGAGCGCATGGTCGTGACGGGCAACACGGCCGTCGACGCCGTGCTGGCGCACCGCGAGCGGGCCCGGCTGCCGGCCGGGCTGCCGAGCGAGCGCCTCGTGGCCGTGACGATGCACCGGCGCGAGAACCTGCCCGTGATGCGGCGGCTCGCGGCCGCGATCGCCGCCGTCGCCCGCGCGCACCGCGACCTGACCTTCGTCTACCCGGTCCACCTCAACCCCGCCGTGCGCGAGGCGGTCACCCCGGAGCTGTCCGGCGAGCCGAACGTCAGGCTCCTCGACCCCCTCGACTACCTAGCGATGGTGGCCCTGCTCGACCGCTCGGTGCTCGTGATCACCGACTCGGGAGGCATCCAGGAGGAGGGCGCCGCGCTGGGCCGGCCCGTCGCGGTGCTGCGCAACGTCACCGAGAGGCCCGAGGGCCTCGGGGGCGTGCTGCGGCTCCTCGGCAACGACCCCGCCGAGGTCGAGGCCGGGCTGCTGGCGCTCCTCGGCGACGAGGCCGAGCTGGCGCGCATGCGGGCCGCGCCCAACCCCTACGGGGACGGCCGCGCTTCCGAGCGCATCGCCCAGGCGGTGGCGTGGCGCTTCGGCCTGGCCGAGCGGCCGGCCGACTGGCGGGCGGAGGCGCCGGCGTGACGTCCGCCCGCCCGCCGGCGGGAGAACGGGCCGCGGCGCGCGAGCCTTGGCACGCGGCCGAGCACGTCCTGCGCTTCCCCCGGACGCTGCCGGGCGGCGCCACCGAGCTGCGGTGGCGCGGCGCCGCGCTGATGGGCGTCGTGAACGTGACGCCCGACAGCTTCTCCGACGGCGGCGCGACCTACGCGGCCGAAGCCGCCGTCGCGGCCGGCCTGCGCCTCGCGGCCGAGGGGGCGCTGATCGTCGACGTCGGCGGCGAGTCGACGCGCCCTGGAGCGGCGGCCGTCGACGCGGACGAGGAGCTCGCCAGGGTCCTGCCCGTGGTCGCGGCGCTGGCGGAGCGCGGGGTCGTGGTCAGCGTCGACACCCGCAAGCCGCTCGTCGCGGAGCGGGCGCTGGCCGCGGGAGCGGCGCTGGTCAACGACGTCTCGGGCCTGCGCGACCCGCGCATGGTCGCGGTCTGCGCCGCCGCTGGCGCGCCGGCCGTGATCGTGCACATGCGAGGCGAGCCGGCCACGATGCAGCAGGACCCCAGGTACGACGACGTCGTGGCCGACGTAGGCGCCTACCTCGCGGCGGCGGCCGGGCGCGCGCTCGACGCCGGGGTGCCGTCGGTCGTGCTCGACGCCGGGATCGGGTTCGGCAAGACCGTGGAGCACAACCTCGCGCTGCTGCACGCCACGCCGCGTCTCGCCGCCCTGGGCCACCCCTTGCTGGTGGGGGCCTCGCGCAAGTCGTTCCTGGGGCGCCTGGCCGGCGTGCCCGAACCCAAGGACCGCCTGGCTGCGACGCTCGCCGCCCACCTCCACGCCGCCCGCCGCGGGGCGGCGCTGCTGCGCGTCCACGACGTCGCGGCGCACCGCCAAGCCCTGGCCGTGGCCGCCGCGCTCGACGGCCAGGAGGACGCGCCGGAGCGACGGGGGTCCGGCCGTGGCTGAGGTGACCCGTGCTGCAGGCGGCGGGGGCGGCGACAAGGCCGCCGAGGGCCGCGCCACCGTCGCCCTCGAGGGCATGGAGTTCCACGCCTACCACGGCGTGCACGACTACGAGCTCGAGAAGGGCGCGCGTTTCGTCGTCGACCTGTGCCTCGAGGTGCCGGCCCCGGCGCGCGACGCCCTGGCCGAGACCGTCGACTACTCACGCGTCTTCGGCACCGTCGCCGACGTCGTCACGGGCCGGCGCTACAAGCTGATCGAGTCGCTCGCGGCCGCGGTGCTCGAAGCCGTGATGGCCACGGAGCCGCGCGTGCTCGCGGCGCGGGTCAGGGTCCACAAGCCGCACGCGCCCCTGCCGGGGGTCGTGCGCGACGTCTACTGCGAGCTCGAGAGGGTCCGTGAGGCCTGACGGCCGACCGGACGCGGCCGCGGCGGGGGCCGACGACCTGGCCTGGGTCGCGCTGGGCGGGAACGTGGGCGACAGCCACGCCGTGATGCGGGGGGCCCTCGCGGCGCTCGCGGAGCTCGGCGAGGTCGTGGCGCGCTCCTCTCTCTACCGCACCGCTCCCGTGGGAGGGCCGGCGGGCCAGGCCGACTACCTCAACGCCGTCGTCGCGCTGCGCACGGGTCTCTCCACCCACGGGCTCCTGCGGGCCCTGCAGGACGTCGAGGAGCGGTTCGGGCGCGTCAGGGGCGAGCGCTGGGGACCCCGCACGCTCGACCTCGACCTGCTGGCCCACGGCGCCGTCAACGTCGACGACCCGGTGGCGACGGTGCCGCACCCGCGCCTCCACCACAGGGCGTTCGTGCTCGTCCCGCTGCGCGAGATCGACCCGTGGTGGCGCCACCCGGTCACGGGGGAGACGGCCGAGGGGATGCTGGCCCGGCTCGACGCGAGCGGCGTCGAGCGCACCGAGCTGGCGTGGTGAGACCGGC
>Ga0123333_10004114_pt1 | contig 13766 bp, 12 predicted proteins | sample BioC12SIPDNA_3_FD_89957 | JGI IMG/M metagenome (GOLD analysis project Ga0123333, IMG submission 89957) | Anaerobic biogas reactor microbial communites from Washington, USA - Biogas_R2_B C12 SIP DNA | ecosystem: Engineered > Bioreactor > Anaerobic > Unclassified | place: Washington, USA... | reverse complement strand
TATGAGCCCCACGGAGGATATGGCCTCGGTGCTGTTCAGGAATATGAATAGAAAGATGAAGAAGATGATCAGAACGGTCACCGAGGCGACCGCGGTCAGGGCATAACGGACGATGCCGTCGCCGCCGATCCTCCTTTTCCTCGCGAGACCGTTCGAATCTGTTTCCATTTTGCCGCCTCAGATTCAGGAGAGTGGGATGAAACCCGATTCCTCGACTGTCTTCTGGCCCTCATCGCTGAGGATCCAGGCTATCAGCAGAGCGGCCATCCCCTGCGCGGGACCCTTGGTTGCGAGGACCAGGTTCCTCTGTATCTCGTAGGTGCCGTCGTTGACCGTTTCCACGGACGGCATCACGCCGTCCACTGCCACGGTGTACGCTCCGGAGGTTATCTTCTCCGCGGCGCCCAGGCTCACATATCCTATCGCGCCCGGAGTGCTCGTCACGGCGTTGGTGACCGCCCCGGTGGATGCGAACTGCGATACCACGGACTTCATCTTCCATCCGGAGACAGTGGATGACATGACGGTGTCGAAGCACTCGCGGGTGCCGGAGCCGTCCTCCCTGGCGATGACTGCGATCTCCTTGTCGTTGCCTCCGACGTCCTTCCAGTTGGTTATCTCTCCGCTGTATATGGCTGCGATCTGCTCCAGGGTGAGGGAGCTCACACCGGTCACGGAGGAGTTGATTATCACGCTGACGCCGTCCTTGGCTATGATGTGGGCCACGAGGCCCTGGTCCAGTTCGCTGGACTTGAGGTCCCTGGAGCACATGCCCACATCCAGTGTTCCGTTTATGGTGGAGTTCGCTCCCACGCTGGAGCCGCCGGATGTTACGTTCATGGACACTTTCGCGTAGCCCTCGAAGGTCTCCTGGAAGCTGACCATCATAGGCTGTATGGTGGTGGAGCCTCCGACGTTCAAGGTCGTGCTCTCGTCCTGGTGGCTGCCGCCCGCCGCCACGGCGTAGGTGCCGGCGATGCATATCACCGCTGTGAGAAGAACCGCTGTTAACATTTTCGTGCTGTTGTTCAAGGTTGAATCACCTTGAGTGTACAGAATCGCAGAATCAATATATACTTAATCAACATATTATATATAACAATATATTCTAATATATTTGGAATATAGTTGCATAGAGTTATAATATCGGTACATAGCTACGATGTCCATGGACATAAGGAAGATACAGGTCACCGGAGGCTCGTCCTACATGATAACCCTGCCCAAGGACTGGGTGGAGTCCGTGGGCCTGAGGAAGAACGACCCGGTTAATGTCCAGGCCCAGTCGGATGGGAGCCTCTCCGTGTACCCGTCCTCCCCCTCGCCGGCGGGGCGCAGCGTGAAGGTCATAGACGTCGACGGCGTGAACGACACCACCCTGCTCTACAGAGAGCTCATCGGGGCGTACATAGCAGGGCACCGCTCCATAATGATAGTGTCCTCTGGCAGGCTGAGCAGCACGGCGGTCAGCACCGCCGGGGCCTTCACGCAGATCACCATAGGCCTGGAGATAACCGAGGAGGACGACAGCAGCCTTACGATGAACGATCTCATGGACCCCGCCGAGATGAGGCCCTGGAAGAGCCTGGACAGGATGAAGGTCCTGGTCAGGAACATGATGTCCGACGTCATGGAGGCCCTCGGCACCGGGGACCTCACAAGGATCGAGAGCATGGGCGGCAGGGACCAGGAGGTCGACCGCATAGACTGGCTGATATCCAGGCAGGTCAGCATATTCCAGGGGGACGTGGCCCTCGCCAACAAACTCGGCATAGACCTCATAGAGATGACCCGCTGCTACGCCGCGTCCCGGATAATAGAGAGGATGGGCGACCACACGGTGGCCATGGCTAAGAACACCCGGATACTGCACAAGGGCCGCGCCGACCCCGTCGTTTGCAGGAACATATCGGAGATAGGCATGGATCTCCAGGAGCTCTTCCTGGAGGCCGTGGGGACGCTGTCCACACGGGACATCGTGTCCGCGAACGAGTGCATAAAAAGGTGCGAGAAGGCCGTGGACCGGGTCAAGGACATCAACAGGATGGCCCTGGGGCTGGAATCGGACTCCGCCGTGGCGGTCACCGCGATAGCCGGAAGCGTCAGGAGGATAATAGAATACTCCATAGACCTGTCCGAGCTGTCCATCAACGCCGCCATGTACTGAAGGGTTATATCCGGACAACCTATTGGAGAGGGTATGAGATTCGTGGTCGCCATCACCGGCGCTTCCGGCAGCATGTACGGCATACGCCTTCTCCAGAACCTCCCCGGGGAGAAGATACTGGTCATTTCGGACGTCGCCAGGGAGATAATACCCTATGAGACGGGGATGTCCGCCGAGGACGTGGAGGCTCTGGCGGACAAGGTGCTCAACGACCGGGACCTCTTCGCGCCCATAAGCTCCGGCAGCTACGGATACGACGCCATGTTCGTGGCGCCCTGCAGCGAGTCCAGCGTCGGGAAGTTCGCCAACGGCATAGCCGACACCCTCATCTCCCGGGCCGCCTCGGTCTGCCTGAAGGAGGGGCGCAGGCTCATCCTGGTGATCAGGGAGACCCCGAAGAGCGCCATAATGCTCGAGAACGAGCTGAAGCTGGCCAGATGCGGGGCGGTCATCATGGATGCCAACCCCGGGTTCTGGGACCGCCCCTCCTCCGTGGACGACATCGTGGACTTCATAGTCGGACGCTGCTTGGACAGGGTCGGAGTGGACAACGGCCTCTGCAGGAGATGGGGCGGGGAGTGAGACCCCTCCGACCCCGTTCACTCCAGATAGATGGCGGGCCTTCCGGGCACCGCGGCCCTGGACTTCCCCTGCGGGTCGTAGAGGCCGTCCGCGTCGCCGGAGAGCACCTGTATCGGGAATCCCAGCTCGGAGGTCATGAACTCCGCGGCCGAGGAGAGGAAGGAGGTCTCGTCCAGCTCCACCACGGCCGCCCTGTCCTCCGGTGAAGTCCTGGAGAGTTCGGTGGCCACCTTCTTGGCCAGTTCGGAGGCCGCCTTGCCGTTGGACCTTATGTCCGGGTCTGACATGCATCTCTTGGTCAGTCCGGGGATGGTGAGCCCCCCCTCGGAGATCATGTCGAGGGCGTGTCTCATGACCTTCACCTTCCAGGCCGGGGACGTGTACATTATGACGCGCTCCGGCTCCATCTTCGTGACCTTCACTATCTGCATTATATCGGACATGACCGACCTGAGGAGGTCCTCCCCGTACTCGGCCGACGGGGAGGCCTCCGTGGGAACAGGGTACTGGGAGGAGGATGCCAGGCCCTCGAAGCCCGCCATCTCCCAGAGCTCTTCCGCACAGTGAGGGGTCACGGGCATCATGGACAGTATCCATGTCCTGAGAGCCTCGAGGACGGCGCTCCTGTTGCCGCCTCCCCTGCGCACGTACCACTTGAAGTCGTTGAGCATCTCGAAGTAGGCCACCGTGGCCGCCTGCCTCAGATCGTACCGTTCCATGTGCCCCCGTATGGCGGCCGCGTGGGTGTTGAACCTGGACAGCAGCCAGAGGTCCATAGGGGTGCTCTCCCGGCCGGCCACCGACCCGAGCATCTCCTCGATGAAGCCCGCGATCTTGTCGAGCCTCTGCCTGTAGGACATGACTATGTCCTCGTCCCACTCCACGTCTGCGAAGGGGGACGCGACATGGGCGTAGTAGAGCCTCATGGCGTCGACACCGAACTTCCCCGCCGCTCCTGGGATCGGCTGGGCCCCGCCCTTGGATTTGGATATCTTGGATTTCTTCCCGGTCACGTACCAGTTGACCATTATGCCCCGGGGCCACATGTCCTCGGGGAGTATCGCCGTGTGGTTGAACAGGAAGGCGGGGAAGTGCACGGTCATGTGCTCCTTGCCCCCCAGGTTGAGGTCCAGAGGGTACCAGTATGACACATCCGCGGACATCCTGTCCAGGAGGTCCCGGGGTATGCCCGTGGAGGCCGACACGGAATCCGCGTCGCCCCTTCCGAGTATCACGTGGTCGAAGAACTCCTCGGTCATCTGATCGGGGTCGATCAGGCCCTCGTTGGCGTACACCGAGAGTATGTAGTAGACAGGATAGAGGGTCGAATCCGATATGGCCTCGATTATCCATCTGTCGTCGAAGGGGAACCTTGTGCCCAGCCAGTTGCCGAGTCTCACGCAGGCCCTCTCCCTGAACCATCTGAGCACCCCGTGCACGTTCTCGGCGTACTCGGGGGGATTGATGGTCATGGACCTGCAGTGGGCGCTGGTCCTCTCCGTGAGCTCCTCGTTCCCGTAGTCGATGAACCACTGGTCGTCTATGCGGTGTATGTGCACGCGGCCACCGCACCTGCAGAGGACCTCCTCGGTCAGATCGTAGAACACATCGGCCTCGCCGGAGTCGAGCATCTGCTGCTTCATGCGCTCCTTGGCCTCCTCCACCCGCATCCCCGCGAAGGGGCCGCAGACCTCCTTCATCCTGCCGGTATGGTAACCGTCCTTGTAGACCTGCTTCTTGGCCTCCTCGAGCATGGGATCGCCCGGTTCCGTTATGCCCAGGCGTCCGATGGCGTCCCTGGCGGGGAACTCCCCGTACCCCTCCATGGATATTATGGATACAGGGACGACGGAATCCAGCAGCTCCCTCGAGATGCCGTACACGGATACGGCCTCCGGGTCGCGCTTGACCGCCTCCAGGGATATCCAGTCGTCAGGGGCGTCCGAAGGTACCGAGGTAACCAGGCCCGTGCCGACATCGGGGTCGCAGAAGGCCGCGGGCAGAACGGGTATCTCGCGGTGTATCATCGGGGCCTCGCACATCAGCCCGATGAGGTCCCGCCCCGGTATGCTGCCGGTCACGCTGACGCCGTCCTTCTGGAAGGACAGCTTCTCGGCCGCCTGGGGGGAGACGACCCATGTCTCACCGCCGTAAGACAGCCTGACGTAGTCCACCTCCGGGTTCACCCAGAAGCACACCTGGCCGTAGACGGTCTCGGGGCGGAGGGTGGCGGCCACGAGATGCATGTCGCCGCACCTGAACTTCAGAAGGGTGTACTCCTGGGTCTCGGCGTTGCCTCCCTTGGACAGGTCCGTCTCGGAGGCGTCCACGGCCACGGGGCCGCATTCGGGGCAGGCGGGGGCGAAGTAAGGTTTCTGGATCAGCAGCCCGGCGTCCATGAGCTTCCGGAACTGCCACTGCATGAACCTGGAGTAGTCCGGGTACAGGGTGCATGTGAACCTGCGCCAGTCGGCCAGGAACCCGAACCTCTTCCAGTAATCGTTGACATAGACGTCGTTGAAGAATCCGACGACGGAGAGGGGGTCCGTCAGCTCCTCCAGCTTCTCCTCCGGGCATCCGTTCCGAATCAGATAGTCCAATATGTCCTGGTCCTTGCGGGCGATGCGGCTGGCGAGGCTTATGGCGCCGTTGCCGGTGGCATGGGTGCCCACGGGGAACATGACGTTGTGCCCAGTCATACGCTTGTATCTGCCGATGGCGTCGACGTAGCTGAAGCCCCTCATGTGGCCGACATGGAGATATCCCGTGACGCCGGGGTAGGCGAAGATGAGCATGAACTTGGGCTTGCCTTCATCCCTGTCCGCGCGGTTGAGCCCCTCCTCGATCCATCTCTCCTGCCATTTCTTCTCGATCTCGCTGTAGTTGAAGGACATCTGTGCACCCTGTTCCTCTTATATTGGCGATGAAGGTACATTTCGATTATATAGTTATTCGGCGGTGGCCGTACAGTATCTGCCTGGCTTCGCGGACCGGCCCGGCTGGAGTAAACCGGGCGATTATCTCCCCGCCCGGCACCGTAAGACGGTGTAAGACGAATGTAAGACAACAATTATATAGTCCGTAAGACATAGTCTCATACGGAGCGGTAAGGGATGGGACTCTACAGCTCTAGAGAAGTGATGGATGATGACCACCAAGTCCGTGACGCTCAGGATGGGAAGCGAGGACCTCCAGATAATGGAGGATTACCTCGCTGAGCACACGGATCAGAGCGCGTCGGATTTCATCAGGGCCGCTATACGCTCATACGATAACGGCTCCGAAGGCGGGATCTTCGTCCGCCTGAACGAGGTGCTGCTGAACACTCTGTCGGGGATGAAGGAGGATGGGACCATCTTCTCCGAAGAAGAGTTCGTCAGAGGCCTGATCCTGGAAGCCGTCCTCACCAAGGACGAGGTCCGGGATTCGGCCGGCCGCGCATTCAAGAGCGCTCAGCTCGCCGCCAGAATGAAGTGAAGAAAGGGATGGGAAAAAAAGGGACGCGCCAGAAGAGGGACGGGGTGGGATACACCCCGCTCTCCAGGCGATGTTCCTGAAACCTGTTAACAGTCAAAGGGGATGCACAAGATGGAAACAACAGAGGACCTCGCCCAGAGCCGAGCGGTGTACGTCGAGCCGCGCGTAGCGGTCGTCGGAGTCGGCGGCGCCGGATGCAATGTCATCGGAGACATCTACTGGTCGTTCTGCTCTGTGGAAACCATCGCCATAAACACGGACAAGGCCGCCCTGTCCGAGATAAGCGCCGACAAGAAGCTCTACATATGCAAGGCCGTGACCAAGGGCGAGGGCGCCCGCGGGGACGCCGGACTCGGAAGGCAGTGCGCCAAGGTCCACGAGGACGACATAAGGTCCGCTTTGAGGGGCCACGATGCCGTGTTCATAGTCGCCGGCATGGGCGGAGGCACAGGCTCCGGAGCCGCGGCCGTGGTCGCGGAGATAGCCCAGAGCCTCAACCTCATAACATTCACCATCGCCATCAACCCGTTCTCCTTCGAGACCGGGAGGATGAAGGCCGCGAAGGAGGGGCTCGCCCAGGTCAGGGCGGTCTGCCCGCTCACCATCGCGGTAGAGAACGACATGATGCTCTCCCGTATGCCCGACGCGACCCTGAGCGCGGCCTTCAAGGCCGTGAACGAGGCCATAATCGGATTCGTGAGGGAGCAGAGAGAGAAAGTCAAGGAAATGTTCCTATCGGAGATCGCGGGGATGGAAGTGCCCGATAAAGGCTGCGTCACCCTGCCGGACCTCAGAATAGGATTCGGAATGAGCGCCTGAATATCATATCTCCCCCGTGCGGGTGGCGCCGCCACCCGCACAACCTCCTCCTCCAAACATCTTAAAGGCGGATTTTTTATGATATTATCCTGGGAACGGGTCTGCCCCGGGGAGCGGGCCCGGGGAACCGTCAGTTCTTGGACATCATGTCCTCGTATCCCATGTCGAAAGCCGAGGAGTTCAGATCCACGGCCTTCCCGGGGACGGTCTCCAGAAGGGTCTCCTTGAGCAGCTCCTTGGAGAGGGGGAATCCCCTTATTGCGGCCACGGCACCGATCATCACCGCGTTCGCCGCCACGGCACTCCCCGCCCTCAGGGCTATGTTCGTGGCCTCGATGGTCATCAGGTTGGACGTCCTCCTCCTGACCGAGGCTATGACGTCATCGACTTCGGGGTACTCCTCGAAGCCCGCTGCCACCATCGATGGGTATACGGGATCCAGATTCATGATGATCCCGGTGTCCCTGTTCGCCAGCGGCAGGTTCCTGCATGTCTCCACAGGTTCGAATCCCATTATCAGATCCGCGCCGCCGGCGGCCTCCAGCGGACTCGCAACGTCGTCCCCCATGCGGAGGGTGGACAGAACGCTCCCGCCTCTCTGGGCCATGCCGTGCACCTCGCTCATTGCCACCTGGTATCCGGCCTTCATGGCCGCGTTGCCGAGGACCAGCGAGGCCATGAGGACCCCTTGGCCGCCGACGCCGACTATCTGCACCGTGTATTTCATCTGATCACCTCGATGGCCCTTTTGGGGCATACGTTCGCGCACATCCCGCACCCCATACATTGGGTCTCGTCCACGGAAACCCGGCCATCCTCCTTCACCAGGGCGGGGCAGGCGATCATCCTCAGGCAGGTGTAGCACCTTACGCACTTGGACTGGTCCACGCGGCAGTGCTTGGCCTCAAGCTGCTTGAGCTTCTTGAGCTCCAGAGGGCAGGGGCACTTGGATATCACCACTGCGATCCCGTCGCATTCCAGTGCGGCCTTCATGACCTCGGCGGATCTCTTGACATCGTAGGGGTCCACCGTCTCGAGATAATCGACACCGATCCCGCGGACGACCGCCTCTATGTCCAGAGGCTCGGTCTTCCTTCCGCCGAAGTCCCTTCCGGTGCCCGGGTTGGGCTGGTGGCCGGTCATGGCAGTGGTGCGGTTGTCGAGTATGACCATCACAATCCTGTGCCCGTTGAACTTGGCGGATATGAGCGGAGGTATGCCCGAATGGAAGAAAGTGGAGTCTCCCAGGAAGGCTATGGGCTTCTGATCGGTGGTCTCGGAGAACCCTCCGGCGGCTCCCGCCCCGCCGCCCATGCATATTATGTAGTCGGCGGCGTTGAAGGGCGCCTGTATCCCCAGGGTGTAGCAGCCTATGTCGGAGCAGTAGATCACATCCCTGCCTCCGACGGCCTTCTTCGTAGCGGCGTACATGCCGCGGTGCGGGCACCCGGCGCACAGCGCGGGAGGCCTGCCGGGCAGGAGTATGTCCGCCGGAGCCAGCGGCACCGGATGCTCCATGACGTCCGCCACGGAGGAGAGCCTTCCGATGACGTCCGGATTGTACTCCCATGCTCTGGGTAGATGACCGGACCTCTTCCCGAACACGGGAACGTCCAGACCGTTCTGGGCGCATACGCGCAGCACCTGGTCCTCCAGGAACGGGTCCAGCTCCTCCACCACTATTATCCTCTTCTTGCCCCTGATGAAATCCGCGATCTTCCTCTCCGGCAGCGGGTTGGTGAATCCGAGCTTGAGCACGGATGCGCCGGAGACGAACTCCTTCACGTAGGTGTACGCCACACCCGATGTTATTATGCCCGTTTCCCCGGATCCCTCGATGAAGTTGTATGGTGAGGATTCCGAGACCGCCTTCGCCTCCTCCATGAGGGCCAGGAGCCTCACCCTGTTGGGCCTGGCGTGGGCGGGTATGTTCACGAACCTCGGTGTATCCTTCTCGAAGCGACCCCGGGGGACCATCCCGACGGGTTCGCGCATGGTCACGATCCCGCGGGCGTGGTTGACTCTCGTGGTCGTTCTGAATATCAGCGGCAGAGTGAGCTTCTCGGAGACCTCGTATGCGTAACGGATCATCTCCTTGGCCTCCGCGGGGGTCGAAGGCTCCATCATGGGGAGCAGCCCGAGCTGGGAGAAGTAACGGTTGTCCTGTTCATTCTGGGAGCTGTGGGCGGAGGGATCGTCGGCGGTCAGGATCAGCATCCCGCCCCTGACCCCGGAATAGGCCAGGGTCATCATGGGGTCCGCGGCGACATTGAGACCCACGTGCTTCATGAACACGAAGGACCTGACGCCCGACGCGGCCGCGGCCGCGGAGACCTCCAGAGCCACCTTCTCGTTCACGGAGAATTCGAAGTACATCCCCGCCTTGTCGGCGAGGGCTTCCAGGTTGTTGCCTATCTCGGAGGACGGTGTACCAGGGTACGTGGAGGCGAACCCCACACCCGCTTCGATGAGCCCTCTTGTTATCGCTTCGTTCCCCAACAGGAGCTGTTTCCCTTCGTTAGATAGAATATCCGCCATCATCGACACGTTCCTTTCGGTTCCTGGGCGATATCGCGTATTCGTTTTAATTACTTTCACGGCCGCGGCGGGAATGATTGCCTCCAATGGGCTCTCGATGCGCACGGACCGTAACGGATAATAACGAAGTCCCCTTTAACTCGCACAGTGCAGGGGTAGTCAAGCTTGGCCAACGGCGCAGGACTTAGGATCCTGTCCCTAGAGGTTCATGGGTTCAAATCCCATCCCCTGCACCACATCTCAATCCCGGTGGCCTTCGGGCACGTCCCGTGCCGGCCCATCCGAAGGCGGGGGACCGGAACGCTTCCTCCTGTACGCCTCCTCGGCCAGGCCGACGGCCTGGGCGAACGTCATCCCGGCCTCCCTGGCGATGCGCGACACGTCGTCGTACTCCGGCTTCATCCTCTCCTTTCCGCCAGCGCATGAAATCTTGACCCTGACATCCCCGTATGCCGTCCCGACCGTCTCCGTCCTGCGTGGCAGAACGTAACGCCGGTGCCTGGATGCCCTGACCCCCAGGGTGGAGGTGTTCGTCAGCATGATCCCTGCAAGCCTTTCGGAATCCTCTTCCCCGCACAGGCAGCACAGCACCGTACCGGGGCGAGACTTCTTCATGCCCGCCGGAATGCAGAACACATCCAGGGCTCCCGAATCCAGAAGGAGCTCCTGGGCGAACCCGAGGGCCTCGGGGGTCATATCGTCCAGGTTGCACTCGAGCATGACCGTGGACCCCTTCCAGGACTCCTCCTCCCCGTAGAAAGCGCGCAGGCAGTTGGCCGCCTCGAAGTCCATTCTCCCCATTCCGTGTCCGACGGCTTCCACCCTCATCACGGGCATCCCTCCGAAACCCGTGGCGAAGCGTCTTATCAATGCGGCCCCTGTCGGGGTGCAGAGCTCTCCCCTCGTTTCATCGCTGTAAACGGGTACGCCGCGAAGTATGCATTCGGTCGCCGGAGCGGGTACGGGCAGGATCCCGTGGGCGCATCTCACCTGCCCGCTGCCGACGTTGATGGGCGAGGAAACCACCCGTTCGGGGGAGATCTCATCCATCAGCATGCAGACCGCCGCTATGTCCGCTACGGCATCGAGTGTCCCAACCTCGTGGAAATGGATATCGGAGACAGGTACCCCGTGCACCTTTCCCTCGGCCTCCGCGAGCAGCCTGTACGTCCCCATGACGTCCCCCCTTATGCCGTCTGGCAGATCGATCTCCTCGGCCACCAGCCTCTCTATGTCGGCCATGCTCCTGTGAAAACCGTGGCCGGAATGCGGATGGTCGCCCTCCCGGCAGCCTCCGACGGTGACCTCCAGGTGAGTGCCGAGCATCCCGCATTTCCGGGACTCCTCCATGCGGAAGACCACGCCGGGGATGCCCATGCCGTTCAGTCTCTCCAGGGACTCCGGGGGGGAGGGGGCCAGCTCGAGAAGGGCGGCCGCCAGCATATCGCCGGATGCCCCCATGCCGCAGTCCAGGTACAGGGTCCTCAGGGTCCCGCCCCCATGTGGTTTATCATGCTCGCCATATAGCCTGCGCCGAATCCGTTGTCTATGTTCACGACCGAGACGCCGCTGGCGCAGGAGTTGAGCATGGAAAGGAGGGCGGAGAGACCCGAAAAGGAGGCGCCGTACCCTATGCTGGTGGGTACCGCTATGACCGGGCAGTCCGCGAGACCGCCTATGACGCTGGCCAGCGCACCCTCCATGCCGGCGACGGCGATTATGACGCTGGCGTCCATGATGTCCTCCATATGGGACAGGAGCCTGTGCAGCCCTGCCACACCCACATCGTACATCCTGACCACCTTGTTCCCCAGAGCCTCGGCCGTCAGGGCGGCCTCCTCGGCCACCGGCTGATCGCTGGTCCCCCCCGTGGCCACGACCACAGTGCCTATCCCGTCCGGTTCGCGCATCCTCCCGATGATCCCCATCCTCGCCGTCTCGTGATAATCCAGAGGGAAGGATGCGCCGACGAACGAAGCGGCATCGGGATCCAGACGGGTTATGATGACGGGATCCTGTCCGCGGTCCCTCATCGACCCCGCTATACCTGCGATCTGCCCGGGGGTCTTCCCGGAGCCGTATACGACCTCCCCGATACCTTTGCGCAGCTCCCTCTGGTGGTCGACCTTGGCGAAGCCCATGTCCTCGAAAGGTTCCATCCTCAGTCTCAGAACCGCTTCCCTGTCGGATATCGATCCGTTGCGCACCTGCTCGAGTATCTCGCGCACCCTGTTGTTTATCATTCACGCCTCTCCGGATCCAAAGCCGCACCGCCGTAATCCTTCTTCGGACAGGCGGTTATGGCATCCTTTCTCATAACCGCATCGGCCATCTGCGCGGGCGGGATCCTGTTGAGAGCGCAACCGTCGCGGCTCGTCACGCGCACGTCGCTGAAACCCGTCCCGCGCGGCGCATCCTCCACCGCCGCCGTCCTCCGGAGGCCCTCCTCCGTGATACGCGTCCCGACCGGAATACGTGTGGCCAGACATGAGAACGATGGCTTGTCCCATGTCGGGAGACCCGCATCTCTGGAGAGTTCGCGGACTGCATCCTTAGTGAGGCCGCATTCCCTGAGCGGCGAACGCACCCCCAGATCCTCCAGCGCGCGCATCCCCGGACGGTTTCCCGGGTCGTCCGAGGCATTCGTCCCGTCGATAACCACGGTGAGACCGTCGGTCGCCGCCCTCTCGACGATCGCTGAGAACATCTCCATCTTGCAATGATAGCATCTGTCCGGAGGGTTGTCGGTTATCCGGGACACCCTCATGATATCCAGGTCTATTGTTTGCAGATCCGCTGCCTCACGCGAGGCCGCCCTCTCGGCGTCGTCGCCGGGCTGGAAGACGGTCCTGACGTTGTATGCACGGATATGCGCGCCGTTGGATATCGCGAAATGCAGGAGGAACGCCGAATCCGACCCGCCCGACAGCCCCAGGGCGGATGCGGGGTTCTCTGCGAAGAACTCCCTGAGCGCTTCGACCTCTGTCTCGTATCTATGATGCATCTTGGAAAGGAATGCATGGAGGGCTTATCAATTGACCGCAGGGGGGTTTGAAGCGCGGCACACCGACAGGCGGCCGATGCGGCATGGACCCCCTGCCCGCAAATCGACGCTCGGAATATATATGGGGAAGGCAATCGGGTCCGTCGGCGCATATTATGAAGGTTACGATTTTCAACGGGACACCCCGCAGGAACGGGAACACTGCAGAACTGACCAAATGCATTGCCGAGTGCCTGAGGGGATGCGATGTCGAGGAGGTTTTCCTCGACGGACTCTCACTGTCCGGTTGCAAGAACTGCGGCGCCTGTCAGAAGGGGGCGATGGAGGGTCGCTGCTCCGTGGAAGACGACATGATTCCTCTGTACGAGAAGTTCGTGGAATCAGACGCCATCATCCTGGCCAGCCCCGTTTACATGTGGTCCTTCACAGCCCCCGCGGTGGCATTCCTGACTCGCCTGCACGCCCTGTACACGGAGGACCACTCACACAACCTCATAGAAGGCAAGAGGATCGCCCTGGCATTCACCATGGGCGATGATGAGTTCGTCGCCGCGCAGATGGTCAATTCCGTGATGTTCTTCTGCGAATACTTCAAAGCGGAATACGCTGGAACCATGTGCGTCCCTTTCGCGAGCAAGGATCAGATCCACCGGCATCTCTATCAGGAGAAGGCCAAGGATTTCGCCGCGGCGCTGATAGCCTCATTCTGACACCTGTCGCAGGATCCGTCCCCCGTACTTTACATACGCAGGAATCCGGATAGAACGTCATGCAGAGAACAAAGGGGTGCCCGCGCCGAAACCCCGGCTACGGGCCGTGAAATCCGTTTGGGAGAGATAGAAAAAGGTTTTGGTGTAAAGGGTTTATCGCTTCGCACGTGTACCGCGCTCAGAGGCCGTAGTTCTTCAGGGTGAAGTTGGGCACGTCCTTGTACTGCTTGACGCAGTACTCGAAGAACTTGTCCTCTTCGCTGGGGAGAGCCTCGAACTGCTTGATGATGTTGCTGACAACATCGAGCTGCTTCGCGGTGAGCTGGAGCTCCTTGGCGTCGTGAGACTTCTTGATGATCTTCGCGGCGGTGAGTCCGGCTGCCTTGGCCCTGAGGGAGATGTTGTTACCCTCGGCGGCTATGGCCTTTCCGATCTCGTACGCGTTGTCGTATGCGAGGATGTGTCCCTC
>Ga0123333_10004112_pt1 | contig 13772 bp, 5 predicted proteins | sample BioC12SIPDNA_3_FD_89957 | JGI IMG/M metagenome (GOLD analysis project Ga0123333, IMG submission 89957) | Anaerobic biogas reactor microbial communites from Washington, USA - Biogas_R2_B C12 SIP DNA | ecosystem: Engineered > Bioreactor > Anaerobic > Unclassified | place: Washington, USA... | reverse complement strand
GCCGTCATCGTATCAGAGTTGACCGCAGGTTTCACTCCAGCGTTGCACATGATTTCAGGTGGGAGTTCGTCCCCCGCTGTCCATGCCGGGCTCCGGCAGGCTACGATACAAGTGGCATGCGTGCCGGTATTCTGTGTAATGGGAAGGGAGACAGTTCGATGCGGAAGGTTGCAGCCGTTGTGATGCTTGTGGTTCTTACCAGGTCTTCTGTGCTGGCGCAAATGCCCACGCCAGAGAAACCGGCCGCACCCACGTTTCAGGAACTGATGGATCCGGCACTTTTTCCCGATCCGCAGATGGGGATGGTGGTGGAATCTGCGCAGATCCAGGAGGGGGCGCTGCAGATCCGCACGACGGGGGCCTGTATCGAGGCGGACCTGGCGACGGGAGATATCCGTTTCAGCCAGCGCATCGGCCACAAGCGGCTGTTGGCCGTGCTGCACCTGGGGCAGGAGCTGGAAGGAGCGGCGGTGACGCACGCGGGGCCCGGACTGGCACGCATCACATTTGCCGAGCCAGCCGTCACGATCCGGGTCAATGGCGACTCGCTCTTCATGCTGCATGTGCACGATCCACTGGCGGTCTCCGTCGATCGGGCGATCGACATCGCGTGGCACGGTTCATTCCAGGCCAACCACCTGGTCGCGGATGAATGGGGCGGGTTGGGACTCTACTGTTCGGAACCGAAGATCCGCGACGCGTTTGACCCCTTTGCGCGGACGCTGGCAAGTTATGCGCTGCCCGCGGACGCCGTGCTGTGGGTCGGCGTGTGCCCGCCCAAGCCTTACGACTGGGACCGCTCGCTGCGGGACAATGTTGTGTGGCACTGGTCGAACCAGTTGGCCTACCCGCCTGACGACGCGCTGCGAGCCTGGAGCCGGCACGGCAATATCGTGCTGTTACAGTCGGAGTTGCTGTTGTGGAAGGACTGGAACCTGGCGTTCGTGCCGCGACTGGGTCCGGAAGAATTCGCACGTGTGCGGACGACGATCCATGATGCCGGCATGCGGTTCATCGTCTATACGAGTCCCTACTATTTCCTGAAGAACACGGCGCTCGAGCCGCAGGCGTTCAATACGTTTGAGAACTTCAAGTCGTGGCCGCCCGGCACACCGACGGGCGAGAACATGGGATGGTTCCTGCCGGAGATCCGCAAGGTGATGCGGGAGTACCAGCCGGACGGGCTCTATTTCGACGGCCAGTATCTGGAGAACCCGGCAGCCCTCTATGCACTCGCCCGCGAATCACGTCATATCGTGGGTAAGGACGGGATCTTGGAGTGGCATTCGACGTGGGCGCTGGGATCGAATGGCTGCTATCTGCCGCAGGCCGACGCGTACGTCGACTTCATTCTGCGCGGCGAGGGCAACGAAAAAGCCTACAGCAGTTTCGACTACCTGCGGTTCTTCGTATCGGGCTACAACATCAGCAATTCCATCGGTGTGCTGTGCAACAACGGGCCGGTGGGGGTGACGCCGCAATTGGCACGCGACATCCTGAAAGCTAACGCCCGCTTCCACACCCTGGCAGGCTGGCTCGACCGACCCGAATTCATGCAGATACTCAGCGACGAGTACCGTGCGAAACTGACGCCGGAACTGCGAGATGCTGTCGAGCGGGATATTGACCTGCGGCAGACGCTGGTCGCTCAGAAGGCCGCTGCCGCGAAAGCCGACCGCGACGCGCTGGACCGCCCGCCGCAGTGGGGGCCGCCAGTCTTCGCCGTTGACTTCACGTCGCTTCCCGCCGCTCAACAGGTGGTGTCCGACCAGAATCCCGATGCGCTGACTGTGCGCGATGGCGTGCTGGAGATCCAGGCCCATGCCAACACATACGCCTTCCTGCGCATCCCGCTGACTGTCAGGGCCAGCGGTTTCGTCGTCAAGGTACGGCAGGACACCGACGGCGGTCAGTCTTGGGGACCCGGTGCGATGCTGCGGTGGGAACGGGGCGGCGCCCGCGTGGGAACGCGCAGCGACCAGACACTCCAAAGCGACATCCTGGGGCAGCAACTGACCGGTGGTCAGTATGACGCGACGCAGTGGGTCTGGCTGCGCGTGCGGTGGCGCGGATCATACGGCGTCGTGGAGCGGAGTCGTGACGGCCAGAACTACGAGCGTGTGTGGACGTTCCAGGAGGCCGAACTGCTGGCCGGACCGGCGGCGCAGCTGCTGGTCGGGAAAGTCCCCTTCCACGGAGAGCCGGAGGACTACCGCGAAGCCGGGCCCGTGGGGAAATGCCAGATCGACCTGGTGGAAGTGTACAGCGACTAGCCGGCGCGGGCGACGTGCCCCGCCCTTTCGACTCTCGTCATTCGTCATTCGTCATTCGTCAATCGTCATTCGTCAATCGTCATCAGTTCACCAGCCGCAGGCTCCACGGTGGTAGTTCAAGAGTCCGCGTCGTGTCGTGCCAGCGGAATTGTACCTGCTGTACCTTGTCGGTAGCGTTGGCGACAATGGCAGCTTCCGAACCATCGGGTGCGCGATACGCGTTGAGCATGATAGCGGGGAAAGGAGCACGCTCACCGGGCTCCGGCACGGGGGCGATCAGCTGGGGTGGGTGGATCATCGTGCCGAGCAGCAGGTAGGGGCGTCCCGCGCCGTGAAACAGCTCGACCCACTGGGTGATGAACGCGTGCTCTGGCGGCAATCCGGGCTGCATGAGCGGCTGCCATTGGCCGTCGATCTGTGATTCCAGTCGGACGTCATCGATCCAGAGCTGGCAGGGACCGACGACGTGCAGCATGATCCGCAGGAACGCGGCTTCTGCGGGCATTGTGAATTCGACGCTTCGCTCAGTCCACTCTCCCGGCGCGGGGAACGGGATGTGCCACGCGCCTTTCGAGCCGAGGTCTGGAGTCAGCGCAGCGAGATTGATGGCATTGGACCGGGCGAGGTGGTCCACTTTGATGCGCGCACGCAGGCGGTAGGTGTGGCCGACCTGCAGGCGTCCTGGACCGACGGGCACGTTCTGTGAAACCTGAACGATCTCCGTGGCGAGCTGGTTTTCGAGCCGCACGCTCGCGGCGCCCTCCGCCTTGACCGCTTCGTCCCGAAACGCCTTTCCGCTATACACAGTCCCCTGCCATCCGGTGACACGGCCCCAGTCGGCCGGTGCATCGGCCGTCCACTCCTCGAAGTTGCCGTTGGCGAGCGCCGGGGAGGGATGCACGGGCCAGTGCGGAATCCAATGCGGAATCTGGCCCGTCACGGCACAGTACGCCAGGCTGGACTGGTTGCCGTGATGCGGGTTGCTCTGGAACACCGGCAGGAATTCGTGGTAGAGGTACCCAAAGATCGACGCGTGAGTGACACCTGGCAGGTTCGGCCAGCGATCGGACTGTGCGTCGCGGTAATCCTGCACCCCGATCAGGTGATTGAACAGCTCTTGAGGTTCCTCGATCGCGAGCACGGCTGCGGGCTGTATGCGCCGACACTCCGCTGCCAGCGATTGCAGCTGAGCGGTGAACGCTTCCGTGTCCCAGACGCCCGGTCCTGGAGGATGGCCATGTTCGGTACTGAAGCAGTTCCCTTCGCCCGGCGCCCGACCGCCCACGACCTGATCGACCTGGAGCATGTCGCAACCGAGCTGCATCAGCGTGACCGCCGTCTTGTTGAACCACTGCCGGGTCCACGCGTCACCGCGGCACAGCACGGCGTTGCGGCCGCCGTTGAGCCAGGGGAGCTTGCGTACGAGCGGCGTGCCGTCCCGTTGGAGCAGCGCGTGCGGCAGGCCGATGGCGTTGAAGTCGTCCCAATCCTGCCAGGCGAACGTCCCGTCCGCGTTCGCCTGGTACTCGACATTCCAGTAGTAGCCCGAAGGCCAGGGGAAGGCATGCCCGCCAACCTGCTGGATCGCGTTGACCGTACGCGTGAAATCCGCCTCCGAAGGATACGGCGGGAAGTACTTGGGCGAGATCCAGCTGTCGACCCGTTCCCAGCCCCAGAGCGCGACGATCAGGGGCGTCTCCGGGAAGTACTTCTGCCAGTAGTCGTGCAGCCAGTCTTCGACACGTTGCGGAGTGGCCAGCCACTGGCGATAGAACCGAATCATGCTCGGCCCCGCCTTCATCCACTCCGGGATGTCGGCGCGCTGAGCGTATGGTACCGCACACCACGGTTGTTGCAGTGCCCACTGTTTGTAGATGTCCGCGGCGTCACGCCAGTCTGTCGCATCACCTGGCGTCTGCCCGGAGAACGTAGTCATGCTGATTTCATAGCCCAGCTCCAGCGGTTGATTCAGCGGTTGGTAACAGCGGCGCTCCCAACTCCATGTCAGCCCTTCATTCGTGCGCAGACATGCGAACACTTTCGGATAGCCGCGCGCATCACGGGTATAGGTGAGCAGCCCGGATCGTGGCGAGTAGTAGCAACTGAACTGGGCGGCCAGCGGTCCCGGCTGCGCCAGCGACAAGCCTTGCCCTACGTCCCATTGCGCCGGCTCGTGAAAGACACCACCCTTGGTGTAACCCGCCACGATAGCGTCCGAGTTGCCTGTGTCCTCGAGCGGAGCGCGCAGCGCGAGTATGGGATAATGGATGGCTTCGACGGTGAGCGGCGCCGCGCCGGTGATGGACAGACTCCAACGCACGTCGCCCTGCCCCGTGGCACTCGTTGCCGTACACGTGACTGTGATGTCCTGGCCGCCGAGTCGCCGGAAAACCGCGATCAGACGATCGGCGCTTGACTCCCATTCAATCTGCTCCGCGTCATGGCTGGCCAGACGCTCGCGCTTGCCAGACTGGTCGCCTGTCCGGGTCCACTCGATGGCAAACAGGTCCTGCACGACACGGTCGTTGACGAACTGCATGCCGGTTGCAGTGTCGGTCAGCGAGACGATGGCACCGTGGCGCGTCCGATCCAGTTCCACGGTCAGGCGATCGGTACTAAGCAACACTCGCTCAGAGTCAGCGCACGTATAATCCACCGCGAGTCCGCACAGCAAGAGGGCCAGGGCAGTACTTCGCATGATCGAGAACTCCTTGTATGGCAACAGCAATTGCGACACCAGACCACGATACCAGCACTTCCGGTCGGGCGACAACCACCCGCAGCGGAGACGAAGTTGTGGTTGGTGTCTTGAAAAGGGCTCTCGGAATCTGAGACACTGGTCTGAGACACTGGGTGGAACGAGACACTCAGCCAGCCGGGAATCTGACGGCAGGAGATGGCCATGATGCCAGCACGCGCAAGTCGCTGTCTCTGGGTGGGGGTATTACCGAGTCAGCAGTCAACACCGTGTACCACGATGCGCACCGCCCTTCGCACATCCTGCTGGCGGTGATTCCAGCGGCGAAGTAGTGGTAGAGGAAGGCTGGACGGACGGCAGGCAGCGTGCTATGCGCCGTCTTCCTCGTGTCCACCAACTGGGAGAGCAGAGCATGACACGTTTACTGCTTTGTGTTGCCGCGTTCGTCGCCACGGCAACTGGCCGAGCGGGTGAAGTGACCATCCTGACCCCGCCTGCAGGCGAAAAAGCGTACCAGATAGCAGGCGCGGAGTTCGCGGCCTTGTGGGAGCAAGTGACTGGCCAGCGCCCGGTGCTCCGGCAGGCGGCGAGCGACCAACCGACTGCTCCGCCCGGCGACGTGGTGCTGATCGGTTCGGATGCTGTCCATCCGGTGGTTCACCGGTTGATCCGTGACGCGGCGCTTGAAGGCTTGAACCTCCAATATGGCGGCGACAACTACCGGCTGCTCAGCGTGCGGCATGAGGAGCGGGATGTGTTAATCCTGGCTGGTGGCAGCGGGCGGTCGACGATCTATGCGGTGTACGACTTCTTTCGGCGCCGGGCCGGTGTTGAGTATTTCTGGGACGGCGATCGGATTCCGCAGCGCGACACGATCGAGCTGGCCGGGCTCGACGTGCTTGAGCAGCCGCACTTCAATTATCGTGGCCTGCGCTATTTCGCGCACCGTGGCCTGCACCGTTTCCAGGCTGAACATTGGGACCTGGACGACTGGAAACGGGAAATCGATTGGCTGCTGAAAGAGCGATTCAACCTGTTCATGCTGCGCACCGGGATTGACGATCTGTTCCAGCGTGCCTTTCCCGGCCAGGTGCCGTACCCGCCGAGCGATGGCCGGGATCCGGACGCGGCAGATCGCTCATACGACGACCGCACTTCGTTCTGGGCGCTCCGGTACCGGGGCGAGTTGCGCCGGGAGGTGCTGCAGTACGCCCGCGATCGCGGGTTACTGCATCCCGAAGACGCGGGTACGATCACTCACTGGTATTCGCATACGCCCAGTTCGTTCTACACCAGCCATCCTGAATTCCCGGTCATCACCGATCAGAAGTCGGGTTACCAGCGCTCGACGCAGGCGATCTGGGACATCGAAGCGCAGCAGACGTGGGACGCCTACTGGAAGCTGACCGAAACGCACATCCGCGACTTTGGCGGGGGCGTGCCGCGCCTGTTCCACACCATCGGGATGGCGGAGCGGACGTTCGGTTCCAGCGACCGGGACAATCTGCAGCGGAAACTCTACGTCTACCGCAAGACGCAGCAGATGATCCGCGAATGCTACCCGGACGTCCCGCTGCTGATCGCCAGCTGGGATTTCATCGGCTGGAAATGGACGGACGAGGACGTGCGCCGATTGACGACCGAGTTTGATCCGCGGCGTACGATCATCCACGAGTATACGGCCGACATGTGCGACAAGGTGACCTACCGTGACTGGGGCCTGGTGGGTCGCTTCCCCTGGATTTTCGGCATCTTCCACTCCTTTGCGCGCAACAGCGACATCCATGAGGATTACACGATTCTCAGCGCGCGATTGGAGGAAGCGGCAGCCGATCCGCAATGTTGCGGGCTGGTTCTGTGGTCCGAGATCTCGCACAGCGACACCTTCCTGCTGGAATACCTGGCGGAGAACAGTTGGTGCCCGCAGACGCTGGCCGCGTCTGACGCGGTGGATCGGTACTGCCGGACCCGTTACCCAAGCGAGTTGGGTGCGGCGATGCGGCCGGTCTGGACCGCATTCCTGCCGCTCGCGCAGACCGTGCACTGGTCGATCAAGTCACCGGAGCGCACCGTCGTTTTTGACGAACCTCAGTTTCGTCTGCTCGCCAGTGGCCTGGCGACGCTGACGCCGCAGCGCCTGGAGGCACTCGGCGCTGCACGCCGGCGAGTGGCTCCGGAGCTGACCGCGGCGCCCGCGACGCTCGCGCAGTTGGCCGGGCTGTCCGCCGCCTGGTACGCTGATGAGCTGTGGCGGCGCGATGCCCTGGACATGGCGCGCACGGTGGCGAACCGCGCGCTGTTCGTCAGCTTGGCGCAGGGCGCCGCACGCATGGAGGCCTGGCGGCAGAACCAGGCCGAGGCTGCTGCGATCGAGCGGATCGCGGAAGTGAATCGGGGACTCTTCGATGCGCTGGCCGACGTGTTGGCCCAGTCCGAGGAGTTCTCGATGGAGGCCACCCTGCGGCGGCTGGAACGGGCCGGCGAACTCGGCGGTGTGGCGCCCCAGGTCAATCCGCACTCCGAGCAGACGCTGAAGTCGAATGCGGAGAACAACTACTGCCGCAGCCACCACTACGAACTGGTACACACGGTCAATCGACGCGACGCGGACGCCTATTGGAGCTGGGTGTCGCAGCGCGTCGCGAGCGGCGACCGTGGTCCATGGCGGAACCCGGCGGTGTTGATCGAACACGTCAAGGCCAACGCCGATGCATTTTATGCGACACCGCTGGCGGACATGAAACCGACAGCAGCACGCGGACCCGCCGAGCTGGCTGCTGCATTAGGGCGGCTGGCCGATTCAGTACAACATGTCGTGGACGCAGAAGCAGGTAATCCGTGATGGCCCGGTGGCTGCTCGTGAGACTATCCGTGAATGACCAACCGTGTCACGACCGCACAGCAACTTGGAGACATCCTCTGATGAACGCTCGAATTGTGATTGTTCTGCCCCTGCTGGTCCTGCTGGCCGTGCAGGCGGCCCGGCCATGCGCGGCCAACGGCGCCGAGAGCCAGCCTGTTACCGTCATCCCGCGTCCGGAAAAGATGGAGTGTGCTGGCGGCAGCTTCACCATCGGGCCACAGACTACGATTGTCTGTGACCCCCAAACCCGCCAGGAAGCTGAATACCTGGCCCGACTGTTGAGGACTCCGACGGGCTATGAACTGCCGCTGCGCGTGACGGCAGCTGGCGGCGCCGAGGACTGCATCATCCTGCGGACCGAGCCCGGCCGGGAACACCTGGGCGCGGAGGGTTACGACCTGAAAGTGCTGGCGGATCGAGTGCTGGTCGAAGCGCCGACCGCGACGGGTGTGTTCTATGGCATCCAGACGCTGCGGCAGCTGCTGCCGGCGGCCGTCGAGTCCGAATGCCTGACGTGTGGCGTCGAGTGGTCGATGCCGCGCGTCGAGATCGCCGACCGCCCGCGCTATGGTTACCGCGGCCTGATGCTGGATCCGGGCCACAACTTCCTGACCAAGGAGTTCACCAAACGGTACCTGGACGTCATGGCCCTGTACAAGATCAACCGGCTGCACTGGCACCTGACCGACATGGGCTGGGCCATCGAAATCAAGAAGTATCCGGAACTGACCAATATGACCAGATGGCCGGCGGTGGCTCCCCGCTGGCGGCGCGTGTACGGCAAGTGCACGCACGGCTTCTACACGCAGGATGAGGTGCGCGAGATCGTGGCCTATGCCGCCCAGCGGCACATCACGATTGTCCCCGAGATCGAGCTGCCGGCGCATGCCAGCGCTGCCCTGGCGTGCTATCCCGAGCTGCGGTGCCCGAACGCGAAGAACCGGAAAGAACCAGTCGACAGTTACTTTGACTATCCGAACAACTACTGCGCCGGCAGCGAGAAGACGTTCGAGTTTCTGGAAAACGTGCTCTCGGAGGTCATGGAACTGTTCCCGTCACCGCTGATCCACATTGGCGGCGACGAGCGGATCAAGGGTACGTGGAACGAGTGTCCCCTGTGCCAGGCGCGCATGAAGGCGGAGGGGCTGGCGAATGAAGATGAGCTGCAGAGTTACTTCGTCAAGCGGATCGAGCGGTTCGTGACGGGGAAGGGACGCCGTATCATCGGCTGGACCGAAATCATCGAAGGCGGACTGGCCCCCGGCGCCACGGTGCAGTCCTGGCTGGAGCCGCAGCATGCAGTGACGGCGGCCGAGCAAGGGCACGATGTTGTAGTGTCGACGAACCAGAGCTGTTATCTCAACTACCGCAACCTGGCGATTGAAACCTGCTATGCCTTCGAGCCGACTCCGCCCGAGTTGCCGGCTGACAAGACCAGGCATATCCTGGGGGTAGAGCCGTGCCTGTGGGGCTTCCCGCAGCATCGGCACGATGCGCTGGTCTTTCCTCGGCTGTGCGCGTTTGCTGAAGTCGGTTGGTCGCCGAAAGACGCCCGCGATTGGGCCGACTTCAAGGTGCGCGTCGCGGCCCACGGCAGGCGGTTGGACGAGCTGGGGATCGACTACCACCGGGACCCGGCCATCTGGAACACATCTGGAGACTGAATCAGGGAGCAATGCGACGTGGTGAAGACCAGACATCTGGCATGGGCCTGCCTGTGGACTAGCGTATTCACCGTGGCGCCTGTGTGGGCGGACGAATCGGCCTGCGCGATCGTCCCGCGTCCCAAGGAGTACTTCGAGTCGGGCCGCACTGCGACACTGTTGGGTCCGGACGCGGCAGCAATTGTGATCGGTACGCATGCGACGGAACCGGAACGCTACGCGGCCGAGTATCTGCAGGCACAGATCGAGCGGCGTTTTCAGCGCAGGCTGCCGGTTTGCGCGGAAGATACGGCGCCTGCGGCCGTAAGCCAGGTGCTTCTGCTGGGCCAGCCGGCAACCCACGCGCGGCTGATGGCAGCCTGCCGCCACCATGGGATCAAGCTGGACGCGGAATCCCCGGGACACGATGGGTATGTCATTGACTGTGTGGAAGAGGGATCGTGTCAAGTGATTGTGATCGGGGGCAGCAATCCGCGGGGCGTTATCTATGGGCAGCATGCGTTCTTCGACTTGCTCCGCCGCGAAGAGGACCGTGTCGTGTTTCCGCTCGTGACGGTGCGTGACTGGCCCAGCATCGCCTGGCGCGGCCGCCCGCATTCGGTGCTGGCCCAGCACCTGGTGCCGGGGGCGTTGGATGCCTACCTCCGCGCACGCATCAATTTCACTGACGTGCGCGACAATCCGGACGTTGAGCCCACCATCATCTTCCCCGCGCGCAAGGCCTCCATGGGGTTCCCCGCCGGCCGGGCGCTCGACGAGCCGTTGGTCCGGCAGATGATCTGCGAGTCGCACCGCCGTGGCCTGTTTGTCTACGGCACCGTCTCTTGTGGTGTGCAGCGCGACCAGGTTCCCGACGTGATCAAGACGTTCCAGGAGCTGATTGCGCTGGGGGTGGACGGGCTCTGGATTTCGTTCGACGACGTGGGAGCTGGAGAGAGCGCGCCTGAGGTGATCCGCCGCGTGCTCGAGCTGGGTGCCCAGCACGGCATGACGGGGCGGAAGATCGCCATCACTCCGCCGCTCAAGGAGTACCAGACGATCGACATGGAGTTCAACCGCCAGGCGGCCAGCGAGTGGGGACTCGCCGACGCGCAGTGGATGTTCACACGGGTCCCCTGCCCTGGCGACGCGGCTGCTGCCCGGCAGATCGGGATCCGGGGGTTGCCTGGCTGGTGGCACAATCTGGTGGAATTCCGTGGTGGGTTTCTGCACAACGGAGGCGTAGCCTGCCCGTTGCGCGCCGACGGCAGGCCGGGCTACCTTGACATCCAGCCTCTGACAATGGGTTGGCACTATCCGCAATACGACGAGATCCGGGACGCGCCGCACAATACCAGCTGCGCGTTGCTCTGGGGCATCGTCGGCGGCTGGCCGGAGGAATACCAGGTCAGCGCCTTGGGGCTCTGGGCGTGGGATCCGGACCGGCACGACTGGCAGCAGACCAGAGCGGCAATCTACCGGCTGGTGTTCGGGCCCGCGATGGTCGAGACGGCCACCTTGTTCGACGACAGACTGTCGGCGCTCAAAGACCTGTTCGAGCTTCCACCCTGGCAGTTCTGGCCGAACAAAGGCTGGCCCTGCCGGCTGAAGGATGTGGCAAACCGCCCGCGCGCCATCGCCCTGCTCGACGAACTGAACCAGCTGCTTGCGTCCGTGCGGAGTACGGCGCCGCACGAGACTGCCATCGACCGGACCCGGCTGGAAGCCGTGTATCTCGAGCCGATGGAAGCGACGTTGGCCTGGGCGCGGACGATGGCGACGCTGGAATACCCGGAGTATTCGTTGTCCGGTTTCGAACGGACGATGCTGCAGCTGGTCGATGCCGGTTCGCTCGACGAGGCGACACGGCTGTTGGACAGCAGCCGTGAGTGTGTGGAGCCGCAGCTGGCACGCATCAGCGAGGCACTGGCTGGGTTGAAGGGGATCGACCAGTACGTGACGTATTGGGACGAGCAGCTCGGCAGCCTGGACTGGTGGAAACAGCGGGCCGCTCAGCGGCGTGCGGACATGGAACAACGGTTTCAGAAGCTGATCCGCGGCGATGCGGCCAGTTTCTTCCCGTACAAGGAGCAGGTGACGGACGACACACGCGCTGCCCTGTTCGCGGCGCTGGCCACGCCGCCGGCCGGCGAGGTGCTGGCCGAACTTGACGCTGCTGCCTGGCTGCAGGAGCCGTGCCGTTTCTCGGGGGCGTTCTGCGCCGGGTTGTTCAACTGGAACGGCCAGCCGCTGGTGGCAATCGCCTATCCCCGTCATACACCGTCACAGGTTGACGATGCGGGAGAAGTGCGCGCGGCACTGCCTGTGCCCGAGTACACCGGTCAGCTTGTGCTCGACGCCTTCGTCAATGACACACGTGTGGAGAACCGGTATCCTGGGCACCGTTATATGCAGCTCTGGGTGAACGATCAACTGCTCTGGGAAGACGACATCGCCCCGAGCCGCGCTGGAAGCGAGTGGATTTCGCGGGACGTGACGGAACTGGCCCGGTCCAGCAAGGCGCTGCAACTCCGCTTCCGCGTCCTCGATAGACGCCCAGTGGGCGATCATCTGTCCATCGCCTTCCTGGGTCCAGTCCGGCTGCGCGCCGCAGGGACACAGGCTACCCCGCCGTGATCTGCTGGCCGCGCCGTGGTGACACTCCCCACGATGGTCAGAATCCCGACGCACCGAATAAGATGTGCATTCATGGCAATGTCTCAAGGATATCCGACCGCTTTCAGCTGGGCGTCAAAGTCGGTCGGTAATTCGGTCAGCGGCTGGGAAATGTCACTGCCGGCGAAGCGGAGCAGATTGCGGAGCAATCGATCCGCCTGCGGCACTTGTCCCAGATTGTCCCGAATGCGGAGCGAGTTGAGGATGAACCGGCCGTCGCCGAACGTGTAGACGCCAACCATCAGCCCGGACTGGTAGCCCCACGCAGCGTTGATTGCGCCGGCTACCGGATCCGCCGCGGGCTCGATGTCCGCGAAGACAAGGTCGGGGATCAGTTCACGGTAATCGCCATAGTCCATGACGCCGCCGGCTGGAAGACCGGCGAAGATCGGGTGACGCTTGCACCATTCATCGGCATGATACAGCCAGCGGGGGACGCTGGTCACAGTGCCCTTGGTCTGGAGCGGCAGCCAGCCCGTGGATTCGTCCCCGCGCGCATAGGTGTCCGTGGTCAGGAACACGACCGTTGACCCGCGCGCCATCCGCTGGGCGAGGTCCGGGAACAGGACCGCCGGATCGATCGTGGGCCGTCCGGAACACAGGATTACCTCACGCTGTGTCTGCGCTCCAGGCTGGTACGGGCGATGGGCAATACCGTGATTGGTGAGCCATGTGGCGAGATCCTGATCGTCGCTCATCAGCACGATCTCCTGCTCCACCGGCGGCATCTCCGACGGCAGTACGTCGACGAAAAACTGGATCTCTTCGCCACACGCTACCGCTCGTTCTTCGAAGGTAGCGATGAAGCGATACCGGCCCGGCGGCCCATCGACGACGACGTCTTCGGCGAATGCCTGTTGCACCATCGGCGGCTCGTTTCCGGGAGCGGCCTCTGGCACGGTGACCGTGATGGTCTTGTCGAAGACCCGCGTCAGTTCGGGCCCGATGACCTGCAGGCGAACCGGGTAGCTGCCCGGTCGCAGCGCGTCTTCGTTTACCAGTACCGCCTCCAGCTTCACCGGACGACCGCGATAAACGTTCTGCGGTTCGGCAAACAGGCACCAACGCACCGGCGCCCAGACATCGAAGATCGCGTCGGTGGTGCCGGGCTTGAGTTCGCGGAAAGTGGTCCAGATACCCTCGGCCGTCATGCCCTGATCGAGTGTGCCGGTAATGCTGTGGGCGATGCAGGTCGGATTCGCGCGGACGGCATTGACGCTCAGCAGTCGCTGGCCGGCCATCCGAGCGATGCTCTCCCGGAAGAAGTCGTCCGGGCGCGCGAAGACTTCCTCCAGCCGGTACCGCTGCCAGTCGGCGAGGAACTGGTCCCGCCAGCTCCGGTACAACTGCGCATCTTCCACCTCCGGCTTGCCCAGCTGCTCGTACCACCGAACGGTTCGCAGCAGATCGATGGCGCTGCCGATGCCGCACTCCGAGATGAACAAAGGCGTGCCGTGACCATCGAGTGTCCGCAGCGCCTGGATGATATCGGCCGTGTGGGGTACCCGGCGATACGGATGCTGATCGCTCAGAATGTTCTCCCACACGGTCGAACCGGGGTTGCTCACGCTGCCGGCATGCTCGTCCAGTTTGCGGTGCGACAACACGGCGAACGTCGT
>Ga0123333_10004111_pt1 | contig 13773 bp, 8 predicted proteins | sample BioC12SIPDNA_3_FD_89957 | JGI IMG/M metagenome (GOLD analysis project Ga0123333, IMG submission 89957) | Anaerobic biogas reactor microbial communites from Washington, USA - Biogas_R2_B C12 SIP DNA | ecosystem: Engineered > Bioreactor > Anaerobic > Unclassified | place: Washington, USA... | reverse complement strand
GCCCGACCCGCCACGCGACGCGTCAGGACCGGCCCGCTCCTGTCAAGGAATCACCTGTTCCGCAAGTCCAACCCGGACGCGCTATAACCGTGAAGCCTCAAAGTTCCCGAGGCTTCAGCGCTTGCCCGGCCTCGTTCATGCTTGCTATGTGTAATACACGCTACAGTTGCAAATCGCTGACTAGCGTTTCAAGCCGGCGAGCACGCAGCGCTGTGAGCTGCTGCACTTGCTGATAGCCGGCGTAATATCGAAGTCAAGAAGTAGCGAGATTGAATGCTGGCAATTCAGCGTTTTTAAGTGCTTGTGGTAACCTATAGACATTGCCGGCGCTGGGCGACTGTGCCGCTTCCCGATTCGGCACTCATGCTCTGCGCTTCTGCTCAAGGCCCGCGGGGAATTAACCCGGGCCGATCACTTCAACCCCGTTGAGATACGGGCGCAAGCGCTCGGGTATCCGGACGCCGCCTTGCGGAGTTTGATACATCTCCATAATTGGAATCAAAATTCGCGGCGAGGCGATCACCGTATTGTTGAGTGTGTGGCAGAACTCCGGCTTGCCCGTGTCGGCTCTGCGATACCTGATGTTCAGCCGGCGGGCCTGGAAATCATGGAAGCGGCTGGCCGAGTGCGTCTCGGCGTAGCCGTCGCGGCTGGGCATCCAGGTTTCGATGTCGTACATCCGGACTTTGCCCTGTCCCATATCGCCCGTGCAGACCTCGACCACCCGGTAAGGCAGCTCCAGCGCCTGTAGTACCCTTTCCGAATTGGAAATGATGACATCATGCCAGTAGGCCGATTCGTCCGCGTCGGCTTGGCAGACGACAACCTGCTCGACCTTGTCGAAGTAGTGAATGCGATACAGCCCGCGCGTGTCCTTGCCGCCGGCGCCTGCCTCGCGCCGGAAGCAGGTGCTGCGCGCGAAATACAGCTTTGGCAGCTCCGCCTGGTCCAGAATCTCGTCCGAGTGCAGCCCCGTGACCGGCACCTCAGCCGTGCCTACCAGGCTCTGCCCGTCGCGCTCGCACAGGTAAACTTCCTCGCGGTGCAGCGGGAAGAAGCCCGTGCCATACATCAGGCTGTCGTTTACGAGTACCGGCACAGTGAGCGGCTTGAATTGCAGCTTGACATCCGGCGCGCCCGGCTTGTCGAAGCGGCCGGCCAGCATCACGTCCCACGCCAGCCGCAGCACGGCTTCGTGCAGCATCGCGCCCAGGCCTGTTAAAACGTAATTTCGCGAGCCGGCGATCTTCACGCCACGGTCGATATCAAATAGCCCAAGCTGCTCGCCCAACTCCACGTGATCGCGAAATTTCGGCTCGAATGCCTCTTTTGCCTTCGGCGCGCCGACGCGCCGGACCTCGACGTTGCCGCTTTCATCCGGGCCGATGGGCGCGGCCGGATGCGGGATTTGCGGCACGAGCAACATCAGCTCGTTCAGTTCGGCATCGACTTTTTCGCGCTCGGCGTCGATCTCCTTGAGGCGGGCCTTGATCTCGCGCATCTCGTTGCTGAGGGCGGCCTTTTCCTCTTTCGGCGCCTTGGCGATCCGCTCCCCGGTGGTGTTCTGCTGATGCCGCAGCGTGTTGAACTCAGTTTCGAGCGCCCGGCGGCGCGCATCGATGGCGATAATCTGGTCGATGTCGACGCGCATGTTCTTGTCGCGGACGGCTTTCTTCACCAGGTCCGGGTTTTCACGTATCAGCTTGAGGTCGATCATGACTGCCTCCAGGCGCGTGCGGCTGCAAGCGCGAAGCGGAAATTATATTGTCGGCACGTCTGCTCGCGAGTACCGGAGGTTCAATGTTCGACAATCGCGGCGACGACCGATCACTTTCGGCCGCGGATGAGGTGGCGCACTGTAAGCCGAGCGTTATGCAGTGGCCGATGACCACGCGCGCACCGACGACTGATAACTTTCCTGTTAAGCGCCCTCCGGCAACGCTGCAGACGTCGGCCTCCCGTGTTACGATAGCACTTGCGCCGCTGGACAATGCACCGGGCGACATTCCTCCGGTACATGCCAGCTGACCAGCGCGATGGTGACGGAGGTTAAATGGCTGGTCTCAAGACTGCTCCAGGGGGTGCCGGCGGCATCGCGGTCAATTGCGTGAACTCAGCCATGGGCGTTGGTCTCCTCCCGCAGGCCTGCCAGTCCGCGACCGCCGCGAATCCCAGAACCTTCCAGCACGCACTGTGCGTCTATCCGTATCGGCGGGAACTCAACGAGGCGGGTTTCTTTCCGCCGCTGGGATTGGAGCTCATAGCGGCCGTCGTGCAACAGTACGCGCGCTCACTGGACCTCATTGATTTGCGCGTGGTGCCCAACCGCACGCTAAGTTACCTGCGGCCACAGACGGATCTGGTGTGCTTCTCCATCAACTGGGATCGAGATCGCGAATTCCTGGAAGAGGAGATTCGTTCCGTGCCGCCCGGAATTCTCACGGTGATCGGCGGCCGGCACGCCACGGAAAACCCGGGCCGGTGGCTGGCGGATTTTCCGAACGTCGACCTGGTTATTCGCGGCGATGGCGAAGATGCGCTGGACGAAGTGTGCCGCGGGGTCCCCTTGAATCAGATCGCCGGGCTGAGCTTTCGCCAAAACGGCCTTATTGTTCACAATCCCAATCGCAGTCTGGGGCAAGTGCGCGACGATCTCTATCCGGATCGGGAGGCTCGCCGCCAGGATTACGTCGTTACCATCAAGGGCGCTCGCGCTGGCATCGCGGTCGACTCCATCGCAACGTCGCGCGGCTGTCCCAACCACTGCGCCTTCTGTTCGTTCAACCGCAATCCGTGGGGTGAGATGCGCCGCTGGTCGGCGCGCTCGCCAGAGTCCGTGGTCGATGAGCTGGGGAGAATACAGGCGCGCCTGATCGGGTTCGTGGACGACCTGTTCACGCATGACCTGGAGCGAGTTGAGCGCATCTGTGACTTGGTCCTGGCGCGCGGCATTCGCAAGCGCTACTTCGTGAACGCGCGCCTGGAGATCGCCCGGCGCCCGGACGTATTGCGCAAGATGGAACAGGCCGGCTTCTCCATGCTTATGCTGGGCGTTGAATCGGCTCACGACAAGACCTTGCGGTCCATGCGCAAGGGCTTCGACGTGGCGCGGATCCGCAAGTATTTTGAAGTGCTGCGCCACAGCCGCATGTTTTTGCACGGCTACTTCATCGTCGGCTGTATTGGCGAGAGCCGCGAGGACATGCTGCGGATCGCACCGTTCGCGCGCGAGCTGGGTCTCGACACGATCGCCCTCTCGGTTTTGCGCTCCAGCCCGTATTCGGGTCTGGACGAGCTGGTGGCGAGCAGCCCCGGCTACCACATAGCCCCCAACGGCAAGATCTACTCTGACCAGTGCTCGGTTAAAGAGCTCGGTGCCCTGCGCCGCCGGATATACCACCAGTTCTACACGCCCGGGCAGATTGCCCGCGTCACTCTGAAGGCATTGCGAAACGATGCCTTAAGCTTCCTTCCGGGTTTCCTGCCACATCTTCCGCAGGTCAGCATGGCGGCGCTCAGCCACGCGTGGCGCAAAGCTCGTGACCGTCGGCGGAAGCGGCGCCTCCGCAGCGCTGCTCAGCCTGCTGAGTAGCCGACGTTCCGCCGGCCGCAGGCCACGCGGCTTCAACCGCGCTCAGGAGGTCCTCGCGCGAGAAATCACCGATGGCGATGATCTCGACTTCATCGATGTTCTGGAGTGCTGTGAGAGCCTTGCGTATTGCCTCGGCCGTCTCCGGGTAGGCGGGCGAAAACTCGGTCAGGCCAATGAACCCATCCGGCACGTAGGCCGCAACTTCACCGGCCTCGATCGCGAGCCGAAGCGACTCGGCATATTTTTGTCGCAATTGGGCCGCCCGCGCGCAAGCCTGTGGCGATGTTTGCGGCCGGCGGAGCAATTCCGCCTGAAGTTCGATGAGTTGGGGAGCATACTCAGACGGCCCGAAGGCGAGTAGTCCGGCCTGCACCGAAGGCCGGGCCTCCGCACCGGCTGTGCGGCGATTCACAAAGGGATATATTTCGCTCGCGCGATAGGTCAGGTAATCGCGGATTTCGTCGACGGTGTGCAACTCCGAACCGACCGCCATCAAAGCACTCATGGCCTGCGCTTGCATGGCCGTGGCCGTGATCTTCGTGCCAATTACGGTTTGCTCCTGGCCCGGGACGCGCTTCAGCACGACGCGCAATCCTGGGCGGAGTTCCTTTACTTCTACGTCGAATCCTTCGATTGAACGGGGCGTCTCAAACGCCTGAAGCGCCGCTTCCCATTGGGCCGCAGTTGGCCCGGCACTACCCGCCCGCCACGGCTGGTCTCGATCGGCTGCTTCCCGGTGAGAAACGACGACCTGCCGCGCGTGCAGCAGTCCCGCGGCCGCAGCCTGAACATCGCGAACCGGGAGCCGCCGGATCGCAGCACGTTCGAAGTCATCCAGCAGCAGATCTCCCGCAACTATGTCCCACCAACCGAGCTGCAAAGCACGCCTGCCGAAGTCCGCCCGGCTCCATAACCTGCCCCGTCTCGCCAGGGCCCGCGCCCGGTTAAGTTCGATCTCGTTCGGAACACCCTTAACCGCCCGCTCAATCTCTTCCGTTACTGCGGCGCGCGCCTCTGCTGATCCCGCCGTTTCGAGAACCAGCATACCGGCGCTGCGCCATTGCTCGCGCCGCCAGCGCGGCGGTGCATAACCCATCTCCGCCAGCCGGCGCGCCAGCGGACCATCCACCGGATTACACAAACGGTGCATCAGCACATCGATGGCCGCATTTTTCAAGTCGCGGGCTGGCGGCGTCAGCCACGCGATCGTCACATCGCCGGCCGGGGAATCTTGCGTAGCTGGGCTCGCCGCGCCGGGCTCAGGCAGCGGCGCTTCACGCACGTGCGGCGGCTGCCGCCATTCCAGCGGCTCGAACAGCTCGCGCATGCGAGCGAGCGTCGCTTCCGCATCAACATCGCCGACCACCAGCACCAGCGCGTTCCCCGGAATGAACCAGCGCCTTGCAAAATCATTGACCGCGTCCGCAGTCAGTCGCGGTAGCGAGTCCTCGGCAAAGGCCGGCCGGCCGTACGGGTGACCCTCGAACAACTCGCCGGCCACCTGCCGCGCTGCGCCATTGCCCGGACCGCCCGCGGCCGCGGACTCGCGCTGCATGGTTGCCACCGCAGCCGCCACAGCCTCCGCTGAGGCCGACAAGCGCTTCATTCGCGCGGCTTCTGCTTCCAGCGCTAACTGCACGCGATCGTTCGGTAGCAGCGTGGCGAAATAGCAGGCGTCCTTGAGCGTCCGGCTTTCGACGCGTCCGCCGGCGGCAGTCAGGCGCTCGCTCGCCTCGCCGCGGGCCGCCAGCACGCGTCGCGTTACGTCGCACAGACCCAGCGAATCCGCGGGATCAGCGGCCGAGCCGACCTCGAACCAGAGTTGCACGCTGGCCAATGGCGACCCGCGCTCTTCGACTACCCCGAGGCGGAGGCCGTTTTCAAGACGTTCGAAGCGCGGCTGACGCTCGCCCTCCGCTGCCGCGCCCACAGCAGCCCGAAGCAGCAAAACTAATCCGACGAGGCTGCAAATCCGCACGCGTGCATCGGCGCTCATGGCGTTTTGACGCTTGCCTCGCCTGCTTGCACCGACCTGAGCAACCGTAAGAACGCCTCGCGCGCCGCGGCCATGGTTTTGTCCGGGCCGGTCCCTTTGAAGAACCAATTGCCGTCCGGCATTTCAACGATGCCGCCGAGCAGGCGGTATTGGCTGGGGCTGCGCTCGCCCGTGCCGCCCATGGTCCTGCTGACCATCATGTAGCCGCTCACTTCGACGAAATGCACCTTCAGCCCGCTTGCCTCGAATGTTTCCTGCGTCGCTACGGCGGGATCGAGCGGCTTGCCGTCAGCGTCGGAGAACTGCCCGACCCAACGGGCGATGTTGTCCGCCACCGTCCCGCCGCTGCCCGTGAAGTGGAACACCGCCACCTCGCCCGGCCCCTCGCCCTCCGCCCCAGGGATTTCGTACTGCGCCAAGCGGAACGTGCTGGCTGGCCGAGCCGGCTTCCAGTCGAGCGGCTCGTCCCACTTCAGCGGAACTCCCGGTTTCATGTCGCCTGCCGACGGCATGCTCGCCGCCGCCGCATTCAAAGGCGGATGACCGGCCGGTAAGTTCACCCCCAAAGTCGCCGGCGGCACCGACATACCGGGCACAGGCGGATGCCCCGGTGGCAACATGGGAAGTGCGCTGCTGCCGGAAGGCGGCCCGGACTCTGCCACCATTTTCTGGATTGCGCCTAGATCGCTCGGCGCCGGCTGCGTCGCGGGAGGGGCAGGCGGCTGCGAAGCCTTAGAAGTTCCCGTTCCGCCCGCGGGAGTCGTTCGATCACAGCCGACGGCCACAGCCAATCCGGGCACGACGAAGGTCAGAAATAGCAGGCGTACCCCACGTCGGTTCATCGTCATCCTCTCAGCGGTCCGCATACCGGACGTTATGGCTCGTCGCACGCCCCTGGTATTAGACCAGCAAGATACCGGACCTGCACGTTCCGCCGCCGCCATTTTCTCGCCGTTTTTGCTTAATGCGGCGAATAGCACTTTGCGGGTGCCGTTTGTAGATCGCAGATGAATTTACCGTACGACTGCAATCAGGCCGAGCTTTCGTGGTATAACACCGGGCGTGAATTGCGCCTGCGCATGCGCTGGCTGCACGCAACCTCTTGATAGCACCGAGGTTACACAAATGCCCCTAGGCGAAGCCCTGGTCGCGAAAGGCCTGATTACCCGCGAACAGCTTCAAGAAGCCGTCGCGGAGCGTTCGTCCGCTTCAGAACGCCTGGATCAGCACTTGGTCCGGACCGGACTAGTCCGGGAACGCGACATCCTGAGGGTCCTCAGCGAAGAACTCGACATTCCCATCGTCGAGCCCGACGAGGCCGACGTCGACCGCGAGCTCCTGAAGGCCGTGCCCAGCCGTCTGGTCCATAAGTACGGCATCATTCCGATATCGCGCAACGGAAGGGGCATCCGCGTCGCAACCTCTGATCCGTACAACGTTTACGCGTTGGATGAGCTCCGGACCTGCATCAACACGCCCATCGAGCCCGTCCTCGCCTCCAGCACCGTCATTCACAAGCTCATTAAATCCTTCTACGGCGTCGGCGGCGAAGTGCTCACGACGCTGGTCCAGGAGCGCGGCGAGCTGGAGGTCGTTGACGAGCACAAGATCGAATCGGCCGACCTCGACGTGCAGATGGCCCAGGAGGCCTCGGTCGTCAAACTGGTCAACGAGATTCTCCTCGAAGCCATCGATCAGCGCTGCAGCGATATCCACTTTGAGCCGTTTGAGAACGATTTCGCGGTCCGCTATCGCGTCGACGGCGTGCTGCACGTCGCCAATGTGCCGCCGGAAATCCGCCGCTTCCAAAACGCGATCATCAGCCGCATCAAAATCCTCTCGAACCTGAACATCGCCGAGCGCCGCCTGCCGCAGGATGGCGGCTTCAAGATCAAGGCCCACGGGCGTGAGATCGATTTGCGCGTGAGCGTGATTCCGATGGCCTTCGGCGAAGGCATCGTGCTGCGTATCCTCGACCGCTCCGCCGTCCGCCTCGACCTTGAAACGCTGGGCATGGACGGGCAAGTTCTGGAATCGTTCACGGAGTGCATCCAGCGGCCACACGGCATTATTCTGGTTACCGGGCCGACCGGCTCGGGTAAGACGACGACGCTGTACGCGGCGCTCAAGCGGATCGTCAGCCCCGAGTTGAAGATTTTGACGATCGAAGACCCGGTTGAGTACTACCTGGAGGGCATTAACCAGACGCAGACGCTGCCCAAGATCGGCCTGACGTTCGCCCGCGCGCTGCGCAGCTTCCTGCGGCACGACCCAGACGTGATCCTGGTCGGCGAAATTCGTGACTTGGAGACGGCCGAAGTCGCAATTAACGCCTCGCTGACGGGCCACCTGGTGTTCAGCACGCTGCACACGAACGATGCGGTTACGGCGACCACGCGTTTGCTGGATATGGGCGTCGAGCCCTTCCTTGTTTCCAGCTCGATTGAGGCGGTTCTAGCGCAGCGCCTGGTGCGCACCATCTGCAAAGAGTGCAAGCAGGAGTGGAGGCCGTCGCACGCTCGCGAGCTGCCGCCCGATTTTGAGCTGGGGCCCAAGGATAAGCTGTACAAAGGGGCCGGCTGCCGCGAGTGCCACAACACCGGCTATGCCGGGCGGCGGGCGTTGTTCGAGCTTCTGGTCATGAGCGACAACCTGCGCGAGATGGTCATTAAGCGCCAGGCGGCGTCGCAAATTCTGAAAGCGGCCCGCGAAGAGGGTCTGGTGCTGATGCGCGAGGCCGGCTGGGACCTCTGCCGCCGCGGGTTGACGACGCCTCAGGAAGTGCTGCGCGTCACCAAGGCCTGATCCGGAATCCTGCCATTCAAATGCGACCCGACCGCACTGCGGCCGGGTCGTGCGTTAAATGCGGTTTGCGATGGCGTTCGGCAGTAGCTGGTCTAGCGGCGCCGGCTCGGCCGGGGTAACCGAATCTTCATAACGCAGAGGCTCAGGAAAATTAGCGGCAGTACGGAGAGCATGCCTTGGCCGCAGAGCAGTTGTGCTCCGCAGGCATTAAACGGGTCGCAGGCGTCGCCAATTCCGTCGCCGTTGCTGTCAGCCTGGTCGGGATTGCTTGTTTCGGGGCAATTGTCCTCGGCGTCCGCGATTCCGTCGCCATCCAGATCGTCCGTGCCCGGTTGAGTACGGCAGGCCGGGTCGAGACTCTCGTCCTCGTCTATAAGGCCGTCGCAGTCATTGTCCACGCCGTCGGCGCAATCGATGACCTGACCAGGATTAGCGCCTGGAGCTGTGTCGTCGCAGTCGGCGGCGTTCAGAACGTAACCCGGCGGCTGTTGCCACGCCGCGATTCCATCGCTTGGCACGCCATAGCCGTCGCCGTCCGCATCGCGATGCCAGATGGGCGGCGGGCCGTACACGTCTTCGTCTATCTGCCCGTTACAGTTGTTATCGAGGCCGTCGCGAACTTCCGGGGCGTCAGGATTCCAGTCGGCCCGGGTGTCGTCACAGTCGCCGTTGTTGTCGACCTTTCCGGGGATGGGCGCGCAACTGTAATCGGGGACGGATTCAGGGTCGCCATACCCGTCTCCGTCGACGTCGGCATACCAGGCGGTCGCGTCCGCCACAGTCACCGTTACGGCGCCGCAGTCGGTTGTGCCGCAGTCTCCCTCGCCGCGGACGTAGTACGTGCTGGTGGCCCGCGGGAATACTTCCAATGCGGCGCCTTCGGCCAGGTAACCGTCACCGCAGCCCCGCGAATACCACACCCAGTCCGCGTTGCTGCCGAGCGCGCCCTTTCCGACGGTCAGAGTAGCACGGTCGCCGGGGCAGACGGAACTCGGTTCGACGCTGATCTGCGTGGGCGCCTGAGAGATTGAATTCACCGTGAGCTTGTAACCACGCTTGCGAGCGATGTTGTTGGTCTCGTCCGACTCCGCCACATCGTCACGCGCATCGATAATCCAGCCAATCCAGTACTGGCCGGCCGGCAGGTCGTCAGGAAGGGGGCCGAACCAATCGCAGGCTGCGCTTTGTTCCCCGCCGATGCTCATAATCGTGCTTCCGATGAAATGGTCGGCCGCGCTGATCTCAGAGTCCTGCGAGGCGTAGAAATCGACTTCAAACTGCCCCGAAGGCACAGTTCCGGCATTTCGGATAGTGCAATGCACGTCCAGCTCTGCGCCGGGACAGGCCGCCACCGGACTAAAAGCACTGGTTGTCTCGCCTCCGTCGAACAAGTCCGGAGGAACGACGTAGCAGATCCAGACTTCGAGCTGTGCCAGCTCCGCCATATCGCCGAAACTCTCATCCCACACGTCCAGATACCAGCCCTGATTTACGGGCTCGCCGTCGAAAAACGACTCGCAAATGCGGTCCAGCTCGATGTCCTGATCGTTCTCCACGTCGTCGTCCCAGCCGCCGTCCGTGCGGCCGGGATTGGCATCCCACAGCGCCCAGCCCTGGCCGAGCATGTGCTGGTTGGAGTTGAGCTGTATGCGAATATCCGAGCAGTACATGGCGCTGCCGGAACCATCGCAATGCTCACCGGCGTCTTGAATCTTGAGTTTGACGCGGACCGCGGTCACCACGGCGTGTTCCGGAGCGGCGCTGATGTTGATGTCGGCGGCTGCGAACCCCTCGTCGGGTATGCAGATGTGGGGGTCCGGCGTGCACTGCGCGCAGGCATACACGTATTCGCAGTCAAGCGCCAATAAGCCCGTACCTGCATCGCCGACATACGCCTGCACAGATGTCGTCAATCCACTCAGGCAGAGTAGAGGGCCCGTCAATAGCGTTGCAAGCCTGAGCATTCGTCGCGCGTTCATTGCGGCTCCTTTCCCATACCGCGGCCGTGCAATAGAGGGCTGGCGAACCGTTGGGTCGGCGACGGTCCGGCAGCGCGCGAGTGTGCGGTCGGGCGCACCGGACAGAATGCACTCCCACCTCTGGACTTGTAGGAGCACCAGCGGTTCAGCGTCAAGCACTGGGCGTCAAATCAACAAATTGGTAATGGCCAGATGATTACTCTGTAATATGGAGACTGGGGCTACAGACAGGAAGAATGCGTGAAATGAAGTATTGTGTGCCTTGAACGCGTACACTACACAAATGTAATCCCAACTGCTTCGAGCCCGTTTCTTCCCAGGTTAGGCCGCGTCGCCCGGAATATTGTGATGAGCAGGGTGAAAGCGTGGGTGCGAGGGTTACGCAGCATTCGCCCTCTGGGGCGCGAGCCGATAACTGGAACAGGAGCGGGCTGTCACAGAGCAGATGTGGGCGACAAAAGTCTTGGTTATCCCATGCCGATTCGATATAATGAGCGCAACCGCTCCCGGTGCCCCGACCATCGCACGCGGGAGCGGGCCCGTGCTCCACCGGTGAAACCGGGCCTGGACTAGGCACCCAGGCGGCCGCGGGCAAGGAGTGAGAGGCATGAAGCACACCACACCGCGACGCGCACGGTCAGCCGTGCGCAACGGGAAAACGCGCGCGTCGCGCCGGGGGATTGCGACGATCATCATCGTTTTGGCCGCCTGCGGCATTATGGCAGCATGGTTCGCCACGCGCAGCGGAGCGCCCGGCGGCTTGTGGCGCCTGCAGGTTGACACAAAGCTGCGGTGTGAATCGCGTTTCCCTGCCGTACCGGGCGCCCTCGCCGGCTCCAACGTCCTGTTAATCACGTTGGACACCACTCGCGCGGATTACCTGGGCTGCTATGGCGGTTCGGTGCAAACACCGGCGCTGGACGAACTGGCCCGACGCGGGGTGCTATTCTCGCAGGCCATCACGCCCGCCCCGATCACGCTGCCGGCCCACGCCTCGCTCCTGACCGGCCTTTACCCGCACCACCACGCGGCACGTACCAACGGGTTTTACCGGCTGGAAGACACCCACAAGACGCTGGCGCGTGAACTGAAGAACGCCGGCTACGCCACCGGCGCGATAGTCTCCGCGATGGTTTTAGGTTCGCGCTACGGCCTCGATGAGGGCTTTGACAGTTACCACGACGATTTCAGCGACGCCACTCCTGTTCCGCAGGGTTACGAGGCAGAACGAAGAGCCGACCGCACCACTGACCGTGCCGTCGCGTGGCTGCGCGCGCATTGCGGTGGTGCCTTTTTCCTCTGGGTGCATTACTTCGATCCGCATATGCCGTACGATCCGCCGCCGCCTTATGCCCAACAATACCCCCAAAACCCCTACGCCGGCGAAATCGCGTTCATGGACGCACAACTTGGCCGCCTGCTCGACGCCCTGCAGCAGCTTGGCTTGGGCGACAACACGTTGGTCATCGCCGCTGGCGATCATGGCGAAAGCCTGAACGAGCACGGCGAGGCGGCTCACGGCTACCTGCTTTACAACCCGACGGTGCACGTGCCTCTGATCATGGCGTGCGGGCAGCGCCTGGGCGGCGGCGTCCACGTTCCCGGCCTGGTTTCACTGACCGATGTGATGCCGACCGCGCTTGCCCTGCTGGGCCTGCCGCCGCCGGAGGCCGACGGTGTTGACCTGACCAGGGTCAAGCCCACCGGCCCCGTCTACTGTGAATCGTTGTACTCGCTGGTCGAGCAGGGCTGGGCGGCCCTCTTTGCTGTGTACGTCAATCAGCAGAAGTACATCTTCAGCCCTAATCCGCAGCTTTTCGACTTGCCGGCTGATCCTCCTGAATCGCGAAACCTCGTCGCCACTCAGCCTGAGACCGCGGCCCGCATGCAGCAGCGCGTCAGCGACTTTTTCGGCGAAGAGTTAAGTCGCCCCGGCGCGCCGGCGCCCATGGAGGAGCTGGACGACGTCGAGATCGCGAAATTGCGGTCCCTCGGGTACGTTGGCACGCGGGCCCCGGATGATTTCGCAGACCGGCCACGACCCGATCCAACCGTCCTGTTGCCGCTATTGCAGAGAATGCAGTTCGCCGCGTCCGGCGCGCTGGGGGGACACATTCCTTTCCAGGACGCGGTCAATACTCTTCAGGACATCATCCAAAACCGGCCCGATTTCCACCCAGCCTACCAATACCTGGCTGACCTGCTGAATGACATGGGCGACCTGGAGCAAGCCGCCGCCATCGCCCGCCGCGGCTTGGAAATCGCCCCCAACAATACCGCCCTGCTATTGTCGCTCGCGCAGGTCGAGTCGCAACGCGGAAACGCGGACGAGGCCGCAGACCTCTTTCGCCGCGTGCTGACCGCTTACCCCGAGTCATTTGACGCCCAGACCGGCCTGGGCCTGGCGCTGTTGGGTGGCGGCGACTCCGGCGATGCTCTGGAAGTATTCACGGATTTGGCGGAAGTGGCCCCGTCCGACCCTCACGTGTGCGACGGCCTGGCGCGAGCCGCGATTGCCTCGCAGCGCATGGACGAGGCGGTCGCAGTGCTGACCGCGGCAATAAAGGACCAGCCCACGGTCGTCGCACCGCGCTTGGCCCTGGCTGCGATTAAGCGGACGCAGAAGCTGTGCTGGCAAGCTGCCAAGGTTCTACGCGAGGGATTGGCGCTGACGCCCCGGCAGCCGCAGTTGACGGACGCCCTCGCCACGACGCTATTGCAGACCGGCACCCAGTCCTACGACCCCGGCGAAGCGGCCCGCCTCATGGAACGCCTCTGCCAGCGCACACAGTACAAAGAGCCGCAATTCATGCTGACCTTGAGCGCCGCGTATTACCACTTGGGCCGCGCCGAGGAGGCCATTTCGGTAGCGCAAACCGCACAGCAGCTTGCGGCCATTGCCGGGTACGATGCGCTCGCCCAACGCATTGGGCGGGCCGTTGAACGCTACGCCCAATCCGGCGGCTAAATCGCCGGCGCCGAGCCGCGGCGCCTCCGCAGAATTTTCACGTCTGCGCGCGACAATCCTACATGGACCAGGGCGCGGCAGCGGATTACATCGTCGTCGGCGCCGGCCCCAACGGGCTGGCCGCGGCCATCACGCTGGCCTGCGCCGGCCAACGCGTCACGCTCTTTGAGGCCGCAGCCACCGTCGGCGGCGGCGTGCGCTCGGCTGAACTCACGCTGCCGGGCTTCACGCACGACGTCTGCTCGGCCGTTTACCCGCTGGCCATCGGCTCGCCCTTCTTTGAGAGTCTGCCGCTGGCGGCTTACGGCGTCGAATGGATTCAGCCGGGATATGCGCTGGCCCATCCGCTCGAAGGAGCGCCCTCCGTGGTGTTGCAGCGCTCGGTCGAAGCCACCTCCGCGGCGCTGGGGCGCGACCGGGCCGCGTACAGGCG
>Ga0123333_10004104_pt1 | contig 13781 bp, 14 predicted proteins | sample BioC12SIPDNA_3_FD_89957 | JGI IMG/M metagenome (GOLD analysis project Ga0123333, IMG submission 89957) | Anaerobic biogas reactor microbial communites from Washington, USA - Biogas_R2_B C12 SIP DNA | ecosystem: Engineered > Bioreactor > Anaerobic > Unclassified | place: Washington, USA... | reverse complement strand
GCGGGTCGGGTCGTAGGAGACGTTGAGCAGCTCGAGCTTCTGCGCCCACGCGGTGCCGCTGGCCGCGGACAGGCCGATCAGCAGGGCGACGAGGGTGTTCCTGGTTGTGGTCTTCATGTGCATGGTCTCGGAAAGGGGGATCAGAACGCGAACTGGGCGCGCGTGAAGAAGGTCTTCTCGTCCTGCCGGTCGCCGCCCCCGGTGCCGCCGCCGGTGAACGAGGTATGGCCGTAGCTTGCCGCGAGCTTGAGGTGGCCGGTGGGGTACCAGTTCAGGCCCAGGGCCCAGGCGCTGGCTTCGGAGGCCGAGGCCGACGGCGAGGCGAAGAGCGGGAACGCGGCGTCGTCGACGTCGAGCTCGCCATAGCGGGCGACCAGCTCGAACGCGCCCCAGCCGCCGTCGGCGCCCGGCGCGAACGGACGGTGGGGCTTCACGCCGCGGTGGCTGGCCTTCTCGCCGGTGACCACCCAGCGGCCGCTGAGGCTCCAGGCCGAGTGGTCGAGCGAGGCGCGCGCGGCGGTGGCGGTGTCGACCACCTCCTGCTTCGAGCGGATGTACTCGCCGAGCAGGCCGACCGGACCGGCGTACCAGTACGCGTGCGGCGACCAGCGGGTGTGTTCGCCGTCGGCGACCACGGTGCCGAGGTAGCTGAAGAACGTGGCCTGGCCCTGGGTGCGGTAGCGCGGCAGGAAGCTGTTGCCGGCGCCTTGCTTGTCGCCGGTGCTGGCGCCGATGCCGAAGCCCAGCCCCGAGAGCGCGCTGTCGGTGCCCTTCCACGGTTCGAAGAACAGGCGCCCGGCGAGCTCGAACTTGCCGTCGGGGTTGCTGGTCGGGCTGTCGCGCCCGTCCGGGGCGCCGTTGTACACGCCGACCACGTAGTTGACGCGCGACTGTGCCAGTGCGCCCTGCAGCTGCACGCCGAGGTCGCGGTTGGGCGCCAGCTCGGTCGGGAAGCCGCGTTCGACCAGCGCGATCGCGCCGCCGCCCTGCAGGCGCTCCAGGCCCACGGGCCCCTTCACCTTGCCCGCGCGCACGGTGGCGGCCGGGCTGAACTTGAGGTCGACGTAGGCATCGACGATCGAGGCGCTGTCGCCGGCGAACTCGGGCGTGATCCGGAAGCCGACCAGCTCGCCCCAGCTGCCTTCCAGGGTCGGGCGGATGCGACGCCACAGGAAGGTGTCGTTCTGCGGCCGCTCGTCGTCGTCGATGAACACGCGGTGGTCGGCCTGGACCAGGGCGCCGAACTTGAGCTCCACCTGGCCGTCGGCGCTGCGGATCGAGGCGCCCTTGTCGGCGGCGAGGGTGATCTCCGGCTGCGGCTTCGGCGCCGGCGCGGGCTGGCTCGCGGCGACCGCCTGCTGGCGGTCGCGCTCGTCCAGGCCCTGCTCGACCGCGCGCAGGCGACGGTCGAGTTCGGCCAGCCCGTCGGGCGCGGCGCCGTCCACCGGGGCGATGCCCAGCCGGCGTTCGACGATGCGCAGGCGCTCGGCGATCTGTTCGGGGGTGGGGGCGGCGTCCTGGGCCATGGTGGTGGCCGGGGCCAGGGCCAGGGCGAGCGCCAGCAGGTGGCGGCGCGGTGGTCTTACGGAGGCGGGGTGGGGCGATCGCATGGCGTTTCCTCGTGGAGTTCTCGGGAAGCGCCTCCGGTCGTCCGGTCGGCACCGTGGATGGGATGGGTGGATGGGCTGCAGGCCGAGGACATGGGCTCAGTCGTTCAGCCGCAGCTTCTGGCTGCGCGTGATCTGCACGATCCGCGACGAGTGCACCACCACCTCGACCTGGCCGTAGGCCAGGTCGCGGACGGCGTCGAGCACGGCGCGCTCGGCCTCGCTGATCGGATCCCCGCCGCCGCGCGGGTCGGCGGCAGGGGGCGTGGTGGCCGGAACGGCCGGGATGGGGGGGACGGGGGATCGGCTCATGGTGGCGATGCCCGTGGGGTGGGGATCAGGCGGCGTCCCGCGCGCCGTCCAGGCCGGCCAGCCAGTCGTCGTCCGAGCCCTCGTTGAGATGCGAGAACAGCGGCGTCGAGAAGTAGCGCTCGCCGGTATCGGGCAGGGTGGCCAGCAGCACCGAGCCTTCCGGCGCGCCGGCCGCGACCTTCAGCGCCGCGGCCACGGTGGCGCCGGCCGAGATGCCGACGAAGATGCCTTCCTCGGTGGCGAGGCGGCGCGCGGTGTCGATCGCCTCGTCGTCGGTCACCGGGACCAGCTCGTCGTGCACGTCGCGGTTGAGCACCTCGGGCAGGAAGTCCGGGGTCCAGCCCTGGATCTTGTGCGGCGCCCACTCCTTGCCGCCCAGCAGCGAGGCGGCGGTCGGCTCGGTGGCGATGATCTTCACCTCCGGGCGCGCGACCTTGAGCACCTCGCCCACGCCGGTGAGGGTGCCGCCGGTGCCCCAGCCGCTGACGAAGTAGTCCAGGCGCCGGCCGGCGAAGTCGCGCAGGATCTCGGCCGCGGTGGTCTGCCGGTGGTAGGCCGGGTTGGCCGGGTTGGCGAACTGCGAGGCCAGGAACCAGCCATGCTTCTCTGCCAGCTCGCGCGCCTTCTTCACCATCCCGGTGCCGCGCTCGGCGGCCGGGGTCAGGATCACCTTGGCGCCGTAGGCGCGCATCAGCTTGCGGCGCTCGATCGAGAAGGTCTCCACCATCACCGCCACGAACCGGTAGCCGCGCGCGGCCGCCACCTGGGCCAGGGCCACGCCGGTGTTGCCCGAGGTCGCTTCGACGATGGTGTCGCCGGGCTTGAGCAGGCCGCGCTGTTCGGCGTCGAGCACGATCGCCAGCGCCAGGCGGTCCTTCACCGAGCCGCCGGGGTTGAACGATTCGGCCTTGGCATACACGGTGGCGTGCGCGGGCGCGATGCGGTGCAGCTTGACGATCGGCGTGTTGCCGATGGTGTCGACGATGCTGTCGTAGATGGCCATGGTGGTTCCTCGGTGCGGGTGGAACGGTCAGGCGGCGTCCGCGAGCGGGGTCGCGGGAGCGCCGAGCGGGGTGGCGCCGAACCAGTGCAGGTCGCCGGCCAGCGCGGCCACCTCGCCGACGATCAGCAGGGCAGGCGACTGTACGGCGTGCCGCCGCGCCAGGTGTGACAATTCGGTTAGCCGGCCGCGAACGACGCGTTGTTCCGGGCGGGTGCCGTTCTCGACCAGCGCGAACGGGGTGTCGGGCGCGCGGCCGTGGGCCAGCAGCCGCGCCTGGACCAGCTCCAGTCGGGCCGCGCCCATGTAGAAGGCGAGGGTCTGGCGGTCGCGGGCCAGCGCGGCCCAGTCCAGGGTGTCCTCCGGCCCCTGGCAATGGGCGGTGACCAGGCGCACCGACTGCGCGTGGTCGCGGTGCGTGAGCGGGATGCCGGCGTACGCCGCGCAGGCCGCCGCGGCGGTGATCCCGGGCACCACCTCGTAGTCGATGCCCGCCGCGCGCAGCGCCTGGAGCTCTTCGCCGCCGCGGCCGAACACGAACGGGTCGCCACCCTTGAGCCGGACCACGTGGCGGCCGGCGGTCGCATGCTCGACCATCAGCGCGTGGATCCGCTCCTGCGGCACGGCATGGTGGCCGGCCCGCTTGCCGACCTCGATCCGGAGCGCGTCGCGACGGGCCAGTGCCAGCACCTCGGCGCTGACCAGGCGGTCGTGCAGGATCACGTCGGCGTCGTTCAGCAGCCGCAGGGCGCGCAGGGTGAGCAGGCCGGCATCGCCGGGGCCGGCGCCGACCAGGGCCACCCGGCCGCGGGCCGGTGCGTCGGGGGCGTCGAGCGCACGCTCGAGCTCGCGCGCGGCCTCGATGTGGCGGCCGCGACGCAGCAGCCCCGGCAGCGGGCCGGACAGCAGCCGCGCGACCGCGCGCCGGCGCGCGTCGGCGTCCGGCCAGCGCGCGAGCAGCCGCGCGCGCTGGCGCGCCAGCAGCGCGGCCAGCGCGCCCAGCGAGTGGTCGAACTGGCGTTCGAGCTGCTCGCGCACCAGCCGCGCCAGCATCGGCGCACCGCCGCCGCTGGAGATCGCGACCTGCAGCGGGCCGCGCTCGACCCGCGCCGGCAGGTGCACCCGCGCAAGTTCCGCGTCGTCGACCACGTTCACCCACACCCGGCGCGCCTGGCCGGCCTCGGCCACGGCACGGTTGACCTGCGGGTCGTCGGTGGCGGCGATCGCCAGCCAGGCGTCGTCCAGCGCCTCCGGGGTGAACGTCCCCGCGCGGTGGTCGATGCGCCCATCGGCCGCCAGGGGTGCGAGCGCCCCGCCGAGTGCCGGGGCAACCACGACGATGCGCGCGCCGGTGCCCAGCAGGGCCTCGACCTTGCGCGCCGCGACCAGCCCGCCGCCGACCACCACGACGGTCCGGTCGCGCAGGTCGGCGAAGAGCGGGAACAGCCGATTGTGGTCGGACTCGGGCATCTGGAGTGGCGGGGATGGCAGGCGGGAGCGTGGAGCACGACGCTAGCGACTGCGGGGCGGCCGGCGGAAATGGCGACGCGTGCTGCTCTTATGCCGCAAAGGCATAAGCCCGGCCGGCCGCGTGGACAGGCGGGCCGGGCGGCGGCTATGATCCATCAATCCATCTTTCAATCGCGATGGAAAGATGAAGTTGCGGCGGAAACCAGCGCCGCGGGACCGCTCCGGATGACCCTGACCCAGCTGCGCTATCTCGTTGCGATCGTCGACGCCGGGCTCAACATCACGCTGGCGGCCGAGCGCGTGCACGCAACCCAGCCGGGCCTGTCCAAGCAGCTCAAGCAGCTCGAGGACGAGCTGGGCTTCCAGCTGTTCGTGCGCAAGGGACGCAGCCTGGACGGGATCGCCCCCGCGGGGCGCAAGGTGATCGAGCACGCGCGCCGGGTCCTGGCCGAGGTCGCCAACATCCGCAGTTACGCCGCCAACGAGCGCGGCGAGCACAGCGGCCGCCTGCTGCTGGCCACCACCCATACCCAGGCCCGCTACGTGCTGCCACCGGCGATCGCGGGCGTGCGGCGCGAGTACCCGCAGGTGGACGTGGACCTGCAGGCAGCCAGCGACGCCGAAGTGCTGCAGCTGCTCAAGGACGGCGCCGACCTGGCGGTGATCAGCACCGCCGGCGGCACCCCCGAGGGCGGGCTGGCGGTGCCGCTGTACACCTGGCGCCGGGTGCTGCTGCTGCAGGCCACGCATCCGCTGGCCGGCCTCGACCGCGCGCCCACCCTGGCCGAACTGGCCCGCCACCCGCTGATCAGCTACGAGTCCTCGACCCGGCCCGACTCCTCGATGCGGCGCGCCTTCGCCGCCGCCGGGGTCGAACCGCAGCTGGCGATGACCGCGCGCGACGCCAACCTGATCAAGACCTACGTGCGCGCCGGGCTGGGCGCGGGCCTGCTGGCGGAGATGGCGGTCGGTCCGCGCGAGGACCAGGACCTGCGGATCCTGCCGGCGCCGGCGGAGATCCCCGAGTGCATCACCTGGGCGGTGATCCCGCGCGGCCGGGTGCTGCGCGAGTACGCGCTGCACCTGCTGCACCTGGTGGCGCCACAGATCGACCGGCGCGACCTGCGCCGGGTGCTGGAAGGCAACCTGGAGGCGGACTGGCCGGCGCCCCCGGGCTGGCAGGACCTGAGCCAGCCGATCACGTTCTAGGCCCGGTCGCGGCGCGCGCCGGCTGCGCGGGGCGCGCGCGGGCGCGCGATCACGCCTCGACGGCGGAGATGTAGGCGCCGGTGCTGACGATCTGGAAGGTCTCGCTGTCGACCCGGCGCACCGGGCTGCCGTCCTCGAGCGTGTAGACCATGCGCGCGCCGCCGTGGGCGTCCTCGCCCTCGGCCGCTTCCAGGCGCTGGATCACGCGGTGTTCGTTCCCCGCCTCGTCGCGGGCATAGAGGATCCGGGTCATGCAATGGCCTCCGTGGAGCCGATGGCCACACGCTAGCCGCGCGCGCGGAGCCTTGCGTGAAGGATTCACCAAGGCGTCGTTAACACAGTGCCCGTCCGGACCTTCACGGCGCTCGCGCAGGCACCGCGGCCACACTGCGCGTCCCGTTTGCAGGAGCAGGCCCATGGCGACGCCCGAGGAACTCGAACACCTGGCCAGGCTGATGGAGAAGATCGACATCGCCATGCTGACCACGCGCGGCGGCGACGGTCGCCTCTACAGCCGCCCGCTGTCCACCCAGTGCGCCGACTTCGACGGCGAACGGGTGTGGTTCATGACCTCCGCCGCAACGCCCAAGGTCGCGGAGATCGAGCAGCATCCGGCGGTCAACGTCGCCTATGCCTCGGCCGATGCCAATACCTACCTCTCGGTCGCCGGGCAGGCGCGCGTGGTGCGCGACCGGGCGCTGATCGAGCGCTTCTGGAACGATGCGATGAAGGCCTTCTTCCCCGGTGGCAAGGACGACCCGGACCTGGTGCTGATCGAGGTCGCGGTCGAGACCGTCGAGTACTGGGACGGCCCCGGCAGCTGGATCGGCAAGGCCGCCGCCTTCGCGGTGGCCCGGGTCACCGGCGACGACGAGGCCCTGGGGGAGAACCGGATCGTGGACCTGCGCAGCGGCGTGACCCGGGAACCGCCGGGCGGCCGCTAGAGCCAGCCGGCGTGCGCCGGGATGGCCTCCCAGTCGTCGTTGGCGCCGTCTTCGAGCCGCACCGGGGCGCGGTCCAGCGCCTCGAACGGCACGTCGTCCAGGCGGGCCACGTTGACGCACACGAAGGGTCCGCCCATCACCTCGAAGTCGGCGCGGCTGAAGGTGGTGGTGCCGCAGTTGCGGCAGAAGCAGTGCTCGATCGTGCCGCTGCCGAAGCGGTAGCGGCCGAGGCCGGCGCCTTCGAGCAGTTCGAAGGCCTCGGCCGGCACGTGCGCCTTCCAGATGCGGGTCTTGCGGCAGTAGCTGTTGCAGCGCAGGGTGGTGGCATACCAGGGGCCGGGCCGCAGCTGCGGTGAGCGTTCGCCCTGCGGCGCGAGGTCGAGCGTGCAGCGGAACCTGACCTGGCCGCAGTGGCAGCTGCCGTGGCGCGTCTCCAGCATGGGTGTTGCTCCGTCGTGGTCCTGCCCCACGACGAACGCGGGCGTGCCGGATCGACACGCCCGCCGGCCGTGTTACCGGCCTTCGTTTTCCGGGGCGTCCGGCGCCGGGCCCTTGTTCGCGGACGAGGCCGCTTCGTCGTGCACGTAGACCGCGTCGCGGAAGCGCTTGTGCAGGTCGGTGCCACCGGGCGGGATGTACTGGGTGAACAGGACCGCCACGATGTCGTTCTTCGGGTCCACCCAGAACAGCGTGTTCGCGAATCCGTCCCAGAAGAACTCGCCGACCGCGCCGGAGGCCTCGCCGGCGTGCGCCGGTGGCGAATGCCGGACCGCGAAGTCGATCCCGAAGCCCACCTGGCCCTTGCCCGGCAGCCAGGAGCGGTCGCCGACGGTGTCGGGCAGGTCGTCGCGCGCCATCAGCGCCACCGTTTCCGGGCGCAGGATGCGCACGCCGTCGAGTTCGCCGCCGTTGGCGAGCATGCGTGCGAAGCGCATGTAGTCGTCGAGCGTGGACGCCAGGCCGTAGCCGCCGGGGCTCATCGGCCATTCCCGGGTCGCGTTGTCGAGCCAGGGCGAGTCGGGCAGGCGCTCGAAGCCGCCGCCGTCCTGCAGTTCGTACATCGCGGCGAGCCGTCCGCGGCGCCCCGGCTCCACGTACCAGCCGGTGTCATGCATGCCCAGCGGTTCCAGCACGCGCGCGTGCACCAGCTGCGCGAACGGCTGGCCGGCCAGCACTTCGGCCAGCCGGGCCTGCACGTCCACCGAGATGCCGTACAGCCAGCGCGTGCCCGGCGGGTAGGCCAGCGGCACGGCGGCGAGGCGGCGCGACATCTCCTCGAGCGTGATCTCGCGGCTGTCGATGTTCGCTTCGCGGTACAGGCGCGCGGGCGCGTCGTCCTCGAACGCGGCGGCGAAACCGGCGGTGTGGCGCAGGATGTCGCGCACCAGGATCGGCCGCTCCGGCGGCACCAGCACCGGCTGGCCGTCCGCATCCTCGCCCGCGTACACCTGCACGTCCGCGTACTCGGGCAGGTACCGGGACAGCGGATCGTCGAGCTGGAACCTGCCTTCCTCGTACAGCGTCATCAGCGCGACCCCGGTGACCGGCTTGGTCATCGAATGGATCTGGGCCACCGTGTCGCGCTGCATCGGCCGTCCGGCCTCGCGGTCGGCCATGCCGAAGGCGCCGAAGTAGGCCTCGCGGCCGCGCTCGTACACCAGGGCCGACACGCCCACGACACGGTCCTGTTCGACCAGGCCGCCCAGCACCCCGTCGATGTGCCCGGGATCCACCAGCGGGCGGGCCGGCGGATCGTCGGCGGAAGCCGCGCCGGCGTCGGGCGCGGTGGACGGGTTGGGCTGGCAGGCGGCCAGCAGCAGGCCAAGCGCGGCCGCGACGTATGCCTTCATGCAGGAGCTCCCCGTGATGTTGGGCGGGCGCGCGCGGCGCCGCCGGCCCAGTATGGCGATGCCCGGCGTGCGGCGCCCGCTGCGGCGCAGCGTCGGGCGCGGACGGCGCGTCGCCCGCGCGCTAGCATCGGCCGGCCGGCGTTCCGTCCGCGCCCACTGGAGTTGCCATGCCGATCGCCCGCCTTCCCGCCTCGTCCGTCCCGGGCGCCCGGCGTCCCGATCCGGCCCGGGAGGCGCGGCGATGAGCGGCGACCGCCGGCTCGGGGTGGCCCTGTGCGGCCTGGGCATGCTCAGCGAACACCAGATCGCGCCGGCGCTCGAAAAGACCCGGCATTGCCGGCTCGCCGGGCTGGTCAGCGGGAGTCCGGACAAGGTGGCCCGGTTCCAGGCCCGCTACGGAGTGCCCGACGACGCGGTGTACGGCTACCACAACATGGCGCGCATGGCGGACAACCCGGACATCGACATCGTGTACGTGGTCACGCCCAACGCGCTGCACGCCGACCACGCGATCGCCGCCGCGCGCGCCGGCAAGCACGTGTTCTGCGAGAAGCCGCTGGAGGTCTCGGTCGAACGCTGCCAGGCGATGATCGACGCCTGCCGCGAGGCCGGGACGCTGCTGGGCACCGCCTACCGCTGCCACTACGACCCGCACCACGTCGAATGCATCCGCCTGGCCCGCGAGCGCGTGTTTGGCGCGCCGGTGGTGGTGCAGGCCGCGTTCTCGATCGACGTCGGCCGCGCGGACCAGTGGCGCCTGCGCCACGCGCTGGCCGGCGGCGGCGCGCTGGTGGATGTGGGCATCTACGCGCTCCAGGCCAGCCGCTACCTCACCGGGGAGGAGCCGGTCGAGGTCAGCGCGATGGCGAGCATCACCGACGCGGAGAAGTACGCCGAGGTCGACGAGACCCTGGTCTGGACCGCGCGCTTCCCTTCCGGCGTGCTGGCGCACTGTGCGACCAGCTTCCGGGCCGTCGGCATGCAGTCGCTGCGGGTCGACTGCGAGCGCGGCTGGTTCGAACTCGACCCGGCGTTCTTCTACGACGGCAACCACGGCCGGCGCAGCGACGGGGTCGAGATCCGGCATCCGCCGACCGACCTGTTCGCGGCCGAGCTCGACGACTTCGCACTGTCGATCCTCGAAGGCCGGCCGGCGCGGCTGCCGGGCGAGGAGGGCCTGCGCGACGTGCGGATCATGCAGGCGATCTACGAGGCGGCGCGCACCGGCCGCCGCGTGCGCCTGGGCGGCTGATCGCGGCCGCGCCGCCCGCGACGCGGGCGCCCGGCCCCCCTCGTGCAGTGGCCCCGTCACGGCCGGCCACCGGATCGGGGCGGTGTGTGTTGCCTACCGCCCTTGGCCGCCGCCGGCCCGCGCCTGCTGGTCGCGCACCCAGCGCATCTGGTTGCGGAAGGTGTCGGTCCAGTACAGGTGGCGGTTCGCGGCGAGGAACGCCAGCAGTTCCTCGTGCGCCTCGTTGCTGACCGGCAGGTGGTCGCCGCCGATGCCGTGGAAGGTGAAGTTGATCATCGTGCCGCGGCGCCCGGCTTCCTCGACCAGGGCGATCAGTTCCGCGCCGGTCGCGTCCACCGGCACCGTCACCGGGACCGCGGCGCGGTCCAGCGCCCACATGTCGGGCACCACGTCGCCGCCAACCAGCTTGATCCCGAGGAACATCGGCGCCACCGCGGCGATGTAGTCGCCGTCGGCTGCGGCGCGGTCGCCGCACGGCGCGGTGTAGGTGAACTCGGTGCTGCCGTCGATCGCGTGCAGCATGGTGTTGGCCACCGCCACCTGGGCCTGCATCCGGGCCACGGTGGTCGTGTCCAGGTCCTGCTCCGGCTTCACCCACTCGCGGCCGGCGCCGCGCGCCGAGCACTGGTGGAACAGGCTGTGGTTGCCCAGCTCGTGGCCGCTGCGCGCCGCCGCGCGCCACTCTTCCATGCGCTCGCGCACCGTGTCCGCGGCGAGGGTCAGGTAGAAGGTGCCCTTGAGCCCGTGCCGGTCGAGCGCCGGGATCGCGTGGTCGAGCTGCGAGGGCAGGGCGTCGTCGTAGGCCAGGCTGACCGCCGCGCGCTGGCCGTCGGGCCACGGGAAGGGCGGCGGGGTCGCCGCCGCGGTCGCGAGCGCCAGGGTCCCCGCCGCGAAGGCCGCGGCCAGCAGGTGTCGGATCCTCATGTGCATCAATCCCCTCTGGTGGAACGCACATGTTGCCCGATGCGCACCCTCGGGCGCAGCGCGCGGCCGCGGCGCCGGCTATGGTGTGGGGTCCCCACCCGCAGGCACGTCCTTGGCAGCCCACGACCCCCGCCGCGCGCAGCAGCACGCCACCCGTGCCGCGTTCTTCATCCCCGGCTTCACGATCGCCACCTGGGCGCCGCTGGTGCCGTACGCCAAGCTGCGCGCGGGCCTGGACGAGGCCGGCCTGGGGCTGGTGCTGCTGTGCCTGGGCATGGGCTCGCTGCTGGCGATGCCGATGGCCGGCGCGCTGGCCGGGCGCCAGGGCTGCCGGCGGGTGATGCTGGCCAGCACCGCGGTGATGGTGGCGTGCCTTCCGCTGCTGGCGCTGGCGTCCGACTCGCTCCTGCTGGGCCTGGTGCTGCTGGCGCTGGGAGCGGCGATGGGCGCGATGGACTGCACCATGAACATCCAGGCGGTAGTGGTGGAGCGCGAGGCCGGGCGGCCGATGATGTCCGGCTTCCACGCCTTCTACAGTGTCGGCAGCCTGGCCGGCGCCCTGCTGGCCACGCTGCTGCTGGGCAGCGGGCGTGGTCCGCTGGCCACCACGCTGGCGGTGGCCGCGCTGGTGGCGCTGCTGTGCGCCGGCGCCGCCGGCGCCTGGCGCCCCGACCGCGCGCCGCCGGGTGCGCGCATGTTCGCGGTGCCGCGCGGGGTGGTCGCGGTGGTGGGCACGGTGTGCTTCGTGAGCTTCCTGGCCGAGGGCGCGATGCTCGACTGGAGCGCGGTCTACCTGCACGAGGTGCGGGAGGTGGACGTGGCCCGCGCCGGATGGGGCTTCGTCGCCTTCAACGTGGCGATGACGCTTACCCGACTGCTGGGCGACGGCGTGATCGCGCGCGTCGGCAGTGCGCCGACGGTCGCGTGCGGCGGCCTGCTCGCCGCGGCCGGGCTGGCGCTGGTGGTGCTGGCGCCGGACCTGCGTGCCAGCCTCGCCGGGCATGCGCTGCTGGGCATCGGCTGCGCCAACATCGTGCCGGTGATGTTCAGCCTCGCCGGCCGGCAGACGCGGATGCCGGTGCACCTGGCGATCCCGGCGGTCACCACGCTGGGCTATGCCGGCGTGCTCGCCGGGCCGGCGCTGATCGGCTTCGTCGCCCAGGGCGCGAGCCTGGCCGCGGCCCTGCTGGCGGTGGCCTTCGCGCTCGCCGCGGCGGCCCTGCTCGGCGCGCGGGTGGCCACCCGCCCCGGCGCGGCGTGACCGCGTGCGCGGTCGCGCGCACTGTCATCGCAGGGTCGGGAGGCGGCAACGCGGCGTCCACATCCGTGTCCCTACGATGCGCCTCCCCCGGCATGCGCGCGAAGGTGGACAGTGGAACAGGGCAGGATCCGGATCGAAGTCGGGCACGACCTGCGCGACGGTTGGACGGTGACCCGCGACCGCGTCGTCGACGGCTGCTTCGACAGCCTCGACGCCGCCTATGACTACGCCAGCACCTGCGCCCGGCGCGCGCACCGCGCCGGCCTGGCCGTGGACCTGGTGATGGCGCCGCCGTCGCGGCCGCGACAGGCAGTGGGCTGAGGGCGCCGGCCGCTCAGCCGTCGACGTCGATGCCGGTGGCGATGCCCGCTTCGTCCTCGGGCGTGGGTGGCTCGGGCCCGACCGGGTCGGGCGGCCCTTCCGGCTCCGGCTCCGGCGGGGGCGCGTTGCGCGGCGTCCCCGGCAGGTAGTAGGCCACCCGGTCGAACAGGCGCCGGTAGAAGTCGCGGTTCTGCACCGTGTTGCTGCCCACGCGCACCAGGTTGGCGTTGTTGCCGATGGGCACCGGCAGCGACACCGAGCCGATCATGCTCACCCCGACGCTGGCCGAACTCGACTGCGTCCGCAGCACGTGCCGGTCCTGGACCGCGTTGAGGAACACGATCGACCCGCCGTCGGCGCGTTCGACGCAGGTCGCCCGCAGGTTGAGCTGGGTGTGGAGGTCGGACTCGGGCTGGAAGACCTTGGTCGCCTCGAGCGTTTCGTCGTCCGCGCGCCCGATCACGTAGCCCTGGCCGAGCAGCGCCCGCCGCGCGGCCTCGCAGGCCACCGCGGGCGGCACCGGATACTCGCGCGAGTAGGTGTCTTCCGCGCCGAAGGTCTCGCCCAGCGGCGGGGCCTCGGCGCGGTGCACCCCGCGGCCGCCGCACGCGGACAGGGCCAGGGCCAGCAGCACGCAACCGGTGGCCAGGCCCCGGCGGCGTGCGCCGGGTGGAGGGGAGGGGAGGGAGTGGTACAACACGCGCCGGAGTCTAGTGCGCGCTGCATGCAAGGCGAATGAACGCAGGCCCCACGGGGGCTTGCGCGCCGGGCCGGGGCTGCATCACGAAACCGTTATGCCTGTGAACAGGATTGCGATTGGTCGCGGCCGGGCGCTGGTGCACCCTGTAGGGGAGGACGCGGGCGCGATCGACGCCCGCGGTGGAGGGAGGCTGGAGTGATCGCACGGACCCGGACCTGGCGGGGGTGGCTGTGGTGCGCGCTGCTGCTGGCGGCGCCCGCCACAGCGGGGCAGGACGCCGAGCGCGCGGCGCGCATCCAGGCGCGCGCCGAGGCCATGGCCGCGGAGATCGTCGCGCGCCTGGACACCGACGAGAAGCTCGGGCAGCTGCTCAACACCGCGCCCGCGATCCCGCGCCTGGGGATCCCCGCCTACAACTGGTGGACCGAATCGCTGCACGGGGCGATGGGTCCCCTGCCCACCACCAACTTCCCCGAGCCCATCGGCCTGGCGGCCACGTTCGATCCGGCGCTCGTGCAGCGCGTCGCGGCCGCGATCGGCACCGAGGTGCGCGGCCTGCATGCGCTGGCGCGCCAGACCGGCCGCACCGGACGCATCGGCACCGGCCTCAACACCTGGTCGCCGAACATCAACATCTTCCGCGACCCGCGCTGGGGCCGCGGCCAGGAGACCTACGGCGAGGACCCGTTCCTGGCCGCGCGCATGGGCGTGGCCTACGTGCGCGGCATCCAGGGCGACGCGCCGGGCCTGTACGACGTGATCGCCACGCCCAAGCACTACGCGGTGCACAGCGGGCCGGAGTCGACCCGCCACCACGCCAACGTCTACGTCTCGCGCCACGACCTCGAGGACACCTACCTGCCCGCGTTCCGCGCGGCGATCGTCGAAGGCGGCGCGGGCTCGATCATGTGCGCCTACAACCGCGTCGAAG
>Ga0123333_10004102_pt1 | contig 13783 bp, 13 predicted proteins | sample BioC12SIPDNA_3_FD_89957 | JGI IMG/M metagenome (GOLD analysis project Ga0123333, IMG submission 89957) | Anaerobic biogas reactor microbial communites from Washington, USA - Biogas_R2_B C12 SIP DNA | ecosystem: Engineered > Bioreactor > Anaerobic > Unclassified | place: Washington, USA... | reverse complement strand
TTTGTGCGCCCGGCAGGGCGCACACCTTGGAGGTGAAAGTCCTCTGCAGGCCCGGTCAGGGGAACTGCTAGCCGGACGGCAAGGGTGTCCATCGCGAGGTGGAATCCGAAGGAAGCCGCAGGCAAAGCGCTGGACTGACGAACAGGAAGCGCATCAGGCGGACGCGTGGGGTAAGGCGGCAAATATCGCTAAAGCCCGTACTGACACGGAACGCGTGGACGTAAATGCGACAGTCATAAGCGTGAAAGGGGTGCGCATTACCCGGGGAGATCTGGCGGGTTGCCACGAGCTAGGGAGGTCGAGAGGCTTTCCGAAGATCCGTCAGAAGTCAGCCGAGGGCATAGTAGGTTCAGTTCGACGGACCGAAGGCCTGAACAGATAATCTTGGAAAGGTATCTTCGCTTCGATGGTGAATGAGATGCAGGAACAGAGGGATGAAAAGCCCGAAGCCCCTGGTGGAAGTAGCGGGCGGAACTCGCGAGTTAAGCCAACGGGAGCGTCAAACACCACGGCAGGGGAGGAAGTGACCGGACCGGGGACGACGAAGTTGATGGAGGCAGTGGTCGAACGCGGCAACATGGTAATGGCATTGCACCGGGTAGAGAGCAACAAGGGAGCAGCGGGCGTCGATGGAATGACCGTTGCAGAACTTAGAGCTTATCTGAAGGAGCAATGGCCGGTAATCAGAGAGAGATTGCTTTCAGGGAGCTACGAACCGAAACCGGTGAGGCGGGTAGAGATACCGAAGCCTGACGGGAAGGGAGTGCGAAAGCTTGGTATTCCCACGGTGATAGACCGACTGATACAGCAAGCTCTGCACCAGGTGATGAATCCGATATTTGATCCAAGCTTTTCCGAATCGAGCTACGGATTCCGTCCCGGTCGAAGCGCGCATAACGCGGTGAAGCAAGCACGCGAGTATGTGCGCGAGGGTCGGCGGTGGGTAGTGGATATGGACTTGGAGAAATTCTTTGATCGGGTGAATCACGACATTCTCATGGCTCGGGTGGCAAGGAAAGTGAAGGATAAGCGCGTGCTGTTGCTGATCCGGAAATACCTGCAGGCCGGAGTCATGGAGGAGGGATTGACGGTGGCGAGCGTGGAAGGGACGCCGCAAGGCGGTCCGCTTTCACCTTTGCTGTCGAACATCATGCTCGATGATCTCGATAAGGAGTTAGAGAGACGCGGGCACAGGTTCTGCCGCTATGCGGATGACTGCAATCTGTATGTGCGGTCTAGGCATGCGGGAGAACGGGTGATGGAATCCCTGACTCGGCTTCTTGAACAGAAGCTCAAGCTCAAGGTGAATCGGGAGAAGAGTGCCGTGGGCCGGCCATGGGAGAGGAAATACCTTGGATATTCGATGACGGTCCACCGGAAGGCGCTGCTGAAGGTAGCACCGCAATCGGTGAAACGGATTCGGGTGAGATTCAAGGAACTCTTTCGAGCCGGAGTCGGTCGCAATCTCGAACGGTTTATCAAGGGCGAGCTTAATCCCGTTATTCGAGGATGGGCGTATTACTTCCATCTCTCGGAGACACGGGGAACGTTTGAGGAGCTAGATGAATGGCTGCGACGGAAGCTCCGCTGCATGCTTTGGAGGCAGTGGAAACGCGTCTGGACCCGTTTTAAGCGACTGAAGGCCCGTGGCCTTGATGAGGCTCGGGCTTGGAAATCGGTAACGAACGGACGTGGCAGCTGGTGGAATTCGGGAGCGTCTCACATGAATGAGGCTTTTCCGAAGAGATTCTTTGATCAAGTGGGGCTGCTTTCATTGCTTACGACGGTTCGTCTAGCCCAACAGAAGATTAACTGAACCGCCGGATACGGAACCGTACGTCCGGTGGTGTGGGAGGACGGGGGCTGTGAGGCCCCCTCCTACCCGATTCCGGGGGCCGCCCGGTACGGTTCGGCCCGCGGAAGCACCGGCCCGGACTTCCTCCCGGGCCCGATACCCTGCACGACGGAATCCCGGCTGAAGATCATCCCTCTCTTTTTTCTTGCGGCTGCCCGGGAAATGGCCTATATGTCGATCTACGTGCCCATAGGATGATTTCGGTGCCCGCAATGGAGGTGGCTATGAAGGGGAGAATTCTGTTTTCAGGGGCCGCGCTTTCCGCAGCCGCTGCCGCCGCCTTCGGGGCGGCGCTTCTGTCGACCGGGTGCGGAGACATGGAGCAATCGTGCCGGGAGCGGCGGATCACCGTTCTGAACCCGGCGATCTCGAGCAAGGTGGTGGAGCGGGTTCCGCTCGCGCCGCGTTTGGATACCGTGCAGGGGAAGACCCTCTACATGGTCGACCTGCAGTGGGGGGGGCCCGAAGCCGCCTACAGCGTTTTCGAAGAGATGCAGGGCTGGTTTTCCCGCAACATGCCGTCGGTCCGGACCGAGCTCCGACGGTCGGTCGGCGGCCCCTTCGGTGACGATCCCGCGCTCCGGAAGGAGATCCTGTCGAGGAAGGCCGACGGGGTGATCATCGGCATCGGCGGCTGACACGGCTGCGTGTCGGCCGTCGGCCGATTTGCCAGGAACCTGGAGCTCGAGGGCGGCGTCCCGACCGTGGGAGCTTCGGGCGTCAACGTCGTGAAGTTCAAGGATTACGACCTGCAGTATTCCAACGGCATGCCCATCCGCTATGTCGCGTTCCCGTTCCCCGTCGCCGGCCAGCCGAGGTCCGTGCACCGCGGCTACGTCGAGGGGGAGGATCTGCTGAGCGGCAAGCCCATGATGCAGGCGATTATCGATGCGCTGACCGAACCCCTGACCGAGGAGGAACAGATGGAGGGGATGCCCGGGGAGGCGCCCCCCGAACCCCGGCTGCTCGGTCCGGATACCGAGGAAAACCTGATGCGCCTGTTCAAGGACAGGGAATGGACCGACTATAACCCCATTGTCCTCCCCACGGAAACGAGGGTGGCGGCCATGCTCGGGGGGACCAGCCGCGGGCCGGAGGAGGTCGTCAGCAGGATGGGCTCCCGGGAACTGACGGTCGAGAAAGCGGCCGTGTACGCGGTGATGGCCGGCGCAAAACCGGACTATTTCCCCGCCATCCTGGCGATCCTGACCCAGGCGCCCTCGTTCGGCAACTCGACGAGTTCCATGGCCAATATGATCGTCGTCAACGGGCCGGCCCGAAGGGAACTGGGCATGAATTCCGGAACCGACGCGCTGGGCCCCTTCAGCGAGGCCAACGCGGTTCTCGGCCGGACCTTCACGATCGCCGGCAAGATCCTGGGGGACCTCCGCCTCGACGTCGGCGCCTATTCCACCCTGGGGAGCAACCTCCAGTACAATAACCTGTGTTTTGCCGAAAACGAGGAGGCGCTGCCCGAAGGCTGGGAGCCTCTCAGCGTGGAGACGGGGTACGCGCGCACCGACAGCGTGGTCAGCGTGGGGATCGGCTGGAGCCTCATCTCGAGCGTGGGCGAGGCGCAGATCCGTCATCCGCCCCACATGCTGATCCGCGACTACATGCGCGCCCTGTACGGTTCGGCCGCCACCGTGATCATGGACCCGACCGTGGCCGGCCTGCTCAAGGATGTCCACGGATTCGGGACCAAGGCCGAGCTGGGGCGGTGGCTGTCGGGCAACGTGGAGGTGGCGGCCGGCACGTTCTGGGGGAACGGGGTGAACACCACCGCGAGCACACCGATGGCGCTCCAGGGCCTGGAACCTTTCGCGACATGGCTCAAGGCGCCGCCCGAAACACTGGTGAAGCCCTTCACCAATCCCGGCGCCGTCAAGGTCGTGGTCGCCGGCGGCGGCATCCAGACCACCTGGTTTGTGACCGATTTCAGGTTCGGCAGGGGCATCCGGATCGACGACTGGAAATAGCCGGCGGGGCCAAAGGGCGCGGCCCGGTACGTGGACGCGCTCCGGGAGGGGGACTGCGCGCGGATGCCCCTCGACCCAGAGGCGACGCACATCGAAAACAGGGAGGAGATCCCGTTCGGAGAGGGCGTCCGGGGACAAGCGTCGGCTGCAGATTTCCGCCGGAGCCTGCTCGACGCCGGCAGGTGCGAGACCTTTTCCGAGGTCATCGGCGCCAGCGGCAGCCGCCCCCATGCCGGAAGACATGCCCCGATAGGGGCCCCTCACGGAGCCTGACTGCAGGCAGCCGGCCTGCGGGATCGGGCACTGTCTGCCCCGGTGCGCTATAAGCCCCGCCGTATAGGGCGGGGAAGGATGGGGCGGACGGCGTGGCCGTCCTTGGTTTTACTACGGGAGCGCACGATGACCGAAAAAATCCTGGATCTGCTCGACCGGTTCGAAAAAGGCGTCGTCATTTTTCTTGTCGGCCTGATGGTGCTGACCGTCGCGTTGGCCACTGTCGAGCTCGGGGTGCTCCTGGCGCGGGACATCGCGTCCCATCCCCGCTGTCTGCTCGGGATCGACGAACTGCTCGACCTGTTCGGGATGTTCCTCCTGGTCCTGCTGGGGCTGGAGCTGCTCGAAACCATCAAGGCCTACCTGATCGAGCACGCGATCCACGTGGAGGTCGTCATGGTGGTCGCGCTGATCGCGATCGCCCGCAAGGTCATCATCCTCGATGTGAAGGACATACCGTCGATGACCCTGTTGGCGGTCGGGATGATCATCCTGACCCTGTCGGTCGGCTACTACCTCATCTCCCGCGTCTTCCATCAGCGCCGGAATCCGCCGGCCCGAGGGCCGCACCCGTCCCCGGAACCGTGAAACATCCCCGCCGCCGCAGTTTTCTTTTCCGCCGTCTGCGCCGGGCATCTATAATGGGGCCGCGTGCCGCCGGGCGGCGCCCGAAAGCGGCCGAGCGGGGGCAGATCCCGGCGGCCGGCCGCCGGCGGCAACGGCGGTACCAGAGCGCACCCTATCAAGGAGGAGGCCCTATGGCTCTAAGACTCAACAAGTCCCTGCTGTACACGTTCGGGGTCGGGGATCTGTTCTTTACCCTGCTGGTCAACATGGAGATATACTTCTTCACCGCGTTCCTTACCGACTACGCCCAGCTGACCCTGGTTACCGTCAGCGTCGTTCTCTACGTCACGGGTTTCGCCGACATCCTGTGCGCCCTTGCCGCCGGCGTCGTCCTGCAGCGGGCGTCGCTGCGCTTCCGCGGGAAATACCGCTCGTGGCTCCTGGTAGGCCCCCCGCTGGTCGCCCTGCTGTTCCTACTGCAGTTTTCCAAAATAGGCCGCGAAACGCTCGCCGCGACGATCATCATCGTCGGATTTCTGGCCAGCCACTTTCTGTGGAACATCGTCTTCGCCGCGACCGGCGCCCTGGTCGGGACCCTGACCCGGCGGCCGGACGAACGGACCATCCTGTCGAGCAGCCGCGCCCAGGGGATGTCGGCCGCCGGGCTGCTGTTCTCGTTGACGGCCCTGCCCATGATCACCTTCTTCAGCGCGCGCACCGGCAACATCGCCGGGTTTTCCTGCGCCATCGCCGTCTACGGGATCCTGATGGTTTGCGGATACCTCTACGTCTACAAAATCACGGTGTCGGGCGACCTGCCGGGGGACGAGGCCGCCGAGCTGGCCGACAGAGAGCCCCGAAAGACCCTCGGGGAGATCGCGCGGCTCGTCTTCCGAAACCCGCCCCTGCTGCTTCTGATCACGGCCGAAACGTTTCGCAACACCAGTCTTTTCATCACGACCGCGTTCGCCTTCTACTATTTCGGATACGTCCTGGGCCGTCCGGGCTTTTTGTCCGTCTTCATCCTGGCCATCAGCGTCGCGGCGCTGGCGGGAACGTTCGCCGCCACATGGATCGGCGTCACCATCGGCAAGCGCAACGCCTATTGGATCTCCCTGCTTCTGGGCACCCTGGCCTTCCTTTCGGCCGCGCTCGTTCAGCAGCACATCTGGGGATTTACGATCATCTGCTGCATCGCCTACGGGCTCTGCATGCTCGCGGGCGCCATGAGCACGGCCCTGTTCGCCGACACGGTCGTGTACGGGGAGTGGAAGACCGGCAAAAACATCCAGGCGTTCACCATGTCGCTGCTGACTTTGCCGATCAAGTTCGGCCTGCTGATCCGCAGCGGCGTCATCACCATGGGGTTGATCGCGATCGGGTTCGTCGCGAATGCGACCCCCACGCCGGAAGTCGTCCGGGGGATCAGTTCCATCATGATCTACGCCCCGGCGGCGACCTGCGCCATAGGGGCGGTCCTGTTCTATTTCGGGTACAGGATCGGCGACCGGGATGTAGTCACGATGCAGGATGAGATCGCCGCGCGGTAGCGGGCGGCCTCCTCGGGCATCCTAGCGGCTGAAACCGTCTACCAGTTTCCTGCTGGAACGGATCAGGCGCGGGAGGGTCCGGTACCCCAGGTCGATCCGGTGCCCCCCGCGCATGAACACCAGGTGGTTGGTCGCGACAATCACCTGGAGGTGCTTCGCCATCCTGAGCAGCCCGCGGTGGATCTCCAGGCAGCCTTCCATGTCCTGGCCGGTTTCCGGGCTGTCGATCAGAACGACCGTTTCGCCGCCTTCCTGCTGGTTGCGGAGGCTGTCCCGGACGTTCTGCCCGTGGGACATGAACAGGGCCCGGATCCCCTGGATCATGGCCTCCCGGGTGGCAAAAACGCCGCCGGCATTGGGGTTGAGCGTTTCGGTGCCGATGTACTTGACGACGGCGCCGCCGCTTCGGGAGACCCGGCACATCGGGCAGGACGCCACGGCCCTCAGGACCGTCGACTTGCCGGACCCGTTGCGCCCGATCAGCGCGTTATACCCCGGCTTGAAGCGGACGCAGGGACGCTCCGGGTCCAGCCTGCGGACTTTAATGGAATGGTTGATGCAAAGCTGTATGCTGTCGATCATCGGAAGACTCCCCGGAATTGCCCTGCCCGGGCCCCGGGCGCGGCGCCCTCACGCGGTCCCGTCCAGAAGCGGGCCGAAGTCCCCGAGCCGGTGAAAATCGGGGACGGCCCCGCCCAGGGGGTACAGGGCCAGATGGGCCCTGTGCCCGGGCGGCCCGTGCACGGCGTAGGCGTTCCCTGAATCGGCCCCTCGGGGAAGGCAGGCGGCCGGGACCCGTGCCGTGCACTGCCAGCGGGATCCGAGGATGCGGGCCGTATAGGACATCGGCAGCATCCGGTCGATGACGTTGCGTTTTCCCTCCAGCAGCAGCACGAGGTAGTGGCCGTGGGGCCCCATCTCCACTTCAAGGTACCGGCGCCCGGTGCCCAGGACGAACAGCTCGACCACCTCGAACGCCCACAGCCCGTCGGTCGGGCCTGCCGGGGCGGCCGGGGCGGGGTCGGCGTACAACGGAGCGTCGATTGCGATCCCGAGTCCCCCGCCGTCTCGCTCCAGGCCGATGCGCACCCAGTGGCTCGGGTCCACGGCCGTCCCGTTCCAGGTGGTTCGGATCACATGCTCCATCCGGTGCCCCCCCCGGCGCAAAGGTCCGTGTGCCTGCGGCCGCAGGATCAGTCCGAACCCCCGCCTGCGGCCTCGCCGTCGCCGCCGCCCCCGTTCCAGACGGGGAGCAGGTCGGGGGAGGCCAGGTTCCGGATCCCGCTGTCGTTGAGGATGTCCTCGGTGCCCCGGATCATGTCGGCGCGGCGGAAAACCAGGGATTCCGTGACGCGGCCGAAAAACTCGATGGTGATGAACTCGTCGGAGGAGTCCCGGACGACTTCGACGAGGTGGCGCAGGTTCCGGATGGCGATGCCGTTGACACTCTCGACCACGTTCATCGTCGGATGGCCGTACCCCTTGGCCAGCGGGTGGGAAAACAGCGGGCAGGGGACGACGACGAGCTCCTCCCCGTCGAACGCGGGCGCGTCGTTGCGCCGGGTGACCAGCGGGCTGCCGGCGAGGCTGAGCGAGTTCCCCGCGGCGGAGCGGCCGGTCATGAGCGCGCCGACCAGGTCTTCGGACGCCACGGAGAAAACGATCGGCCCCAGGATGAAGTAGGGCGGATAGTCCCCCATCAAAAACGGCATCAGCATGGGCCGACGGCGCACGATCGGCAGCTCCAGGGCCACTAGGCCGCCGTCGCGCACCACGGTCAGGCCCACCGTGGCGCCCTTCGCGGCTTTCTGGACGATGTAGGCGAAGCTGATCTTGAGGTTATCGTCGAGAAGGATGTTCCCCTGGTTGTCCACGGGCGTGTCCTCGATTCTGGACAGGACGTCCCATTTCCGGAGCGGGTAGGACGATCCGGAGCCGTAGGGCGCATGCACGACGAGGCCCTCGGTGCCCCCGTCGAGGTTGAGGTACTCCCGCAGGGCGGGATTTTCCAGAGTCTGCAGCATGTCGAGCATGATGGCCTTGCCGTCGTAGCTGCCGTCACGGATGTCCGAGAGGAAAAGATCCACCTCCTCGGAGGGGATGATGTAGCCGATATTCTGCGATTCCGCCAGCATGCTGAAGGCCACCCCGACCACCCTGTCCCCGACCAGGGCCGGTCCGCCGCTGTTGCCCGGGTTGATGGCGGCGTCGATCTGCACGCGCAGTCCCGCGGTCCCGTAGTTGTACGGGGCGAAATCGATCCGGGACACGATGCCCTTGGTGATCGAAAGGTTGTCGCCGCCGTAGGGATATCCGTAGACCAGCACCGAATCCCTGACCGGGGGCAGCGCGTCGGATAAGACCAGCGGCGCGTGCGATGCGAAGAAGGACGGGTCTTCGGGCTTGAGCACGGCGAGATCGATGCCGGGGGCGATATGCTCGACCGAAGCCGTTATGCGGGCGCTCGAGCGGTTGCCCTGGATCTGCACCTGGTTGGCGTAGAGCACGACATGGGCATTGGTCAGGATGCGGTCCCCTTCGATGACGAAGCCCGTGCCGTTGACCTCCCGGGCGGGCTGCTTCGTCCACGGCTGGGAGAAATCGGGGGGTCGGATGGTCGCGAACACCTTCACGATCGAGTCTTCAACCTCGAGCGCCGTCCCCGGCGCCTCCGTGTCCTGGCCTGCCAGGGCGCACGGGAGCCCGCAGAGCAGAAGTGCGGCGCAGGCCCATGGGAACGTCCCTTTTCTGTATGCCATGTGCATCGGTCCTTTCGCCCGGCGGGGCGGCTCGTGTTGGATGTGTCCGAAGCTGCGGATGCGATTATACACCACACCCTCTCTACCGCGGCGGCGGCGGACTGGAAAATTTCCGCGGGGGCGCCGAGGGGCGGCCTAGAACTGGACCTTTGGCGCCTCCGCCGCCCCCCGGTCGGCCTCGAAGTAGGGCTTCTGCCCGAAGCCGAAGATGTTGGCGATGATGTTCTGGGGGAACTGCCGGACCGTGCTGTTGAACGCCTGGACCGACTCGTTGAAACGCATGCGCTCGACCGAGATCCTGTTCTCCGTGCCGGCCAGTTCGTCCTGCAGGTTGATGAAGTTCTGGTTCGCCTTCAGCTCGGGATACCGCTCGACGACCACCATGAGCCGCTGCAGAGCCTGGCCCAGACCGTCCTGCGCCTGCTGGAACTGCTGCATCGTTTCCGGCGTGAGGTCTTCGGCCCGGATCTGGGTGAGGCCCCCGGCTTTGGCCCGCGCCTCGGTCACTTGGGTGAAGGTGTCCCGCTCGTGCTCGGCGTACCCCCGGACCGTCTCCACCAGGTTGGGGATCAGGTCGGAGCGCCGCTGGTAGACGTTCTGCACCTGGGCCCAGGCCTGGTTGACCGATTCCTCCAGGGTCACGAACCCGTTGTAGGTGTTCTTGACGTAGGCGTACATGCCGAGAACGATGACGACGAGAACGCCGATGACGACGCAACCGATTTTAAGACTCCGGCTCATAAGTCTCCTCCTTGAACGAATCACTCCCCGGGAATCCACGGCTCCCGGACCGATGCTTCACGGCTTTGCCCCTCGCATGGCACGAATGACAAGGATAGCACAACCGGCGCCCTACGGCCGCATCCCATCCACCTGCTGGCAGAGGGCTCGGATCTGCCGGATGTAGGCTTCGACCAGCGTGCCGAGCTCGGCGCGCGACGGCTTCCTCGCGCCCCGCTCGATGTCCGCCAGACTGCCCATCAGCGCTTCGTCGAGGCCGTAGGCCCTGGCTGCGCCCAGGACCGCGGCCCTGTTGCCCCTCGGGACCTGCTCGCCCTTGAGGTAGAGCAGCGCTTTGAAGATCGCCGCGAAGGCGACCACGGATTCCCGGATCAATGCCGTCAGGTCCCTCTTTCTGCCCCGGGTCTGTATGAACCTCTGGCGCAGGTGCAGCAGGTCCCCCTTGAGCTCCCCTTCACACTGCAGCCTCAGGTCCCCGCGGTCGAACTCGAGATGCCGCAGGACGTCCTTCCCCTCCAGAACGTGGTAGGCCGATTGCATGTTCAGAAATTCTATCGGGAAGCTGTCGAGCGACCTCTCGATGTAGGCCTCTGTCAGAAGCAGGGGGTGCAGGCGCCGCCGGCTCCACTTCGAGATTTTCTTCTGGGCCGGCTGCAGGTTCTCGATTCCCTGCTCGTCGAGAACGACGAGCAGGTCGATGTCGGATTTCCCCGGCGCGTAGTCCTCCGTCACCGCGCTTCCGTAGACGGTAAGGGAGGTGACGTGGCCCGGAAACAGCGCGTGCACGTCCGCCTGAAACCCCCGGGTGACCTTTTCTAAAGACTCAGGAAGAGAACTCATGGTTGCCTCCGCATGCGATTGGCCCGGCAGGGGCCTAGAAGCTCCGCCCGGCCCCCCCGCCGCCGCTTGCGCCGCCGCCGAAACCCCCGAAGCCGCCGCCGCGGCTGCCGCCGCCGAAGCCGCCGCCGAAGCCCCCGCCCCCGAAGCCGCCGCTTCCGCCGCCGCCGCGGCCGCCGCCCGCGAGCAGGAAATACAGGAGCCAGGGGAGGATCCTGCCCTTCGTCGCGAACATCAGGATGAAAAACAGGAGGATCACGGCCAGGCCGATGCCGCCGGCCGGGGTGCCCTCCGGCTGCCGCTCTGCAGGAGGCATCTGCCCGGTCAGGGAGACCCCGGCGCTTTCGGCGATCGTAGAGGCGACGGCCGTCGCGCCCCCGAGGAGCCCGTCGCCGAAATCGTTCCGGCCGAGCGCCGGAACCGCGTACTGGTCCAGGATCCTCCCGACCCTGCCGTCGGGCAGCACCGATTCGAGCCCGTACCCGACCTCGATCCAGATCTGCCGCTCCGAGGGCGCCAGCAGGATCAGGACCCCGTCGTCCTCCCCGCTCCTGCCGATGCCCCATGCCTGGAACAGTTCTTGCGCGTAGTCCTCGACCGGCCGCCCGTCGAGGCTTCCGACGGTGACCACGGCCAGCTCGGCCCCCGTCTTGCTTTGGAGTTCGGCGGCGATAGCGGCGATCCGGCTCTTGTCGGCGTCGGGAATGACGCCGGCGAAATCCCCGACCCAGCCGTCGGGCTGCGGCAGGCGGATCTGCGCCGGGGCAAGACACGGCAGAAGCAGCAGTACCAGCAGAAGAGACCGTCGCATCATCCTTCGCATCCTCCCCGGGCGCCGGGCGGCCCCCAGGCCCAGAGTGTTCCACAAAAGCGTTTGGAAAACAACCGGGACCTTCCGCCGCCCGCCGGCGCCCGGCGCCGGCGCTCCCCGGGGCGCGCCGACGCCGGCGGTACTAGAATATTAGTAATTAGATATTTCTGATATTTCGAGACAATTCATTACAATTGATGACATGGAGCGCCCCCCGCCCCGGGGTATCATCACTGCCTGATCCGCTTGGATTTGGACGCGCAGGCGGCCCGCGGCTCCGTTTGCATCTGCACATCAAGGGGGAAGGGAGCCTTCCCGGATCGGAACAACGGAAGCAGCCGCATGCCCCCGAAGCGCGTTCACACGGAGGAGCCCCATGCACGCAGGGCCGGGATATCCCGGGTGGGACACCGGGTTGAAGCAGAAATACAGGCGCAAAAGAGTCCTCGGTTGCCTGAAGAACCTTGCGGCCGTCGCCTGCATCGTCGCGGTCCTGGCCGTGATCGCCTACGTTTTGTCCGTCACCGCCGACGAATGCGGCCGCGCCGTGAAGTCTCTCTGGGGAATCTTTTCCTGACCGTACGCCGGGAAACAAAAAGCCCCGGGGGGACCGCTGTATCCCCCGGGGCTTGGCAAGGGCCCGGCCCGGCAGCCAGGCCTACACCAGTGTGTCGGGCCCGGAGGGGTCGGCCGGGAACGTGCGCGCGCACGGCGGCACGTCGATCGCCTCGGCGCTGGTGCGCCCGGGCCGGTAGTCGGCGCGGGCCAGCAGGCGGTACTCGACCCTGCCGATCTTCCATGCGCCGCCGGTCTTGACGCAGGACACCTCCTGGATCCCCCCTTCCCACCATTGGCGGATCCCTTCGCCCTGCAGGCGGGCCAGGGCCACGAGCGAGGAGTCGGAAACCATGGGTGCGCCCGCCCTCATGGAATAGGGGAAGCGGCAGACGGCGGTGGTGCGGTCTGAGGCCACCTCGACCGTCTCCGGATGGTCGGCGGGATCGAAGCCGAACCCCGGGGCCGGTTCCATCGATTTCCCGGTGCGCCCGCGGCCGAAAGCGCCGCAGTAGAGGCGCCGGACCCCCTGTTCCCTGCCGGCGTACAGGCCGCCGTTGTAGACGGCCGCGCCGTCGTCGGCGAACAGGCCGACGGCTTCTTCGTACCTGCCGCGGTCGAGATACCCTGCATGCTGCCGGCAGAGCCCGCGGACCGCCTCGGCGTCTTCGAGGATCCCGATCCGGTTGGCCAGTTGGCGGGCTTCGTCGGTCTTGGCCGGGTGCCTGTCGCGCCCGGTCCCGGCGATGCCGGCCGCAGCCGAAGCAAGTGCGGCGGAGGCGGCGACGCCCGCTTTCCGGATAAAGGACCGGCGCCCGGTGTCTTGCTTCGGACAGTTGGTGGATTCCGATGTCGGTTTGAAAATAGCCATCTTACACTCCTCTCCCTTTCACTTTCGGTCCGAAGTATTCCTTCACGTCGTATTGCCCGAGGTCGCGCGCAATCGCCCCTATGACCCCGAGGGTTACGCCCCTGGCGCCGCCGGAAAATCCGAAGCCGCTGGCGCGCATGGTCTTGTCGTTTTCGATGATGCAGGTCTCGGCGCCGTTGCAGGCCTCCTCGACCAGGTCGAAGATGTAGACGCCGTCGCGCAGCTTCACGTACAGGGCCGGTGCGCACCACTGCATCCCGAGCGTCTGGTTCGACGTGTAGATCGTCCAGGCCGAGGAATGGGGCGTGGTGTACAGGTGCATCGAGGTCATGCTGTCGGAGTAGGTGCGCGTGAAGCCGCGGCCGACCAGCTCGTCGGTGAACTCGTGGCGCACGTACTGCGGGGCTTCGAGGCCCTCCATTTCGGCCACCCCGAAGAAGGCCCTGTAGGAAACCTCGTTCCCGTAGTATTTCGTGCCCATCTTCGAGTGGATGCAGGTGGTGAGCCCGCTGAGGAGATCCAGGGCGATCTTCACGCTCGCTTTCGGCCGGGAGCCGCCGAGCATGTGGGCGAAAAATACCAGCTTCTCGTCGGCTTCAAAAGCCCGGTAGGTCTCCTTCCGCCACGCTGTCTCGCCCTCTTTGCGCCACTGGAGGTTGTAGATGTCGGTCACCTGGTACTCGTAGACCGGGCCTTCGTAGTCGTAGCGCAGGGTGAATTTCTTGCCCACGAGCAGGTCGCTGTAGGGCAGGGTGTTGCCCCCCATCATGCCCGCCTGTTGCTGCGGGGAGTTGGGGTCGCCGGTGAAGGTGGTGGTGTTCTTCTCGGCCGCCTGGTGGACCTGTTCCTCGGTCATGTTGGTGAAGGACCTTGCCGGGCGGTATGCGGTCCTCTGGCCTTTCGGGGCTGCGGCCGGGGCCGCGGCCGCGGGCTTCCCCTTGGGCGCGGGGCCCATGCCGAGGTTGACGACCAGGCCGTGTTCGTC
>Ga0123333_10004100_pt1 | contig 13795 bp, 14 predicted proteins | sample BioC12SIPDNA_3_FD_89957 | JGI IMG/M metagenome (GOLD analysis project Ga0123333, IMG submission 89957) | Anaerobic biogas reactor microbial communites from Washington, USA - Biogas_R2_B C12 SIP DNA | ecosystem: Engineered > Bioreactor > Anaerobic > Unclassified | place: Washington, USA... | reverse complement strand
GTGGGGGGCAACGGCGTCGCCTGTAGATCAATGCGCGGCGCGGTGAGCCAGCGATAGACCTGGACCCCACCGGCCAGCACGATACCGCCGAAGATGACCCCGACGGCCAGTAAGATGTAGCTGGTACGTTTGAGTTTGATTTGTTGTCGTTGTCGTTTCATTTGAGCCTCCTTGTTGTGAATTAAGAATTACGAATTACGAATGGGAGTAGGGAGTAGGGAGTAAGGAGTATGGAGTAAAGGGGAAAGAGGAATGGCAGCGAACGCTGATTCGCTCATTCGCTGATTCTCTATTCTCCCAATCTCTCAATCCTTCACCCTCTCAATCTCCGTCATTCGTTTTCCCCCGTTGCGCCCCACGCGGGTCGAGCGCGGCCACGCACGCTGACGTGCACCTTGGGACCACCGATGAGGACGACGGGGTGTAAGTCCGCTTGACAGATGAGTTCCACGCGGTTGGCCCACACTTGCGGGACGCCGCAGGTCACCTGTCCACGGGTGTTGGTCGCAGCGATGTTGCGCGCCACGGTTGCGGCATTGGGCGTCAACGCCACGCGCCCGGTGCGTAGATACAGCGCCACGTCGAGTTCCTGGGCGGCGGCGTGCGCCGCCGCATCCGCCGCCATCTGCGCCAGCCGGTAGGTGCGGTACATCAAGCCCCCCTCGATGAGCAGCGCCGCCATCAACAAGAGCAAGGGCAACAAGACCAAGACCCACACCAGCACTTGCCCCTGCTCGTCAGGGCCGCGCCAGCGTCCCTTACTCCCTACTCCATACTTCCTACTCCCTGTCCTCACTGCCATTTCGACTTCCACCTTTCGATGCGGAACGTTGCACCCTGCCAGAGCGTCACGCGGTCGCCGCCGAAGAGCAGCGGAGCCAGCGGGATGTCATTGACGGGCACGGCCACGCCAGCGTAGTTGGTCACCGTCCCGCCACGTTGCCAGCCGGCGGCGTCGAGTTGCCACGCCATTTGTGTTGCGTCCAGCCCATTGGCGGTCAGGTTCATTGACGTGGCACGGTACGCCTGGTACGCGGCCTGGTAGGGATTCAGGCTTTCGGCGGCGTAGCGCCCGCCGGTGAAGGCAGCCTGGTCGACGGCGAGGGCGACAAAGAGCACGCGCCCAAAGCCGATGACCGCGGCCAGGATCAGGAGCAGCAGCGGCAAGGCGATGAGCATTTCGATGAGGGCTTGGCCTTGTTCGTTGTGGGTTAAGGGTTGTGGGTTATGTGTTTGCATTGTTCTACCTCCCATTGGTGAATGGCATTTTGGTAAGGGTGATGACCGTGTCCCGCGCGGTTGCCCCTGGCGCGACGTAGGTTTCGACAAGACCGACACGGTAGGCGGTGTAGAAGTCGCCGAAGGGCGCGCGGACGACTTCCCAGAGCACTGGGCCGGGCGTGACGTCTAGCACGCGAGTTTCCTGAGGTGACAAGGCTACTTCCGGACAGACCACGCACACCGGGTCTTCCTCCAGCGTCCACAGAGTCACCGTCTCACCCGTATCGTTGACCAGGGTGACGGCGGCCACAACGGGCGTGGGTGTCGCCAGATGCGCCTGCACCAGCCGCGCGCCGACCAGGGTGCTTGCAGCGATCAGCAAAAGGACGCCCAGCGCCACACCTAGCCACCAGCGCCGGTTGGCGCGGCGGCGTATCTGCGGAGTGATAGGCCGTTGCACGACCAGCACCCACATCGCCTGGCGCGGGACGGCGGGGAGCGTCCCCTGTAGCCGTTGCGCGGCCAGGTAGTGCCACACCGCAGAAACCTCGGCCTGCGTCTCCGGGTTGTCCAGACGGTAGACCTGGCCTGGTAACTTGCGTGTGGCCACGGTGAAACAGTAGCTCACCCCCTGATCATCCAGTGCGGTAAAGGCCAAGTCGTCGGCGTTGATGTATGGCAAGGTGTCCCCGGCGATGCGTACCGGCGCGTTGAGTGCATCGGTAGCGATCTGGCCGAGCAAGTGCCGCCAGGCGTCGGTCTCCTGCAACTGCGCGGCCACGTCGCGGCGGTGGGCGGCGACGCGGGCTGCTGTGTCCTCGGCGATCATCCGGCGCTTCATCGCCAGGTCTTGCCGCGTGTAGCCCACGAAGCGCACAATCAACCACAGTGCCAACAGGCCCACACCGGCGACCACCGGCCACACCCAGCCCGGCAACGTCGGCCATTGGGCGGGTGTGGCGTCGGTGTCCACAGTAGGGACAACGCTGAGTGTCGCTGTCGATACAACTGTGGGCGTCACCGTATATGTCGCGGTGGGACGTAGCAAGGTCGCCGTCGGTGTGGGCACATCCGGCGTCGCTGTGTGCGACTCCGTTGTAGCCGTCTCCGTAGGCCACACGGCCGTCGCTGTTGGTAGCAAGGCTTCCGGCGTCGCCGTCGGCAGCGGTTCCGGCGTGGGCGTCGGCGGCTCCGGCGCTTTGGTTGGCTCGGCAGGCACTTCCACGACTGGCGCGGGCGTGGGGGGCGGCGTGGGCTTCTGCGCCGCTACCGGCCCTGCCCACACCACCAACCCCAGCAAGAGAAGCGCGAGAAGTCGACGCATCACGCCGCGACCCTCCGCTTGCACCATACGGCCCCAGCGCCCAACACGGCCAACACCAGGCCGGCTGCGCTGAGATGCCCCGCGCGTCCCGTCTCCGGCAAGAGCACAATCTGTGGCTGCACCGGGATTGCCTCCGGCGTTGCCAACCCGGTCGGCGTGGGGGCAGCCGGCGGCTTGACCGGCGTGGGCGGTGGCGTGGGCTTCTCCGGGAGAGGCGCAGCCAGGCCCGGTGCGCGGCGTGAGGTGCGGGCATCTACGTCGGGTAGCGGTGTAGGCGGCGGCGCAGGTTTGTCGCTGGTCGGCGGTACGCTCTGCGGCGTAGCTCCTCCGGTGCTACGTGTTACCCGCAGCGTGTAGCCGGTGTCCGGCCCATACACGCGCCAGTCGTAGCTGCGCACCAGGACACTGTAGATGCCGTTTGCCGGGGCCGTCCACACGATGCGCGAAGCGACGTCGTGCGGGTAGTTGATGTCGTCGTTCTCCGCCAGGGGCGTCGTACAGTCATTGGCTGTGTACAGGGCCAACAGCGTATCGCCCTGCGGCCCCAGGTCGCTCGTATCCAGCACGTAGGTCTGCCCGCCAATGGCGGTGAACGCGAACCAGTCGTTGTCGTTCTCCCCGTCGAAGTCATCGCGGTAGAACGTGTCCAGCGCAATGCTGAGGCCCGGACACGTGCCCGGCGCATCCGCGACCTGCACCACGGGGGGCGCAGGGGGGTAGCCGCGCAGCAGCAACGGTAGGAAGATGCGCGTTGGACGGTAGATATGCACTGTGGCCGACGCGCTGACCGGTCCATAGCTATCGCTCCGAGCGACGGCAGTGTTGGTCAAGGCTTGCCCCTCCGTCCCCGCGTCCACCGTGGCGCGATAGGTCAGCACCGCGATTTCCTCGTAGCTCAGCGCCGCCAGGTGCAACGTGAGCGCATTGTTACTCACGGTGACACGCCCTTTGTCCGCCGTAACGCTTTCCGGCAGCAAGGTCAGGCCCACCGGCAGCGTGTCGCCGACGACGATGTTGGTCTGCGGGCGTGCCCCGTTGTTGGTCACGGCGACGATGAAGGTCAGCGTCTCGCCCACCTCGGTGCGCGCAGGGGTAGCATCGCGGTAGGTCTTTTCGAGCACCAACACCTCAGCGGCGTTGATGCCGGACCAGATACCGCCGTTGACGATGCTGTGCGTATTCCGCGACGTGGCGACGCTGGTCTGGCCCAACGTGCCGTGCAAGGTGTAGCGCCCGTTGGTCAGTGTGCCGCCGCCGGCGGCGTTGGCCGTGTCCGCTGTGATGCGGTATGGGCCGGTGGTTTGCGCTGCCACGGGAGCAGCGAGCAAGCAACTCAGCAGGAGCAGGAGCAATAGTGTATATCGCATCGTTGGCCTCCCTTACGGACACGTCGTCGCCCCGAACGCTGCGCCACGGCTCACCGCCACACAGGTGATGGCGTTGAAGATGCCACCCGCGCCGACGAACTCAGTGTACTTGACGAGGGCGCGCTCCGGTTGCCCAGCCTGCGTGTTGACCAGTACGTGCGTGGGCGCTTCCAGGCGACTGTGATAGACTTCGACCCAGCCGCCACTGAAGATCGCTTCGCTCGCCGTGATCTTAGCGGCATTGACGACCAAGCGGCTGTCGAGGTTTTCCACCTTGATGCCCATCGCGTTCGTCCCGCTGGCCGTGTATGTCCCGCCGTACAGCGTCGCTTCCGCCGGGAAGGGCGGGGTGGCGCTCTGCGCCTTGACCATCATGGCGGCGTTGATGACCGTCCCCCCGCTGGCCGTGGCGGTGACGTTTTCCAGCGTGGCGCGTCCGGCGATGAATACCGTGTAACTACTATTGGCTGTCCCGCTGGTGGTAAGCGTGAGATTGTTCAACAAGACGTTGCTTCTGCCGATGGGTACGAGGACGCTCGCGCGGGTATGCCCGCTGCTGCCGGCATTGTTCACCGTCAGGTCGCGCGTGCTGGTATGGTTGTCCAGGATCAGCGTCGCTTTGTCCACCGGACTGCCGTCGTCGTCGGTGATGGAGCCTTGCAGCACGGTCACGTCGCGGCCCGCGCCTTGCAGATGTACGTAGGGCTTGAGCGTCACCGTCTCGGCGTAGATGCCGGGCGCGATCCAGATGAGATACGGGTTCGTCGCGCTGGCGTCAGTGATGCTGTTGACGGCGGCCTGCACGGTGGCGAAGTCCCCGCCACTCGCAGCGACGACCAGAGTACGAGCGTAGCCCGGCGCAACGGAACTGCCGCAGCCCCACGCCGCGCCGGTCCATTGGGGCATCTGCCCGTCGGTGCACGTTTGGGGAAGTTGATAGGGTGTGGACAGGCTGAACTGAGTGCCAATCAAGGCGAGACCGGTCCCGGCACTGTAGGTGGTGTTGTCGTCGGCCTCGCAGATCACCGTACCATCGGCGTTGATGGCGCGGATGCTGCTCCCCGCCGCGCACGTACTACTTACGCGGCGTTGCAGATATGCCGTGTCCGCCGTGAGGGTAACGCTGCCCGTTGTTCCGCCGCCAGTCAGGCCGGTCCCGGCGGTGACGGCGGTGATGTCGCCGCCGCTGTCGTTGTCCGCCGCGCATACCCAGGCCGTCCCATTCCAGGCGGTGATCTGTCCAGATGTACAGGCTTGGGGCAGGCGGTAGGGCGCGGCGACGCTGAACTGTGTCCCGCTCAAGGCCAGACCGGTGCTGGCCGTGTAGGTGGTGTCGTCATCTGCCTCGCAGAGCACCGTGCCATCGGCATTGATGGCGCGGATGCTGCTCCCGACCGCGCACGTGCTACTGACGCGGCGTTGCAAGTAACCGGTATCGGCGGCCAACGTCACGTTGCCCGTCGTCCCGCCGCCGGTAAGTCCGGTTCCGGCGGTGACGGCGGTAATGTCGCCGCCGCTGTCATTGTCCGCCGCGCATACCCAGGTCGCGCCGTTCCAGGCCACGATCTGCCCGGCGGTGCAGGCTTGCGGCAAACGATAGGGGACTGCCAGGTGGAATTGCGTATCGGAGAGGGTCAGCCCGGTCCCGGCGGTGTAGGTGGTATCGTTGTCGATGCCGTCGGCAAAGCCTTCCGGGATACCCACCAAGCCCGCCCACGGCGCGCCGGTGACGCTGAACGTCGTCCCGTCCAGGTTTAGGCCAAAACCGGCCTGGTAGGTCGTGTCGTTGTCCACACCATCCGCGAAGTCGTCGGGGATGTGGGTGAAGTTGCGCCAGTCCAGGTAGTAGTCTCCGGCCTGCCCATTGAGAGTCTCGGCGTCTCCGGCAGTGTAGGCATACGTCGACGTGTGCGACGTGGTGTTCGTGATGAGGGTGAGCACTTGTACGTCGGTGACGTAGCCACCCTGGTTGACGATGGAGATGACCTCGCTAGAGGTGACATATCCGGCGGCACTGACTGCCGACAACGCGTCTTCATCGGTGTAAACCGTATCGTTGTCGATGCCGTCAGCAAAGCCCACCGGGATGCCGGTCAAGCCAGACCACGGCGCGCCGGTGACGTGGAACGTCGTCCCGTCCAGGCTTAGCCCAAAGCCAGCATTGTAGAGAGTGTCGTTGTCCGCCCCGTCGGCGAAGTCGTCGGGGATGTGGGTGAAGTTGCGCCAGTCCAGGTAGTAGTCCCCGGTCTGCCCATTGAGGGTTTCCGCATCACTCGCGGTGAGGGCGTGGGCTACCGTGACGGTCAGCGCGTGCGTCGCGCTCAACACGTCGATGACGCCGGTGGCGGTGAGATACCCGGCGGCGCTGACCGCAGCGAGGGCATCGGCGTCGGTGTAGATCGTGTCATTGTCGACGCCATCGGCAAACCCATCCGGCACGTGGATCAGATTGCGCCAGTCGTGGTAGACCTCCGGTGCAGCCCCACCCAACAACGCCGCATCGTCGGCAGTCGTTGCGTGTTCGGCCTGGGACGCGCCCAAGGCATACGCCACAGCGCCCAATGCCTGGCGCGGGGTGAGCGTCTCGTCTCCCACAGCAATTTCCAGATAGGTGCTGCCAGTGAAGTGTGACGGATCGAAGGGCATCTGCGTGCCCAGCAGTAACGAGAAGTAACCATCGCTGACGGACACGGTATGCGTCTCCGGCCCCCAGAGTTGTTGCCCGGCGATATCCGCGTCCCACAGGCTGAAGGCCATTGGGTATGCGCCGTCGGCCACCGGCAACCCGGCAACGTCCAGCAAGTGCCCCTGGTAGGTCAAGAGGCGCGGCGTTGGTAGCGCAGTAGGCGCGGCGAAGGTCTGCACGCCGTGGGTGACGAGCAGCACTGCCAACAAAGCCAAAATCAAGATACGTTTAGGTCGCATAGAGTGAATCTCCTTTCCTTATGTAAGTTGTATTGATGTCATTCAAACGCGCCCGGCGCGGGAGGGCCGGGGTAGAACTGCTCCCAGCGGGTGAACGCCCCGGCGGTGACTTCCGGTGCGGCCAAATCCCACAAGAGCAGGGCGGGGGCCTGGTAACGTGCGGTCGCCTGGACGCCACGCTGCAGCGTGAGGGAACTGATACTGGTGTGTTCCCCGAAGTCTACGTTCGACCCCTGGATAAAGCGCGCGGCCCACGCCTGGCCGGCGTCCACGGCATTGGCCTTGCCCGCCATCGTGGTGGCGTCCTGGGCGTAGGCGACGTTGTTCAGGCGTACCCAGTAGGCCCAGCCGATGCCGATGATGGCCCCAGTCAGGAGCAGAAAGACTGGCAAGACCAGCAGCATTTCGATGAGGGCCTGGCCTTGTTCGTGGGTCTGGTTATTGGTAATCTCCATTGATGGTCTCCTGTCAGGCCGGGGAAAGCGATATAGGTCGCCTTCCCCGGCGCACGCACTAAGGCGCGGTGATGGTCAGCGAGTTGACGCTGTTGGTCGCTTCGCCGCACTTGCCGCGGATGGCGCGGTACAGCGCCAACACTGCGGCGGCGACGACGAACACGCCGGCAATGCCGATGATGTATTCCAGCAAGCCCTGGCCCTCTTCGCGGGCCAATGCCTGCTTCACCCGTCCACGCTGCAAGGCGCTGAGCCGCCGCGCGATGGGATGCGCCGCGAGGCGCTGGCTGACCCGCAGATAGGTCAAGGTCACGACGTTTTGAGTGCGTTGCACAATGTTCATAGGCTTATCTCTCCTCCTCCTGAAGTGATTGATATGAAAACCTTTATGGTTATGTGGGGGACGCAGTGGGCCTCACTGCACCCCCGGTAAGGTGCGGGACCGTTATGGGTTAGTTGTCGTCATTCAATAGGCATCACCTCCTTTCTTTGGACAGGATTGCCAGGATGAACAGGATGAAAAAAGACCTCATAAAGCCTCTGCCAATCCTGAAAATCCTGTCAATCCTGTCAGAAAACAGCCAGGCGTGTAGCGGCTATTACAGAAAGCCGCCCGTCCCCAGGCTGGCAAAGGCGCGCAATGCGCCGGGCGCGGCCAACACCAACAGCGTGGCGAGGATGGCGAAGAAGGCCGGGACGATCATTAAGACCGTGTTGCGGTAGCCCCGCGCCGTGATGCGCTGGGTCAACTCCGCCCGAAGTTCCGCGGCCAACGCGCGCAGCGCCTCGCTCACCCCGCCGCCCAACCGCGCCGCCGTGCGTAGCAGCGTCACGAACGGGATCAGCGGCGGCAAGTTGCCGTTGTTTTCCAGCAAGGCTTCTACCCCCGCCGCCAGATCGCCGCTGACGTTGTAGTGCGCGGCGACCGGGCGCAGTTCAGCCACGAACACCCCACCGGGGCGCTCGGCCAACTGCTGCACCGCCTGTGCCAGGGGATACCCCGCCGCTAAGAAATTCGCCAGGCGATCCAGGGCCGAGGCCATATCGGCGAGCATCTGGTCATCGCGACGCGAGACCTTGCTCTTCAAGTCCATATCCGGCAAGAAGAAGCCCAGCGCGGCGGTTGCGGCGGCCACGCCCAGGCTTGCAGCGGGGCTGAAACCGCCCAACGTAGCCAGAACCAACCCCGCGCCCAAGCCCAACACGGCCAACAGCGCGGCGCTGGCGACCTTGTAGGCGTAGAAGGTACGCACATCGGGATACAGCGCCCCGATCCGCTGCCAGAACCCGGCCTGCTTGAGCCGCGTTTCCACGTCGGTGGCGTCACGCCGTTGTAACAGCGTCTCCGCCCACGTCCCAAACAGGCGATCCACCAGGGGCCGCCGCGCCTGCACCTGTTCCAGTCCCAGGCGCACCCGCAAGGTACGTGGGGCGCGGTGTTGGCTCGCGTTCAGCGCCAGGAACGTCCCCAGACCACCCAAGAAGGCCAACCATAGACTGTAGTTCATCGCGTCACTCCTTGGGCTTCCAGGTCGAGTCCCGCCTTGGCGATCTTCTGCGAGAGCAGGTAAGCCACCCCGGAGAAGACAATGGCCACGGCCAGCACGATCTGGCCTTCCAACGTTGAGTAGAAGCCACCTTCGTAATCGCGCAACGCCAGCTTGAGCAAGGCCAAAAAGACGAACGGCGCAATGGCGACAATCGTGCCTTCCAGTTTGGGCTGTGTCTGCCGCGCGCGTACCTCGTTCTGAATCTGGATCACCCCGCGCAGCAGGCTTTGTAACCCCTCCAACACCGTCTTGAGCTTGCCGCCCTGCTGCTCACGCACGACGAGGGCCTCAGCCAGCATATCGAAGTAGGGGTTGTGGCGGCGTTCGGCCACCTGGTAGATGGCATCGCTGAGCGTCGCGCGGGTCTGCAAGGCGGTGACCACCTGCACGAAGTCGCCGCGCACCGGCTCGCGCATATACGGAGTGGCTTCCTGCAAGGCGGCGGTCAGGTTGGGATTGGCGCTGTAGGCCCGCAGCAGCGTCTCGATGGCCTGGCTGAGGGCGTTGACGTACTCGCGCTTGAAGCGTTCCTGCTTGGCGGCCCACACTTGCCAGTAAATGACGGGGCCGAGGCCGATGACGACCGCGGCCAGAACCGTCGGCCCCAGGATGACCAACGCGCCTCCGGCGAGCGCCGCGCCGATCCCCAGGCCGGTGAGCAGGAACTCACGGGCCGACAAGGGAATATCGGCGGCCTGCAAGCGCGTGTTCAACTGCGCCAGCAGTCCGCGTTGATCAGCGGGTACGACGCGCACGTAGGCGCGGGTGGTCGCCCCGATCCAGGCCAGGAGCACCCCGGCGGCGGCCAGGGCGGCGAAAAGTAAAGTTGGTGTATTCAATGAGAACCTCCTATTGACTGGTTGCTTGTTGCTTGAAGCTGGATACTCGATACTGGAAGCTAGAAGCTCGCTGCTGGCAGCCCAAAGCTGATCGCTGACGGCTGATTGCTGACCGCTACCAACACCAGATACAGCGCCGTGCCCAACGCCAACCAGGGGATGGCGGGGAAGGTGCGACGTTCACCACTGCGCGGGCATTGCCGGAGTAGAGTCACGGCGCTGCCCACGAGCAAGGCTGCACCCATAGCGGCCACAAGCCGCACATCGGGATACAGCGCCGTCAACACGGCGAGTACCTTGCCATCTCCCGCGCCCCAGATGTCCAGGTCAGTGAGTACCAACGCGGCGATCCAACTGCCCACCAGAACTTGCGCTTGCTCCCCGGAGAGTCCGGCGCAGAACGCGGCGGCCCCAGCCGGGAAGACGGCTGACGGTGTATCAGACAGCAGGAGCATCAACAGCGCAAAGCCCACGGCCACGCCGCCGGTCAACACCTTGCCATCCGGTGGGACTACAGTGACACGTAGCAGTCCCAACACTGCCAACGGCAAGGCCGTGGCCCAGGCCGGGACGCTGCGCGTTCGCAGGTCAGCGTAGCTCAGCCCGGCCAGCCAGAGACCGACCAGGGCGGGCGCGAGTGTGACAGCGGTTGTGCCTTGACTCACTGGCCAACTCCCAGCGGCGTGCCCGTTGCGGCACACGCCACGAGCACTACAAGGCAGACCAAGAGCAGCCCTGCGACCAGCACCATACTGACATCGGCTTCAGCCTGTGTTCCACACAGAAAACGCATCGTCTTTACCCCCGTTTGAAGTAGCGGTGCAGGCTGACCTGTTGCCCGGTGCGCAGGTAGATGCTTTCTTCCAGCGTCTGCGGGTACAGACCCGTCCACTGCAAGCCATTGCCGGTGTCCTGCCACAACACGTTGATCGCCGGGATGTCCCCTTCCATTTGACGTGACGGCAACAACTCAGCTACCTCGCGCACGATGCGGCGGCGTTGCCCATTGACCGTAACGCGCTCGATGTAGAGCACCAGGTCGAAGGCGTCCACCATGTAGCGTGTGATGACGCCGGGGGCCATCCCCGAATCGGCCAGTTGCCACATCTGCACCACGCGGTTGGTGATCTCGTGGACGCCGTTGGAGTGCAGGGTCAGGAGTTGTCCGTCGTGGCCGGTGTTAGCCGCCATCAGGACGGAGCGAATCTCCGCCCCGCGCGCCTCGCCGGTGACGATGCGATCCGGGCGCATCCGCAAGGCGTTGATGACCAGGTCGTCCAGCGTTATCGGACGCTGCCCTTCCTCGGTCTCTTCCGTGGTGACCATTGCGATCCAGTTGTCGAGTCCCAACTGGAGTTCCGGGGTATCCTCCACGGTGACCACCCGTTCTTCCGGGGGGAGTACGGCGCACAGGGCATTGAGCGTGTTGGTCTTGCCCGACCCTGTCCCGCCGGTGACGATGAGGTTGAGGCGTCCCAGCACGCACTCCTTGAGGAAGCCCGCGATGTCGGCAGTGAGCGTGCCCAGCCGCACCAGGTCATCCAGTGTGCGGGCGACCAGGCGATGCCGGCGGATCGTGACCGCGACGGGCACATTGTCCACCAGCGGTTCCATCACCGCGTTGAGGCGGCTGCCATCGCTCATCTTGGCATTGACCCGTGGATTCGAGCGGTCGAAGCGCCGTCCGTGCCGCGCTGCCACACGGTCGACCAACTTCTGCACCTCGCGGGCGCTGGCGAAACGCGCGCTGGCGCGGTACATGCCCTGTTCGGCATCGTCCACCCAGATCACGTCCGGGCCGTTGATCATAATCTCTTCCACGGTGGGCATATTCAGGTATGGGGTGATGACGCCGTAGCCGAAAATGTCGTACTGCAAGCGCACCACCAGGTCTTCCAGGGACTCGGTAAAGGGCCGCCCGTGTTGCAGCGCAGCGTTCGCGTGTTCTTCGACCAGGGCGCGCAGCAGCGTCTCGGCCTCGCGTTCCACGTTAGCGGTGGGCGTGCACAAGGCTTCCAGGCTGAACTGCCCGGTCAGGCGTTCGCGCGCTGCAGCGAGCAAGCCAGTGTAGGGATCGGGGTACTCCGCGGTGGCGTGTGCGGCGACCCGTTGGGCAAAGGTCGATGGCGCTGGCATTACTGCGCCTCCGTCAGTTCGATGTGAATCTGCCACGTTGGCCCAAACTTCCATTTCAACGTCTGTCCCGTGGCAGAAAACACCGCCAGAGCGGTTTCACCGTCGATCAGAGCCGCGTGGCGGCCCGGATACAGGGTTCGAGTGCCGTGCGCCGCCTGGTGTTGACCGGCGGGATGGACAATGAATCCGGCGTATAACGCAGCCTGATATATGATGGCGGACACAACGTCCTTATCCCACTCCTCCCCCTCCGGGCTGGCAATTTCGTAGACATTCAGGTCAATTGCGATTGCCTCTGGCGTTAGCCCGGCAATGAATTGCACGAAGATGGCGGCCACGATGGCCTCCGTGTCCGGATCGGGGATCAGGCTATGCCCGGTCACGACGCGCCCATCGGCGGTCTTGAAAGTTGCTTCGCAGTCGAAAAGGTAGCCATATGGCGGTTGCTTACCCTGGTACAGACCGTATTGCGCCAGGAGGTGCTTCTTGCCGACACTCGCCTGTGGTTGTTCCGCATCTGCGGCAGCCTGAGATGGTGTGGTGGGGGCCATACGGTATCCAGGGATATAGCGGTTGTCTTCCCAGATCACATCCAGTATACGTTCCAGTTCGTCAGGCGTGCTCATTGCTACCGCCCAGGTGACATTGTCTGCGCCCATTTGGGCGAAGACGGACTGTGGGGGATAGCCGGCCCGTTTCAGCGTCAGTGCCCGGCGCAGCATCCTAATACGTTCCTCTGGTAGGCCGATGCGTACCGCGTTCTCGGCTACGCTTTCCCAAAATAGCTTTGTTCTCATTGTTCTTCTCTCCTTGTTATGGTGTTGTTGTTTTATGATTGTTGTACTTCCCGTGTCGGGCCGAACGTCCATTCCAATGTGCGTCCGGTGACGGCCAAGACCGCGAGCGTTGTTTCCCAATCGATCAGCGCCTCGTGTTGACCGGGGTACAGCATCCCCGTCCAGCGCGCCTGCTTGTGGGCGACGTCGTGGTAGACGACGTACCCGGAGTACAGTGGCGCGCGGCGCACGATGTCGCGCACGTTGGCCTCGCCCCAGCGTCCGCCATTGGGACTGCCGATGCCGCGCCGGTTCAGGTCGGCGGCGATGGCATACGGTGACGCCCCACCGATGAACTGCGCGAAAATGTCTTCCACCACGGCAGCTTGCCGTTCGTCGCGTACCAGGCTGTGTCCAGTCAAGGCTTGGCCGTCGGTGGTTTTGACGGTGATGTCCGGGCCGAAAGCGTAGCCGTAAGGCGCGGTGCTGCCATTGTGCAGACCATACTGCGCGCGGAGGTGCTTGTTGCTGCCACGTGCCTGTGCGCGTCCGGCCTCGGCAACGGCTTGGGCTTGGGCAGCGGGGACAGGGGGACTATCGGGGACGTAAACCCCACCTTCCCACGCCACGCCCAATTCGTGTTCCAACTCCTCCTGCGTCCGCAGCGCTACACGCCAGGTAACGTTGGCCTTGCCCATTTGCTCGCGGATGTGCTTGGGCGTGTAGCCCTGGCATTTCAACGCCAATGCCCGGCGCAACATCCCGGTACGGCGCTCCGACTCCCCGATGCGCCGCGCGTGCTCTGCTTCGCGTTCCAAAAAGATACTTTCCTTCATTGTTCCTCTCTCCTTTGCTTGTTGCTTGTTACTGGTTGCTGGATCAAGCATCGAGCTTCCAGTTTCTTATCTCTTGCATCCTGCCTCTTGCCTCATTTCCCGATAAACACACTCTGCACCTGCTGCCACAGGCCCGGCTCCTTGCGGCGCTCCGGCGGCTTGAACGCGGCCGCCTCGCCTTCGATCTGCCCGCCACGGCTAACCCATTTGGACGCTAACGGCGGGAAGAAACGCGCGGCCATTGACACAATCGCGTCCGACGTGGGATTGGGCTTCTCCAGCACGAAGGGCAGCTTGTGATTGTTGCTGTAGGTGAACTGTGGATCGTAGGGTACTTGGGCGAACTTCTTCATCCCAATGGTGCTG
>Ga0123333_10004095_pt1 | contig 13812 bp, 12 predicted proteins | sample BioC12SIPDNA_3_FD_89957 | JGI IMG/M metagenome (GOLD analysis project Ga0123333, IMG submission 89957) | Anaerobic biogas reactor microbial communites from Washington, USA - Biogas_R2_B C12 SIP DNA | ecosystem: Engineered > Bioreactor > Anaerobic > Unclassified | place: Washington, USA... | reverse complement strand
CGCCGGTCGCCACCGCCGCCACCGCCGCCACCGCCGCCTCGACGCCGACGCCGACGCCGACGCCCGCGCCCGCGGCCGCGCCAGCGGCGGAGCCGGAGCCGGCCGCGCCCGCCCCGTCCACCCTGTTCGCCTGGCTTACCGGCGGCCAACTGCGCGGACGCCTGCGCTTGCGCCGGGCGAGCGGCCCGACCCTGCTGATCGACGCCGAGACGCCCGCCTACCATGGTCCCGCGACGCTCAAGCCGTTGGCCCAGTATTTCGAAGGCGAGGTCGCGCAGGCCGACCTGGAGCCGCTCGACGACGCGGCCTGGGCGCAGGAAACGGCCGCCGCCGGCGACCCCCAGCCGCTGGCCCGGCTGGTCTGGCTCGGCGCCCTGGTGACCGGCAAGGGTCGCCTGCTGCCGGGGCACGATCCCGAGGCCCGCTACCAGCTCACCCGCTGGCCGCAGACCGAACGCGAGTTCCCGCGCCACTTCCGCATCGCCACCGCGATGATGAAGGGCCCGGCGACACTGCCGGAAATCGCCGCCGCCAGCGGGATCGCGATCGAGGAAATCGCCGATTTCGTGAACGCCAGCCTGGCCACCGGCGTGGCCGAAGCAGTGGCCGAACCACCGCCCGAGCCCGCTGCCCCGGCGCGCGGCGGCGGCCTGCTGGGCCGGCTGCGCGGACGCTAGCGGTTCGCTGAACGGGCTTCTGCGCGGCGCTTGCACCGCGCAGGATCTACAATGCGCGGATGATCGATTCCACGCGCTATCCGCGCCTCGCGCGCATCGACAGCCCGGCCGACCTGCGCCGTTTCGACGAAGCCGAGCTGCCGGCCGTCGCCGACGAACTGCGCGCCTACCTGATCGAGTCCGTCGGCAAGTCCGGCGGCCACTTCGGCGCGGGGCTGGGGGTGGTCGAACTGACCACCGTGCTGCACTGGATCTTCGACACGCCCGAGGACCGCATCGTCTGGGACGTCGGCCACCAGTGCTATCCGCACAAGATCCTCACCGGCCGCCGCGACACGATCCACACGGTCAAGCAGGCCGGCGGCGTGGCGCCGTTCCCCAAGCGCGAGGAAAGCCCGTACGACACCTTCGGTGTCGGCCACTCGAGCACCTCGATCTCGGCCGCGCTGGGCATGGCGGTGGCCAACGCGCGCGCCCAGGGCGCGCCCGCGCGCAAGGTCGTCGCGGTAATCGGCGACGGCGCGATGACCGCCGGCATGGCCTACGAGGCCCTCAACCACGCCGGCGGCATGGATCCCGAGCCGGACCTGCTGGTGATCCTCAACGACAACCGCATGTCGATCAGCGAGGCGGTCGGCGGGCTCACCCGGATGCTCGGCCGGATGACCGGCAGCGCCACGCTCAACCGCCTGCGCGAGGGCGGCAAGAGGCTGCTGGGCGACAAGAACAAGCCGCCTGCGCGCTTCGTGCGGCGCTGGGAGGAGCACTGGAAGGGCATGTTCGTGCCCTCCACCCTGTTCGAGGAAATGGGCTTCCACTACACCGGCCCGATCGACGGCCACAACGTCAAGGCGCTGGTCGACACCCTGCGCACGCTCAAGGGCCTCAAAGGTCCGCAGCTGCTGCACGTGATCACCACCAAGGGCAAGGGCTACGAACGGGCCGAGGGCGACCAGATCGGCTACCACGCGGTCACCCCGTTCGATCCCTCGCGCGGCGTGGTGCCCAAGGCCGGGCCGTCGCGCCCGACCTACACCGACGTGTTCAGCGACTGGCTGTGCGACATGGCCGCGGCCGACCCGCGGCTGATGGGCATCACCCCCGCGATGCGCGAGGGTTCGGGCCTGGTGCGCTTCTCCAGGGAATACCCCGAACGCTACTTCGACGTCGCGATCGCCGAGCAGCACGCGGTGACCCTGGCCGCGGGCATGGCGTGCGAAGGCGCCAAGCCCGTCGTCGCGATCTATTCGACCTTCCTGCAGCGCGGCTACGACCAGCTCGTGCACGACGTGGCGATCCAGGACCTCGACGTGCTGTTCGCGATCGACCGTGGCGGCGTGGTCGGGCCCGACGGCGCCACCCATGCCGGCAACCTCGACCTGAGCTACCTGCGCTGCGTGCCGAACATGGTGGTGATGGCGCCGGCCGACGAGCGCGAGTGCCGGCAGATGCTCAGCACCGGCTTCCGCCACGAAGGCCCTGCCGCCGTGCGCTACCCGCGCGGCAGCGGCCCGGGCGTGGCCGCCGGCGACTCGCTCGACCCCCTGCCGATCGGCAAGGCGGAAGTGCGGCGCCGCGGCAGCCGGCTGGCGCTGCTGGCCTTCGGTGCGCTGGTGCCGGCCGCCGAGCAGGTCGGCGCCGAACTGGGCCTGACCGTGGTCAACATGCGCTTCGTCAAGCCGCTCGACCGCGCCCTGGTGCTGGAGCTGGCCCGGGATCACGACGGCTTCGTGACCCTTGAGGACAACGTGGTCATGGGCGGCGCGGGCTCGGGCGTGCTCGAGCTGCTGCAGGCCGAAGGCGTGCTGCTGCCGGTGCTGCAGCTGGGCCTGCCCGATGCGTTCCAGCACCATGCCAGCCGCGAGGCGCTGCTGGCCGAGGCGGGCCTGGACGTGGCCGGCATCCGCGCCGCGATCCTGCGGCGCTGGCCGGGCGGGGACGGCCAACCGGCGCTGCTCAGCGCGTCCGGCTGAGCCGGCCGGAACACTGCGGCTGGCCGCGGGGGGAATGATGAGCGCGAAGGGGACGGCCGCGGCCAAGGGCCGCGGCGGCGGTGCCGTTCCGCACGGCGTGGATCGCCTGCCCTGGACCACCTACCGCTTCCGCCTGCTCGGCATGGGCCTGGGCGGCCTGTGCATCGGCGCGGTGCTGCATGGCAACGGCGCCGGGCCGCTGGCCTGGAGCCTGCTCGCGTTCACCGCGCTGCTGTGGCCGCACCTCGCCCTGCTCCTGGCCCGCCGCAGTGCCTCCCCCTATCGGGCCGAACGCCGCAACCTGCTGCTGGACTCGGCGCAAACCGGGTTCTGGGTGGCCATGATGCAGTTCAACCTGCTGCCCTCGGTGCTGCTGTTCACCCTGGTGACGGTGGACAAGATCAGCACCGGTATCCCGCGCCTGTGGCTGTGGTCGCTGCCGGCCTTCGCCGCGGGCGTGCTGGCCGGGGGAATCGCGACCGGATTCGCCGTGCGCGCGGAAACCAGCATGACCGAACTGCTGTTCTCGCTGCCGGTGCTCACCATCCACACCATTGGCGTGGCCCTGGCGGTCAGCCACATGGGACAGAAGATCCGCGACAAGAACCGGCAGCTGGACGAACTGAGCCGCACCGATTCGCTCACCGGCCTGCACGTGCGCCGGCACTGGCTGGAACTGGCCGGGCGCGCGCTGCGCCGGCACCGGGAGGAAAGGGTGCCGATGGTCCTGATGCTGCTGGACATCGACCACTTCAAGGTCGCCAACGACCACCACGGACACTCGCTGGGCGACGAGGTGCTGCGCATCGTGGCCGCGACGATCCGCAAGACCCTCGGCCAGGCCGGGACGGCGGGCCGCTACGGCGGCGACGAGTTCGGCCTGCTGGTGCAGGCCACGCCGCCGCATGCCTGCGCGCTGGCCGAGTCCCTGCTGGAGGCGATCCGCGCCGCCGGCATCGCCGCGATGCCCGGGACGCGCATCACCGCCAGCATCGGGATGGCCATGGCGCGCGCCTCGCACACCACGGTCGAGCAATGGATCGACGACGCCGACGCCGCGCTCTACCGGGCCAAGCGCGCGGGTCGCGACCGGATCGGCACCTGAGCGGCGACCGGCGCGCTATCGGCCGCCGGGGGCCTGCGGCGGCCCGGTCAGCGCGCGCCCCCAAGCATCCAGGACCGGCTGCAAGCCCCGGAACCGATGTCCCTCCCAGCCGCCGGCCAGCACCTTCCCCTCGCGGTCCACGAGCACCAGGTTGGGAGGCGCCGGGCCCGCCAGCGCCTGGATCGCGGGCAGGTGCCGCAGGCGGCGATGGTCGATGGCTGGCCACGGCATCTCCTGTCGCCGCATGTAATGGCGCATGTCCGAGGCGGTGGCGTCGAGGCTGACGTACACCACCTCGGTGTCGGCGCCCGCCTCGCGCAGCGCATCGCGGGTGCGGCGCAGGACCGGTACGAAGGCATGGCAGGGTCCGCACCAGCCGGCGCCGAAGTACAGCGCGACGATGTCCGGTTCGCGGGTCCAGCGCTCGCGGACGAAGCCCGCGCCCTCGGGCCGCACGAGATGGAGCGCGATGGCCTGGCGCAGCGCGGGCCCCGCGGGGGGTGGATGCGCCTGCCCTGCGCCCCAGGTGGCAGCCAGCCACGCCAGGAGCAGCCCGAGACAGGCGCTCGCGCGCGGCAGGCGCCGGCGACGCTCAGAAGTTGTAGCGGGCGCTGGCATACAGCGAGCGCGCGAAGCGCGGTCCATACACGTAGTCGTTGTCGCGCCCGGGGCCGGCTTCCAGGTCCTTCTGGCGCTGGTCGAACAGGTTGCGCACGCCCAGCGCCAGGTCCCAATGGCATTGCGCATCGCCCAGGTGCCAGGTCGCCCCGGCGTCGACCACCCGGAAGTCGGCGGTCCGGTTGAGCCGCGCGGTGTTGTTGCTGAGCACCCACATCCGGCCCGTGTACTTCAGGCCCACGTAGGCGTCGACCGCCGGCGTGGGGGACCAGGTGAGCTGCGCCAAGCCGCTCCATCGCGGGGTCTTGAGGTAATCGCGCGAGGACAGCACCGTGTCGCCGCCGTCGTCCGTGTCGTCGAACACCACCTGCGGCTGGTCGAAGCGCGAGCGGTACCAGGCCAGCCCGGCCGTCAGGCGTACGCCGGCGGACATCTGCCAGCCCAGGTTGGACTCCAGCCCGGCCACCCGCGAGCCACTGGCATTGCTGCGGACCTGGTACAGGCCGTCCGCGTCCTGGCGGATCTCGCTGAGCACGAACGTGTCGCGCAGCCTGGTCATCGAGACGGTCGCGTCCCAGGACAGGCGCCCGTCCCCACCCGGCCGCCAGTCGACCCCGAGCATCGCCGTGCCCGCCCGCTCCTCGTCCAGGCCGGGGGCGTTGCGGATGCGTACCGGCGCGGCACCCAGGGTGGCCACGTGCAGGTCCTCGCTGAACACCTCCGGCGCGCGGAAGCCGGTGGACACGGCGGCCCGGACCTTGAGCGAACCGCTGGCCTGCCAGGCCAGGGCCACCCGCGGCGACAGCACCACGCCCTCCAGCGCCGAATGCCGGTCCGCCCGCGCCCCGAGCAGCAGGTCCAGGCGTTCGCCCAGCGTCCATTCGTCCTGCACCAGCACGCCAAGGTTGGTGAACGCCTCGCGTTCGCCCCGGCGGGTGGTGCGGCCGTCTCCGTCGCGCTGGTCGTCGCGCACCGCCTCGCGCCGGTACTGCACGCCGAACGCGAGCGCATGCGCCCCGCGCACGAGGTTGAACTGGCCGTCGAGGTAGTGCAGCGGGTTCTCGGTGTATCCGTACTGGCGGAACGATGCATGGGCCGCACTGCCGGGGACGGACGGGTCCAGCTGCGCGGGATCGAAGCCCTCCGCTCCCGGGTCGGTCTGCACGTCGCCGAGTCCGCCGTAGAAGCTCTTGCGCCGGATCAGGGCGAAGGAATAGCCGACGCTGGCGCCCGCGTCGTCGCCGAGCACCTGCTCCCACTGGATGCCGCCGCGGTGGTAATGGCTCTCCAGCGCCTCGGCGGTATTGGCCAGCCAGGCCGGCTGGTCCAGGCGGTTGCCACCGCGCCGCGCCTCGCGGGTGTAGAGATAGTTGGCCCGCACGCTGGCCTCCATGGTCGGCGTGAACCAGCCCTGGATGCCGGCCACCCGCTGGTCCTTGCGCACGATCTCGGTGTAGCCGTCGCCGTCGAATTCGATGGGTTGGCCGCGCGTCCCCTGGCCGACCACCGACAGCCCGGCGCCGCCGTCGGCGGACACAAGGTCGGCGCGCCCGTCCAGGGTCCGCGTCCAGCCGCCCCGTTGCGATTCGAGGCCCCACTGCGCGAAGCCGCCGCTGCGGACCGGCTGGGCGGGCACCAGGTTCACCACGCCAGCGACCGCGCCCGGGCCGTACAGCGCCGACCCACCGCCCTTGACCACCTCTACCCGGTTGATGAACGCGGCGGGGATCTGTTCCAGCCCGTACACCGCGCCCAGGGTGGACATCAGCGGCACGCCATCGAACAACAGCTGGTTGTACGCCCCGCCCAGGCCCAGCAGCTGTACCTCGGTGGTGTTGCAGTTCTGGCAGTTGCTCTCCACGCGCAGGCCGTTGACCAGTTCGGCCACCCGGGAAAAGTCGGTGGCCGCGCGCAGCGCGATGTCCTCGCCGCGCAGCACTTCGGTGCGGATCGGTACGTCCGACAGCAGCCGCTCGCTGCGGGTGGCGGTCCGCACGACCAGCCGGTCGAGCTCCACCGCCTCGGGGGACGGCGGCGGCTGGCGGGCCAGGCCGCACGGCGGGACAGCCAGGGCGGAGGCGGCCATCCAGGCCAACGCGCAACGGCGGAACGGAAGCGACACTGGCATGCGTGGAGCGATTTCGGAACCGGGGGGCGACGCGGGGGCGCATCGAGGCGGCGGGCAGCGCAATATAGCATTAGCTATATTATTCAGCACCTGCTTTAACTTGGCGCAACGGGATGCTTTCTTCCGCACCGATTGACCACAATGGGGCCTCCGCCCCGACCCGGCCCTGCGCTGCCGCTGGAACGCCATGCACCACCCACGCAAGCCGCCACCGGCCAAGGACGACGTCCCCGCGATGCTCGACGCGGACGTGCAGGTCCAGAGCTTCCGCCAGGTCCGCGAAGCCCATCGGCTGGAACTCGTCGAGGATTACGTGGAGCTGATTTCCGACCTCATCGCCCATGAGGGCGAAGCGCGCCAGGTGGACATCGCCGGGCGCCTGGGCGTCAGCCAGCCGACGGTCGCCAAGATGCTCAAGCGGCTGGTGCGCGACGGCTACGCCGTGCAGCGCCCCTACCGCGGGGTGTTCCTCACCGAGGCGGGCGAGGCGCTGGCGGCCGCCAGCCGTGAACGCCACCGCACGGTGGAGGCCTTCCTGCTCGCGCTCGGCGTTCCCGCGGACGTCGCCCGCCGCGACGCCGAAGGCATCGAGCACCACGTCAGCCCCGAGACGCTGGCCATCTTCGACCGTTTCACCCGGCAGGCGGGCGACCGCCAGTCCTGAGGCTCGCCGGCGCGTCCGGCACGTGCCGACACCGGAGCAGGCAGCGAAACGGGCCGGCGAACGTGGCCCGGCACGGCCGTCGTTTGGAGACGATGCCCCATCGGTGCGGACCGGCCCGTCGCGTCTTCACGAATTCCACACATAGTCCAACGCCAGCTGAAGGCATCCCGCGGCGAACACCCAAACCCCTCTATATTCGCGGGGTCCCAGACCAAGGAGCTTTGGACATGTTTGCAAGCAAGCGACATCTTCTGAGGGCCGGCGTGCTCGGCGTGGCGATGGTTGCCGTCGCGGGTCTGTCCGGCTGCGCTACCTATGACGACGAGTTCGCGACCATCAACTCGCGGCTCGACCAGCTCGACACCCGCGTGCAGAGCGCGGCGCAGAGCGCCGAAGCCGCCAACCAGTCGGCGCAGCAGGCCAACCAGCGGCTTGACCAGATCGAGGGCCGCGTCCAGCAGCTCGAGGCGGCCCCGCGCCGCGCGCCGCGCGGTTGATCGCCGCGGTCCCGTTCGTGCGCAACGGTAGGCGCTGGATCCGGTGGCCCGCTGGCCACCGGATCCATTTCACCGCCCTGGATCCCGGCGCGTCACACGCCCCGGTGACCACGGACCGCCCTCCTCTCCCGACGCCCTCCGTGCCCGCGCATCGCGCGAGCCGGGCCTGGTGCGCGGCGCTGTGCGCGCTGGCATTGCTTGGCACCGGCCTCGCCGGCGCCGGCCCCGCCGCCGCGCAGCCGGTGGCGGCGGTCGACGAGCTTCCGCGCGGCCAGGATGTGTCCGATACGGTGATCGAGCTCGCCGGCTGGGTGGTCGCCACCCGCGACAGCGAGGGGTATCCGTTCGCGATCATGGACAAGGCGGCCGCACAGGTGCTGGTGTTCGGCGGCGACGGCCGCCTGCGTGGCGCGGCGCCCGGGCTCTTCGGCTCGGCGGTCGGCGACCACACCGCGCCCGGCATCGCCGGCCTGGCGCTTCGCGAGATTCCCGGGCGCGACCGTACGACCCCGGCCGGCCGGTTCGTCGGCGGGTACGGCCCGTCGATCGACGCCGGCCGTGTGCTGTGGGTGGACTACGAGTCCGCGGTCTCCATCCATCCCACGGCGACCGGCGTCCCGGCCGAGAAGCGCCCGGAACGCCTTGCATCGCCCACCCCGGACGACAACCGGATCACCCACGGCTGCATCAACGTCTCGCCGGAGTTCTACGAACGCGTCGTGCGCCCGACGTTCCAGCGCGGCGGCGTGTTCTACATCCTGCCGGACACCCTGCCCGTGGCCGAGGTATTCCCGGAGTTCGCGGCCAGCATGCGGTCCGCACAGCGCAAAAGCGGCCGGCGCGAGGCACGCGTGGGTCGGTAGGGCCCGCGCTCGACCTGCGGCGACGCGGGACGGCGTAACGACGGAGAACATGAGAAGAGCCCCGGGCGATCCGGGGCTCTTCCGGGTCTGTTCTCCTGCGGGCTCCCGGTTGCCGCACCGGGCCCGCCAGGCGAGCCGCCGTTCCTCCGCTCCAGGGGCCTCCGGCGGGGACGTTCCCTGACGGCTCCGGCCGCCCTTCGCGGCCCTTCGGGCCCCTGGGCGGGGCCCGCGAAATTGGTCGGGGTAGCCGGATTCGAACCGACGACCACTTGTCCCCCAGACAAGTGCGCTACCAGGCTGCGCTATACCCCGGTGTGGCCGGGCATTATACCCCGGCGCGCGTCGCCGGGCGCGGATCGGCCACGGGTCCGCGGCCGGCGCCCTCTCAGCGTTTGAGCAGCTGCAGGATTTCCTCGAGCTCCATCCGCACCTGGCGCACGATCTGGCTGCTCAAGGTGGACTCGCGCCGCGCGGCCTCGCCCTCCAGCCGCTGCCGGGCGCCGCCGATGGTGTAGCCCTGCTCGTACAGCAGGCCGCGGATCTGGCGCACCATCAGCACGTCATGGCGCTGGTAGTAGCGGCGGTTGCCGCGGCGCTTGACCGGGTTCAGGCTCGGGAACTCGGTCTCCCAGTAGCGCAGCACGTGCGGCTTGACGTCGCACAGCTCGCTGACCTCGCCGATGGTGAAGTAGCGCTTGGCCGGGATCGGCGGGAGCTCGCGGTTACTGCCGGGGTCAAGCATCGCCCGGTCCCGTGTAGGTTTCCACCCGTTCCTTGAGCTTCTGGCCCGGGCGGAAGGTGACCACGGTGCGGGCGGAGATCGGGATCTCCTCGCCGGTCTTGGGGTTGCGGCCCGGGCGCTCGTTCTTGCGCCGCAGGTCGAAGTTGCCGAAGCCCGACAGCTTGACCTGGCGGCCACCCTCGAGGGCCTCGCGCAGCGCGGTGAAAAAGGCGTCCACGAATTCCTTCGCCTCCCGCTTGTTGAGCCCCACTTCCTCGTAGAGCTTCTCGGCCATCTCGGCTTTGGTCAACGCCACGCTGTCCCCCAAGGCAACTCAGCTTCTGATCCGGGCGCCGTGTTCGTCCTGCAGCGCGGCCATGATGGCGGCCACAGCGCGATCCACGTCGCCATCGGTGAGAGTGCGGGATTTATCCAGCAGAATCAAGCCGGTTGCGAGACTTCTGAATCCCGGATCGACCCCCTTTCCGAGATAACGGTCGAACAGCCGCACTTCGGACAGCAGCGGGCCCCCGGCGCGCCGGATGGTGGCCTCCAGGGCACTCCAGGGCACCGTATCCGGGGCGACGAACGCGATGTCCCGGCGGACGGACGGGTAGCGCGACAGGGCCTGGGGACGCGGAATGGCGCGCCGGCACAGCGGGGCCAGGTCCAGCTCGAAGCCCAGCACCGGTCCGTCGAGGTCCAGCGCGCGCAGCAGGCGCGGGTGAAGTTCCCCGATCCAGCCCAGCCGCGCCTCGCCGCCGTCCACCCGCCAGACATCGGCGCTGCGGCCGGGATGCCCGTGCGGCGCGTCGCTGCGGCGGTAGTCGAGCACGGCACCCGCGCAGGCGGCCAGGCTGTCCAGGTCGCCGCGCAGGTCGTGGAAGTCGGCCGCGCGCGCGGGTTCGCCCCACTGCTCGGCGCGCGCGTCGCCGTGGATCGCGGCGGCGATGCGCGCCGTCTCCACCGGCGCTTCGCCCGGCCCGGCGGCGGCGAATACCTTGCCCAGCTCGAACAGGCGCACGCGCGACTGCTGCCGCGCGAGGTTGCGGCCGAGCGCCGAGACCAGCCCCGGCAGCAGCATGGTGCGCATCACGCCCAGCTCGGCGCTGAGCGGATTGGACAGCGGCACGCTGCCGGTCGCGGCCTGCCAGTGGTCGAGCAGCTGGGCGTCGACGAAGGCGAAGCACAGCGCCTCGTGGTAATCGCGCGCCACCAGCTGCGCGCGCAGGGTGTCCTCGGCCACGCGCGTCTCGCTGGGCGCGGCGATGCGGGCCGCGCCGCCCGGCAGCGTGGTGGGGATGGCATCGTAGCCGTGGATGCGGGCGACCTCCTCGATCAGGTCCTCCTCGATCGCCACGTCGAAGCGGCGGCTCGGCGGCAGGACCCGCCAGCCCCCGGCCACGTCCTCGACCTCCATGCCCAGGGCGCGCAGGATCCGCGCGACCTCGGCGTCCGGCACCTGCAGGCCCAGCACTCGGGCCAGGCGGGCGCGGCGCAGCAGGATCGGCCGTGGCTGCGGGAGGTGTTCTTCCAGCGCGGCCTCGACCACGGGGCCGGGGCAGCCGCCGGCGATGTCCACGACCAGGCGGGTCGCCACCTCGATCGCGGTGCGCGGCAGCTGCGGATCGACGCCGCGCTCGAAGCGGTGCGCCGCGTCGGTATGCATGCCCAGGCGCCGGCTGCGGCCGATGATCGCGGCCGGTGCGAAGTGCGCGGCCTCCAGGAACACGTTCGCGGTGGCATCGGTGACGCGGGTATCCATGCCGCCCATCACGCCGGCCAGCGCCACCGGGCGGTCGGCGTCGGTGATGGCGAGGAACTCGCCGTCCAGCTCCACCTCGCGCCCGTCGAGCAGCACCAGGCGCTCGCCGGCGCGGGCGCGACGCACGCCGACCGGACCCTTGAGCAGGTCGCGATCGAAGGCGTGCATCGGCTGGCCGAGTTCGAGCATCACGTACTGGGTAACGTCGACCAGGAAGCTCACCGGGCGCACGCCGCTGCGGCGCAGGCGCTCGGCCATCCACACCGGCGTGCGCACGCGCGCGTCCACGCCCTCGATCACGCGGCCGACGTAGCGCGGCGCATCGGCCCCGGCGCCGAGTTCGATCGGCAGGGTGGCCGTGCCGGTCGCGGCCACCGGCGTGGCGTCGTGGTCGGCGACCGTGCCACCGAGCGCGGCGGCCACGTCGTAGGCGATGCCGCGCACGCTGAAGCAGTCGGCGCGGTTCGGGGTGAGCTTGATCTCGATGCTGGCGTCGGGCAGGCCGAGGTATCCGGCCAGCGGCGCGCCCACGGGGGCGTCGTCGGGCAGCTCCATCAGGCCCGAGGCATCGGCGTCGATGCCCAGCTCCTTCGCCGAGCAGAGCATGCCGTTGGACTCGACGCCGCGCAGCTTCGCGGCCTTGATCGTGAGGTCGCCCACACGCGCGCCCACCAGCGCCAGCGGCGCCACCAGCCCGGCGCGGGCGTTGGGCGCGCCGCACACGATCTGCAGTGGCTCGCCCTGGCCGGCGTCGACGCGGCAGACCTGCAGCCGGTCGGCCTGCGGATGCTTTTCGGCCGAGAGGATGCGCGCCACCACCACGCCGTCCAGGTCCTGGCCGAGTTCGGCCACGTCCTCGACCTCCAGGCCGATCGCGGTCAACACCGCCGCCAGGCGCTCGCGGCCGGCGTCGGTGGGCACGTGCTGGCGGAGCCAGTTCTCGCTGAACTTCATGCTGGATTCCCGTGATCAGTCGTCGCTGGCGGGCGGCGCGCCGGACCCGCGCCGCCGGCCATTGCCTCAGGCGAACTGCCTGAGGAACCGCAGGTCGTTGTCGAAGAACGCGCGCAGGTCGTCCACGCCGTAGCGCAGCATCGCCAGCCGCTCCACGCCCATGCCGAAGGCGAAGCCGGTGTAGCGCTCCGGGTCGATGCCGACCGCGCGCAGCACGTTCGGGTGGACCATGCCGCAGCCCAGCACCTCCAGCCAGCGGGTGCTGCCGTCCGGGCGCTGCCAGGCGATGTCGACCTCGGCGCCGGGCTCCACGAACGGGAAGTAGCTGGGGCGGAAGCGCATCTCGAAATCGCGCTCGAAGAACGCGCGCACGAACTCGGCCAGCGTGCCCTTGAGGTCGGCGAAGGTGGAGTGCTCGTCCACCAGCAGGCCCTCGCACTGGTGGAACATCGGCGAGTGGGTCTGGTCGGAGTCGGAGCGGTACACCTTGCCCAGCGCGATCATCCGCAGCGGCGGCCCGCTCTTGCTGGCGACCGCCTCACCCATGTAGCGCACCTGCACGCCCGAGGTGTGGGTGCGCAGCAGGCGCCCGTCACCGAAGTAAAAGGTGTCGTGCATGGCGCGCGCCGGATGGTGCGGCGGGAAATTCAGCGCCTCGAAGTTGTGCCAGTCGTCCTCGATCTCCGGGCCGTCGGCCAGGTCGTAGCCCAGGCGGCCGAAGATGTCGGCCATGCGCTGCATGGTGCGGCTGATCGGGTGGACGGTGCCGCGGCCGGGGTCGCGGCCGGGGAGGGTCACGTCGATCGACTCGCCGGCCAGGCGCGCGTCGAGCTCGGCGTCCTCGAGCTCCGCGCGGCGCGCGGCCAGCGCGCGGGTCACCGCGTCGCGCACCCGGTTGATCGCCTCGCCCGCGGCCTTGCGCTCCTCCGCGGGCAGGGTGCCCAGCGCCTTGAGCCGGGCGGTGATGCTGCCACCCTTGCCCAGCAGCGCCACGCGCAGCCCCTCCAGCGCGTCGGCGCTGGTGGCCGCGGCGATGTCCTGCATCGCCTGCTTCGACAGTGACTCGATGTCGCTCATCGAACGCCCCTTGCGTTCCGGGCCGCGGCCCGGTTGGCGGCCGGTTCCCGCCACGGCGCCGCCGGCCGCGGGTCCCGACCCGGTTCCGGTCCCCGCGCCGCGGACCCCGCGCGCGCCGACCGGCCCTGGAAAAACGAATGGGGAAGGACTTGCGCCCTTCCCCATGCGTGTACCACCTGGTCTCCCGACAGCCGGCCGCGCGCGTGCGGCGGCCGCGCCGGGACACGTGACATTACGCCGCGAGCGCGCCCTTCGCCTTCTCGGCCAGGGCCGTGAACCCGGCCGCGTCGTGCACGGCGATGTCCGCCAGCACCTTGCGGTCCAGGGTGATGCCGGCCTTGGACAGCCCGTTCATGAAACGGCTGTAGCTCAGCCCGTTGGCGCGGGCGGCGGCATTGATGCGCGTGATCCACAGGCTGCGGAAATTGCGCTTCTTCTGCTTGCGGTGGATGTAGGCGTACTGCTGGGCCTTGATGACCGCCTGCTTGGCGACGCGGAAGACCTTGCGCCGGGCGTTGTAGTAGCCCTTGGCACGGGCGAGGACCTTCTTGTGGCGACGACGCGCCTGCACGCCACGCTTGACTCTTGCCATGGTTCAGCCCTCCTCAGAGATACGGCAGCATGCGGTCCAGACGGCCTGCGTCCTCGGCGCGGACGTGGTTCGTCTGCCGGAGGTTGCGCTTCCGCTTGGTCGCCTTCTTGGTGAGGATGTGGCTGCGGTTGGCGTGGCCCGCCTTGTACTTGCCGGAAGCGGTCTTCCGGAAGCGCTT
>Ga0123333_10004092_pt1 | contig 13820 bp, 8 predicted proteins | sample BioC12SIPDNA_3_FD_89957 | JGI IMG/M metagenome (GOLD analysis project Ga0123333, IMG submission 89957) | Anaerobic biogas reactor microbial communites from Washington, USA - Biogas_R2_B C12 SIP DNA | ecosystem: Engineered > Bioreactor > Anaerobic > Unclassified | place: Washington, USA... | reverse complement strand
GTCTCGAAGACCTCCTCGTCCGCGCCGGAGGGGCAGTCCTCGTGGCGGCCGATGACCTTCTCCCCCGGGGTGTCCAGCGGGCCGCCGCACACGCGGCAGCGCTTCGGGCGGACGGTGCGGGCGGGGACCTTCTCGATCTCCAGTTCCGGCACCACCCCGTCGAGGAAGCGGGAGCGACTGCGCGATTTACGGCCGCCCTCCTGCCGGGCCAGCGCCCACGACAGGTGCAGGTGCTCGCGGGCGCGGGTGATGCCGACGTAGAAGAGGCGGCGTTCCTCCTCCACCTGGTGCGCCCCGGCCTTGATGGCGTGGGAGATGGGCAGGGTGTTCTCCACCAGGCCGACGAGGAAGACGGCGTCCCACTCGAGGCCCTTCGCGGCGTGGAGGCTGGCCAGGGTCACACCCTCGACGGTCGGCGGGTGCTTGGATTCGGCGCGCTGGCGCAGGGCGCGGAGCACCCCGGTGAGGTCGAGATCCGGCTGGGCGCGGACGAGTTCCTCCACGAGGTCGACGAGCGCGACGAGCGACTGCCACCGCTCGCGGGCCTGCGCACCCTCCGGCTCGGTGGGGGTCAGGCCCAGGGGGGCGAGGGCGGCGCGGGTGACGGCGACGGGATCATCGGGCAGGTCGGTGCGCTGGGCGACGCGCACCAGCTCCGAGATCGCCTGCCGGATCTCCGCCCGGTTGAAGAAGCCCTCGCCGCCGCGGACCTGGTAGACGATGCCGGCATCCGCCAGCGCCTGCTCGAAGACCTGCGACTGGGCGTTGATGCGGTAGAGCACCGCGATCTCGCTGGCCGGCACCCCGCGGTTCAGCAGGGTGAGGATCTGCCCGGCGACCTCCCGCGCCTCGGTCGGTTCGTCGTCGTAGGCGTTGAACGTGGGCTCGGGGCCGTCGGCACGCATGCCCTCCAGCTCCAGCCGGGTGCCGGCGACCCGGCCGGTGGCCTTGCCGATGACGGTGTTCGCCAGGTCGGTGATCTGCGGGGTGGAACGGTAGTCACGCTGCAGCTTCACGACGGTCGCGTTCTCATACGTCCGCGGGAAATCGAGCAGGTAGTCAGGGGTCGCACCGGTGAAGGAGTAGATGGTCTGGTTGGCGTCGCCGACCACGGTGAGGTCATCCCGGTCGCCCAGCCACGCCTGCAGCACCCGCTGCTGCAGCGGGGTGACATCCTGGTATTCGTCGACGACGAAGGTGCGGTACTGCTCGCGGAACTCCTCGGCCACCCCGGGGGCGTTCTCCAGGGCGGCGGCGACGTGGAGGAGCAGGTCGTCGAAGTCGAGGAGCATGCCCTCCTCCGTGGTCTTCGCCGCCTCGTAGCGGCGGTAGACCTCGGCGACCTTCGCGGCGGGCACCGGCGGGGTGCGGTCGGTGCCGACGATCCGCTCCGCGTACTGGTCCGCGGTGATGAGGCTGGCTTTTGCCCACTCGATCTCCCCGAGCAGGTCGCGGACGTTCTCCGTCGTCGACTCCACGCCGACGGCGCGCGCCGCACGGCCGACGAGGGGGAACTTGTTGTCCAGCAGCCGCCACGGCAGGGAGCCGGCGACCTGCGGCCAGAAGTACGACAGCTGGCGGCGCGCCGCGGCGTGGAAGGTGCGCGCCTGCACCCCGCCGATGCCCATGAGGTGCAGGCGGTGGCGCATCTCGCCGGCGGCACGCGACGTGAACGTCACGGCCAGCACGCGGTTGGGGCTGACGAAGCCCTGGCTGATCAGGTGCGCGATGCGGTAGGTGATGGTGCGGGTCTTGCCGGTGCCGGCGCCCGCCAGGATGCACACCGGGCCCCGCGGGGCGGTGGCGGCGACGCTTTGGTCCTCGTCCAGGTCGGACAGATCGATCGCCTGGCTGGTCATGCGTTCCTCCATTGATCCCTCCACTCCGTGATCATCGCATGCGCGATCGATCCGGGGCGGGCCAGGGGTAGGGTGTGAAGGTCCTCGCGGGAGGCCCAGCGGGTCTCGACGAGTTCGCCGTCGGTCTCCCCCACCGGGTGTTCGTCGCTGGTCAGGGCGGTGAAGCCGACCATGATCGAACCACTCACCGCCCACGGTTGGCTGCCCCAGTAGGTGATGTCGTGAACCCGGCGGCCGGTTTCCTCGTGGACCTCCCGGGCGAAGGCCTCCTCGAGGTTCTCCCCGTGTTCGACGTAGCCGGCAATGAGCGAGAAGTAGTCGTTCCGGCGGGCGTTGCGGCCCAGCAGGATGCGCTGCTCCCCCACCAGTTCGACCAGGCCGATGACGGCCGGGTCGAGGCGCGGGAAGATGCGCCGGCCGGCCCCGTTGACGGCCACCACCCCGTCGTCCTCGAAGGACAGCCGGGAGCCGTCACCCGGGTCGAAGGCGGAGTGCTCCCGGTGGCGGAGGAGGGCGATGGCGCGGGAGACGACCCGGTCGGTGCCGAAGCTGCGGGGGTCGGCGATCCAGCCGCCCGCCGGGACGAGCGCCTGCAGTTCGGGCAGGGGCAGGCGCACGGCGGTGAGCCCGTCGCTGACGCGGACGCTCAGTGCGGCGGCGGGCAGGCGGGTCGGGGGCAGTCGGACGGGGATACCGGAGTCGGTGACGGCGACCTCACCCGCGGGGCCGATCGGCAGGAGCATGTTTCACGTCCTCCCCGGTGACGTGGCGGATGAACAGCAGTCGGTCGCCGGGTTCGACGGCCTCGGCCTCGGGCGAGTCGATGCGGTAGAGCTCGCCGGAGCGGACGAGGCCGAGCGCGATGTCGGCGAGGTGGCGCGGGTTGGCACCGACCTCGTCCTCGGCGATGGTGCGCTCGGAGATGGAGAATCCTTCGTCGGGGCTGAGGAGGTCCTCCATCATCTCCACGACCGACGGGGTGACGGTGGCCAGGCCGAGCATGCGGCCGGCGGTCTCGGAGGAGATGACGACGGAGTCCGCGCCGGATTGTTCGAGCAGGTGCTGGTTCTCGGATTCGCGGACGCTGGCGACGATCATCGCCGACGGCGCGATCTCCCGTACCGAGAGCGTGACCAGCACGGCGGTGTCGTCGACGCTGGGGGCGACGACGACGGAGCGGGCACGGGTCACGCCGGCGATCTTGAGCACGTCGGCCTTGGTGCCGGAGCCGTAGACGGTGACCAGGCCCTGGTTCTCGGCGCGGGCCAGGGCCTGCTTGTCCGTGTCGATGACCACGATCTGGTTGGGTGCCACCCCGTCCGCCAGGAGGGCGGCGACGGCGGACCGGCCCTTGGTGCCGTAGCCGATGACGATGGTGTGGTTGCGCACGGACTTCCTCCAACGCTGGATCTGCAGGGTCTTGCGGGAATTCTCGGTCAGCACCGACAGGGTCGTGCCGACGAGCAGGATAACGAAGGCGATCCGGATCGGTGTGATCACCACGATGTTCATCAGTCGGGCGGACTGGGTGACGGGGGTGATGTCGCCGTAGCCGGTCGTCGACAGGGACACCGCCGAGTAGTAGAACGCGTCGATGAATGTCAGGTGTTCCGAGTAGCCCTCTTTGTCGAGGTAGACGATGAGCGCCACGAGGAACAGCAGGATGAAGGCGTAGAGGATGCGGCGCCCGATGAGCGACCACGGGCTGGCGGCGATCGCCCCGGGGATGTTGATGATCCCCAGCAGCGCGTGGTCCGGCAGCTTGCTCAGCTCCGTGTCGCCACGGAACCTCTCGCGGATGCGGTTGCGCATGCCCGTCGCTCCTTCCTGTTGTGGACCTGACTTTACTGCTTATCGGCCACCGCGTCCGTCAGCAGCCCCACCAGTTCCTCCCGCCCGGGCAGGTCGTGGGGTTCGAGGGTCTCGCCCCAGCTCACGTAGTGGAACGCGGCGCGGACCGGCGCGTGCGGATCGCCGAGGATGCGCAGCCACGCCTCCCGGTAGACCGCGAGCTGGATGATCGCGGCGCGTCGGTCCGCGCCTGCGGGTGGGCGCCCGGTCTTCCAGTCGACGATGAGCCAGCCGTCGGGGTTGTCGGGGTCGCGGAAGACCGCGTCCATCCGGCCGCGGACGATGGCCTCGCCGATGCTCACCTCGAAGGGCTGCTCGACGTGCACGGGGGTGCGGTCGGCCCAGTCGCTGGCGAGGAACGCCTCCTGCAGTTTCTCCAGTTCACCGGGTTCGAGGGTGGGTTCGTCGAGGCCGGGCAGCTGGTTCTCGTCGAGCAGCGCGCTGGCCCCGAAGCGGTCCTCGAGCCATTCGTGGAAGGCGGTGCCGCGTTTGGCGTAGCGGTTGGGTTTGAACGGGACGGGGCGGCGTTGGCGGCTGGCGAACTGTCGCGGGTCGGCGCGAAGGTTGACCAGGTCGGTGGCGGTGAGCTCGCCCGGCAGGGCGACCTCGACGACGGGTTCCCGGGCGGCCTCCCATTCCTCGATGAGGGCGGCGGTCTCCCGCTCCCAGAAGTCGAAGGTCTCTCCCGCGCTGGGCGCGGGCAGATCGGCCATGGCGCGGCGGACGAGCTCCGCGCCGTCGAGGGCCTGCGGGGAGGGGTCGAGTTGCGGGAAGATGCCGGTCTCCGGTTCCTGCTTATCGACGCCCCCGTCCTCCCCGTCCGCCTCCGGCGGCACGGTCTCCCACGCCTCGACCGCGTCGGGGGCGGCCTCCTTGAGGCGGATGAGGTGTTCGTAGGGATCAATCTTGTTGCTGCGGCGGGATCCGGTGACGCTGAGGACGCGTTCGGAGCGGGTGATGGCGACGTAGAACAGGCGGGAGGTCTCCTCCTCCTCGGCGCGTCTGCGGAAGTCCAGCCAGCCGGGTTCCGCGGCGCGGGTCTTGGTTTCTTTCGTGCCGTTGACCAGGCGCTCGAAGTGCTTGCGGTCCTCGGCCAGTTCGAGGGCGTCGAAGCTGGGGTCGGGGATCTTGGCGGTGTTGGTGAGAAACGTCGACACCTCGGAGGTGTAGGTGGAGGTGTCGGCGTGGATGACGCTGACCACGTCCCATTCCAGGCCCTTGGCCTTGTGGGCGGTGAGGATCTGCACCTGGTCGTCGCGGACGGTGACCTCGCCGGGGGCGAGCCCGTCCTCGTGGTCGAGGGCCAGGGCGAAGAAGTCGAGCAGGCCGGTGAGGCTGTCGCCGGAGTAGGAGGCCACCTCATCCGCGAGGCGGTCCAGGTGCGCGGTGCCGGCGAGGTTGCCGGAGGCCAGGACCTCGGTGCGCACGCCGAAGACGTTCTCGATGTCGGCGAACAGGTCCGGCAGGGACTTACCCAGGCTGGTGGTGCGCAGCTGGCGCAGCCGCGAGGACAGCCGCTCGAGGCGGCGCACGCCCTCGGGGGTGTAGCGGGTGCGTTCCCCGAGGTCGGCGACGGCGTCGGTGAGCCCGGGCACCTGGTCCGGCGGGTCGGCGGTGAACTCGGCGAGCTGGGACAGCAACCTCTCGCGGGGGTCCTCGGGGTGGGTGACCCGTTCGCCGCGACCGCCGAGGTTCTTCGCCCGCTGCCCGAGGGCAACGAGGTCTGTGAGACCGAGGCCGACGAGCGGGCCGGTGAGGATGCGCAGCGCGGCGGCCGCGTCCTGGGGTCGGATGAGCATCGTCGCCAGGGCCACCATGTCGGCGACCTCCGGGGTGCGCAGCAGGCCGCCGCGCCCGACGATCTCGAAGGGGATGCCGCGCTCGTTGAGGGCATCGGCGATGGGCTGGGAGTGGGCGTTCTTACGCACGAGTACCGCGCCGGTGAACTTCTCCCCCGCCTCCTTCTTCGCGGTGAATTCGCGGGCCATGAGGTCGGCGACGACGCCGATCTCCTCGTCGACGTCGTCGTAGAAACCGAGGTGGACCTCACCGGCGTCGGCTCCCGCGCGGGGTTCCAGGGCCGCGACGGCGCGGTCCGGCCCGGTGCCCAGCACCTGGTCGGACACGACGTTGGCCAGGGTGAGGATCTCCGGCGGGTTGCGCCAGGAGGTGGTCAGCTCCCGCTTGGGGGCGGTGGCGCCACCGAGGCGGAAGTCCGAGACGAAGGCCTCGAGGTTGGCGGCGGTGGCCCCGCGCCAGCCGTAGATCGACTGCATGGGATCACCGACGGCGGTGATGGTGGAGCCCTCGGCCACCTCGCCGAAGAGGCTGGACAGGAGGATACGCTGGGCGTGGGAGGTGTCCTGGTACTCGTCGAGCATGATCACCTTGAACCGGGAGCGCTGCCCCGCGCCGACCACGGGGTGGTCGGCGGCCAGGCGGGCGGCGACGGACATCTGCTCGTTGAAGGTGACCACGTCGCGGCGGGCGAGTTCGGCGCGTAGTTCCTCGATGAGCGGCAGGTACTCGAGGCGCAGTTTCTGCTTCTCCGGCCACTCCCGGGTCTTTAGCGTGTAGTCTTTCTTCCCGTCGAGCGGCAGCTCCTCCATCCCGAGGACGAAGGCGCGGGTCTCTTCGGTGAGTTCCTCGGTGCTCATGACCTGGTTGTTCATCTCGTCGATGAGCTTGAGGAGGGTCTTGGTCACGTACGGCACCTGATTGCTGGTGCTCAGCGTGCCGGTGTAGTTGGTCACCACCTCGTGGGCGATGGCGTAGAGGTCGGCGTCGGTGATGATGCGGGCGGCCGGTTCGACGGGCACGAGGAGGCCGTACTCCCGGATGAGCGATCCGGCGTAGGAGTCGTAGGTGGACACCGTCGGGGCGATGGTGGTCAGGGTCTTCTCCAGCTCCCCGGTGGGGTCGATGTCCCGGATGGCGGGTACCCCGGCGAGGGTCTCCAGGCGCTGGCGGATGCGGCGGCCGAGTTCCTGGGCGGCCTTGCGGGTGAAGGTGAGGCCGAGGATCTCATCGGGTCGGGCGAGGCCGTTGGCGACGAGCCACACGACGCGGGCGGCCATCGTCTCGGTCTTGCCCGCACCGGCCCCGGCGACGACGAGCAGGGGCCCGGGCCGGTCACCGATGATCGCGGCCTGCTGCTCGGTGGGCGGGAATTTCTGGCCCAGGTACTTCGACAGGAGCTGGGGGGATGTCTCACGCACGGGTGATCACCTTTCCTTCGGGCTGCAGCGGGCACAGGGTGCGCACGGGGCATCGGTCACAGTTGGCGTTGACACGGGCGGTGAGTGTGGGCCCGCGCATCTCCTCCAGCAACCCGGGCAGTTGGGCGGCGAACTCGTCGAGTTCGGCGGGTGTCTTCGCCGGCTGGGGGCGTTCGGCGACGCCGTCCTTGGTGGTGTGGGCGGGGAAGACGAGCATGGCGCCGGCGACGTCGAGGGTGTGTTCCCCGGGGGCGGGGTCGGTGACCTTCCCGGCGCGGACGACTCCCCTGCTCAGGGCCAGCTGGTAGGCCATGAGCTGGAGATGCTCCTCGGCGGCCTTGGCGGTGACGGCCCTTTTGCCGGTCTTGAGGTCGATGATCCAGTGGCGGCCGCCGCTGTCCTTGTCGAGGCGGTCCATGCGCCCGCCGATGCGCACGCCGTCGGTGACCTCGACGTGGACGTCGACCTCCTGCCCCACCGGGGTGTGGTTGACGTTGCGGGAGCGCAGCCAGCCGGCGGTGTTGGCGAGCAGTTCCGTGAAGGTCTCCTTCTCCTGCTCCCGCATCCAGGCGGGTGATTTCTGCAGGGCCTCCCAGGTGGCGAGGGTGTGTGTGGCGGCGAAGTCGGCGTCCACGCCGGCGCCGAGGGCCTCGAAGTAGGCGTGGACGAGCGAGCCGCGCACCATGGCGTCGGGGGTCTCCTCGTCGGTGACCAGCCGCTGGATGACCTCGCGCAGCGGGCAGGTGAGCAGTCCCTCGATGCGGGACGGTGACAGGGAGGGGGCGGCGGGCAGGGCCTCGCTTGTCGACGCCGCCGTCGTCGCCCACCACTCATCCGGATCGGCGCCCGGCACCCCGGCCTCCGCCAGGCGGGCGAGCTGCCGGGCCGCCTGGGTGCGCTCGTCGGCGCGGGCGGCGGGGTCGCAGACCACGCGGCGCAGCTCGGCGAGGAGCCCCGGCACGGAGAGGAGTCGGACGTGGGCGGGTTCGTAGTCGTCGGTCTCGGCGTCCGGGTCGACGGCGTGGCGCTGCGGGGTGATCTCGTGGTGGGTGCAGTAGTCCTCGACGAAGCGGGAGGGTTCGGTCGGTTCGTCGGCGTCCGGGGAGTACACGGCCACCAGCAGCAGGGCGTCGGTGGCGCGGGTGGTGGCGACGTGGAACAGGCGGCGTTCCTCGGCGAGGCGGTCGGCGGTGTGGGAGACGGGCAGGTCGGGGTCGATGCCGGAGTCGATGAGTTCGACGAGTTCCTCCTGCCCGAACAGGGATCCGGTGGGGCCGAGGGAGGGCCAGGCGCCCTCCTGCGCCCCGGTGACGACGACGTGGGACCACTGCCCGCCGACGGTGCCGTGGGCGGTGAGCAGGCTGACGGCCTCGGGGGTGGCGGAGCGGCGGTCGCGGACGCCGGTGGGCAGCTCCTGCTCCTCGATGTGGGTGAGGAAGCCGCGGATGGTGCCGGTGGGGCGGCGTTCGGCGTAGTCACCGGCGGCGTCGAACAGGGACATCATCGCGTCGAGGTCGCGGTCGGCCTGGGAGCCGGTGGCCCCGCCGCGCAGGGAGGCGGCGAGCAGGTGATCGGACAGGCCGGTCGCGGACCACACGGCCCACAGGATCTCCTCGACGCTGCCCGTGCGCAGGGCCTGCCGCCCGGCCTCCAGCACCCCGCGGATGCGGGCGAGGATGGCCTGTTCGCGGTCGGTGAGCAGGCCGTCGAAGTCGGGCAGAGGGGCGTCGGGAAGCAGCAGGGAGCGCAGGGTGTCCATGCCACGGGTGGTGGGGTCGAAGCGGCGCAGGCCGCGGACGAGGCGGCGGAGGGTGACGGGGTCGGCGCCGCCGACGGGGCCGAGGAGGAGGTTCTCCAGGTCGGCCGGCGGCAGCTCCTCCTCGAGGGCGCGCACGCCGAGGAGGACGTTGGCGACGATGCGTTGTTCGGCCAGCACCACGTCCGTCGGGTTGAGGTGGACGGGCACGCCGGCGGCCAGCAGGGCCCGGCGAACGGGGGCGATCTGGCCGGTGGAGCGGACGATGACGGCGATGTCGGAGTACTTGACCCCGTCGAGCAGGTGCGCGCGGCGGATGCGGTCGGCGATGAGCGCGTACTGGGTGGAGGCGGAGTCGACGATGACCACCTCCCGCTCCGGCGTCCGGCGGCTTTCGGGCAGGCGGATCTCCTCGTCGGCGTCGAGCCGGGTGAGGAACTCGGGCGTGGCGCCGCGGAAACGGAAGATCGACTGCTCCGGGTCGCCGCCCACCACGACGAGCTCGGTGCCGGGGATGAGGCGGCGGATGAGCTCGGCGGAGGTGGGGTCGAGGTGCTGGGCGTCATCGACGATGAGGGTGTGCCAGCGGGCGGCGACGGGTTTCTCCAGCAACGCGCTGACCAGCTCGGACGCGGAGTAGCTGGTGTAGCTGGAGGCGGCGGACAGGGCCATCGTCTGCTCGTACTCGCGGAGGAAGTCCCCGGCCGCGGCCCAGATGCCCCGCCCGTGGCGCGCCCCCAGCTCCTTTAGGTCCTCCGGGGACAGGCCGCGCTCGGCGGCACGCAGGAGGAAATCGCGCAGCTGGCGGGCGAAACCGACGAACTCGAGGGCGGGCCGATGCTCGGCGGGCCAGCTGCCGCGGGACTCCTCGGCGTGCCCCTGCAGCAGTTCCCGGATGACGGCGTCCTGCTCCGCGCCGGTGATCAGGCGGATCGGTTCCTCGGACACGTCGCGCAGGAGCGCGAACGCCAGGGAGTGGATGGAGCGCACCAGCGGCGCCTCGGAGGCGAAGTCGGAGCCCGCGAGCCGGTCGTTCAGTTCCCGGCGCAGCAGCGCGCCCGTCTCCTTGGAGGCGGCGACGACGAGGATGCCGGAGGGGTCACAGCCTGCGGCGATGCGTTCGAGGACGGTGTCCACCAGCAGGCTCGACACACCGGATCCGGCGGGGCCGGTCACCCGCCACACGCCGGAGGTGGGCAGCGGGAAGTCCCAGGATCGTGGGGGCAGATCCCGGGTGCGGGGCACCAGGCGGACGTGCGTTTGGGAGGCGGGAGACGTCATGCCCTAGTTTGTATCAGCTACCCCGGACATGAGGAGATCCTCCACCCGCCGAATGTGCGAACGTGCGTTCGATGAAGAGGATGGGTGCAGGTCATTGACGTGGCGTCGATAAGCGATCGCGCGCAGCAGCAGCTGATCGACGTCGGGGATATGACGGAAACGATCCACGATCCCGTCGTCCACCGCACCCGCGATGAGCCCGTCGACGATGACCAGCGCCGCGGTGTAACCGTGCGGGCGGGGCGCGGAGAACGGCACGAGATCCGTCACCGCCGGGGCCTGCGTGCCGTGGTAGAGCGTGCAGGCCAGCAGGTCCGCGTGCCCGACCTGCAGCGGGCCGTCGATCGGCCGGTACTCGGGCGCGTCCTCCTCCCAGGCCCGCCGGTCCGCGAGGACGAAAGGATCCTCCCCCTCCGGTTCCGGCGGCGCCGGCTGCCCGGCCAGGGCATCGGCGAGGCGCAGCGCCACCAGCACCGTCTCGTCCACCCGGCGCGAGAGATCCCCGTCGGTCCACGTCGAGGCCTTCCACCCGGCGACCACGAAACGGCCGTCCGTGGAACGCACCGGACGCGCCAGACGCACCCCGTCGACCTGCAGATTCCCCCGCAGCTTCGCCGACCAGCCCGCCGCCACCCCCGACGCCCGGGAGTAGACGTACGAGCCGATCCGCCACCCGTGGTCCCAGCCGTGGCCGGCCGGTTCCGGCACGCCCGGCTCCCCCTGGAAGGCGTCGACGACGTGGGCGGGGACGGTCTCCTGATACACGGTCACGCTCCTAGAGCACCGCGGGGCGCGGGTACGGCCACGGGTTGTACACGCAGGTCACGGCCTCATCGGGGTAGACCTCATCCGGGTTGAGGGAGTAGAGCTCGGCGTTGTTGAGCGACAGGGTCTGCTGCATCATGATCGGCGCGAGCTCCCCCTCACCGCCGCACGCCTCATGCGCGGCATAGCCCAGTCCGTGGCCGACCTCGTGGTTGACCAGGTACTGGCGGTAGGAACCCAGATCGCCGTTGAACGGCGCCGCGCCCCGCACCCACCGGGACTCGTTGAGGATGACGCGGCTGACCCCGTCGAGCTTGATGTGGCAGCTGGTCTCCATCTCCAGGTCCTCGCCGCCGCAGATCTCGCGGGTGGTGCCCACGCTGGTGAGCTGGATGCGCATGTCCGGTTCCTCGTCGGGGCCGACGTGCTCGAAACGGAAGGCGGTGTCGTTCGTCCAGCCCTTGGGGTTGGACAGGGTGGCGTCGATCATGGCGGCCAGGGCGTCATCGCCACCGGAACCGGCGGTGTCGACCCCGTCCTCGACCTCCACGACGAAACGCACGACCGTCTCCTCCCCCTCACCGGCGGTCATGCCGGGGTTGCCGACCGTCCGGAACGTGCCCTCACCGCGTTCGGTGTACGGCCCGCCCGGCGGCAGCTGGTTGATGGGGATCTCCTGGTCGGGGGCGTCCGCTGGGTCCGGGCCGTGCCTGCCCTCGCTTTCCGACGCCGACTTCAGTTGCTGTTCCGCCGTCGCCTCACCGTTGCCGTCCGCGCTGCCGCCGGGTTCGGCGGGCGCCGTGAACACGTCGACGAGCACCCAGATGGTGATGATGACGAGCACCGGGATGGCGTAGGCACGCCATCCCAGTTCGCGGGCGAAACGCGTGAACGCGGAGTCGGCGGGACGGGAACGCATGAAGTCAGTCAATCAGAAGGTCAGGCGCCGGCGAAGCCGACGAAACGCTGCGTGGTGGTGCCCAGCTCGACGTAGGCGATCTGGCGGGCGCGGACGATGTAGCGGACCCCCTTGGCGTCGGTGAGCTGCAGCGTCGCATGGTCGTTGTTGAGGGCCTCGGTGACCTGGTTGGCCACGTCCTCCTGGTTGTCCTCCGTGCTGATGACGAGTTCACGGGGCGAATCTGCAAAACCGATCTTGATATCCATGGGCCCCATCATAGACCCGGGGCGATAGTATCTAGGTTGTGTCCGCATCTGATACGTCCCCCGGTCCTCAGTCCGCCTCCCCGACCTTCGCCGAACTGGGCGTGGCGGTGGAGATCTGCGAGGCCCTGGCCGCGCAGGGCATCACCCGCACCTTCGCCATCCAGGAGCTGACGCTGCCGCTGGCGCTCGACGGCACGGATCTCATCGGGCAGGCCCGCACCGGCATGGGCAAGACCCTCGGTTTCGGCGTGCCGCTGCTGGACCGCGTCTTCGACTCCGCGGATGTGGAGGAGCTCGACGGCACCCCGCGCGCCCTGGTCGTGGTGCCCACCCGCGAGCTGGCGGTGCAGGTGGGCGAGGATCTGGCGCGTGCGGCGACGAAGCTGCCCGTGCGCCTGACCACGATCTACGGCGGTCGCCCCTATGAGGAGCAGATCGAGGCCCTGAACCAGGGGGTCGACGTCGTGGTGGGCACCCCGGGCCGCCTCATCGACCTGTACCAGCGCGGTGACCTGCAGCTGGACAAGGTGGCGATCCTGGTGCTCGACGAGGCCGACGAGATGCTCGACCTGGGGTTTTTGCCGGACATCGAGAAGATCCTCACCGCGCTGACGCACGCGCACCAGACGATGCTGTTCTCCGCGACGATGCCGGGGCCGATCATCACCCTGGCCCGCAGTTTCCTCTCCCAGCCGGTGCATATCCGCGCGGAGGATGTCGGCGCCGCGCAGACCCACTCCACCACGGAGCAGGTGGTGTTCATGGCACACCGCATGGACAAGGCCGCCGTCACCGCCCGCGTGCTGCAGGCCTCGGGCCGCGGCCGCACCATCATCTTCGCCCGCACGAAGCGCACCGCCGCCGAGGTCGCGGAGGAGCTGGCCGGGCGCGGTTTCGCCGTCGGCGCCGTCCACGGTGACATGGGCCAGCCGGCGCGCGAGAAGTCCCTCAATGCCTTCCGCGACGGCACGATCGAGATTCTCGTGGCCACCGACGTCGCCGCCCGCGGCATCGACATCGACGATGTCACCCACGTGATCAACTACCAGACCCCGGACGACCCGATGACGTACGTCCACCGCATCGGCCGCACGGGCCGCGCCGGCCATTCGGGTACCGCGGTCACCCTCGTCGGCTACGACGAGCTGAACAAGTGGCAGGCCATCAACGACGAGCTCGAGCTCGATCTGCCCGAGCCCCCGCAGTGGTTCTCCACCTCCCCCGAGCTTTTCGACGCCCTGTCCATCCCCGAGGGCGCCCAGGAATCGGTCGGCAAGCCGCGCCGCGTGTTCGGCGGTGCCGCGGCCGCCGTCCGGGGCCGCACCCCGCGCGGGCGCACGCCGCGTGGTTCGCGCGGTGACCGTGGCGCCCGGGGGGACCGGGGCCGCCGTCGATGAGCCGCCCCCTGCGCCGGACGCGCGGTGATCTCATCGCGACGGCCGCGATCGCCGCGGTGTCCGTGGCCGCGGTCGCCGGGGTGTGGGCCACCGCGCCGATCCGTTCCTCGGAGCTGACACCCGCCGACGAGGAGTTCGTCGCCTCAGCACCCCTGGAGACCGTCCCCGCCGATCTGGTCGAGGCCTGGACCGCCCCCGCCGGCGAACTGCCCGGCGTGCACCGCCCGGTGACCATCGGCGGGCTGGCCATCGCCCACGACGAGCACACGGTGTCCGCCGTCGACCCCGCGACGGGCGAGACGGTGTGGAGTTACACCCGAACCGACCGTGAACTGTGCTCCCTCGGTGCGGCCTGGGGCCGGGTGGTCACCACGTGGCGGGCCTCCCAGGGCTGCGGCGACGTGGTCAGCATCGACGCCGCCACCGGCCAGTACCACCGCACCCGCAGCTCGATCGCCCCCGACGAGGTGGTGCCGGTCACCTCCAACGACCGCATCGGCACCCTGGGCACCACCCGCCTGGAGTT
>Ga0123333_10004091_pt1 | contig 13820 bp, 17 predicted proteins | sample BioC12SIPDNA_3_FD_89957 | JGI IMG/M metagenome (GOLD analysis project Ga0123333, IMG submission 89957) | Anaerobic biogas reactor microbial communites from Washington, USA - Biogas_R2_B C12 SIP DNA | ecosystem: Engineered > Bioreactor > Anaerobic > Unclassified | place: Washington, USA... | reverse complement strand
TCGCGGCTCGAGTTCTCGCGGAGAGAGGTGAAGGAGGGCTTGGGGGACTTGGCCGCCGGCCGGGCGGGCGAGGCCGCCGTAGCGGCTTTGGCCGCGCAGGAGGCCGCCGGCCAAGCGCAGGCCTTCCTCGATGCGGTGGGTCGTCTGGGCAGGGAGTTGGCAGAGGCTCAGGGACGCATCGACGCGGCGGTCGCCGAGACGCGCCGGGATATCGCAGAGGCCCAGGCGTCGGGCGCCGGGGGGCAACTCGCCTCTCTCGTCGCCACGGCGGAAGCGGCGGTTGCGGCGACGGTGGCGTCTGCCGGCCCGGATGGGGGCCGAGACCCGCTGGCCGCGCTCCGGCATCTGGAGGACGCCGACGCGGCACTGGAGGGCGCCCTTCAGCAGGTGCGCGATGCCCAGGCTCAACGGGTGAAGGCGGCGGCCGCTCTGGATCGGACTCTGCTCACTGCGCGCACTCAGGTGGCCGCCACGGCGGACTATATCACCACCCACCGTGGCGCGGTGGGTGGCGGACCACGCGCGCGACTGGCCGAGGCTCAGAGCCATCTCGATCAAGCGGTCGCGCTGAGCGCATCAGACCCTGTGACGGCGCTGCGGTATGCGGCGAACGCGCATGAACTTGCCTCGCGGGCGCTCAACGAAGCCCAAGCCGACATGCGGCAGGCCACCACCAGCGCGGGAGTGCCCGGCATGGATCTTGGGTCGAGTGTGATCGGGGCTATCCTCGGCGGTATCCTGGCCAGCGGGCTGGGTGGGGGTAGTTCCGGGGGGTCCGTCTTCGGCAGTGGGGGGAGCTCGGGCGGGTCCATCTTTGGCGGCAGCAGGCCGGGCGGCAGGACGGGTGCGGGCGGGCGGTTCGGAGGGAGCTCGAGCAGGTCTTTTGGCGGAGGCGGTTTCTCCCCACCCTCGTTCGGTGGGACCGGCACGCGCATGCGTCGTGGAGGTGGCGGCCGCTTCTAGGGCCTCGGGTCGGGGTGGCCCGAAGTGGAGAGCAAAGTCCAGGCCTGTGTGCTGGACACGAGATATGGAACATAGACACTCAGTCACGGCAACGGGAAGGAGAGCAGCAATGGCACAGCAGTCCATCCTAGGGCGGATAGCGCAACTCGCGCGCGCCAACATCAACGCGCTCATCGACGCAGCCGAAGACCCCGAGAAGATGCTGGATCAGATGATCCGCGACTACATCAACAGCATCGCCGAGGCCGAGGAAGCCGTGGCCCAGACGATCGGCAACCTGCGCATGATGGAGGAGGACTCCCGCGAAGCGCAGAAGACGGCTGCCGACTGGGGCGTCAAGGCCGCTGCGGCGACTAACAAGGCCAAGGGACTGCTTGCCACCAGCCCCTTGGAAGCCGAACGTTTCGAGAATCTGGCCCGGGTCGCCCTCAAGCGCCAGATAACTTTCGAGGAACAGGTGCAAGACCTCGCGGGGCCCATCACGCAGCAGACAGAAGTGGTCGCCAAGCTCAAGAGCGGGCTGCAGATGATGCACGTGAAGCTCGAGGAGCTGAGGACCAAGCGCGACGAGCTTGTGGGGCGGGCCAAGGTGGCCGAGGCCCAGATGAAGGTGCAGGACGCCCTCAAGAGCATCAACATCACCGACCCCACCAGCGAGCTGAACCGGTTCGAAGAGCGGATCCGCCGCGAGGAGGCGAAAGCCGCCGGCATGGCGGAAGTGGCCGCGTCCTCGCTGGACGGCCAGTTCGACACTTTGGACGACCTAGCCGAGGATGCCGAGGTGGAGAGGCGGCTGGCAGAGCTCAAGGCAGCCGAGTAGGGCAGACCTACCGGGATCTTGGCGGGGCGCCGGCGTAGGACGCCGGCGCCCGTCCGTTGTCTTCGGTCCCGGGACCTTCGACTCGGCGAGCGTCACGCGCCCTGGATCTTCTCACCTCTATCCGCGATCCACGCGGCGATCCTGTAGACCAGTCCCGCCGCCACGGCCGCCGCGTAGACGCCGAAGCAGATCTTCAGAAGCACCTGTTGCCCCAGGTCGTAGCCGAGCAATAGCCCGTGCGCCAGCGCGGCCGCGAACAAGAGGTAGCTGACGCGGTGGATCCAGCGCCAGGTGCGGCGCAGAGCGCGCCTGGTGACGGCGGCGAGGATGGTCCCTGCCAGCAGGACTAGGACAACAGGCCCCACCCAGGCCGGTCCGGTCTGATAGCCCGCCAGGCCGAATACCGCGACCATGATGCCGTGAGCGAGGGCGATCGCGAACGCGGCCAGACCCACCGTGACGTGGAGCCGGTGCATCGTGTGCGGTCGGGCCAGCCGGTTCAACAGGGGCCGGAACGCCCCGATCACGATGTTGGCGGTGATGAGAGTGAGCGCCTCCAGCGCGGCCAGCCGCAGGGTGGTCCACAGGGCGTCGGTCGCGGCGGTGCCGGACAGTCTCACGGCCAGCGGCGGGATCACCAGCATCGCCAGGCCGACCGCGGCCAGGCCGACACGCCAGGCTACCCGCTTCCGATCCACTACTGCGCCAGCTCCCCGACGACAGGCATCCTCTCGATCAGGGCCCGCATGTTCGCAGGAGCTCTCTTGAGCACCTCCGAAAGATCCTGTCCGGCAATAGCGCCTGCGCCACAGGCGGAGTGCTTGCCCTCGGGCCACATGCGGCTTGCCGAAACGTCGTATACGACTCCGTCGACGGCTACGTAGGCGGCCCTACCCTCGTTGCCGTCGTACCCAGCTAGTTCGTCCAGAGTGAACACCTTCTCCTCCGATCCTGTGGTGGTCGAGCCATCCGTGCCGGTCGTGGCCGGCTGGGTCACGGACGGTTCCGTCCCGGGCGGCGCGGTGGGTTCCGTCGCGTCGCCACCACAACCCGGAATGCCAAGGGCGAGCAGGAGCAGAAGCGCGAGGAGTAGACACGTGCGCCTGATCTTCATGATTTCCGTGGTAGACACTACGACCTAGGCCGGGTATCCCACCACCTGCGAGAGAGTGACCACCTGGCCCGGTTCCAGCCGCATGGCCTCGAAGAGAGGAGCCCGGTCGAACAGCGCCCTGAGAACGGTCGCCAGCCCAGCCGAAGCGCAGTACAGATAGACGTTCTCGGCGGCGGCGGCACAGTCGGTCCAGCGGAAGACGTCGAAGTCCCCGGCCCCCCCACCGTACATTTTGGCCATGTCGGCTACGTAGACGAGGCTCACCGGGACGTCTACGATCCAGGGCTGATGCTCGCCTGCGAGCATGGGCCGGATGTCGTGGGGGACGATGCCCTGGAGAGTGTTGGCGACCGCGTCGTACAGGTACAGACCGTCGGCCCGCGCGACGTAGACGGCGATCTGTTGCCAGTTATGCGCCGTCGGAGACGTGCGGCAGCCCTTGGTCCCGATGCCGGTTCCGCCCTGCTCCCGGGTCATGCCGACGGCGGCCCAGAGAACGTTGGCGAGCTCCTGCAACGGTAGATCCTTAGTGCTGTACGATTCCCGGGTGCTGTGCCGTTGCCGGATGGCGTCCATGAGGGGCATGCCCCCGCTCGTTTGGGGCTGCGGGAGCTGGATCGTCTGTTCCACGTCTGCCTCCGAGTGCTTCGATCACCAGATGCATTTGGGGCCGGCCGTGAGCCTGGTCGCAGGAGTCGACGTTAGCACAGCCGGCCTGATAGATGAACGGGCACTGTACTCCGCGGCCCGGCTCTGGCATCCTGTCCTCATGAACAGGACCACCGGCAAGCGTGCCCTCATCGAAGTGCTTCGCCAGGAAGGCGTGGAGTACGTCTTCGGCATCCCCGGGGCGACCGAGATCCACTTCATGGACGCGCTGGAGGAAGCTCCCGAGATCAAGTACATCCTGGGACTCCAGGAGGTGGTCTGCGCCGGCATGGCCGAGGGCTATGCCCGGGCTACCGGCAAGCCCGCCTTCCTGAATCTACATACCGCTTCCGGCTTGGCCGCCGCCTCTCCCCTCCTCTACAACGCCAAGTTGGGCGGCGTCCCGTTGGTGGTCACGGTGGGCCAGAATGATACACGGCTTCTTCAACGCGACCCGCATCTGACCGGCGACATCGTGGGCATCGGCAGGCCTCACGCCAAATGGGCGACTGAGATCGTGCACGCCGAAGACATCCTCGTGGTTATCCAGAGGGCCTTCAAGATGGCCCTCCAGCCGCCCATGGGGCCCGTGGTCGTCTCCCTGCCCCAGAACGTACTTCAGCAGGAGTTCGACTTCACCTACGAGCCGCGCACGGAGGCACAGACGCGGCTACGGCCCGACGCGGCCGCGGTGGCCAAGGCCGTGGAGATCCTCATCTGCGCTGAGCGCCCCCTGCTCCTCGTCGAGAGCGGGGTGGCGCGGAGCGGCGCCCTGGACGAAGTGGTCAGGTTCGCGGAGCTGATCGGGGCGCGCGTGCACCAGGCCTGGATGGCCGACGTCAACTTCCCGGTAGGCCACCCGCAGTACCTGGGCGAGCTGGACCCGACCGACCGCTCGAGCGAGCCGGTGCTGAAGGAAGCCGACGTCTTGATCGGCGTCGGTTGCTCTCTCTTCTCGGCCGGCTTCTACGATTCGCAGGCGCCGTCGCTATCGCGCACCAAGATCATTCACATCGACGACGATCCCTGGGAGATCGGCAAGAACCTCCGGACCGACTGTGGGATCCAGGGCGACATCAAGACAGTTCTCGCGGAGCTGAACACCGCGCTGCAAGCGGCGGCGTCGACGGCGCTGCCGGCCGGCGAACCCGAAGCCAGGGAGCGGGTCCGGCGTCGGGCGGCTGAGCTGGCCGAGGAGAAGGCGCAGACGCTCGCTGCGCTGCAGGAGCGCTGGACGGCCCAGCGCAACCGCATCCCCATCGCCCCCTCGCGTCTGATGACCGAGATCGCTTCGGCCACGAACCCCGACACCGTGATCGTGGACGACTGCTGGTCGTCATCCGGGATACTCCGGCAGATCGTGGCCCCATCGCGGCCCGGGCGCTACCTCCGCTCCCGGAAAGGGGGCAGCATCGGTTGGGGCCTACCCGGAGCCTTGGGCGTCAAGCTGGGGTTGCCTCGCAAGCAGGTGGTGGCCGTTCTCGGCGACGGGAGCGCAGCTTGGTCCATGCAAGGGCTCTGGACGGCCGCCCGCTACCGGATCCCGGTGACCTTCGTCATCACCAACAACGCCACCTACGGCCAGGTCAAGCTGGTCCGCAAGCACGTGCTGGGAGACTACCCTCTGGAAGAGAAGCACGAGGGCATGGAGCTGGATCGCCCTGTCATGGACTTCAGCCTGCTGGCCAAGTCGTTGGGTGTGGAGTCGGAGCGCGTCCAAGTGCCCCACGAGCTGGGCCCGGTGCTGGGGCGTGCCACGAGCTCCGGGGAGCCCCGGCTGGTGGAGGTCATGGTCGGCCGCTAGGGTCCTGTCGGGCCGCCTGGACCCTGCTACCAGCGGAACTTCTTCTTCACCTCGGGCCGGAGGAGATACACGATCACGATCAACGGCAGCAGTATGCCCACGATGGACGACCAGTAGAACTGGTCGAACACGAACTGCAATATGACTCCGATGATGGCGACGACCGAGATGATGAGGAGCGCCATCCATGCCCAGCGCCGCAGGCCCAGGAAGGATATGGCGAAGAGCAGGTAGAGGGCGCCGATGACCAGCATGAGCACGCCCGCCCCGATGGCACGCGCGCCTTCGATGTCGGAGTGGATGCCGAGGATCCCGCCCGCGTTCAGGCCGCCCACTCCCAGGGCGCTGAAGCCGGCCAAGAGCTCGATGATCGCCCCTATCAGGGCGAGCACCCCGATGATCCATACGCCGATAGGTCTCTTGGTCACGTGGCACCTCCAAGGAGCGGTCGCTGTGGGACGGGCACTGTCTTCAAGAGAGAATCGTACCCGGAACAGCAGGCGGAGAAACGAGGACAGGGGCGCGGCGCTCTCCGCGGCACAAGCCTCACAGGCGCTACAGATTCACCACCCTGCCGGCCCGCATCATCGTCTCGGTGATGGCGTACATGTTGGAGATCTCTCCCACCGCCACCTTCTCCTTGAGGCCGAAGTGCCCCAGGCAGGTGCCGCAGAGGAGTATCTGAGTCCCCTTATCCACCAACACCTCGAGCTCGTCGAGCACCGGCGACCCCTCTGTGGCCAGCATCACGCCCGCGTTGAACAATATGAGGGTTTCGGGTCGCGGGGTCACCTCGCTGAGCGTGTGCAGGTGACTCCTCATGAGCACGCCGCCAAGTTCGTCGTCGCCGTTGCCCATGGTGTTGCTGGATATGGCAAGGACAAGCGGCTCCGAGCCGTCGGTTGCCTGGAATGGCGGTGTCGCTTGCGGTTCATGGTCTGAAGATCGAGCATCCATCATCAGTCTCCTTTCTTGGAATTCTCATCGCGAGATCGTGTATGCCGGATACCCGCACCTCGGCCTTCTCGAGCACCTGCTCAGCCTGGGAGCGGTCGCTGAGCGACACCCGAAGGCACACTCCGCACTGGGAACTCAGAGTACGGGGCACCGGGATGAGCCTGCAGGCGACGCCGGCCTCGATCAGGGCGGCCTCCCCTTTGATGGCGTGCGAGGCGGAGGGCACGAGGAACACGCTGTGTGAGGGTGTTTGGAGCGTCATCGGCGGTCGCTGCTCTCTTCGACGGCGGCGATCGGGCGGGCGTCGCAAGCCAGTTGCCGGACCGCGTCGATCGCGGCATCGACGTCTGCGACGGTGGTGAAGGCGCTCAGCGAGAGTCTCACGGTCCCAGAGGGGAAGGTCCCGAGGGTGCTGTGGGCGAGGGGGCTGCAGTGCAGGCCCACTCGGGCGGCGACTCCGAACCGCTCGTCGAGAAGCAGACCCAGCTCACCCGGTTCCAGGCAGTCGAGTGTGAACGACACCACCGGGAGTTGCTTGGCGGCGTCGAGGGTCCCGTACACCGTCACTCCTGGGATGTTGCCCAACCGCTCGATCAGGCGCTTCGTGAACCCGCGCCCCCGGTCACGAAGCTCCTCGACTCCCTGCTCCATCACCCAACGGACTCCCGCCTCCAGACCGGCCAGCCCGACAGCGTTCGCGGTGCCGCTCTCGAACTTGTCCGGCAGGAACTCCGGCTGGTTCTGCGATTCAGACCAGCTGCCGGTCCCTCCGTGAACGAACGGCCGCAACCGGCCGGCGTCCATGCGCTCGCCGATCACGAGACCCCCGGTGCCGGTCGGTCCATACAGGGATTTGTGCCCGGTGAAGGCCAACAGGTCGACACCGAGATCCTCCATGTCGATGGGCATGGCGCCCACCGACTGGGCGCCGTCGACCAGCAGCGGAATACCATGGGCGCGGGCTAGGGTCGCCACCTCTCTCACCGGGAGGAGCGTCCCGACCACGTTGGAGGCCTGGGTCATGGCGATCAGCGCGGTCTCGGGGCGGAGCGCCTGCTCCACGTCGGCCGGGTCGAGCACCCCTTGCGGAGAGCAGGGGGCGACGGAGACCGTGACTCCTTCGGCCTCCAGTGCGCGCAGCGGCCGCATGACGGAATTGTGTTCCATGGCGGTCGTCACCACATGCTGCCCAGGTTCGAGCAGGCCGAAGAGCGCCAAGTTGAGGGCATGGGTGGCGTTCGCGCAGAAGACCACTCGCAGCGGGTCTGAGACGCCCAGCAGTCCGGCCATCGCCTCCCGGGCTCGGTAGACCACCCGGGCCGCTTCGATGGAAAGGCGGTGGCCGGAGCGGCCGGGATTGGCGCCCACCTCACCCAGGTAGCGTTGCATAGCCGCCATCACCTGCGGCGGCTTGGGCCAGCTCGTGGCCGCGTTGTCGAGATAGACGACCTTCATAGTCATGCGATCGTTCGTGCCTCGCTCATCCAGCTTCCGGCTCGACCTATCGGGCTCACCCTATCATCTCCAGGAATGCCTCCACGCGGGTGGAGAGCTGGCCGATATCGCCCGGCGAGTAGTCGGTGTCGATGCGCAGGACCGGGATGCCGGCATCCTGCGCCGCCCGCGTGACCAAGGTGGCCTCGATCTGGTAGGGGCCGCAGAACTGTAGATCGTACTGGATGATCCCGTCCACCTTGTATTCCCTGGCCAGGCGGATGACGTCGTCGATGCGGGCCGAGTTCGGCGTGAAGCAGGCGCAGTTGATGTCCAGGTACTTGTCGGTTATGGCGTCGAGCATGCCCGCCAGGTCGGCCGGTGTCTCGTCCACCAGCTTGGAGTAGTATCGCGAGCCGGTGCACAGCTCCTCCATCACCACCACTGCGCCGGCCTTCTCGATGACGTCGTGCATCTTCCAGTTGGGGATGGCCATGGGGGTACCGGTCACCAGGATGCGCGGCGCTCCAGGGGCGCCCACGCCCTCACCGGCGGCCACCCGCGCTTCGAGCTCATCGGTGATCTTGCCGACCATGGTGGTGAAACGGGGCACGTCGTCATAGAAGGCCACCTGCACTGCGAGCAGGGCGTCTTTGCCCGAGATCGGCGAAGGCGAAGCCTTACGGGCGGCGTTCAGTCGCTGCAGAGCGCGCCGCTTGTCGTTGACTTCTCTTGTGGCGGCGGCAAGGGCTTCGGTCGTCAGCTTCCTCCTGCTCACCTCTTCGAGCTTCGCGATGAGCCGCTCGATCTCGGCTCGCCAAAGGGCTCGATCCTCGGCCCTCTTCATCTGAGGGAGTTCCATCACGTGAAGCGGCGTCAGCTCGGCGAGCAGCTCGTAGGCCTTCTTCTTGCCGTCGCAGGTGGTTTCTCACACCACCAGATCGCAGGCCTCCGCGTACGGGCAGACCTTGCCCAGTTTGAAGCCCATGGCGGACTTGATGAGGGCGCAGGTGTTCTGCGGTAGGATCCGCTCCACCTCACCGTAGGCCCACTCGGCCCCCGCGCAGAGGCCGACGCATTGCCCGCCCAGCGCACGGATGATCTCCTCGGGAACATACAGGCAGAAGCTCCCGATGACGGTTCCACCCGCCGTCTTGTGGTCCACGAGCTCCTTGATCCGCAGGCCGTGGATCTCGCTCAGCACGAAGTCGAAGTAGGACATTCCCTCGGGACGGCCGGTCTGACCGAGGTAAGCGTCGGCGTACATGACCGGGATGGCGGCCAGCAAAGCGTCATGCGCCGGCAGGTCAAGTCCCAGGGATCCCCACATGGGGTGGTAGTCGGTGGCGGCTTCGCTCATTGTCTCCTCCATGGTGATGGTCCGCCGGCGGGTTCGCGGGCCGAATGGAGGAGCGAGGATGATCCTATCCGCTCACCACGAGGGCCACAGCGCGGTCGCCGGCAACAGGTCTACTGTCACTGATCGATGGCTTGGTGCAACCCGTGCACGCAAGAGCGGCGGATCAGGTCTTTCTGCGGGCGATCATGCTGCGCACCTCCTTCCTCGGAGTAGCGGGGACGGACGCCCGGCGGGCGCGGCCCCAGGGCGTAACCTTAGCGTCTCGGACACGAGGGCGCAAGCGGGGCTGGTTCCGGACCGGTCCGGGTATCCTTGAGGGCGGATGGAGCTCTCGCGGTGAGTCTCCGGGACGTGGAGCGTGTGTGTTGGACGGTGGACAGATAGATCGACATGGGCTGCGGCTCAGGCTTCAAGGCACTTGCGGTGTGGTTGAGCAGGAATGGCCGGCGCCGCACCTGGGGGTGCCGGCGGCGGTCCTGGTGGGGCTGGTCGCGCGCCGGGAGGGACCGGCCGTCATCCTTACCCGGCGGACCGAGCATCTGTGCAACCACCCGGGACAGATCAGCCTTCCCGGAGGCAGGATAGAGGCATGTGACGCGGGCCCGGCGGAAGCCGCTCTGCGCGAGGCCTTCGAGGAGATCGGCCTTTCTCCGGAACGGGTGGAACTCCTGGGTTGCCTGCCTCCTCACACCACCGTCACCGGTTTCCGGGTCTATCCGTTCGTCGGCTGGATCGAGGAACTCGGAGAGTTGGCCATCGACCGGAACGAGGTGGCAGAGGTCTTCGAAGTGCCTCTCGCGTTCGTCCTCGACCCCGTCAATCACCGTCGCGACAGCCTGGTGGTCGGCGCGGTCCGCCACGAGTTCTACGTCATACCCCACGCGGGCCACCGCATTTGGGGAGCAACAGCCGGGATACTGGTCGGTCTGGCTCATATCCTTGGCTCATCAGAGGAGGTGGAGCCTCATGCCCAAGGTCGATGTTGACGCCGCCGCCCCCGAATTCGAGCTGGCCGATTTCCGGGGGAAGCCTTTCAAGCTGTCCGATCTGCGGGGCACCCGCCACGTGCTCCTGGTGTTCAACCGGGGGTTCACCTGACCCTTCTGCCGCAAGCACATGGCGCAGTTGCGCCAGGACCATGCCGAGTTCGAAGCCGCCGAGACTGCCATCGTGGTGGTGGGGCCGGAGGGACCGGGCGCGTTCGCCTCCTACTGGGAGAAGAACAGCCTGCCCTTCATCGGGCTGCCCGACCCCAAGCACTCCGTCCTCAAGCAGTACGGGCAGGAGATCAAGCTGTTCAAGCTGGGGCGGATGCCGGCGCAGGTGCTGGTGGACAAGTCGGGCGTGGCCCGCTTCGTGCACTATGGCCACGATATGACCGATATCCCCCCCAACAAGGAGGTCTTGGGCCTGATCGGTTCGCTCTCCTAGAACTGCAACACGAGCCCGGCGGCGCCCTCCCTCATCCGCTCGCCGAGGGCCTCCCGGAACGGGCCGGAGTTCTTCGTGCCCGTGCAGTGGCAGGGGACTACGAGATCGGGATCCAGGTCCAGCAGGGCGTCGATAGTCCTTTCCACCCGTTCCCGGGAGGCATCCATGAGGTGGAAGCCTCCCACGACGGCTCGGATCCGGGCACCCCGCGTCAGATCTCGTATATGCATGAGGGTGCTTATCGGCCCGGCGTGGGCGCAACCCAGGCAGACGACCACTCCCGCGTCAGTCCGGATCCAGAGAGCCAGGTCGTCCTCGATGGCGTCAGGCGTCAGGCCTTGTGGGTCGAGGTAGAAAGGGCCGCCGGTGTCCTCATAATCCGTGAGTCGCGGTATGCTGCCGACGACACCGATGCTGTCCGACAACATCAGGGCTCCACCGACCGCATGGACCTGCTCCGGCGGCAGGCCCCGGAGGGCCCGCTGCGCCGGGTCGGGGATACCGATGGACTTGGCCTTGCTGTCGCGGACGGCGTAGCGGGTCTGCAGGATGCCTGGATGGCAGTAGATCTCCGCATCGGGAGCCTCGCGCAACACGTAGGGCAGAGCACCGGTGTGGTCGTAGTGGCCGTGGCTGATGACGAGCATGTCGGTCCTGCTGAGGTCGACGCCGAGCGCGGCTACGTTCTTCTCCAGCGCTCCGCCCTGACCTGTGTCGAGCAAGATGTGCCTTCTGCCGCCCTCGACCCACAGCGACAGGCCGTGCTCCGAGGCAAGTCCGCCGAGGGCTTGATTGTCGACCAGGATGGTTATCTTGATGTCGTCGACTGTAGCCACCGACCTAGACTCCGATCGGGAAGGACGCCCTCACCAGATCGCGCACCTCGGCCAACCACGCCTCGCGCTGCTGCGGCGTGCTTGTCACGACGACCGAGAACACGCGACGGCGCACGTCGGCCACGCCGCAGAGCCCGAAGACGCATCTTCTCCAGATCAGATCGAGCGGATCGCCGAACACCGCGGTCTCCCGCTCTGGAGGGGTGTTGGCTGTGTTGAGGACGATGGCCGTCCGTGCCTTGAGTAGACCCTGAGGCACGCCCTCGCCGCTGTCGCCGTCGAGGAAGTTGTAGGCCACGCGGGGTCGCATGACCCGGTCCACCCACCCTTTGAGGATCGCGGGAGGGCTGCCCCACCAGTTCGGGTGCACCACCACGATGCCGTCGGCGCGCTCTATCTCCTCGCAATGCACCTCTATCTCTCGAGGAAGCCCCGCATCGGTGTTGATCTCATCGCCGAGTAGCACGGGAAAGAAGCCTTCGTGATAGAGATCGTGGAAGCTCACCTCGTGGCCGTCGCGAAGGAGCTCATCGACCGCCGTCTGGGCGATGGCATGGTTGAAGCTACCGGGCGTGGGGTGGGCGAGGATGACCGAGACTCTCATGGGCTGCGCCTCGCCGATTGGGCTCCGGACTTTCCGGGCTTCAGGCCGGTGCCCTTGAAGAACGTGTAGCAGAAGACACCGTCGTCTTCGGCCGCCCGGTGGAGGCCACGGACACCCGCGTCGAATTCGGCTGCCTTCATGAGTCCGGCTTCGATGACCGGCTCGCGGACTCCCTCGATCATGGCGGCGAAGGTATTCTTGGTGAAGCCCTCCACCAGTTGGGGTTTGCTCGCGTCCACGTACACCATGCGGGGGGATACGCGTACCGCCTCGAACCCCGCGCCGGTCAATAGTGGGTACAGCTCCCGGCCGATGTTGGCGTTGCCGCCTGCGGCACGCTGCAGGTCGACGAGGCGCCGGATGACCCCTCGGGCCTTGTCGCAATCGGGATGGAAGAAGGTCGAGCCGTGATCGCCTTCTATGACGGTGATGGTGCCTCTCGGTTTCAGCACCTCCCTGAGCGCTCGGAGCACGTCGGCCGGTTGGGGCAGATGCTCTAGAACGAAGCAGACGAAGACGTGGTCGAAAGACTCGGGCTCGAAAGGAAGCGACAAGATGTCGGCCTCCAGGAACTCAACATTGGCGATTCCGGCCTTGGCGACCGCAGTCTTCGCGGCCTCGAGGGACTCGGCAGAGATGTCCACCGAGACGATCCGGGCGTCCGGGCTGTTGCGGGCCAGGGTGACGGTCTGGGCTCCCACCCCGCAGCCTGCCTCGAGCACCGTGCTCCCCTCGGGGTAGGCGGTATCAGAGTGGAGGAGATCCGCCAGAGTACCGGCCTGGTCTAGCAGCCGGATGGCCTCCCGGGGGTCGTACCCATGAACGTAACCTCCGGCCGTCGGTCGGCCGGATCTGCTCGTGCGCTTGATCGACATCCCAGCCCCCGGAGCCGTTTGGTTCTCTCGAACGTCTCTTGAGTATACCGGCGCTTCCGATGCGCGGGCGCGGAGTTTCCCGGGCGGCGCGCCGGGGAAGTGCTGAAGCGAGGAGTCGGCGAACCGGCCCTCGAAGGAAGATCGGAAGGAGCGAGGTTGCAGAGGAGAATCCTTGTCGCTGCCCTGACAGTCGCTCTGCTGGTTACGCTGGGCGCTCTGGGCTGCGGAGATGGGGTCGAACAGGTGACGACCACCACAGAGACCCCCGAGACAAGCGGGAGCGTCAGCACTCCGACCACGACGGCGCCGGTGAGCACCGACTCCACGGCGCCGTCGATCGGTACGACCACGACCCCGACGTCCGCCGACCTTGAACCCGTTACCGCGCCGAGTCTGCCCGCCGACATACCCGGATACACCGAAGTCGACCCGGCTACCGGTCTGCACGTCACGGGCGAGCCGGTGGTCGTCGATTTGGCCACCTACCGGCTCAAGGTCGGCGGCAAGGTGGCCAGAGAGCTGAGCCTCACCTACGACGAGTTACGAAGCCTGCCCAAAGTGACGGCCAGTCCGCTGCTGAACTGCCCGGGCTTCTTCACCGACCAGGCCACCTGGTCAGGCGCGTCGCTCGAGGCGATTCTCGAGATGGCCGGTGTGCAGCCCGACGCGGAACGCATCAAGATGAAGAGCGCGGATGGCTATTCGATCTCGCTGAAGCTGGAGACTGCTCTGGGGACCGAGAGCTTTCTCGCCTACGAGTTGATGGGCGAAACACTGCCCGTGCTTCATGGCTTCCCGGTGCGGGCCGTGATCCCCGGCAAGGACGGCAACCTCTGGATCAAATGGCTGGTGGAGATCTCCGTGGAGTAGAAGCGCCTCGGACCCCGGAGCTTGCCTGTGCTACCGTCATCGGGGCGTCTTCTACCGGGCGCGGATAATGGGAAGGAGGACACCATCGACGTGTCACACCCCGC
>Ga0123333_10004090_pt1 | contig 13821 bp, 11 predicted proteins | sample BioC12SIPDNA_3_FD_89957 | JGI IMG/M metagenome (GOLD analysis project Ga0123333, IMG submission 89957) | Anaerobic biogas reactor microbial communites from Washington, USA - Biogas_R2_B C12 SIP DNA | ecosystem: Engineered > Bioreactor > Anaerobic > Unclassified | place: Washington, USA... | reverse complement strand
CCACGCAGATGATGGCTTTGCTGGTGAATGTGAACAGCAGCCGCTTCCCTTCGTATTCGGCTAGCGTCGGAGTGGCGTAGCCGGCCAGATCCCCTTCGGCGGACGGCGATTGCCAGACCGTCTCGCCAGTCATCTTGTTGAGCGCCACGACCGCCGTCTGGGGACCGCCCGGCGTGCTGATCACGCGGTCGCCGTCCACCAGGGTCGACTCGGCCAGCGCCCAGGTGATGTTACTGCTGCCGAACCGCTCCAGCACGTTGACGTTCCAGATCGGTTTCCCCGTGGCTGCCTCCAGACAGAACAGCTCGCCGAGCGGGTTCTGGAAGTAGATCCGGTCATCGTCGACTGTCGGTGTGCCGCGCGTACCGGGGTGGCTGTCTGTCCACGCGCCGCCGGCGGGAGTCTGCCACTGGATCTTGCCGTCCAGATCCAGCGCGGTCACCACGCTCTGGTCGTTGATGTTCCCCGCCGTGAAGATCAGGCCGCGCGCCAGACTGACCGACGAGAATCCCTGGCCAATTCCCTCAGCGGTCCACACCACGCGCGGTCCGTTGGCGGGCCACGTGCGCAGCAGGCCTGTGTCATCGGAGATGTTGTCGCCGCGGGGTCCCTGGAATGCCGGCCAATAGGGGGCGGCCTCCGTATCAGCCAGCGACACAGGCTGCCCCGTGACCAGAACCTGACTTTCCCCCTGCGAACAGCCGAAGAGCACAAACAGACCAGTCATCAAGCACATGTGTACTGTGGCGAATCGCATTGTGACTTACCTCCCATGCCAGGCTTCAACCTTCAAGCGGTCTCATCGCGGAGGGGTGCCGGGGAGATCGCTCCAGCCGTCCCGACGTTCACCGAGCTTACCAGGGCTCGACCGCACCCCATGATCATCCACCACCACGACACCCCGCACAAGGTGTGGTCAACGCGCCGGCCGGCAGTCCGGCACGTTGTCTGAGTCGCCAGTTGTCGCGTCTGGAAGGGTTCGAATTGTTTCCCCGCTACGACCTCTGGCGAAACTCACGCGGTGCGGGCGTTCCCACACATCAATTCGCGCCGCGCGCATCCGGTGCCGGTGTGGCGGGAGGCTGACGATCCATGGCCTCCCGCGGGACCTCCAGCCCGGCGGCCCAGTAGGTGCCGTTCAGCAGCAGGCGGCGGAATGCCGGCAGCTGGAAGTCGTCGGGATGTCCGAGCGAGGTGTAGAAGACGCGGCCACCACCGCTGTGTGTATTGGTCCACGTGACCGGTTCGTGCGGCAGGTCGTCGACGCGGCCCATCATGAGCGGCACGGCCTGCGGCCCGAGCGGCTGCGTCTTGTACAGCCAGGACGAGACGGTCCACTCCCCCGCGGGCAGCCCCTGCAGCAGGTCGTGGCCGTGTGCCTCGGGCAGGATCCAGACCCATGTGGCCGGCCCCGTACCCGGCTGGTTGCCGTGATGCCCCTGGTAGTTGCCTCCCAGCACATCGCGGTCGAACTCGGGCCAGACGTCGTGCCCGGCCGGCGGTTCACTTGCGCGCAGGGCAAAGGCGTGCGACGCCGTGCGCAGCGCCACGATCGGCTTGCCATCCGCGACGAATCGGCGGAAAACGTCAAGTTGCCTTTTCGGCAACGCGCGCCGCCGTATGCTGATGACTGCCGCGTCCGCTTCGGCCAGCTGTGCGATGCCCGGCAGCGACTGGGCGTCCGCCGCGTCCGCATAGAAGAAGCTGAGCCGGAAATCGCGCTGCAGGTGCTCCCGGGCAAACAGCGTCAGCGTCCGGTCGGTCTGGTACTCGTCCTCGGACATGATGATGGCCAGATGCTTGCGGCGGTCGCTGCTGAAACGGAACGGCGTGCCGCCGAGCAGCTGATTGCTGGTGATGGTCGGGCAGACGCATTTCTCGATGTACTCGACAATCAGGTCGGTACCGCTGTGGTGCTGGACGAACGGCGACCGCTGCGGGTTATACATGGTGTCGGTCAGGTCGCGCACGAGTACCACACGTTTGCCGTGCTGGACCAGTTGCCGCAGCCCGAAGGGCCGGCCCAGCACGCACATGTTGGTGTGGACGCCCACCAGCATCACGTGCTGGATGCCGCGTGATTCCAGCAGGTTCCAGACCTCTTCGCCGCGGTCGCTGATCGCGTCATCGTCGCAGATCTCCAGGAGGTCGATCTGCTGTTTCCAGGGTGCCGCCGGATCGCGTCCCTCAGCCTTCAGCTGCGTCTCCCACTGGGCGTGCTCCTGCGGATCGTCGTCTTCCCCTCCGTCCGACTGATCGATCGGGTACACTACCTGCTCCTCGGCCGCAATGCGCTGGCACCATTGCCCGATTTCGGCCGGCAGGTTCGTAGCGCGTGGCGCTTCCTGAGCGCGGCGCCGCGCCGGATGCTCGGCGTAGGCCGCCATGCAGTCGCTCGGGGCGTGGATGACGAGCGCCCCGGCGCGGCGCGCCGCGTGCAGGAACTCGTTCATTCGCGGGGCCATCTCCCGGACACGCCGCACGGCGTTCAGGCAGTGATGCGAGTCCCACATATCGCAGACGATGACCGCCGTCTGAGAGGCCGGCCAACAGGCGGGCTCGGTCAGCGTATGGTGCTGACCACTGCCGGCAGCCACCGGTACACGGTGGCGCAAGGCGAGCGAGAACTCGTTCCCTCCCGTGTCCCTGGTGAACAGGAAGTTCGAGCCGGGCTCCGACGCGAACGCGCCACCACCCAGTACACCACACAGGAGCAGCATGGCGCAACCACAGAGCACGGCGCACGCTCCCGCCCAGACACGAGTGGAACACATCGCGACAGTCCTCGCTTCAATGGTGGGTGTTGTTTGCCACATCGAAAACGAGTCTACGCGCCGCGCGAGCGGTTGGCAACGTTGACGAACTGATCAGGGTCCAGTCTCGTGACCTGATCACCTGTCCCAAGGACCGCCTATGATGCAAGGTGGCCCACCGGTGGAACGGTGGACCACGGAGCGACGTGTTCAGGCTCGCTGGCAGCGTGCGCGTGTGCCGCCGCAGCCGCTAGGCGACTTCCCAGCCGGCCCGGTACGACTTGCGAATGAACTGGTCGGCCTCCGGGCAGTTGGTGGCTTTCAAGTTCGCGGCGTCCCACTCGAGCGGTTGTCCCGTGCGGTATGCGACGTTGCCCAGCAGCACGGTTTCGGTCAGCGCTCCGGAGTAATCGAAGTTACAGGTAGTGGGAGAGCCGTCCTTGCAGGCCTGGATCCATTCGTTGTGATGCCCGACCGACTGCGGGATCGTCTGCGGCGGCGGCTGGAACCGGGCGAACTTGTCCGACGGGAACAGGCGGTAGCTGCCGTAATCCGCGAACATGTGTCCCTCGCTCCCCACGAACATGACACCGGAAGCCGGGACACGTTCGCCTGCCACGGTCTGGGGAATCCGGTCGCCGTCGTACCAGGTGAGTTTCACCGGCGGCAATCCATTGCGCTCGGGGAACTGGTAGTGCACGATCAGTCCCAGGGGGCACGTTTCGGGATGCACGGCCGGCCCTTCGGCTTCGCAGTGCGTCGGATGGCGCAGCTGGAGTGCCCAGAACGGCAGGTCCATGTAGTGGCAGGCCATGTCGCCGAGCGTTCCCTGGCCGAAGTCCCACCATTTTCGCCAGTTGGCCGGATGATAGATGCCGGGCCAGAACGGCCGTTCAGGAGCGGGCCCGAGCCACAGATCCCAATCGAGTGTTGCCGGAGGTGTCTGGCTGCCTTCCGGCCGCTCGCCACCTCCCCAGCCTTTACCGACCCACACGTGGACTTCCGTCACGTCCCCCAGCACTCCCGCCTGCACGATCTCGACCACGCGGCGGTAGTTGTCCTCGGCGTGGATCTGCGTCCCCAACTGCGTGGCGAGGCCGCGCTCCTTGGCTACCTCGGCAATTACACGCGATTCGTGGACGGTGTGCGTCAGAGGCTTCTCGCAGTACACGTGCAGCCCTGCGCGGAGCGCGCGAATGGTGGCCGGGGCATGGTGATGGTCGGGCGTGCCGACCATCACGGCGTCGATCTTGCCGACTTCCTGGTCGAGCATTTCGCGGTAGTCCGCGTACGTGCGGGCGCCCTTGTACTCCGCTGCCGCGCGAGCCAGCCGGTCCTTGTCCACATCCACCAGGACGGCGATGTTCTCGTGCTGCAGCGCCCGGATGTCATCCCCGGCACGCCCGGAAACACCCACACAGGCGATGTTCAGCTTCTGGTGGACCGACGTGGAGGCGGCACGCGCCAGTTCGCTCCAGACACCGGTCGACAGGATGGCCGCGCCTGCGGCTGTGTGCCTGAGAAAATCACGACGGGTAACATTCTGCTGCATCGCCATGGTGGGAGTCCTCAAGGTAGGGGGGGTAATGCGGTGGGAGAGCAACATCTTGAGCCTAATCATCCGCGGCGGGTCAGTCAATCAGGCCGGTGCACCTGCGCTCCTGCGCTCGGGGTGGCTTGCGGTGGTAATACGGCATTACTAGAGTGTAGTATCGGAGGTGTAGCGTGTCGGACTTGGTGCGTATCAGCATGTCGCTGGAGAACAGCCTGCTGGAGAATTTCGACGAGTACGTCGAGAACCAGGGGTATCCGACCCGATCCGAGGCGATCAAGGCGCTCATGCGCCAGTCGCTCTCCGAACAGGCCTGGACCCAGAATCAGCTGGTGGCGGGCTCGGTCACTCTGGTATACGACCACCACCGCCAGGGCATTGTGAAGCGGTTGATGGACGTGCAGCACGACTTCGGCGCAGTGATCGTGTCGACTCAGCACGTGCACCTGGATCATCACCACTGCCTGGAGATCATTGTCGTCAAGGGGAAGGCATCGCTGATCCGGGAACTAGTGGGTGTGTTCAAATCGATGAAGGGTGTGAAGCATAACTCGCCGGTGATGGTGTCCGTTGGCAAGAGCCTGGCGTGAGGGGCGGTGGAGAGCGGACTGCGGCGGCGTCTGGAAGAGGGTGAGAGTCCGCGATGCACATTCCCGATGGATACGTCTCCGGGCCGGTGAACGTGGCGGGCGCTGTGGTGGCGGCTGCCGCGCTGGCGGCCAGCACGTGGCGGGCGAAGCGCGAGACGCGCGATCGGCCGCAGACGGTCCCGCTCCTGGCGACAACGGGGGCCTTTGTGTTTGCCGCCCAGATGCTCAACTTCCCGATCGTGGGCGGCGCGAGCGGGCATTTTCTTGGTGCCGCAGCGGTCACGGCACTGCTGGGGCCATGGTGTGGGTGCCTCGTGATGACGCTGGTCGTCGCGCTGCAGGCACTGGTGTTCACCGACGGCGGCCTGACCGCGCTGGGCACCAACGTCTGCAACATGGCAGTCATTGGCTGTGGCGGCAGCTACATCGTGATGCGGACGCTGCGCATGCTCCTGCCTCCGGGCCGATCCGGCTACCTGACCGCGGTGGCGCTGGCCAGCTGGGCCAGCGTGCTGCTGGCAGCCGCCGCCTGTGCCGCCGAACTGGCCGTCTCCGGGACGAGCCCGTTGCTGCTGGTCCTTCCGGCCATGCTGGGGGCACACGCCATCATTGGCATCGGTGAAGCGCTGATCACCACGGCACTGCTGTCCGCCGTGATCGCCGCGCGGCCGGACATCGTGCCGGCCTGGGCGGCCATCGACGCGTTGCCCACAGGCGCGCGCGGTGCCAGACCGGTGTGGAAACTGGCCGTCGGCGGACTGCTCCTGGCACTCGTCTTGGCGGCGCTGGTCAGTCCGTGGGCGTCGAGCGCCCCGGACGGTCTGGAGAAGGTGGCCGAGACGGCCGGGTTCAGCGCTCAAGGGGAGGGGCCGCCGGTGTGGCGCTTGGCGCCCCTTCCCGACTACACGGTGCCTGGCGTGGAGGCCGAGGCGGTCTCTACGGGCCTGGCCGGGATCATCGGCACGGCTGCGGTGTTCGGGCTGGGGTTCGTGTTGGTGAAACTCGTCGGGCGGCGCGCGGTGCGGCAGGGGGACTAGACGTTGGACCGGTTCCTGCCCACGCATCTCGGCCGGTTGGATTCGCGGGTGCAGCGTCTGGATCCGCGGACCAGACTGATCCTGGTGCTGGGGTTCGTCATCGTCGTCGTTTCCACACCGCCCACGCGTCTGGCCGCGTTCGTGGCTTACGCCGGCCTGCTTTCCTGGGCCACTGCCGGGGCGGGTGTTCCGGTCACGAGTGTCTTGTGGCGGTCGGCGGCGGTGCTGCCGTTTTCGGTTCTGGCGGCCAGCTGGCTCCCCTTCATGCACGGCGCGCCGGCCGTGGAACTGTGGGGGGGCGCGGTGCGGTTGTCCGTGTCCGGCCTGTGGCTGTTTGCCGGTGTCGTAATGAAGTCGCTGCTGGGCGCCGGTGCCGCCGTGCTCCTGGCGCTGACCACCCCGTTGCCGCAGCTGGCTGCGGCGCTGAGGAAACTCGGCGCACCCGTGATCCTGGTCGACACACTGACACTGACCTATCGTTACCTGTTCGTGCTGGTGGAAGAAGCCGGTCGCCTGCGCCGCGCGGCGGCCGCCCGCGGCTACCGCCCACGGTGGCTCGGTCAGGCACTGCTGATCGGGCGGCTGGTGGGACAGCTGTTCCTGCGCAGTTACGAACGAGCGGAACGTGTCCACGGTGCCATGGTGCAACGCGGCTATCGTGGCTTCATGCCGACAGCACACGAGCTGGCCTGGGGCGTTTCCGACGTCGTGGCGCTGGCAGTCGTCCTGCCGACACTGGCTGCGGTAAGGACGTGGCTGCGATGACATCTGCTGTCCCCGTTGCCCCTGCCGGCGTCCGCATCCGTGAGCTGTCGTTTCACTATCCCGACCGCACCCGCGCCCTGGACCGCGTGACGCTGTCAATCGCACCGGGGGAAGCAGTGTGTCTGGCAGGACCCAATGGTGCCGGTAAAAGCACTCTGTTGCTGATCCTGGCCGGCCTGCTGCGCGGCGAAGGAAGCGTGACGATCGACGGGATCGAGCCGGCGGTGAACCGGCAGCTGGGACTTGTCTTCCAGGATCCAGATGACCAGCTGTTCTGTTCCACGGTGGAAGAAGACGTGGCGTTTGGACCGCTCAACCAGCGCCTGCCGGCGGCCGAAGTTGCCCGGCGCGTGGGCGAATCGCTGGCGGCCGCCGGATTGGCCGGCTACGAACGCCGCAGCGCCCACCATCTGTCCGGTGGCGAAAAGAAACGCGCTGCGATTGCAGCGGTGCTGGCGTGCCACCCCACTGTTCTGGCGCTGGACGAGCCCTGGGCCAATCTGGACGCGCGCGGTGCACGTGCCGTCACCACCATCGTGCGCGAGTTCGCCGGAACCCGGATCGTCACCAGTCAGGATCTCGTGCGCGCGGCCGACGTGTGCGACCGACTCGTGATCCTCGATCGCGGTGTCGTCGTGGCAGATGGGCCCATGCACACAATGCTGGAGGACGCGGCGCTGCTGGATGCCCACGGGCTCGAGCCGGGCCGGCACTGTCGCTGCTGCCGCCATCGTCCCCAGTGACCGGCTGCCCCCACGCCGGCGATGCGCGCATCACAGAATCGCGTCCTGGCTGTATTCCAGGTCGTCTTGGCACGCTAATTGCGTGTCAGCCCCGACATCGTGGCTTGCCGCGGTGCGGCCCACGGCGACCCGGGAAGCCGTTTTACGGGAACCGTTACACGCACCCAGTAACCGCACGGCACGCCGCACGGATCCGCACGTTGCAAATATGTACCACAACGGCGGTCCGGCGATGTGCAAGTTTTGCAGGGTGCCGCGGTCGGCCACGGGACATCTCCAGCATGGGCTGGTCAAGTTCAGGATTCGAAACAATCAGGATTCGCAGGAATGAGGAGCAAGAACATGAACGTGATGCGATGGCTCGTTGTCGGTGGTGTGGTGCTGGCGTGGAGCGTTCCCGCACAGAGCTATGCCCAGCGCGGGATGGGGGACAACTCGGGTGTGGCACGCGATGCGGTCAAACCGGTCGTGGTGTCCATCCAAGGAAAGGTCCGCAAAGTCGTGACCGAACCGTGTGCCCAGACGACCGGCCGGTCATATCTGGGTACACACGTGGTGTTGGACACAGACAATGCCGAGGTCAACATCCACCTGGGACCTGCGGCGGCTGTGGAGTCGATCGCCGAACAGCTGAATGTCGATGCGTCCATCGAAGTGGCCGGCTTCCGCACCGAGAAGATGCCGGAGAACCACTACGTGGCGCAGGTCATTGTGATCGGCGACCAGACGTTGCGGCTGCGCGACGAAGACCTGCGGCCCGTATGGGCTGGAGCTGGACGTTCTAGGGGCGACGGGCCCGCCGCCAGCCAGCGCGGTAACTCTGGCCGAGGGCCAGGTTGGGGACGCGGCAAGGGTGGTCGTGGTGCCGGTTCTGGCCGAGGCATGGGTGCCGGTTACGGTCGAGGTATGGGTGCTGGCTATGGCCGTGGCATGGGTGCCGGTTACGGTCGAGGCATGGGTGCTGGCTATGGCCGTGGCATGGGTGGCCCGGCCTATACCGACGAGAATCGCGACGGAGTCTGCGACTGGCGGCAAAGACCGTGAGCGACCTGGCGCGGGACGATATCGTGCAGGACGATAACAGGTGAAGCGCTGTCTGCCACCCACCGAGGCGGGGTGGCAGGCAGCTCGTATCTCTTCGACATCCGCCTCCTGCTCTTCGGAGCACCTGTTTTTGTATATTGACATGTCTCAGTCTTCCGTTGGAGAGCTTGTCGGAGAACCTGGACAAGCTCCCCGCGGGCGTGTTGCTGATCCACTGCAAGAGCGGCATGCGCAGCAACATGGCCACGCGTTTGCTCAAGCAGCGAGGCTTCCAGCACGTCCACAATCTGGGTTCGTTGGAGCGTGCTGCGAGCATTGTCGAAGCTGCCTGAAGTGCGCCGGTCAGGGCCGGATGATGGGGGCGCAGCTGGTAACAGCCTTACGTTCGTCCGTCACATCGACGTACCATGCGGTGGCATTGGCTGGGGGTGCTTCCCCTGACACGGTCTGCGAGTGGATCTCGAGGGGTCTGGTGATCCATTCGCGGGCCGGATTGTCCTGGTGCGGGCCGGTGGTGTAGTGCAGGCGCGCGGAGACCAGTGGCAGGGTGTGTGTCACGGGTGCGGTGAGGCGGCCGTCGACGACCTGCGGGGTGCCGACGACCGGCAGCGGGGTGCCGTCTTTCAGGTACTGGTCGACAAACAGGAAGCACTCGGGGAAATCGAAAATGTGTCCGTGGGGCATCCGCAGCTGGATGCTGAAGTGTTTGGTGGTCTGCACGAGTTGGCAGGTTTTGGCGTAGCTGTCGAGCGGATATGCGAAGTCGTTGGTGCCGTTGAGGAACGCGACGGGCATTGTTGCCGCGCCGATGTACTGGGAGGGATCCCACAGCGTCGTCCACTGGGTGCGGTGTTCGGGTGTCATGTTGTTGAACTGGGACGCAACCCAGGCGCTGTTCTCGTGCAGGAAACCGCAGCCGTAGACGGGCATGGCCAGTTTGAAGCGGGGGTCCAGGCCGGCGACGATGCAGGTCAGGTAGCCACCCCAGCTGATGCCCGTGACGGCCGTGCGTTCGGGATCGACCTCCTCCAGGCTGCGCAGCAGTGAATGGGCGAGGATCACGTTAGCGACCGCGTGGTAGGGCCATTGGTCGGTCACCGGGGCGTCGATGGCGTGGAACTTGGTGTCGTCCCCCTGCCCTGGGCCGCCGTCGGCCAGCGGCTGGCCATCCTCGCCGCAACCGGCCAGGTCCATGGCCAGGGCGGCATAGCCTCGTTCGGCCCAGATTCTGGCCCACTCGGGGAACGCCTTCCCACCGCCGCCGTGCACGAGGATCAGGCCCGGATAGGGCGGTTGAGGGGCGGCTGCGCCGAGCGTCGTTGGCGATGCATAGTATGCGAACACACGGGTGGCCCGTCCCTGGTAGGGTTCGCCGGCATACGTCAGAGCATGGATGGGGCGATCCTGATGTACCCAGGTGTATGCGGGGGGCGCGTTCTGCAACCGCGGCAGATCCCAAGGGGTGGTGGCAGGCAGTGGAGCGGGGTCGGCGGCCCGGGCCAGTGGCATCGCACAGATCATCGCCACTGTCAGAGCCAACGCACGCATGGGAAGTGAGCTTCGCATGTTTCTTCTCCTCGATCGGACATCCAGAGCAACGGTCCGGGGGCCAGTCTGGACATCTATGGTAATCTCCCGCCGCAACCAGTGGGATGGCCGGCGGCTGGAACTGATCCGTTCCAGACGTACCTGGTGCAGCGGTGCTTGACGAGCGATTCCGCCGGTGGTTACTGTCGAATGGTCCGTCACAGGACCTCGACTCAGATGATACGACCAGTCCGACATCTGCGATTCTTGGTTCTCGATTTTCGATTCTTGATCCTCGAAAGGAGCCATCATGAGACTACGTTGGATCACGTTCTTCCTGTTGCTGGTCAGCCTCCCCGCACCGGCCGTCGTTGCCCAGCGGCAATTGGACAAGCCGCAGGCGGTTGTACCTGAAGTCCAGACTGCCGACTGGGCTCAGTCCTGGTGGGGCCAGCGGCACGAGGAGAAGCTCAAAGAAAAAGAGGCGCGTGGCCAGATCGATCTGCTCATGATCGGCGATTCGATCACCCACGGCTGGGAAGGGGGCGGCAAGGCCACGTGGGAGAAGTATTATGCGCACCGCCGTGCGCTGAACCTCGGCTTCAGCGGCGATCGCACCGAGAACGTCATCTGGCGGCTGCAGCACGGCGCGGTCGATGGGATCTCCCCCCGTCTGGCGGTGATCATGATCGGCACAAACAATGCCGGACATCGTCAGGACAAGCCGGAGGACACAGCCGCCGGGGTCAAGGCCATCGTGGCCGAGCTGCGTACCCGGCTCCCCGGCACGAAATGCCTGGTGCTGGCGATCTTCCCCCGCGGCGAGAAGACCGACGATCCGCTCCGCCAGCTCAACGACGCCACGAATAAGATCCTGAAGGACATGGCGGACGATCAGCACGTGTTCTTCCTGGATATCAACGCGGAGTTCCTGGGCGACGACGGTACTCTGCCGAAGGACCTTATGCCCGACCTGCTCCACCCCAACGAGAGGGGGTACGAGATCTGGGCCGCTGCGATGGAGCCGACCATCAAGAAGCTGCTGGGAGAGGACGCGGGATCCGGAGGAAAATAATAACCTGATCCAATTCGAACCGGCTCACATATGCTCACGTATAGACGATAGTAATTGACTCTCCCGTGACAGCGCGTGTGTCCGCCAACGGCATGAACCCCCGTTTGGCGGACACTTGCGTTTTGGGATTCTGCTTGACGCCGGGCGGGGGAGCGAAATACTATCACGGTAATGCAAACGACGTATCGGCAACTGACTGTGGCGCTGCTGCTGTCGAGCTACCTGCTCGCCACGGTCAGTTCGTTCCTGCACCGGGGCCATGGGTGCTTCGATCACGGTGGGACCGGTGACCTGGTTGCGGCCGGCTGTGGCGCGTGCTGTGACCACGGGGTGCATCCGCATGGAGGTACCGCCGACGCGGCCGAGCGGCCGTCGGGATGGAGCGGGGGCGAGTCGCGTCCGGCGCATCGCCACCAGAGTGATCAGTGTCTGTTATGCCGGTTTCTCACACTTGGGAAAACGGTTCTGTTTGCTCCGGACCTGACGACGGTTACGGGGTTTCTTTCTCAGCGCATCGTTGTGGCGTTGCCGGCTCTGCGCGCCGTCGACCTGGTTGCCACGCCCGACAGCCGCGCTCCGCCTCAGGCCTGACGTACATCTTGAGACGTGTTGAGTCTCTGCGTCGAGGCACCCCGGATCGGACTCCCTGTGGCAGTCCGCGCCTGGGGTTATCGCGAGGTTATGAGTCTGAGTCAGGAGCCGGCACATGGTACGACGACGAACAGGTTTCACGTTGGTGGAACTGCTGGTAGTGATCGCGATTATTGGGGTTCTGATCGGGCTGTTGTTGCCAGCGGTCCAGGCAGCGCGCGAAGCGAGTCGGCGCATGTCGTGCAGCAACAACATGAAGCAGATCGGGTTGGCGCTGCACATGTATCACGACACCTTCCTCCGGTTTCCGGCCGGTTGGCGAGGTTATGACCTGGCCACGGGGCAGGCCGATTGGCTGGGCGAGCCCGGTTGGGGCTGGTGCGCGGCGATTCTGCCGTTTATGGAACAGCAGAACGTGTCGGCCAGCATGATCCACTACGAACTGCCGATTCACGAACCTGTGAATCAGGCGGCGCGCGAACTGCCGCTGGGGGTCTTCCGGTGCCCTACGGACATTGGAGATGCGCAGTTCATGCTGTACGAAGGGGGGCATCACGACCACGACCACGGCGATCATCCGGGCGAAGAGTTCCCGCTGCTCATGGCCACCGGCAACTATGTGGGTGTATTCGGTACCTGGGACCTGCACGACGTGTGCGTGGACGGCACCTGCCAGGGGGACGGCATGTTCTTCTTGAACAAGGGGGTCCGCATCAGCGAAGTCAAGGATGGTCTGAGTCAAACGTTCATGGTTGGCGAACGCACCTCCAAGTTGAGCTACTCCACTTGGGTCGGCGCGGTGGCGGGCAGCGATCATGGCCCGGCGCGGGTCGTGGGGATCGGGACCTTCCCGCCCAACTCGGAAGAGAGCTTTGAGCACTACGCGCACAACTTCAGCAGCCTGCATCCAGCGGGTACCCACTTCGTACTGGCCGACGGGTCGGTCCACATGATCGCCGAGACGATCGAACGCAGTCTGTATCTGGGGCTCTGCACGCGCGACGGCCATGAACTGGTGACCGAGTTCTGAGGCCAGCAGCCCGTGGACGGCCGTCGGGCGGAGAGGTGTGGTGTGCACAGGCCGGGGAGTTGCGGACCTGCAAGCTGCCCAACAGAACCGGACGGCGCGCTGGCGCGCGTGTCTGACGCCAGCGCACCGTTCGGATGGCGATTGCCTGACGCGGTTACTGCACGATTTCCAGCAGTTCCACTTCGAATACCAGTGTGCTGTCGGGTGGGATTGCGCCGTCAGGCGTGCCGCGTTTGCCGTAAGCCAGCTTGGAGGGGACGAACAACTGCCACTTGTCGCCCACATGCATCAGCTGCAGCGCTTCAGTCCAGCCTGGGATCACGCGATTGACAGGAAACTCGGCCGGTTCCCCGCGCTCCAGCGAACTGTCAAACACCTGTCCATTGAGGAATGTGCCGTGGTAGTGTGTGCGCACCGTGTCGGTGGCCTTGGGAACCGGCCCCTCCCCTTTCTTGAGCACCTTGTACTGCAGTCCGCTGGGTAAGACGACCACCCCTTCCTTCTTGGAGTTCTCGGCCAGGAAGGCTTCTCCCTCCTGGGCCGCCTTGGCAGCACGCTGCGCCATCTGCTGCTGCAGGATCTTGTTGAACTCCTCGATCGCCTTCTCCATCTGCTCATCCGTCAACGCCAGCTTCTTCTCGAGCAACATGTCGCTCAGGCCGCGCGCGATCATCGCCGGGTTGATGTCGAGCTCTTGCTCCTTGAGGTTCATGGCGATGTTGACGCCGATGGCATAACTGGCCTGGTCCTTGAGTGTCTGGGGCGGATCGCTGGCGGGAGCGGCCGCCGGCTTGCCAGCCGGTGTCTGAGCGGCAGGCTGGGTGGCGGGCTGAGCGGCGAGCGGGGTCGCCAGGAGGGTGGCAAGCAGCAGGCTGAGACCAATGCGCTTCATAACGATTCCCTTGATTGAAAATGCAGAAGGTGCTCCGGCAACGCCGCAGACGTGTACCGCAGCAGAGGTATGCGACTTGCCAGTGTAGTGCACGGCGCTGCCCGCCGACAGCCCACTGGCCCGGTCGGCAGCGGGGAGCAGCCCTGGTTCGAGCGGGGTACACGAGCGTCACGCGGCACCCGCAACACAGCGTTTCGTCCAAGAGACTTTTCACATCGACTG
>Ga0123333_10004077_pt1 | contig 13844 bp, 11 predicted proteins | sample BioC12SIPDNA_3_FD_89957 | JGI IMG/M metagenome (GOLD analysis project Ga0123333, IMG submission 89957) | Anaerobic biogas reactor microbial communites from Washington, USA - Biogas_R2_B C12 SIP DNA | ecosystem: Engineered > Bioreactor > Anaerobic > Unclassified | place: Washington, USA... | reverse complement strand
TGGTGTTCATCGTCATGAGTCGTCCTTTCCTCTTCCTCTATGGGGGCGGCCGGCGGGCCATCGATCGCCCGCCGGCCGCCGCTGAGTCGGGCTACGAGTAGGTCGGAACGCGCCGCCGGTGGCTCTCGTCGCGCAGCAGACGCAGAATCGCCGTGGGATCGCCGAGCGGGATCTTGTCCCCGACGTAACGCTCCTGGGTGCTCGCGCCGTCGAGGATTGCCTCGGCCTCCTCGCGGTAGCTGTCCATCACATAGGCGATACCCGAGACCTGCGCGGCCTCGCGGGTGAGCGCCATCAGATCCTCGCGCGAGATGGACGCCACGCTGAAGTTGCGGCTGCCGGCCATGAGCTGCTGGAGCCCGACCTTCATCTTCTGGCAGAACGTGTAGACGGCAATGGCGCCCAAGGGCATGGTCTCGATCTCCTCGCCATACAGCCCCTTGAGCTCCTCGTAGCAGACGAAGATCTCCTCCAGCCGGTTACCATACTGCGCGACGGTGCGCGGCAGCTTGCCGGCCGCTAGCCATTCGCCGACGTTCTTGCCGACCATCCCGGGGATCATCAACGCCCGGCCCATGCAGACGGCCTTGACGTAGGGACTGCCCAGCGCCAACGCCTTGAAGACGCCGTCCTCGGTCGAGAAACCGCCGGCGAAGGCGAGGTCGGGTACGCGCCAGCCGTGGCGCGAGAGTCGTTGGGCGTACTGGAAGGCGAGCGAGTGCAGGTAGAAGGACGGGATGCCCCATTCGTTCATCATCGGCCACGGGCTCATCCCCGTGCCGCCAGGCGCGCCGTCGATCGTGATCAGATCAAGGTGCGCCTCGGCGCCATACCGCAGCGCCATGGCGAGCTCGACAGGCGAGTAGGCTCCAGTCTTGAGCGTGATCCGCTTGAAGCCCAGTGCGCGCAAGCGCCCCACCTCGTCGAGAAAGGACTCGGGCGTAACAAATCCCAGGCGCGAGTGGCGCTCGAATTCCTGGATCGCGCCGTTGTGATAGGCCTCCTGCACATCCGCGGCCGAGGGATCTGGGAGGACGACGTAGCCCCGCCGCCTCAGCTCGAGCGCGCTTTCGAGCGATTTCACCTTGATCTCGCCGCCGATGCACTTGGCGCCCTGCCCCCACTTCAGCTCGATCGTCTCCAGCCCGTGTTGCTCCAGGACGTATTCGGCGACGCCCAGCCTTGTGTCCTCAACGTTCATCTGTACCAGGAGCTCGCCCTGGCCGGTGTGGAAGCGGCGGTAGACCGCGATGCGGCGATCCATCTCTGGCGAGCGATGGATCCTGCCGTGCGCGTCCAGTTCGAGCTGTGGATCGACGCCGCAGACGTTCTCGCCACAGACGAGTGTGATGCCCGAGATCGCGGCGCCCACCGCGAAGTGCTCCCAGTTCTTGCGGGCGATCTCAGTCGATCCCAGCGCCCCGGTGAAGATGGGCAGGTTCATCGTCACCTTGTCGTCCGCGCCGTACGAGGTCGTGACATCCACGTTGGGGAAGATCGCGGTGTCCGGGTTGCCGTCAACACCCGACGGGAGTCCCTTGGCGCCGACCGCGTAGCCCTGAATGTTCAGATGGGAATAGTCCAGCGGGTAGTCTTTGTCCGCCCCGGCGGTGATGTCGCCGTACCGATTGGGATACAGCATCTCGCGCCCGCGGAAAGACGAGACAAATACCTCGCAACCGCCGGTGCAGCCGTCGACACAGGCGGTGCAGAGTCCGGACATAGGGACCACGCTGCGCGACCGATTGACGGTCCCGGTGGCCTCGTTCGCGTTCGGTCTTCTCAGGTTCATGGCTTCCTCCTCTTCTGATCATCGTGCACGGTTCCAGGGCGGTGGTGTGAGCATCCGTGTTCCGCGATGGCCGAGGCGCCCGCATAAACAAAACCAGCCTCCGGAATTCCGGAGGCTGGTAGGGTTTGCGTGAGCGACTGCTAGGTGCGCGCTACCTGGCCAGGCCCCCGGGGCGACGGGGTTGGCATAGCGGTACCGGCAGCAGCGGCCATTAGGATGTTGCGAACGGTCATCGTGATACTCTCACCGTAAAATTGACCGATTCTACCACAGGTCCCGCCCCCTGTCAAATTTCACCGCATCGCCCCGGAGGCTTTCAGCATGACGGCTGTATGCGGCGCGACACGCCGGAAGCCGGCCGATGAGGCGCTACCGGTCGTGGTGCACCCGATCTCTATTCCGAGGCAGCCTCGAGCAGGCCCTGGCACACGCGTCGCGAATTGCTGGAATCGGCCTGTTCAGTGCAAAGCCGACGAGGTGAACTGACCGCCGAGTCGATGTCTGGGTGCGCGCTTGAGCGGATTTGCCGAATACACTCTATCCTGGGATAATCACATAGGATGCGATCTGCAGGATGTGGTTCCGGTCGCCAGATGGTCGCCGAACCATCCTGCTGCGCCAACGTGAGGTGATTAGGAGGAGACCCAGTGAGCGCCGTCTGGCAAATTGCCGCGATTCTGTTCTTCACCGTGGTGAATGGTGTTCTGGCGATGTCTGAGATTGCGATCGTATCGGCTCGCCGCTTTCGTCTGCGCCAGGCCGCCGAAGCGGGCAACGAGCAGGCGAGAGACGCCCTGGCGCTCGCCGACGAACCGACGCAGTTCCTTGCCACGGTGCAGATCGGTATCACTCTCGTCGGCATTCTGGCAGGGGCATTCGGAGAGGCGACATTGGCGCGGTCCATCGCGTCGTCTCTGTCCCAGATCGCCGTCCTAAGCCCATATGCAGGCGCCGTCGCAACCCTGATCGTTGTGGCGGGCGTGACGTACATCTCATTGGTGATTGGCGAACTGGCGCCCAAGCGCCTGGCGCTGAACAACGCTGAGAAGATTGCCTCGGCCGTCGCCGGTCCGATGAAGAAGCTCTCCGTGGCGGCGCGCCCAGCAGTCTGGTTCCTGACTTTATCCACCAACGCAGTCGTTCAGCTCCTGGGCATCAAACCATCGGATGCGCCCGACATCACGATGGAGGAGATCGAGGGTCTGGTGGAGCATGGAACGGACATCGGTGTGTTTGAGGACTCGGAGCGAGAGATGGTGGCGAGCGTCCTACGACTCGATGATCGGCGCGTTGACGCGTTCATGACCCCTCGGACTCAGGTGACGTGGCTCGATCTCGAGGATCCGGAGGACCACACACGGGGGATTCTCCTGGAAGCACAGCACTCGCGGTTCCCGGTGATGGTCGGCAGTCCGGACAATGCGGTCGGCATTCTGTATGCGAGAGATATGCTCGTCCGGTACCTCAGGGATGAGCCCTTTGACATTCGAGCATGCCTGCGGCCGATCCTGTTTGTCCCTGAGAGTATGTCGACGTTGCGGCTTCTGGAGACTTTTCAGCGACAGGGCGTTCACGTTGCTCTGGTTACGGATGAGTACGGTAGCGTTCAAGGCATGATCACGGACATGGACATCCTGGAGGCGATCGCGGGCGATATCCCTGCTGAAGGAGAACCTGAGGAACCGCGGGCCATACAACGAGCGGATGGCACCTGGCTCGTGGATGGTCTGTTGCACATCAACCGTCTATGGGCCGTTCTCGACCTGGCCGATGAGATGGCCGATGACTATCGCGGTTACCAGACTGTCAGCGGTTTCGTGATGAGCGAGCTCGAAGGTATTCCGTCGGAGGGTGAGTGGTTTGAGCTCCTGGGCCAGCGTTTCGAGATTGTCGACATGGACGGCCATCGGATAGACAAAGTCCTGGTGACGCCAGGGCCGCAGGGAACTGAGCGACCACAGGGCGATGCCAGAACGTCCAACGGACTGTGAGAGTGCTGCGCTGTGGCAACGTGAGGGCCCGCCGGTGGGCGCTGTGCTGCCGACCTGTGGCTGATCAATTCGACAGCAGGTAGATCGTTGCCCCGAGGCCGAGGAAGTCCGTCATCACGTGCGAGACGACGGACCAGCGGATCGACCCCGTCCGCCACGCCGCCCAGCCCCAACACGCGCCCATGATGATCGCTCCCGCGATGAATGCGGCCACGCCGCCCGGCATCGTGATCGGGTGGACGGACTGGGGCGCCAGGTGCCAGATGGCGAACCCGAGCGTCGGGTAGATGTATCCGAGGAACAGCCGCCCTGGAAACAGCCGGACGTACGCGCCACGCCACAGCACTTCCTCCAGCGTGCCGTTGACCAGCGCGAGCGCCGCTGACGCCAGAACGATGGCCACAGTCGCTGCCGGCAGCTTGGCAGCGAACACCGTCGCCGCTGCCCCCGCGATGGGTAGCAGGAGCAGCACGGCGCCGACCCACGCCGGCTTGCCCAGCCGCGGACGCGCGTCTTCGAAGAGGCCACGAAGCCCGCGCCAGCCGAGGACCCAGAGCGGCAGGAGCCCTCCCCATACGACCCAGTAGAAGACGAACGCAGCCAGGTAGCCGGCCTTGGGGCCCCACAGGCTCGCGAAGCCCTGGAAGGCCACATACGTTGTCGCCAGCACCGCCCACGGCGTCGCCAAGAGCGCCTGTTGTCTCGTCGTATATGTCATTTTCTCACCTCCGTAAGATCCATGCGCCCACATGACCTGTGTCTGCCACGGACGATGTCCGGCGCCCTCAAACCTGTGTCGCAGAGCGCTCCGTACCCTCATTGGGACACACAGTGTCCATGGGCTTGCGTCGGGTCCGCAGGGTCCTGTCCGGTGAGCGGGGCAGGCCCCCTCGTGCTCCTTCCCCGCGCTACGCGCCCGGCGGGTCGGTCGGCTCCCAGCGCGCGTCGCCGTCCAGCGGATAGATCGGCCGGTGCAAGCGGCGGTAGGGCAATCGCTCGATGCACTCGTCGGTGAAGCCGGGGCTCAGCGCCATGATATGCTGCGCGGCAACGTCCCGCAACTCCGGGAACAGGTATCCCAGCTTGACCACGATCGCCGCCCACGCGTCGATGTCGATGCCGGCCAGTTCAAACTGACGCAGCTCGGTGAACGGAGATCGGTCCGACTGAACCACCACGGTGACCCCATCGACGCGCACGATGGCGAGGGCGGCCATGCCGTCTGCCTCAGGCGCCAATCGCTCAACGACTGCCTCCACCTCGTACGGCTGTGCGAACGTCCGGTCGAGCTTCCCGCCGAGCGACAGCCTGACGGTCCGTCCGCTGCCGGCTTCGAAGCAGGCGGTCACCGCGGTGGGATCGGCGATGCCGGCGACCAGGACGTTCTGTGCTCGGCGGGCGACCAGAGCCTCTAGGATGAGCGGACTGTCGCCGGCGGCGCCTGCGGTGGGGTTGTCCCCGCTGTCCGAGATGAACACGGGGCGCGTGGATGCGCCGAGCGCCATCTCGATGGCCTCGGCGATGGGGACCGCCGGCGCGTCGATGGCGAAATCGTCCCGGGCGTCCCAGACGGCGTGGGCTAGCTCGTTCGCCGCCGCCCAACCAGCGTCTGCGTCCGTGCTGGACACCGCCACGCTCACTGCCGTGTACGGAGAGTCGGTCCACGCGCACCCGATGAGGATCGACGAGACCAGGACCCCCTCCCGGCGGTCGATCTCCGGCAGACGCGCGTAGAGCGTGCGGGCTGGCTCGACTTCGGTGACCGCCGCCTCGCCGGGCGCCAGCATGGGCAGCTTGATGAGCTGTGTGCTGGGTCTGGCGCCCGCTTCCAGGCACTCGAGCAGTAGGCGGCCGCCCCGGGCGCGCGTCTCGGCCATATCGCGGTGCGGCGCGGTCCGGTAGCCGGTGATCAGGTTACTGCGCTCGGCGACCGCCGGCGCCAGGTTCGCGTGCAGATCGAGCGTGATGGCGATCAGCGGGTCGGCGCCCACCAGGTCGCGCACAGCGGTCAGCAACTCCGTCTCACCGTCTCCAATCCCGTCGACTTCCATCGCCCCGTGCAAGTGGAGCAGGAGACCGTCCAACGGCATACGCTGTCGCAGCCCATCGAGCATCTCATCGCGCAGCCGCTCGAAAGCGACGGGCGTGACCGGGCCTGACGGCGGCGCGTGGCCGTCCCACAGCGGCAGGATCGTGTGCCCGCGCGCGGCGGCAGTCTGCCAGACCGCGTCCTGAATGAGCTGCTCGCCGCCGGCAACGCGGAAGTCCTCGTAGCGGGTGGGCAGCGTGGAGAACGTGTTGGTCTCGTGAGAGAGACCGGCGATCGCGATGCGCATGATATACCTCCTCACCGAGGGTGGGGTGGCCCGGCGGGTTGTCGATTCGGCCGTTACCCCAGGGCGCCCAATCCACCCGGGTTGTGCGACTAAGGCCTGTCCAGCACCAGCACGTAGTCCTGGAACACGGGCGGTTTGGGCGCGGCCCACTCCCCGCTTCCATCCCCGGTGATGGTCCCAAACTCGACCTCCGCGCCGGTCTTCGGATCGAAGTAGAATGCCCGGTACGCGACACCCTCCTCCAGCGCCGTTACAGCGAGCTCTCCGCGCCAGGCCGTCCAGCTCAGATGCGCCGGAATGTAGATCATCCGGACGCGCCGGGGAATGCCCGCGGCATAGCACGACAGCCGATCACCTGCCGTCTGGTGAGGCCGGACCCAGTCGGGGCGCGGCCTGAACTGCCACCACGGGTAGCGTTCCAGTAGCCGCTTGCCGAGCCCGATCTGCCCCGACCCGGGCAGCCGATAGGCGTCCTCCCAGGGCAGATTGCCCCAGGCTGTGCCGTGCGGCGAAGGACCGTAGGGACGCCCGCGTTCATTCACCTGCCAGAGCCCGTTCGCCCCGTAGGTATGGCCGCACGCGCCCGAGAGCATACACGACCAGAACATGAAGCGCTGCATTTCCTCGCGTCCCGACTCGATGATGCCCTCGTAGTTCGCCTCGCCCACCAGGACCGGCATGCGCGGCTCGTGTTCGAGCGACGCGCTGAGGAAATCGATGGTGTGGGAGAGCGACCGATGGCCGCCGTGCCCGGTCTGCAGCATATCCAGGTCGAGCAGCGACGGATCGTCCACCTGGTCGTGCCCCAGCCGCGTGGGATGGATCGTCACCGGGTTGCCGAACGGGTCCAGCCCTCGGATGTGGCGGACTATGTCGGACCACGCGGCCCGCAGTCGCGTGCGACGCGCCTCGGCCTCTTCCTCGTCCTTGGGCCGGTCCAGGTAGTAGCTCATAAGCGCCTCGCCTGCTGCGCACCAGATCACGGGGTACGCCGCGTAACGGGCGATCAGGTAGCGCCAGTGCCTCTCCAGCACCCGCCGGCCCGCGAGGCTCAGGTAGTAGCCCCAGCTCCCCACGAGGCAGGGCGCGAGGCCGGAACGGACCATATGCGCGACGCGCAGGTCGACCATGTCGAAGTAGGCCGGGTTGATCCGCGCGTACTCCGGCTCCCAGGCGAGGCCCGCTTCGTTTGCGCCGCGCGGGTCGAACGGCTCCATATCGGGGAGGAGCCCGGCGACGATCTGGATCACGCTGAAGCCCTTCGCGACCCGGTCGGCGACGAGCTCCCGGAACCCGTCCGGCCAGGCCAGCCGGCGGCAGAACCCCATCCACCACGTATCGCCCAGCCAGAGGAAGGGCGCGCCGTCGACGTGCTCCAGATGGCGCCGGCCGGCGGCGACGCGTAGCCGGCCGTGCGCCAGCAGCGAGGACTCGCCGTCGCATGGCGTCACCTCCACGGCCCCTTTCCGTCCGTGCAGATCGGCGTTGCCCGAATCCGAGCAGACGGTACGATACCGGTAGACGGCGGGCTCGGACGCGGCGAAGCGCACGCTCCACGCCAGGTCGCCCGCCCAGAAGGCCGGCGCCACACGGTCGCGACCATCCGGACCGGTGAACACGACGTCGACCGTCACATCGTTGAACGGGTCAGTGTAGGTCCGCCCCGACTCGAACGTCCATTCGGTCACGTGATTCCGTGGCACGGTCTTCAATGAAGCGCCTCCTTGGACGCCGGCGCGTCCTAAGCGCCTGCCATAACCGGCAGGACGAACAGACCGATGGTGATGAGCGCGATCAGGATGGTGAGCCCGGCGACCAACGCGTTCTGAACCCGTCCGTTGGTCCACTCACCCATTAGGCGCCGGTCATTGGCCAACTTGAGGATCAACACCAGGAGCACTGGCAGCAGAACAGCGTTCATCGCCTGCGAAAGCCACATGATGGGGAACAGCGGGATTCCCGGGATCAACACGATCAGCACGCTGAGGGCAATGATCGCGACATACAGCCCGTAGAACACGCGCGCGTCGCGCGGCCGCTGGTCCAGACCGCGCTCCCACCCGAACGCTTCGCAGACCGCGTAGGTGGTCGAGAGCGGCAGCACCGAGGCGGCCAGGAGCGACGCCCCCAGCAGACCGGTGGAGAAGAGGTAGCGCGCCCCGACGCCGGCGAGCGGCTCGAGCGCCTGCGCGGCCTGTTCCGCTGTCTCGACCGAGACGCCGTGGACGAACAACGTTACCGCTGTGCAGATGACGATGAAGGCCGATACGACGTTGCCCCAGACGGCCCCTACTGTCACGTCCATCCGGGTGTAGCGGTAGTCCTGGAGCTCGACGCCCTTGTCCGCGACGGATGCCTGCATATAGACAATGCCCCAGGGTGTGATCGTCGTACCGATGGTCGCCAGCACGGCCAGGATGTACGCCGAGTCCGGTTGGAACGACGGTGTGACCGCCTGCCGCAGAATCTCGCCCCACGGCGGGTTCAGGACGAAGGCCGACACGACGTAGCTCAGCGCCGAGAGACACAGCACCAGCAGCACTTTCTCGACGTGTGCGTAGCTGCCTCGCAGTACGACAAAGCCCACCAGCAAGGCGGCCAGCGGCACGGCGATGTACCGGGTGATGCCGAACAGCTCAGCAGCGGCGGCGATGCCCGCGAACTGGGCTATGGTCGTGCCGAGGTTGGCCAGCAGCAGGCAGAACATAGCGAAGGTCGTCATACGCACGCCAAACCGTTCGCGGATCAGATCGGCTGTGCCCTTGCCGGTCACGGCGCCCATACGGGCCGCCATCTCCTGCACGATCACCTCGCCGAAGGTGACGACGAGCAGCAGCCACAGGAAGCCGTAACCGTAGGTCGAGCCGGCCATGGAGTAGGTCGCGATTCCGGGCGCATCGTTGTCGGCGCTGGCGGTGATCAGCCCCGGGCCGAAGATGGCCAGGAAGAACCACAGCCGTCGGCCCGCCAATGTGATGGCTTGCTTGAGTCTCATAGTCTTGGCTCCATGTGCGGCTCAATACAGCCGGGGCAGGCGCTTCTTCCACGCCGTGGGAAGTACCGTGTCGATTGCGTCGTCGACGGTCACGATGCCCAGCATCCCGCCGGTCTCGGGGTCGACCACAGGAAGCGCCAGCAGGTCATACTTGGCCACCAGATACGCCACGTCCTCCTGCGAACTGAATGGGTCCACAGTCACGGGCGATGTGTCCGCGTCCTCGTCCAGCAGCCGATCTGGCGGGGCCATCACCAGGTCGCGCAGCCTGGCGGCCCCGCGCAAGCGCCGGTCAGCATCGAGAATGTACACATAGTGCATGACCTCGTCATCCTGGGCGTCGGGCGATTGGCGCAGGTATTCGAGCGCCTCGCCGACGCTCAGGCCCGCCGGAACCCAGGCGAACTCCGTCGTCATAATGCCGCCGGCTGAGTCCTCGGGATAACCCAACAGGATCTGCACATCGTCCGCGTCCTCATCCTCCATCAGCTCCAACAACTGGGCGGTGGTCTCGTCAGGGAGGTCGGCCAGGAGGTCGGCGGCCTCGTCGGGTCCCATCTCCTCGAGGATGTCGGCCGCTCGCTCCGGCGCCAGATGGGAGAGTGTGGCGATCTGGACGCTGGGCGGGCTCTCCTCCAGTGCATCCGCCAGCACCTCATCGTCGAAGCGGGCCAGCAGGGCCTGGCCGGTGTGCCGGTCCAGGTCGTTGAGGATGGCCGCGATGTCGGCGGGCGGCAGCCGGCTGATCCGTTCCCGTGAGATGCGCAGACGCAGCGGATCGTCCTGCTGCAGGGGAGCGACGTCCTCCCAGGGGATGACGCCCTTGGGCAGGGGCCGGCGCACCAGTCGCGCGATCGCCGCAGCCGGACGCTCCAGGCCCAGCCGGCGCAATAGTCCTCGCCCTCCCACGTCCACGCCGGTGAGGCAGAAGCGCCCCTCGATGCGAGCGATCTGCAGATCATTGACGCGCACGACGCGTCTGCCCTCGGTATCCACGATCTGGCGGTCGATGACCCGCGCGCCCAGGAGCAGGTCGCCCTCGCCTGGCGTGTATGGCCTGACCTCCTCCCTGGGGACCTTCAGCACGACGTTGGGAAACAGCTCGCTGATCTGCTCGGCCGGGACGAACTGCACGGGCGCATCGCTGTCCTCAAGCTTCAGCGCGGCGATCGGGGGGAACGGGTGCTCGGGCGCGCCCACGAGGATGTCAACACACCGCCCGACGGGGCGGCTCCAGGCGTCCCAGACCTTCCGGCCCTGTATCTGGCTCAAGTAGAGCATGCTGCCCTCCTTCCGTTGATCTGACCGTCACGCGCCACGAGATAGCATGGCAAAGGGCCGCAGAACGGACTGCGGCCCTCGAGGTCAGCACACCTCAGGAGGAAGCGCGGTCAGTCCAATCTGCGCGACTCCCTATAGAACGTACAACGTTGGTACGGGTCTGCGGCGTCTTGGTCTGCTTCAGTCGTCTCTACAGTCGATTCTGACATTATCTCTCACAGAAACCCCAATATGTGGGGGTAGCCCCGCTCGGGGGCCGGCGTCAGGTGTATCGCTATTGTATGCCAAGTGCAGAGGTTGTCAAGCGAAACCGGGGAGCCTATGCCTTCTTGGAGCTGGGCAGCGTCTTCACACGGAAGACGGCATCCTCCGCTCATCAGTCGCCTTCGAAGTAAAACAGCGACGGGATCTGCTCGAAGGCCGTGCGGAAGCCCGGCTTGAGCCGGTCGTACGCCCACACGGCCTCGGGATTGGGCATCTGCGGATCGCCCAGCAGATGCCTGACCAGCCGGATGGCATTGACTCCGCCCCCGACGTCCTCGCCCTGACGCATCAGCGTGAGCACCGTCTCTTCCAATGCGGACGCGGTCAGCGCTGTCTCGATCTTCTTGACTCTGTGACCCAACTCGCGGTACGTCATGGGCTGGCCACCTCCTGCGGTGCATCAGATCATTCGCGCAGACCGGCGATATCCGGGTAGTCCACCCCGCCCGCCTCCAGGTGTCGCTCGATCAGTGCGGGCAGCATCTCGGGGATCTCATACGAGCCGATCAGCACGTCGTCGCCGATGACCAGCATGGGCACACCCTGTCGTTCGCGCGGCACGCCAAACTCCGCCAGAACCTCCGCCCACATCTCATACCCGGCTGGGTCGGAGAGACGGATCATCTTGATCTCAAGCTGCTCGCCGAATCTCTCCTGCAACGGGGGCAGGTCCCTCTCGATCACCTGGTGGCAGTGGGGGCAGTTCTCGCCCCAGAAGAGCACGGCCCGCACCGTTGGGGCAGCGGGAGCCGAGCAGGCCGCGGTCAGCGTCAGTGCGGTCCAGGCGATGAGCAATACGATGGGCCAACGTCGAGGCATAGGACACCCTCCCTAGAAACCGATTATGGAAACGCGTGCGATTGTCAGCGCCGCCTATCCCGTGGGCGCGATACGGCGCCATCACGGTTGGCGACCAAGCCTGACGTTGGACGGCCGCCTCGGCTGCGCTATGCGTTCTGCGCTGCGCGGATCCACTCGGCGATCTCCGCTTTGCGCGGGATCCGACCCGATGACTTCAGCTCGCCGTCGATCACCAGCCCTGGCGTGCTCATGATATCATAGGTCAGGATCTCGTCCATGTCCTGTACCTTGGTGAACGTCGCCTCAACGTCCAGCTCGGCTGCCGCCTCGCGGGCCAGCTGCTCCAACCGCTTGCACTTCGGGCATCCTGTGCCCAACACCTTGATCTCCATCGAATACCTCCTGCAATATGATCGCTGATCCGAACACTACCAGATCTCTCGTCATCCCCTGTGTCGCAGTTCCGTTGACGCGCTGGCCTCCGACACGAACTCCCCGAAGTCAGTCTACTTCGCCGCTGAGACCACATCCCGCCCCCGCCCTCGCTGTACGACCGCCGTTAGCCCCAATCCCAGCAGCACGAGCGCGACTGCCGCGATCAGACCCACCTCGACCCATACACTGGTCGTGTCCAACCAGAGCCCGAACAGCAGCCCGGATAGGGTGCTGAAGATGGTCACCAGTACTACGTAGACCGCCGTCTTCTTGCCGCCGATGACCGAATTGGTGATCAGGATCGACTGAACGCTCAGCTCCGGGTCGGCCAACAGGTAAGCCAATAGCGGGCCGCGGTGCATCCCCAGCGACAGGAACGTCTGCGCGATGGGCACCTCGACCAGGGTGGGGAAGTACATGAATACCCCGAAGAGCACGCCGACCAAGTTGGCCCACCAGGTATTTCGCCCGGCGATCGTCTGGATCCACGTCCGTGGGATAATCACCCGCGCCATCCCGGCCACGAACACCCCGGCGATCAGCAATGGGATGATCTGCTTGACAAAGCGCCACATCTCCCACAGCCACTCCTGCATCTCGTAGGCCTCGAACTTCGTCGCCGCCATCCACCACACCACGCCGAGCAGAAGCGTCACGGCGATGAGCTTGCCGGTCACACCGACGTTCACTCCGCCGCCGACTGTGGTCACCTGGAACGAGGCCGCGATCAACGTCAGCGTGATCAGCCCCAGCGCCGCGTAGCTCCACGAGTTGAACCCTTCGTCCACCCTGTTCAGCCCCTTCCAGGCCGTTATGGCGATAAGGATGAGCAGGCCGATGAGAACCACGCCGTGGACGCTGACGCCCTCGATGCCCAACGCCGCGTTCGGCGGCGCCACGCTGTCCAGCCAGGCCTGGAACGAACCAGTCCAGACGCCCGGCAGCGTGAGCGTCGCATAGCTACTGGTCAACAGGCCCACCTGCAGCGTACCGGCGATCAGCACGCCCAGAAGCAGGAGGAAGAAGACCCACGTGCGGCCCGGTACTCTCGCGCCTTGAGCGAATGCGTCGTTCTTGGCGGTTTCGAGATCGTGCGCCGCGTCGTCCTTGCGGAAGAACCAGGCCATCAGCATGCCGATCCCCACACCGAACACGATCGACAGGACGATGCGGGCGATGGCGATGTCCATCCCGATCTGCACGCCCGTGAGCGTGATGGCCAGGATGTTGATCGCCGGACCCACGAAGAGAAACGTGATGGCCGGCCCGAGCCCGGCGCCCTTCTTGTAGATACTGGCGAACAACGGCATGATCGTGCAGGAGCAGACGGCCAGCACGAACCCGCCCAGCGCCGAGGCCGGATAGGAAATCCACTTCGGCGCGTCGCGTCCCAGGAATTTCGTGATCGCCTCCTTGGGAATCAGCGCGGCCAACGCACCGGCGATGAAGAACGCTGGCAGCAGGCATAGAAGCACGTGGGCCGCCAGGTAGGCGGCGAGGCTTCCCAACCCCGTCTGCAACAGCATGGCGATGTACTCTATGACATTCAACACACACGCCTCCCCGTTCTGGTCCACAGTATATGCATATTGCAATATATAGATGGTCAAAAAAAGACACTGGAACAACACAATATGCACGTTGATGCATATTTTACCACATGCCGGATCGATGTCAAGGTTCGCTGAGTTCAATCATGGGGTACGGGTCGCGAAGTGTGGGCGATGGCTCACGATGAGGTGTCAGTCCGTGTTCGACTCGACCGTCGCTCCCGACGGCGCCGCCACCGGCCGGCGCAGCGCCGGTGCAATGCCGTGTCCATTCCAGAAGCCGCGCCTGCCCAGCGCTTTGCCCAGATAGACAAGGCTCAGCATCACCGGCACCTCCCAGAACAGCCCCATAGTGGTTCCCAGCGCCGCCTGCGACCCCACGCCGTACATTGCGACAGC
>Ga0123333_10004074_pt1 | contig 13851 bp, 8 predicted proteins | sample BioC12SIPDNA_3_FD_89957 | JGI IMG/M metagenome (GOLD analysis project Ga0123333, IMG submission 89957) | Anaerobic biogas reactor microbial communites from Washington, USA - Biogas_R2_B C12 SIP DNA | ecosystem: Engineered > Bioreactor > Anaerobic > Unclassified | place: Washington, USA... | reverse complement strand
TCGCGGCCCGCTCCTCCGCCGCGCGCCGCGCCACCGCCGCCAGCGCCGCGCGCCAGCCCTCGAGCTGGCCCAGCACGTCACGGCCCTTCGCGTCGAGCTCGGCGGCGAGCGTCGCGTCGTAGTCCTCGACCTCGTCCACGGGCTCGCCCGTCATCACCTCGGCCAAGGCCGCGATCAGCTCGCGCCAGGTCTCGAGCGCCTCGGCGTCGAGCCCCAGCCTGTCGGCCTCCTGCTCGAGCTCGCGCAGCGCGGCCACGCGCTTGGCGTGCGCCTGCGAGGCCTCGACGAGCTTCCGGGGCGCCATGCCCTTCAGCGAGCGCCTGTCGAGGTCGCGCTCGCGGGTGAGCCGGCGGTTGCGCTCCATCAGCGCCGTGAGGTCGAGGGCCAGGGCCTTGCGCAGGCGGTCGAGGGCCTGCGCCGCCTGCCCCGGCGTCGCTACGGGGTCGTCGATCACCTGCTTCAGGGCGACGCACCAGGCGTCGAAGGTACCTACGTCGGGGTCCGGCGGCAGCGCCGCCTCGGTGTCGAGGTGGGTGCCGAGGTCGGCGGCCCGGTCCTTCGCGAAGTCGGCGACGGCGGCCTGCCAGGCCTTGAGGTCGGCCCTGGCCTCGCGCAGCGTCTGCGGCGTGGGCGCGCGCATCTCGCGGTGGGCGGCCCTGACCTCGGTGCGCCACCTGTCGAGCTCGGCGCTGCCCGGGAAGAGCTCGCTCAGGGCCTGCAGGTCCTTGTCGAGCTCGGAGAGGCCCTTCCGCACCAGGGCGGCGTCGGCGTGGAAGGCGGCGCGGTCCTTGGCGCTGCGGCGCGCCTGCGCAGCAGCGACGTAGGCCGCGCGCACCGCGGCCGCGGCGGCGCGGAGCGCGGTCGTGAGGCTGCGGAACGGACGCCAGCCGCGCAGCAGGTCGAGGCCCAGCGTCGCGACGACGACGGCCGGGACGACGGCGACGGCGCCCCACGTGCGCCCCAGTGCGGCGCGGAGCTGCCCGCCCCACGCCCCCGCGGCCTCGGGCCATACGCCCACCGACACGCCCCACAGGCCGGCCGCCAGGACGAGGTAGCCGAGGAGGACCCGCGGCCACCACGCCGGGTTGCGCCTCAGGAGGAAGAAGCCGCCGAGGACCAGCGGCGGCACGGTCAGGCAGTAGGCTGCCCAGCCCACGTTGCCCGCCAGCGCCCCGCGCACCGCGCGGCCCAGCTCGCCGGAGGGTATCGCGGGCACCAGCACGCCCACGAGGAAGAGCCCGACCGCCGTCAGGACCAGCCCCAGCGCCTCGATGTCGGGGGTATGCTCGCCCCGACGTTGCCGTTCCCGTCGGCCCTTACGCACGGCATGAAGTGTACCGCCTGAGGGGGAGGTGCCCGAGGGGAGAAGTGGTACACTCCGCCCGACCGGACCCCATGTGAAGCTGTGAGAAGGATGAAACGCGCGCCGTGAAGGGCTGGGGACCCCACCGGGGTGGTGGGTCGCAGCCCGTCATGACGTTCGGGCTGTGGGGCCTCGCGGCCGCCGTGGTCGCCGCGCTCCTCCTCTCCGCCGGCGACCTCAAGCCGTGGCACGGCTTCCTCATGGCCGTCCCCTACCTCGTCGCGACCGCCTGGTACGGCTGGACGGCGGCGGCGCTGCTGCTGCCCGTCCTCCTGCTGCTGGTGTGGGGCGTCGACGCCTCGGCCGCAGGAGGCGCCCTCGGCCCCGCCGGCTACGGCGAGATCGCCGTCACGATGCTGCTGGCCGCCTTCGTCGGGGACCGCATGCACCGCGTGTGGCGCCGGACCGAGGCGCGCGCGCACCAGAACGAGCGGCGCGCCCGGCTGCTGCAGCAGGCCGCGATGGAGCTGAACCAGGCCGACGACGCCGCCCACCTCCTCGCCGCCGCGCCCCGGCTCCTCTCCGACATCCTCACGTTCACCCACGCCGAGCTGTTCATCCCCGACGGGGACGGGCTCGCCCTCGCCACCGCCTGGCGCTGGGACGTCAAGCCCGGCTTCCGCGTCCCGCTGACCTCGGTGATCGGCCGCGCCTACCGCACCGGCGAGCCCCAGTACGTGCCCGACACCTCGCGCGACGCCGAGTTCGTCGTCGCGCCCGGCGCCGAGCCGACGCGCTCGGAGCTGGCGCTGCCCGTGAAGGTCGGCGACGAGGTCAGGGCCGTGATCAACCTCGAGCACACCGAGCCCGACGCGTTCACGAGCGACGACCACGACACCCTGCGGGCCTTCACCCGCATCGTCGTCGAGGTCCTCGAGCGTCTCGACGCCCGCGCGGCGCTCGAGGCCGAGAGGCGTGAGCAGGAGTTCCTCGCGCGCCTCTCCCACGCCCTCCTCCAGACCGACGACGCCAAGCAGGCGGCCGGCACGGCCGTGACCGACCTGGTGCGCTTCCTCGGCCTCGACGCCGGCGGCGTCCTCGAGCTGAGGCAGGCGCGCCTGCGGCCCCTCGTCAGGGTGGGCGCGCTGCCGCCTGCCATCGCGGCGCGCGCCGAGTCGGGCTTCGAGTTCGACGGCCCGCTGCGCGAGGCCTGGACGAGCGGCAAGCCGGTGCACGTGCCCGACCTCCAGGAGCGGGAGACCGCGGCCGCGATGCCGTGGCTCGGCGGCGAGGACGGCGTGCGCACGGTGCTGGTGTGCCCCCTCCTCAACAGCCAGGGCGACGTGCGCTACCTCCTGGGGCTCGTGAGCCTCGGCGCCGTCAGGCCGCTCTCCGCGCGGCAGGTGACGCTCGTGGCCCGGGCGGCGGAGGCGCTGGGCGCGGCGCTCGGGAGCATCGTGCTGAACCGGCAGCTCTTCGCGACCCTCGACGTCATCGGGCAGCTCGCCCGCGCCGAGGCACCGCAGACGCTCTTCCAGCGCGCCGCCGAGGCGGCCGTCGACCTCATCACCGGCGCCGAGGCTGCCAGCGTCCTCGTGCGCGACGGCGACCTGTTCCGCTTCGAGGCCGCCGTCGGCTACGACCTCGGCGCGATCAAGGACGGCGCGGGCCCGTTCACGGTCAGCGAGCAGCTCAGGTGGTACGCCGGCTCCGAGGCCGACTTCAGGCGCGGCATCGGGCGCATCGCGCGCGGGTCCGACGTCCTCAGGTTCTCGGTCGCGACGTCGGACGAGAGGACCCCGGCGAACCTCGCGGCGGCCCGCGTCGAGGAGATCAAGGCCAACATCACGATCCCGATCACCGACGGCACGGAGGTCGTGGCGTTGCTCAACGTCGACAGCTTCTCCTCGGAGACCGCGTTCAGCGCCAACGCCCTGCGCATCGCCGAGGCGTTCGCCCAGCACATCGCCGTGATCGTCAGGCAGGCGGAGCAGGTCAGGCGGCTCGAGGAGAGCCTCGTCACCGACGGGCTGACGCGACTGGGCAACCGCGAGGGCTTCCAGCGCCGGCTGCAGACCGAGCTGGCGCGCGCCGAGCGCTACGGGCACCCGCTCAACCTGGTGATGATCGACCTCGACAACTTCAAGCAGATCAACGACCGCTTCGGGCACGCCGCCGGCGACGCCGCGCTCGTCGCGGTCGCCGAGTCGCTGACGCGCCAGCTGCGCTCCTCCGACCACGCCTTCCGCTGGGCCGGCGACGAGTTCGTGCTGCTGCTGCCCGAGGTTCGCCCCGCCGAGGCGCAGGCTGCCGCCGAGCGCTTCGCCGAGCTCGTCTCCCAGATCGAGGTCCACGGCGTGAGCCTCTCCGCCTCCGTCGGCGTGGCCTCGTACCCCGTCGACGGCCACGACCCCGAGACCCTCCTGAGGCGCGCCGACGACCTGATGTACTTCCGCAAGCAGCGCACCCGCTCCGCCCAGTCGGCCTGAGCGGCCGGCGTCAGGCGGCGGGGAGGTCCTCCTCCTCGAGCGTGTCGATGTCGACGTCCGGCGGCACCGAGACGAACTCGCGCCGGGACAGCACGTAGTCCTCGAGCATGACCTTCGCGAACGCCACCGTCGGCACCGCCAGCAGCGCCCCGACGAGCCCGAACAGCCCCAGGCCCGTCATGATCGCCAGCAGCACGGTGAGCGGGTGGAGGTTCGTCGCGCGCGACAGCACCAGCGGCGAGAGGACGTTGCCCTCGAGCTGGTTCGCGACCACGAACACGACGATGGCCAGGAGGGCGGTCAGGGGGCTGACCGTGAGGCCGAGCAGCACCGCAGGCACGGCGCCGATCACGGGCCCCAGGTAGGGCACGAGGTTGAACACGGCCGCCAGGAACGCGATCGCGGTGGCCAGCGGCACGCCGAGGATCGTCAGGCCGATCCAGACGAAGAGGCCCAGGATCGCGGTGATCATCAGCTGGCCCCTGAGGTAGCCGCCGACGGCGACGTCGGCCTTCTCGGCGATCTCGCCGACGACGCCGTGGTAGCGGGTCGGCACGAAGCGCCGGAACTGCGCCATGAACCGCGGGTAGTCGTAGAGGAAGTAGACGCTGGCCAGCAGGATCAGCACGATCTGCAGGCCGGTCGAGATCACCACGGTGGCGCCGGTGTAGAGCAGGCCGGGGCCGCGGCTGAGCATGCTCTCCATGAGCTGCGCGAAGTCGGACCCGAGCTGCTGCAGGGCGGCGATGACCCTGTCCCTGATCTCGGAGCCGATGATGCCGCTGGGGTCGACGTCCCCGAGCCCGTCGGCCAGCAGGAACGGGATGCGGTCGAGCCACGTCAGGACGCGCGCCTGGACGTTCGCGGCGATGCGCGCGAGGCTGTCGAACGCGTCGGGCAGCAGGTTCACGAAGCTCGCGGCCTCGACGACGACCTGGCCGACCAGCATCGACCCCAGCGCGATCAACCCGGCGACGAGCACGTAAGTCACGGCGACGGACCAGCCGCGGTTCAGGCGCAGGCGCATCAGGAGCGTGACCAGGGGGTTCAGGACGTAGGCGACGAGGAAGCCGAAGAGGGCCACCTGGAGCGCGAACATGTAGCCCGCCCTGGCGCGCCACAGCGCCACGAGCGCGCCCACGATCAGGAGCACGTAGACGAGGGCGCGCACCCACGGGTGGCGCCACGCCCACTTCAGCGCCGGGAGCTGCTCGTCGGCCGGCCCGGGGTCGGGGGCGACGCCGCTGCGCCTCATGGCCCCACGAACCGGGACGCGGCCTCGAGGCGCACCTGCTCGGGCGTCAGCCCCGCGCCGAAGTAGGCGCCCTCCTCCGGCCACACCTCGAAGCGGAGCCGTGGGCGGTCCTCGCCGCCGGCCACGCCGGCGTCGGTGCCGGAGTTCCCGACGTAGCCGACCACCTGACCACGATACACAGAGCGCCCGACGCTCACGCCGCCGGCCACCCGCGACAGGTGCCCGTAGCGGAGCACGGTGCCGTCGGCGGTCTGGAGCCACACCTGGCGCCCGCGGAGCCGGTCGAGCTCCTCCTCGCTGGCGCCGTCGGCGACGTCGTCGAGCAGCCGCTCCCACGACTCGGGGCTGAGCTCGACGTAGCCGGTGTCGGCCCTGATCACCTGGGCGGGGGCCGCGGCGATCACGGCCGCCCCGTACGGCAGCGGCACGTCGAGGTCGCCATCGACGAAGTCGAACCCCTGGCTGACGCCGTTGCGGTAGGGGCGCGGCGCGCTAGGCAGGTTCGCGTCGCTGCGCGGGAGCCGTGCGCCGGGGACGGGGAACCACAGCCCCTCGGGGCCGTACGCGGTCTCGGCGCGACCCGCCGGCTCGGGCGCCGTCGGCGCGGCGCCGGCGGCCGGAGGCGCCGACGGCTGCGGCGGGCGCGTGAGGAGGAGCACGGTGGCGACGGCCGCGTAGACCGTGACCGCCGCGAGGACGTACCAGCCGGGCTTGATGCCTCGCACGCGCGGAGTCTAGCTCAGGCGTCCCCGCCGGCGTCGGCGCTCGTGACCCGCATCACGAGCAGTAGCGGCCGGTGGCCGCCGTGCTCGACGCGCCGCCTCACGACGACCCGCCACCCGCCCTCGTCCAGCAGCCGTTCGACGAGCCGCACCTCGTGGCTGAGCAGCGCGAAGCGCCCGCCGGGCGCGAGGTGACGCCGCGCCGCCTCTAGCAGCGCGCGGTAGAGGGACTCGTTGGCGGCGTGGTCCCCGACCGCGTCGCCCCAAGGGGCGTCCGCCGCCACGACGTCGAACCCTCGGCCCAGGTCGAAGCCGGGACGCGTGACGTCGTCGACGAGCAGCTCGACGCCCTCGAGCCCGGCAGCCGCCACGTTCTCCCGCGCGCACGCCACGGCCGCCGCGGAGACGTCGACGCCCACCAGCGGGCCTCCGCCCCCGGCCAGGGCGCGCTCGACGAGCAGCGTCCCGGAGCCGCACATCAGGTTCAGGTACGAGCCCTCCGGACCGGCGAGGTCCGCCATCGCGGCCGCCACCGTGGCGTTCGCGCCGCCGGGGATGTGGCAGACGCGCCACGCGCGCGTCGAGAGTGGTCGGGGCGTCAGCCGCAGCAGGACCTCCCAGCCCGCGCCGGCGCGCCTGAAGCGGGCGAGCAGCTCGCCGTCCTGGGGGTCGTGCGTCAGCCCCGCGGCCGCCGACAGCTCGGCGGCGAGGCGCCGGAACGCCGGGGACCCCGCGCCGGCGGCGGCGAAGCGGAACGAGCGCATGCCGCCCGACCGCGCGACCTCGCGGCACGCCGCGGCGAGGCGCCGGAACGCCGCGTCGCCGAGCAGCGCCTTGGGTCGCGGGACGTCGAAGGTCAGGGCGGCGTAGACGGCCGACACGATGCGGGCGCCGCGCAGCACGCGCCCGACGTCGGCGTGCGCGAACGCGACCTCGCCGCGGCCCTCGCGCACGGCCGCGGCTCCGAGGCGCCTCAGCTCCGCGGCCGCGAGGTCCTCGAGGCCGCCGACGACGTCGGCGACGTACGGACGCGCGCTCACGCCGCATGGTACCGGGCGGCCCACGGCGGCGGACGGGCGCGCGGAGGGCCGCGGCTATGATGGAGGCGGTGCCACGACCCAGCCCAGTCTCGGCCGCGCGGCCGAAGCTGACCGGACCATGACGTACGCCAGCTACGCTCGTCAGGACCGCCGACCCGGCGGCGCGAGGACCGCCTAGAGCATGCCAGCGACGACACCAGCCATCAGGCGGCCGCGGGTCTCGGCCAGCGCCCGGCGCGAGTGGCTCACGGGCTACCTCTTCGTGCTGCCGGCCGCGCTGATCATCGCCGTCTTCGGCATCTTCCCCATCGGCTACGCGATCTACATGAGCCTGCACCGCTGGCGCATCCGCAAGGGCGCCTTCGTGGGCCTCGACAACTACCTCTCGGTCGTCGGCGACTGGTGGGGCGCGCTGGCGTTCTTCGGCGGCCTGCTCCTGATCATCGCCGCGCACTGGCTGTGGGTGGACGCCTTCAGGCGCGACGACGGCACCGTGGCGCTGGCCGGCCGCCTGCTGGGGGCGCTGGTGCTGCTCGGCTCGGGGGTCGCGGTCTCGCTCGGTTGGCGCCTGATGACCGCCGAGGGCGACAGGCGCTTCCTGCAGGGCCTGACCCGCACGGTCTACTACGGCTTCGGCTCGGTGCCGGTGCAGATCGTCCTGGCGCTGGTGATCGCCACCCTGCTGTTCCAGAAGCTGCGCGGGCAGGAGCTCTTCCGCATGCTCTACTTCCTGCCGTACGTCACGCCGGCCGTCGCCGCGGCCGCCGTGTTCCGCAACATCTTCAGCCCGCGCCCCGAGCGCCCCGCGAACACGGTCCTCGAGTGGCTCGGGCTGCCCACGCAGCAGTGGCTGTTCGAGACGCGGCCGATGTCCCAGGTCCTGTTCGGCGGGCTCCTCGACAGGCTCGGCATCGAGCTCAGCGGCTTCTGGGCCGGTCCGTCGCTGGCCCTGGTGACCGTCATCGTGTTCGGCGTCTGGACCTACACCGGCTACAACGCCGTGATCTTCCTCGCCGGCCTCGGCAACATCCCCAAGCAGCTCTACGAGGCCGCGGCGATCGACGGCGCCACGCGCGTGCAGCAGTTCAGGCACATCACGGTCCCGCTGCTCTCGCCCGTGACGTTCTACCTGACGGTGCTCGGCTTCATCGGCACGTTCCAGGCCTTCACGCACATCTACGTGATGCGCGCGCCGAACACCCGCGACGCAGTGGACACGGCCTCCATCGTGATCTTCGACACGTTCTACGGGCGCAACAACTTCAGCCTGGCGGCGGCCCAGTCGGTGATCCTGTTCGCGATCATCCTGATCCTGACCCTGCTCCAGAACCGCCTGATCGGCCGGAGGGTCTTCAGTGACTGAGCCGGCCGCCGTCCGCCGCCAGGCCCCGGCCGAGCCCGTCAGGGCCAAGGCGGCGGCCGCGCGCGAGCCGTACGAGTTCCGGCTGGCGCACCTACCCGCCTACCTCGCGCTCGTCGTGGGCGCCGTCGTCTCGATGAGCCCGTTCCTCTACATGGTCTCGACGAGCCTCATGACCCTGGGCGAGACGATCAACCGCCGGCTGCTGCCGGCGACGCCGCAGTGGGTCAACTACCGCACGGCGTGGTCGGAGGCCGACTTCGCGCTCTACTTCCGCAACAGCGTGATCATCACGGCCCTCGTGATCGTCGGCGTGCTCGTCACCTGCACGCTCGCGGGCTACGCCTTCGCGCGCATCCGCTTCCCCGGCCGCGAGACGATCTTCCTCGTGCTGCTGGCGACGCTGATGATCCCCGGCACCGTGACGTTCCTGCCGAACTTCCTGATGGTCAGGGGCGAGGTGATCCCGTGGGGCAGCTGGCTGAACACGCTCCCGGCGCTGACGGTGCCCTTCATGTCGACGGCGTTCGTCATCTTCCTGTTCCGGCAGTTCTTCCTGGGCATCCCGCACGAGCTCTACGACGCCGCCCGCATCGACGGCGCCGGGCACCTGCGCTTCCTCACCGCCGTCGTCGTGCCCATGAGCAAGCCGGTGATCATGACGGCCACGCTCCTGACCTTCGTCTCGAGCTGGAACGAGTTCCTCTGGCCGCTGCTCGTCACGACGACCCCGAAGTGGCGGCCGCTGGGCGTGGGCCTCTACACCTTCATCTCCGAGGCGGGGCCGCAGACGCACCTGCTCATGGCGGGCGCCGTGATCACGGTCCTGCCCGTGCTGCTCGTCTACTTCCTCACGCAGAAGCAGTTCACCGAGGGCATCGCGACCTCGGGCCTTAAGGGGTGATGAGACAGGAGCGACTCAGACGAACGAGGCAACGCGCGGCCAGCCGTCTAACATCGTTCACGACAGCCTAGCCAGTGGGCCCGCAGGGCCCGAAGACCGAGAGGGAGCTCGCATGATGCTACGCAGGACGTTCCTCGCCACACTGCTCGCGGTCGCCGTCGGCGGCGCCCTGGCCCAGGGGAGCCTCGAGGGCGTCAACTGGGACGAGGTCGACCCGTCGGGCCAGACCGTCACGTTCTGGCACCAGCACACCCAGGAGCGCGAGACCGCGCTCCAGGAGATCATCGCCGAGTTCAACGCGACGAACGAGTACGGCATCACCGTCGTCGCCGAGTACCAGGGCGGCTACGGCGACATCTTCCAGAAGATGCTCGCGCTGCTCGGCACGTCCGACACGCCGAACATCGTCGTGGCCTACCAGAACCAGGCCGCCACCTACCAGCTCGTCGACGGCATGGTCGACCTGACGCCGCTCGTCGAGTCCGAGCGCTGGGGCCTCTCCGAGGAGGACATCGCCGACTTCTTCCCCGGCTTCTGGTCCTCCGACGTCTTCCCCAGCTTCGACAACAAGCGCCTCGGCATCGCCCCGAACCGGTCGATGGAGATGATGTACTACAACATCGACTGGCTCGCGGAGCTGCGCGCGGCCGGCCACATCGACTTCGACGGGCCGCCCCAGACGCCCGACCAGTTCCGCCAGGCCGCCTGCGCCGCCGCCGCGAACCCCTTCTCCGGCTCCACCGCCTCGGGCGCGAGCATCGGCTACGAGCTCGCCGCCGACGCCAGCCGCTTCGCCTCCTGGACCTTCGCCTTCGGCGGCGACGTCTTCGACTACGAGGCCAGCCGGTTCACCTACGACTCCCCTGCGGCCGTCGAGGCCATGACGTTCCTGCAGCAGCTCTTCGCCGACGGCTGCGGCGCCCTCAGCACCGAAGCGTTCGGCGACCAGACGAACTTCGGCGCCGGTCGCACCCTGTTCACCGTCGGCTCGTCCTCGGGCCTGCCGTTCTACGCCAGCGCCGTCGAGGAGGGCGCCGGCCACGCGTGGAGCGTCGCCGCGATCCCGCACACGACGCCCGACCCGGTCATGAACATCTACGGCGCCAGCGTCAGCCTGCCCGCCGGCCACACCCCCGAGGAGACGCTCGCCGCCTGGCTCTTCCTGAAGTACTACACCGGCACCGAGGCGCAGGCCGCCTGGGCCGCCGCCAGCCAGTACTTCCCGGTGCGCCAGAGCGTGGCCGCGGGCCTCGGGCCGGTCTTCGAGGCGGTCCCCGGCTACGAGACGGCCTTCAACCTGCTCCCGTACGGCGTGGCCGAGCCGCCCGTGCCCGGGTACGACTTCGTCCGCGACATCGTCACGGCCACGATGGCCGACATCGTCAGCGACCCGAGCCTCGACGTCCAGGCGGCCCTCACCGAACTGAACGAGGAGGCCAACGAGATCCTCGCGGAGCAGATGGCCGAGCTCGACTGACCGGCCGCACTTTCACGCGACGAGGGGCGGCGCCTGGATTGGCGCCGCCCCTCGACTGGGGCGCGCGTGGCGCCCTGGGCCCGCTCCGCCCGCCCGAGCCGCCCGCCACCGGCCTCGTGTCACCCCGCCCAGGCGAGCCCCCGCCACCGGCGCCGGCGCGCGCGCCGGGTAACCTCGCCTGGCATGGCGGTCGCCTCGCTCTACGTCCACGTCCCCTTCTGCCCCAGCGTCTGCCCCTACTGCGACTTCCACAAGATGCTCAGGCACGAGGGGCTGGCGCGCCGCTACGTCGACGCGCTCGCGCGCGAGCTCGCGGCGCTGGGCGAGCGGCACGGCGGGCCCCTCGACACGCTCTACCTCGGCGGCGGCACGCCCTCGCACCTGCGCGACGACGAGCTGGAGCGCGTGTTCGCGGCCCTGCGGGACGCCTTCGGCGGGCCCGGCCGCCTGGAGACGACGCTCGAGGCCGACCCGCTGACGTTCGACGCCGACCGCCTGACCCGCTTCGCCGACCTCGGCGTCACGCGCCTCTCGATCGGCCTCCAGTCGACGCAGGACAGCGTGCTCGCCTTCCTGGGACGGCTCCACGACGGCGCCCAGGGCCTCGAGGCCGTCGCGACGGCCCTGGCCGCCGGCCTGCGCGTGAACGTCGACGTGATGACGGCGATCGCCGGCCAGGACCTGGAGCTCGACCTGCGGCGCGTGCTCGACCTCGGCGCGAAGCACGTCTCGGTCTACTCGCTGACGGTCGAGCCCCACACCCCGTTCGCGCTGCGGGGCGTCACCGTCGACGAGGACCTGGACGCCGCGTCGTTCGACCTGGCCGCGGCGGTGCTGTCGGCGCGCGGCCTGCGGCGCTACGAGGTCAGCAACCACGCCGTGCCAGGCGAGGAGTCGCTGCACAACCTCGTCTACTGGCGCGGAGGCCACTACCTCGGCGCCGGGCCCTCGGCAGCCTCGCACCTGCCCGGCGGCGACGGCTTCGGCGTCCGGCTGCGGAACCCGCCGCTGAAGGGCTGGCTCGCGGGCGAGCCGCCCGAGGTCGACGTCCTCACCGCCGACGACGTCGTGCTGGAGCGGCTGATGACGGGTCTGCGGACGCTCGAGGGCGTCGACCTGGCCGCGGTCGAGGCCGCGTCCGGCGTCGCGGTCGAGGCGTCGGCGGAGCGCTGGCTGGCCGACTGCCTGTCGCACGGCCTGCTGGCCCTGGAGGGCCGGCGCCTCAGGGCCACGGAGGCGGGCGTGGCCCGGCTCGACGCCGTCCTGCGCGCCTTCGTGGCGACGCGCGGGACGCCGGGCGGCGCCGATCGTACGTCCGCGACGACCGCCCGGCAGGCCTGAGGCCGCGGCCGCCGCGGCGAGGCGCCGGCCCGCGCGTTCCGGGCCGGCCCCCTACCCCCCGACCTGGGTGAGCAGCCGCGCCAGCACCGAGCCCCCGGCCAGGCTCAGCTCGCCCGGCACCATCAGCTCCCTCACGGCGGCGTCGTAGCGCTTGGCGAACGGCTGGCGGCCGACGAACGCCTCGACGGTCAGCTTCGGGTCGCTCTTCGCGGCCTCGAGGTACGCGGCCGTCAGGCGCCGCTGGGCCGCGCGCAGGTCCATGACGATCCCCGTCTGGGCGATCTTCTCCCACGTGCCCTGCGTCGGCAGCGCCCTCAGCGCGTCGCGGAGGACCCCGAGCGACAGCCTCTCGCCCAGCGCGAAGAACGCCGTGGCCGCGACCTCCAGCGCGACGCCAGCGGCGCGCGCGGCGTCGACGACCCCCACGCTGGCGGACACGTACTCGAGGCCCGCCACGCGCTCGGCGGACGGCTCGTCGTGCCCGGCCTTGACGTGCTGCTTGACGCTGGCGCGGAAGCGCCGCTTCTCGGCGGCGGGCAGGAAGCGCTCGAGGTCGCGGCGCAACGTCGCCAGGGGCTCGCCGTACTCGGCGACGACCTCCGAGAGCGGGCGCCGCGCGATGTCGCTGGCGAGCAGCCAGGCCACGACGCCCTCGACGGCCTGTGCCATCGCCCGCAGGGCGGAGTACGCGGCCTCGGGCGGCAGCGCGTCGTCGCGAGCGTGCAGGTCCTCGGCGAAGGCGAGGGTGCCGAGGAGCTCCATCGCGACCAGGGCCGCGCGCACGACCTCGACGGGGGTGGCGCCGTTCTGCCGCACCGCGCGGTGCACGAACTCCATGCCCAGGAGGTCGACGATCGCGTTCGTCACCTGCGTCGCCGTGATCTCGCGCCGCAGCGAGTGGGCGGCGATCGCGTCCGGGAGGCGCTCCCGCAGGACGGTAGGGAAGTACTCGGTCAGGTAGTGCTCGAGCTGCGGGTCGTCGGGCACGTCGGTCTCGAGCAGGCGCCGGTAGAGGCCCATCTTCACGTAGGCGAGCATCACCGCGAGCTCGGGGCGCGTGAACGTCACGCCCTCGGCGCGGCGCTCGGCGAGCTGCCGGGCGGTGGGCAGGTACTCGACGCCGCGGTCGAGGCCGGCGGACTCGACGAGGTAGTCCAGCAGCGAGCCGAACAGCTCCTGGTCGGCGGCGGCCGCCCGCAGCGCCAGGCTTATCGCCTGCGACTGCCTGTCGTTGTTCCTCAGCACCAGCCCGGCGACCTCGTCCTGCATCTCGGCGAGCAGCACGTCGCGCTCCTCGAGGCTCAGGCGCCCCGAGCGGACGAGCGGCGCGAGGCAGATCTTCAGGTTCACCTCGTGGTCGGAGGTGTCGACGCCGGCGGAGTTGTGGATCGCGTCGGTGTCGTTGCGGCCGCCGGCGCGCGCGTACTCGATGCGCCCCAGCTGGGTGAAGCCGAGGTTCCCGCCCTCGCCGACGACCTTGCAGCGCAGCTCGGCGCCGTCGACGCGCACGGAGTCGTTGGCCGAGTCGCCGACCTCGGCGTGGCGCTCGGTCGAGGCCTTCACGTAGGTGCCGATGCCGCCGTTCCACAGCAGGTCGACCGGCGCGCGCAGGACGGCCTTGATCAGTTCCGGTCCCGAGAGCTCGTCGGCGTCGATCGCGAGCGCGCGCTTCATCTCGGGCGTGATCGCGATGCTCTTCGCGCCGCGCTCGAAGACGCCGCCGCCCGGGCTGATCAGGCTCCTGTCGTAGTCGGCCCACGACGAGCGCGGCAGGGCGAAGAGGCGCTTGCGCTCGGCGAACGAGGCCGCCGGGTCGGGGTCGGGGTCGACGAAGACGTGGCGGTGGTCGATGGCGGCCACCAGCCTGATCTTGTCGGTGTAGAGCATGCCGTTCCCGAACACGTCGCCCGACATGTCGCCGATGCCGACGACGGTGAACTCGTCGCGGAACACGTTCATG
>Ga0123333_10004073_pt1 | contig 13852 bp, 9 predicted proteins | sample BioC12SIPDNA_3_FD_89957 | JGI IMG/M metagenome (GOLD analysis project Ga0123333, IMG submission 89957) | Anaerobic biogas reactor microbial communites from Washington, USA - Biogas_R2_B C12 SIP DNA | ecosystem: Engineered > Bioreactor > Anaerobic > Unclassified | place: Washington, USA... | reverse complement strand
GAGCGCCCAGAGGACACGTGCCACGCGGTCGTTGAGGATCCGGTAGATCTCGGGGAAGTAGGGCTGCTGGACGTGGAGCGAGGGCGGGTAATCCCTTTTGCGGCAGCCCCGCATGCTGTACAGCGACAGATGCTGGCACGGAAGCGACACACCGAGCAGGAATTGCCACTCCGCCATCCACTTGAGGGTCTCCAGTGATACGTTCCAGCCAGAGCAGCCGAACATCTCGGAGAGAACCCGGCGGCCGCCGAACTGCCGCGCGGCGCTGGAGACCTGCTTCATCAGGGCGACGGTCCCGAGTTGGCGGCACAGGTGATCGATGCCTGGGAGCGACATATACTCATAGTGTGGCATCGCGGCGCCCACGAACATCGTCTGGCTGATCAGGTTGTCCTCGGCCATCACGTGGCCCGTGAAATCCAAGTTGTGCTCCGCGCACCACTCGCCAATCTGCCTCGTGAACCCCTCTACGAACAACTCGGTCACCGTCGCGTGATAGTGGTGCCGGACGGCGGTGTAGTCGCCGATCTCCTCGAAGAGGGCCGGCAGGTCATCGACGAGATCGCGCCCCCACTGCGCCGCATACGCCTCGGGCAGGTCGAAGGACCAGGGTCCATTGCAGTGTTGGGGCTCGTCGGTGAAGACGCCTGGCACTGTGCCGGAAAAGCCGGCGCCGAACCGGTCACTCAGAGCGGCGGCGTAGGGCTCGTACTGGTGTTCGATGAAGGCACGCGTCACCTGGGCCGATAGGAGGTCCACGTACTCGCTCACTTCGTAGCGGAACCGATGGACCTCGCGGGCGCCTCGTGGAGCATCTCCCTCGAATCGTTCATACCGCGTGAAACCTGCATCTTCCATCAGCGCAAACCGAGCGATCTCGCGCTCGTCACTGGGCACCTCGCCTCCCTCGACGAAGCGGTCGCGGATGAGCTTCTTCTGCAGGTATGCCTCGCCAAGCGCCGGCACCGCCCCCCCGCCCGTGCCGCTAGGCCAGCAGTCCTCATCGTACAGCCAAGCGTGGAGACCGATGGTGTCCGACTCCTCGACACAGGCGCGAATGGCGGCCATCCACTCCTCGCCCATGTAGGGGGTCTCAAGCCCGATGCGGGCATGCATGAAGGCGCCGCCGAGGCCGGCCTCCTGCATGGCCCTGACCTGGCGTCTGATCTCCTGCGGGTCCAACCGGTCGTTCCATGCCCAGAAGGGGACTCCACGGAACCGTGGTCCCTCCAGACCAGCGTCCACGAACCTCCGCGCGAAGTCGCTCATCGAAGACCAACCCCTCAGCGAGCCGTAGCGTACTGACCGGGTAGGTTTCGCGGAAGCCCGACTTCGCCCTGCGTTGGTCTCGGAGTGAACCGGGCCGGGGGACTACAGGTCGCACTTCATCCAGGGGTCCAGGTACTCGCGCCACTTCCCGGCGCGCTGGGCGGATAGGAACATCGGTAGGCTGATGTACGGAGTGTATTGGGGGCATCGAGGTACCTTCCGAAGCCTCAGGCCGGCTTCCCTGGGGAGTCGATCGCCCTTCAGGTTGTTGCAGCGGATGCATGACGCAACGACATTGCCCCAGGAGGTAGCGCCCTGCCTCGATCGTGGTATGACATGGTCAATCGTCAGGGGGACGTCGGATCGCCCACAGTACTGGCAGGAGTGGTCATCGCGGGCGAAGACCGCCCTGCGCGTGAGTTTCAGCTGCGGCAACGGACGCTTCACGCGGTAGAGCATCCGGACGACGGCGGGCGCCTCAACCGCTACCGAGGGGGAGCGTACGACGGCGCCGTTGCGCTCCAGAACCTCGGCCTTCGACCTCTCGATCAGACGAAGCGCACGACGGACAGTGGTGACATTGAGGGGCTCATAGGTCTGGTTCAGGACGAGAACCTGGGCATCCAGTACCGAGCCATACGTGAACTCGTTGCGTTCTAGGGGGCTGGAGCAGGCGCCCTGACTCACCTCTCCTCGCACACTAAGTGCGGAGTATAGCTAGGGGTGGGTCTCCTGTAAAGAGGCCACTCGAGCCCTGATGTGAGACGGCCCCGCAGCGGGTGCTGCGGGGCCGTCACTGTCGTTCCTAACCTAGACTGACCTAGGTGCTGCGAAGCCTAGAAGTACCAGCTCGCGGACGCACGGGCCAGGGCACCGGTCTCGGTCTGCGCGCCCCGCGACCAGGTGGTCAGGCCGAGGTCGACGTTGATATCGAAGTCGCCGTGGATGCTGATATCGGTACCGATGATACCAGTGTAACGGGACTGGTTGACGTCGCCCTCATGGATGAGGTTGAAGCGCCAGTCGCGGTCGCCGTCGTGGTAGACGAGGCGTAGCCACTGGGCCGAGGTTCCGACAACCATCGGGATGGCCGAGTTCATACGGTGGCTCCAGAAGCCGGGGCCATAGCCAGAGCCGAGGGCGCTCGGCGCCTCATCATAGTTCGTGAGATACGGGCTGAGCGAGGTCATACGGGTGTTGCCGGGGCCCATGGGGCCGGGGAGGTAACCCGCAGGCGCGCTGCCAGCGCCGATCTCGATGTCGAAGTCGTTGCTGCGGACGATGTCGGCCGAAGCGTACCAGGCGACGCGGCCGGGCTGCGTGAGATAGTTCAGCGGGGCCGAGACCTCAGCACGTACTTCCTTGTTGTCGTCCCACACGTAACGGGCATCGATGCCAGCGCGACCGAGCTGGTTGCCCGGGGCGAGGCCGCCGTAGCCGTTGTGGTCATTCCAGACCCACGTGGCACCGGCATAGAAGTCGCTGCCGATGTCATCGCCGATGCGCGCGACCAGGTGCGCCTGGCCGCCGGTACGGGACTGGCCGCCACCGACGAAGAGCTCGGCCTCCTTGATGGACCAGTCGCGGTTCTGCAGCAAGATGCCATCGGTCGCTAGACTGTCGGTATCCCAGGTCAGGCCATAGCCATACTTGGTGTACTGACGACCAACGGTGACGTCCATCTCAAGCCCGAAGACCTCGGTGTCACGGATCTTGACCCAAGCCTCGTCGGGATACATGAAGTCACGCACGGGGATGCCATTGTTGTCCTCGAAGAGGACGACAGCGGCGGTGGTCTTAGCATTGACGCGCTTGTAGAACACGAGAACCGTCTCGATGGACGAGAACGACTGGAAGGTGTTCACGCCGCCGGAGAAGAGGTTCCCAGCGTCGCCCGCCACGTTCGCCTGCACGCCCATGTCGGCGGTCAGGATGCCGGTGACGACGTCCGGCTCGTCCTCGAGGGCCTTCACGCGCGCCTCAAGGGCATCGATGTCATCGGCCAGATCGTCCAGGCGATTGGTGATCTCCTCAAGCTCGGGCTCGAGCCAGTCGCGGAGCTCCTGGATCTTCTGGTTCAGCGTAGCCTCGTCGACGAGACCGCGGCCGTCGATCTCCTCAGAGATCATGTCGGCTACGCGATCGTAGTCAACGGTGCCGGCGGGGCCAGCGGGCCCAGCGGGGCCCTGGGGACCCGGGTCACCCTTGGCGCCAGCAGGGCCAGCAGGACCCTGGGGGCCAGGAGGGCCGGCGGGGCCAGCGGGACCGGGAGCGCCGTCGGCGCCATCGGCGCCAGCGCCACCGCCGCCGGTGGGCAGCGTCTCGACGTACCAAAGCAGACGAGCAAGCGCTACCGCGAACTCATAGCGGGTGAGGTTGTTTTTGCCCTTGAAGGTCCCGTCCGGGTAACCCTCGAGGAGGCCCGCATCGTAGAGCTCGGCGATCGCGTCATAGGCCCAGTGATCCCACGGAACATCCGGAGGTACGGGGCCACCAGCAACCATGGTCACGCCCGTGTCCCAATCGGCCGTAGCCGGGACCACGAGGAGACCACAGACGGCCGCTAGGACCGCAAGGAGCGTAAGCTTCTTCATGTGTGTTGTCCTCCTACGAATTGCAGTGCGACGTAGGCAGCGTACGCTTGCGCTCGTAGGGGGAAGAACCCTCGGTGGGGTGGCGGGATGTCTCGTGTGCATGAGTATCCATGTTTCCTCACACATCGGGTGGCATCCATGCCGGCCACGTCTTGCTCTTCCGCTTGTCTACCCTCCCGTCCGCGCAGTCTACGCTACTGCCAATAAACCATGCTAAGCCGAAAGCTTAGCATACGACTCGGATGTGAGCAAGGCTCCTCGGACATTCCCGGAGGCTCAATGCCACGACCGAGAATCTACTGTCCTGCATTGACCGTATTCGAGATTCACCCTCCGATCCCTTCATTGCATCGGAGGTTTTTCGCGTTTACCCATGTAACGGCTGAGCTCGGCAGGCGGTTCAGTTCCACTCGCGTTGGGCCGGGGGCTATTATGGACGGAGTGAAAGCGGCTCCGATTCGCGGAGGGTACCCACACGCTCCGAGCCTCCAGACCGATAGGCGACCTCCAGCTCGCCGGGTCCTCGGTAGGTCGAGTGCAAGTTGCCGGCTTCGTCCAGACGGAGATCCACTTGGCCACGTCCCACCCGGAGCCCGTCTATCTCGATGCCGGTACCCGTAGCAACATGCAGTGGCGCTACCGCGAGCCGCCCGTGGGTGCCATCTGGATCAACCCCGAGGACCGCCTCGAGCACGCCTGCGCCTACCATGCAGGCGCCTGCGGTATGGTACGGGTGGTCCACGGCGGCAAGCTCATCGGACCTCACGGCTCGCGGGACGCACCCTGGAGCGAGTTCCGTCATCAGACCCGCGTTGGCCGAGAGCAGGCGCCATGCCAGATCGCTATCCGCGTATCTCACCGCGATCGCCGCCTACGCGGTGACCAGCGGGTCCACTGCGCCACTGCTCGATCGATAAGGCGAGTACCCGCTCGCCCGCGGGGCGAGGGTCCGCACGCCCCACGGAGCCACCAACCCCTGCTGCTCCAGGAACCGCGCGAAGGGAGGGGTTCGGTCCGGGTCCGAAGCCAGGAAACGGATGCCTTCTGGCGAGAGGGGAGCGAGATCGCCAGCATCGAGGAACCAACCTATCTCGCTGTTCCATGCGTCGGACAGCCGTTGCTCCAGGTCGCTCCGAGCCCCGCGCAAGGCTTCCAGACCCGGCGCCGTGCCTCCCGCCGCGGTAAGTGCGGCTTCCGCCGCAACGGACGCCTCCCACCAGAGAGCCGCGCGTTGCAGGCTGGTCGCGCTATCCAGTCCGTCGGGAGTCCACCCGGTTAGGGAGTCACTAAGAAGCGGCGTATGCTTCCTGAGGAGGCCGGCGTCGCCCGTCCACCGAGTGAACTCCGTGAGGGTCAGCAGTAGGTGGGCGGGCGCGTCGTCAGGCTCGTACCGGTAGCTCGTCTCACGTAGTGCCTGGTCGGACAATGAGAGCAGGCTGGGGATCAGCCGCCCGCCGTCTGCCGGCCTTAGGTCGCGTCGCGTCAACTCATCCAGAACCGAAGTTAGCTGATCTCCCATACCCAGGGGGAGGGCGAGTCGCGCGATATGCCTGAGGTCGGGCAGCGAAGTCCACGCCGGTCCCGGCGCGTTGCCTCCCGCTGAGGGGCCAAACCCCGCAGCGAGTACGCGGACGTTTCCAGTGGAGCGCATCTGGGCCCGCATCAGGGACAGCTGGCTCCAGATGAACGCCTGATCGATGGCCGCGTCACCCGTTCGCACCCGCGTTCCGTCCAGCGCCTGACGGTACCACTCGCCAGCCCTCCGGACCTCGAAGTCGTGGTGGCGCACCAACTCGCGAGCTTGATCCGCTGCTCTCCCCCACTGCTCCTCGTCGAGCCCGAACCCCACCACTACGGTCTCTCCGGGCGGCATTGGCTCCGCGATGGACGTTCCGCCCTCGGGCAGGACCCGTTCACGCAGGGGATGGGTTCCGGTCACCGCCGCGAACACCGTTGGCCCGCTCGCCACGGCGTTGTGGATGACGACGGCCTCCTCTCCGAGCACTTGCATGTAAGGCGAGATGCCGTCGCTGCTGGCTGGCCAGACCATGCGGAGGGATGGGGAGAGATGAAGCTCGATCACCGCGTGCTGTCCTAGGCCCGGTGCCTCGAACATGAGGCTCGCCGCTCGCCGCTCACGCGGGACGAAGACGTGCATCGCCACCTCGGCCCCCGACGGGAGCCGGTACAGGGCGGTGGCGCTCTCTGGGCGCTGGGCGAAGGCAACACGATGGGCGTCTAGCGGGATAGGTTCCTCTCCCTGAAGGCGGATCCAGGGCTTGATTCGCTCCGCTACTTTGAACGGCCAGATCCAGACCTCGAGCTCCCCCGACTCGTTGCCCACCACCAGAGCCCCTTCCCCGGCGACGACGAAAGACTGGCTAAGCGACGACTCACGCTCGAGCCGAGGCAGAGGCACGGAGCCGCTGGGTTCGGGCACGGCGCCAAAGGGGAGGACCGAGATCAGAACGGAGAGCGTTGCGGATAACATCATATTAGGAGAGACTCCCCGCAAAGGTCTGTTGGTTCAGGCTCCGCGCGGCGCGGCAACACGGAGCTAGCCGGGTGTGCCCGCCGGCCGCCTCGCGACTATAACGATCCGGTGGGACGTCCGCGTCAGGGGCTCTCCCTCATACCCGCCGTACGCGGCCTCAACCTCGAGCCCCGCGGACTCTAGCATCAGGCGCAGTTCGGAAGCGCAGAACAGCCGCACATGGATCTCGTGTTGGATCGCCTGTCCGTCAGGGTCGATCCATATCTGTCGCTCGTGATTCACGCCCGTGAGCGCGTCGAACTCCCGCTCATAGAGCACGCGTACCCCATCGGCTCGTTCGCGCCAGTCGCGTTGTCCGAATTGAGCCATCAGGAGGTCCCGGTTGACCACGTCGATCAAGAAGCGGCCTCCGGGGCGGAGCACCCGGTACACCTCACGGAGTACGCTCCGCTCCTCCTGATCGTTCTCGAGGTAACCGAAGGCGGTGAACATGCTGATCACGGCGTCGAAGGGTGGCGGGGGCACGATGCGTCTCATGTCGCCCCGGGCCCACTCCACTTTGGCGCCGCGCTCCTCGGCCTCGCGTCTGGCTCTTTCTAGGAACACCTCGCTGAGGTCCTGGCCGCAGACGCGGTACCCGCGCAGAGCCAACTCGATGGCGTGGCGCCCGTGTCCGCAGCACAGGTCCAGGATGCGGGCGCCGGGTTCAAGCTCAAGGTACGCTGCTACGGCCGCCAGGTCCCTCGCCGTGCGCTCTGGTGTAATGAAGCCGGCGTACTCCGCGAAGTACGATTCGTCGAAGAAGCTCTCGTACCAGGCCATCGTCGTGTCCTCCCCACGCGGAAGCTGTAACTGGTAGGATAGCATCTGCCGTGTCGGCCGGCGGCGACCTGGGCAGCGGCTCTGGAGGTCCTGTGTGCCAAGCCTCATCGCGCTACTGATTGCGGGCCTGATCGCGCCTACTGCGGAGTCGGATCGACTCGAGGCTGCTGAGCGGGCTTTGGCCTGGATCGCGACGAGCCAGACGGATGCCGGCTGGATCCCCTCCCTGGGTTCTCCTGAGCCACGCCAAAGCTGGCTCTGGGACCAGGCCCTGGCCTTGCTGGTCCTCGGCCACACGCACCCGGAGGCGGCGGGGCTGCTCGTCGACGCCGTTGTGGAGGCGCAGAACGCCGACGGCTCCTTCCCGGCCTGCGTGGATCCGGACACCGGCCTCGCAATGGTTGCCGAGCCTCATGTCGGCTCCACAGGGCTGATGGCCTTCGCGCTCTCACGCTACGGCTCATGGTTGGCCGATGAAGCGGCCGCAGAGGCCGCCCGCGCCGCGGCCGACTGGCTGGCTGAGCGGCAAGGAGCGGATGGCTCCGTCTCCTCCTCGACCCTCGCGAACATCGGCGCATGGTGGGGACTGGTCTCCACCGGCTTCGGCGCGGAGGCACGGAAGCTGAGCCTGTACCTCACGGGGAAGCCCTATGAGCGCTCCGACTACTGGTTCCTGCCGGAGCCGGGCAACCGAACGCTCGTCTGCGACGTGAACACCATGGCGTCGCTGCTGCTCTCGGCGAACCGGCAGTATGCGATGGCCGCCGCCGCCCTCATCCAGGTTCGAAGCTACCTCTTCATACGCGGAGTGAACGGCCAACCCGGGATTGGCATATCGGGGCCTGTAGGGGTGTGGTACGAGGGCACTGCACAGTATGTAGCCGCAGAGGGTCTCGACGCCGGGATGTTCGTTCGGACGCTTCTGGACGCCCAGAACGCGGATGGCTCTGTGCCCCACTCAGACCGGCGGGTCTCCCAGGGCCTATCCTGGCACACTCGCGCTCCCTCGCTGTCCGCAACGGTCTGGCTTGCGTTCGCTCTCGAGGGTCATCCCTTCAGTTTGACCGGCGAGGAACGCCGGGCCCTGACCCGCCAGGGACGTTCCCTTGGGCGGCAAGTGGGGCAAGGGCATCCCTCCACGGAGCAGGCCGAGGGTGAATACGACCCCTGAGAGTGATGGCGGTCAGCCAGGGCTCACGTGTCGAAGGGGAGCGTCGCGCCCTCCCACTCCAGCATGGCGCGCTTCCGCGGTAGGCCCTCCTGCCCCCCACCGAACCCAACGAGGCCGTTGACCCCCACCACGCGATGACAGGGGACGATGGGGGCGAGGGGGTTGTGTGCCATCACCTGGCCCACCGCCCTCGCCGCCCGTGGGCTGCCCGCCATCGCGGCGATCTCGCCGTAGGTTCGCACCTCGCCTTTGGGGATGCGGGAGACCGCCAGGAGCACCGCCGCTGTAAACTCGGGGAAGCGGCTCAGGTCGAGCGGCAGCTCGGGGATTGGCTTGCCCTGCTGAAGATAGCGGACGCAGGCGTCGGCGGCCCGCTTCGTGAGCCGCCCCTCCGGGAGACCTTCCCCGCGCACATCGGACAGAGCATCCTCCCGTGTCGGTCGGCCGCAGGTCGCCGCCAGGATCCCCTCCCTGCGCCCAGACACGGCCAGCCACTGCCCCTGGACCTCTCGAACTGCCGCTTCAGTCGGATTCATCCCCAACATCGATCCACTCCCCTGAGGGCACGGGCGCCCTGTCTTCACGCCGGGCCGACCCGGTGCCGGGTGTCTTGAGCCGCCTATGAATCTCCGCCGCGAGGTTCGACGATACCCCCGGCACCGAGGCGAGGTCATCCACGGTAGCCTGGCACAGTGCGCCGACGGTGGGGAAACGCTCCAGCAGCGCCTGTTTGCGCTTGGGCCCCACGCCGGGGATCTCGTCCAGGAGCGAGCGGGTTACCGCCTTGCCCCGCCGCTTCCGGTGGAAGGTGATGGCGAAGCGGTGGGCCTCGTCTCGAATGTGCATCAGTAGCTGCAGTGCCGGGCTTCGGTCGCTCAGAATGACGGGGCTCGCACGCCCAGGAACGAAGACCTCCTCATTCCGCTTCGCCAGCGAGATCACCGAGTACGAGGTCCCAATCTCGCCCAGCGCGGCGAGCGCGGCGTTCAACTGGCCCTTGCCTCCGTCGATGACGAGCAGGTCCGGCTCACCGCCGAACTCGTCGTCGCTCAGACTCCGGAGGACCCGGCGCTGGAGCACCTCGTGTAGCATCGCGTAATCGTCCGCCTTACCCGCATCCTCGCGGATGCGGAACAGGCGGTACTGACTGGGCGCGGGCATACCATCCTCGAAAACGACCATGGAGCCCACCGACTCCTTGCCGTGGAGCGTCGAGATGTCGTAGCACTCGATCCGACGGGGCAGCGCCGAGAGGCGCAACGCCTCCATGAGGGACTCCATGCGCGCCCGACCGCGCTCGGCCTCAGCATGGGCCGCTTCAGTGGCCTGCTTGGCAGCGAGCTCCGCGTTCTCGATCGCCATCTCCACGAGGCGCTTCTTGTCGCCCCTCAGGGGGTGATGCACGGAGACCTTCGACCCGCGCTTGATCTGCAGCCAGTCCTCGAGAAGCTCGCGGTCAGGCGGCTCTGCGGGGACCAGCACTTCCTTTGGGACCAGGGAAGCCTGATCGTAGTACTGGGTCAGGAACTCCCCGACCAGCTCCCCGAGGGCCCGCTCAGAGGCCTGGCGCACCGTGAAGTGTCGCTGGTCAGTGAGCCGACCAGCGCGGATGAACTGCACGGCAACGGTGGCCGTGTCTTCGCCCTCGGGGGGCATGGCGATGCCGATGGCGTCGTGCTCGCCGAGGTCGGTGTCCACGACCACCTGTCGCTGGATCGTCTCCTCGATGGCCTGCAACCTGTCTCGGAGTTCCGCCGCCTTCTCGTACTGCATCTCCTGCGAAGCTGCCTGCATGCCGTCTCGCAGTTCGCGCACGACGTCATCCGTCTGGCCGCGCAGGAAGCGGGCGGCCTGGCGGAGGTTCGCTCGGTACTCCTCTTGTGAGATCACCCCGGCGCATACGCCGGAGCAGTACCCGATGTGGTACTGGAGACATGCCCCGTCGGGTCGTCTGGCGGTAGGCTTGGAGGTGCAGATCCCGAACAGGCGTCTGACCAGGTTGAGGGTCCGGTGCATCGCCTTGGAGTTCGTGTAGGGCCCGAAGTACTGGTTGCCATCCTGCTTCACGCGCCGAACCACCACCAGGCGCGGGAACTCATCGGTCCACGTCAGGCATATATAGGGATAGTGCTTGTCATCGGTGAGCCGGCTGTTGAACGGGGGCCGATGTTGCTTGATGAGCGTGTTCTCCAGCAGCAGGGCCTCGAGGGGTGACGTTGTCACCATGAACTCGACGTCTGCCACCAAGGGCATCATGCGCTCGACCCAGCGGCTTCGGCCGCGAGGTCCGTCGGGGCTGAAGTAGGAGCGGACCCGTGAGCGCAGATGGGTCGCCTTGCCGACGTACAGCACTCGCCCATCCTCCGCCAGGAACCGGTAACAGCCGGGCCGTGAGGGAAGCTCCTTCAGTCTCTTCTCGAGCGCGTCGGTCATCTGTGGACATTGTAGCAGCCATGGTGTGCAGCCGCTGGGCGCCGGCCGCCGGGGGAGGTCTATCGGGAGAGGCGGGCCGAACCTGACACCACCGTGCTCTGGAGGTGCCGCCGATGCGTATTGCTGCTGTCCTGTGCCTCGCGGTTGTGGCGAGCCTGTCCCGCGCTGAGGCCGTGGAGATCCACTTTGAGGATTACCCGCCAGGACTGGTCGTCGGTCAACCGTGGCGGGTCGAGTCCTTCGGCTGGACCATCAACGAAGGGGCCCTCGAGACATCCGGGGCCAATGGCTCCCTCTTCCACGAGGGCGCAGGCTTCGGGTCCACCGTGACCGTCTCTGCCGTCATCACCCCTCTCGCCGAGGAGGCGTCCGACTGGCCGGTCTGTGGGGTGACCATCGGATCCAGCCACGGCGACGCGTGGCGTCTGAATCTGGTTCGAGCGCCCGAGGCTCTGGACTACCGCCATCTGACGGAGCTGCACATGTCGCGGCATGGGATGTGGCTCGCGGAGTCCGACCAGGAGAGCCTCTGCCCACACCTCGAGGGGTGGACCCGAGAGGGCTGGACCTGGGAGTGGGGGACGCCTTACCGCATGGCTTTGACCTTGGACTCGGGCGCCAGCCGAGTGACGGGCGCCATCGAGAGCGCGGAGGGGGAGCTCCTCGCTCGCCATACCTTCGCCCTAGCCGGGGATGCCGTGCGAGCGGGCTGGGGCGGAGTCAGTTGCGGCCACCTCGCCACGCGCGTGGAGGACCTCGTTATCGATGTCGCCGTGGCAGCGGACCCCCCTGTAGCTGAGCCCCTCGAGCATCGCCCCTACGAACCTATCGCTCCTGCCGCCGAGGCGATATTCGAGGCCACGGGGTTCTTCCGCACGCAACAGGCCGAGGGCCGGTGGTGGATCGTCGATCCCGAGGGCCGTCCTGTGTTCCTCGTGGGCACCGACCACTGCAACTTCAACGTCCATCACTGCGAGGCCCTTGGATATGCCCCCTACAACCGCAACATGGTAGCCAAGTACGGTAGTGCTGAGGCATGGGCCGCGAGCGCCACCGAACGGTTGGCATCCTGGAACTTCAACGTCCTCGCCGCCAACCACAGCCCCGAGACGCGGGGCCACGGGCTGGCGCACAAGGCCTTCGTCGCCTTCGGGAGCAGCTTCGCTCGCAGCGCATGGATCGCCGAGCCCATCAACTGGACGGGCTTCCCCGACGTCTTCCACCCCAACTGGGAGCCGTACTGCCAGTTCGCCGCCAAGAGCCATGTCCAGGAGTTCCTGGGCGACCCGTGGCTCGTTGGCTACTTCCTGGACAACGAGCTGGAGTGGTACGGCAAGGGCGGCTTCCTCGTCGACGATGTCTACAAGCTGCCCGCTCAGGCGCCGGCGAAGCAGGCCCTCGTGGCGCACCTGAGGGAGGAGTACGGCGACATCGATTCGCTGAACGCCGCCTTCGGCAGTGACCACGCCGACTTCGATGCCTTGCTGGCCCACGTTGAGCCCCCGCCTCCCTCCGAGGCCCTCGCTGCCGTGCGTGAGGCGTTCCTGGCGAGGATCGCCGAACGGTATTTCGCCGCCACCTGCGATGCGCTCAAGGCCGCCGATCCTGATCACATGGTCATCGGCTGCCGTTTCGCCGGCCAGACGCCCGCGGCGGTGCTTGACGCGGCGGCCCGCCATCTCGATGTCTTCACGATCAACACCTATCCGCGGGTGGACATGGACGCCGATCTGGTGATCGAGACGCCCGCCATGCTGCTGAGCCTCTATGAGCGCATGAACCTGCCGATGATCATCACCGAGTGGAGCTTCCCCGCGCTCGACTCCGGCCTGCCCTGCAAGTACGGGGCTGGCATGCGCGTCGATACCCAGGAGCAGAAGGCCGAGTGCTACCGCATCTTCGCCGAGACCATAGCGAGCATGCCCTTTATGGTCGGGTACAACTACTTCATGTGGGTGGACGAGCCCGAACTCGGAATCTCCTCCACCTTCCCCGAGGACTCCAACTACGGCTTGGTGGACGTGAACGATGAGCCTTACACGGTGCTCACCGACGTGGCCACCGCCGTGAACGGACGGGTACAGGCCATCCATGCCGAGAGCGACCCCGATTGGCAGCCTCCCGCTGTGGAGGAACTCGAGCTCGCAGTCGGCCCGACGCCCGACCGCTTCCCGGACGAAGGCACGGTCGTGGGGCAGTTCACCAAGGAGCTGGGGCCTCTCACCCTCTCCCACGAGCCACTGCCCAACGCCGGCCTGACCCTGAGGGCGGGCGACCTCACCCTTGGCACGCTCTACCCACTGATGCACCAGGTCACCGAGGCCGGCGACCGCTGGGTCTCGCCGAACCGCACGGAGTCGATCAGGATCTGGGACGATGGGGAGGAGTTCCTCGCGGACTTCGTGTTCAGTCACCCCGGTCAGCGTGGCATGGAGCGCTCCTACCGGGTCGGCTATCGCGTCGCCGCACGGGTCGGCTCGCCCGTGCTGGTGGCCAGGATCCTCTGGGTCGAGAACACCGACGACCGTCCTCTGAACCTGCGTGAGACCTTCCACTACCCATTGCCCATGATCGGCGGATCGCCTGAGGGGGACGTGCCTGGAGGGCCCGACGTGCCCAACTACTACTTCCCGAGCGCTTCCTGGCACGACCCCGAGGCGGGCGGATGGCTGGGCGTGGCGGCGGTGAATCCCACCGACTTCCAGGTCCACCTGTGGATTGGGGAGCCTGGTGGACACCACGCCGACGTGAGGCGCGCCGCCGACGTGGTCCTCGAGCCCGGGGAGCGGTGGGACCCGCCTCAGCCCTGGCTCGCCGTCTACGGGTTTGGGCCAGATGATCCCGATGGCTGGCGCCAGGCCTCGGCCCCCGACGCGGAGTGGAAGCAGTGGCTGCTGGGGTGGTGAGGCCCCCGGTTGCCCCCCTTGCCCATATGATAGAATCCCTGGCGCCGTAACCCCCGGTGCCTAGGGCACCATCTAGGAGGCGTTTGCCGTGTCCGGTCAGGCCGAGCTGCCGAGGCGCTCGAGGTACTGCGGTGACTTCCGCACCGAGCATGTCGGCCAGGAG
>Ga0123333_10004068_pt1 | contig 13867 bp, 17 predicted proteins | sample BioC12SIPDNA_3_FD_89957 | JGI IMG/M metagenome (GOLD analysis project Ga0123333, IMG submission 89957) | Anaerobic biogas reactor microbial communites from Washington, USA - Biogas_R2_B C12 SIP DNA | ecosystem: Engineered > Bioreactor > Anaerobic > Unclassified | place: Washington, USA... | reverse complement strand
CTCCTGGCGCGGCTCGCGCTCGGCCCGGGGCTCCCTCTCCTGCCTCTCGGCCTTGGGCTCCCGCTCCTTGGGCTCCTCGCGCTCCTCCTTGTCCCGGTCCGCCCTCTCGGCCTTCTCGAAGCGCTCCAGCTTCTCGGCCTTGTTGGCGCTGGGCTCCAGCCTCTTCTCCTTGTCCTTGCCGTTGCCCTCGCCGACCTCCAGATTGAACATCTCGATGAACTGGTCGCCCGGGATCTTGTTCCGCAGGCACTTCATGATCTGCTTCTGGGTCAGCTCCTCCACCTCGTGGGCGCGTGGCGCACGAGCGACGAAGTCCACCTCGGCCACCTGGAACAGCTCGCGCAGGATGAGCTCTCCGCCGCGATCGCCGTCGACGAAGGCGGTGATGACCCTCTCCTTGCTGAGGTCCATGATGGTCTTGGGGACGTTGGTGCCCTCCACGGCGATGGCGTTCTTGATGCCGGACTTCAGCAGGTTCAGGACGTCGGAGCGCCCCTCCACCACGATGATGGCATCGGACTCGGCCACGTTCGGACCGGCCGGAAGGCGGTCCTTGCCGTAGTAGGTGATCTCCTCCACCTGAACGGACTGGCGAACGCTCTCGGTGAGGTCGATACCGGAGGTCTTGGACTGCTTAATGAGCTCGGTCAAAAGCTCCCTGGCCCTCTCGATTATCTTCTCACGTTTTACAACGCGCACGTCCTCGATGGATTCCACGTTGATCTTGGCCTTGCACGGACCCACCCTGTCGATGGTCTCCAGCGCAGAGGCCAGGATAACGGTCTCTACCTGATCTAAGCTAGATGGTATCAGTATCTGTCCTTCGGACTTCCCCTGGCGGGAGTGGACGTCCACCTCGATCCTGCCGATCCTGCCGCTCTTCTGCAGGTCTCTCAGGTCGAGCTCATCGCCCAGCAGCCCCTCGGTCTGCCCGAATATCGCACCCACCACGTCCGGCTTTTCGACAATGCCATCAGCGTTAAGCTTGGCCTTGACCAGATACTTGGTGGTGCTTGGGTCAATGTTCATGGTTTCACCTCTCTCAGGCTGGAAAAGTGGTCAGACTCCCGCATACCAAGTGCGACTACGCCGTTCAGGACCATCGTTTGGCGGGTCCTGAAAGGGGTTTCCATTCTTGTCCCGGCCGTAGCTGGCCAAGTAAGGTTATGGTTATAGTGATCATGATATAGGAAAGCCCAGGTTCTTTTCCAGGCTCTGATGTTGACGCTATAGAAATTTATCAAACGTTAATAAACCTTTTCTTTCTACACCGGACCGCCGGAGGAAGGCGGCCCCGGGAACCTGGTTATCTCCACGGTGGTCGAACCGACCCTGACGTTCATACGCTCCATCTCCTCCAGTATCAGGCGGCTCAGCCGGCTGCGGGCCTCCCTCCTCTGCCGGGTCAGGCAGATGAAGCGCACGTGCAGCTCCAGGTAGTTGCTGGTCAGGGCCAGGAACACCCTGGGCCGAACCTCCCTGGGGGTGAGGTAGTACTTGCCCATCATGGAGGAGAGCTCCTCGGTGGCCTGCAAGGTCACCTCCGCGGTGTCATTCTCCACCAGCGTCTGGACGGCCTCCGCCACCCCCCTCCAGTCGCAATCGTAGGGGACCGGGACCACGATCTCGTCCCACAGGAAGCTGTTGTCCTTGGTGTAGTTGTAGACGTTCCCGGAGAGCAGGTGCCCGTTGGGCACCATCACCAGCCGTCCGGTGGCCTGGTCCCCCTCCACCCACTCCTGGAGCTCCAGGAGCACCGTGTACATGATGTTGACGTCTATGACGTCCCCCACCACGTCCTTGACCTTGACCCGGTCCCCCACCCGGTAGGGCGATTGAATGTAAATGATCAGGCCACCGGCAATGTTCCGGAACATGTCCTGCAGGGCGATGGCCAGCCCGGCCGCCAGAAGCCCGTAGGATACCACCAGGGCCTGGGGGTCGGTGACCCAGACGGTGACCACGGCCGCCAGGGAGAAGGCCAGGCTCAGGACGGAGAAAATCTTTCTCAGCTGATACTTCGCCTTGGGGTCCTTTATCCGGGCGGAGAACAGGGCGGGAAGGGCTATGGAGAATGACAGATAGATAGCGGCTACGGCCGCCAGGGTCAGGGCGCCCTTGGAGAGGTCGTCATTGGGATAGCTGCGGTCGATCAGCCAGAGCGCAACGGCCCCGAAGACCAGCAATGACAGGTTGACGGCCCGCCTCCACACGATGGCCTAGTACGCCTTATACGAATAAATAAGCAGGGCTCAGCCTCCCGAGGCCACCCGTATTATTCGCAGCGAGTCCCCCGGGGAAAGGGGCTGGTCCAGGGGTATGGGGGTCCTTCCACGCACCACGATATGCGCATCGGGATAAAGGCCCATGGAGTCCAGTAGCCCCTGTACGGTGCTGCCCTCCGGCAGGCTCAGGGATCTGGACTGCCTGTTGAACTCCACGCTCAGTTCCATATCGCCCATGGTCCACTCGTAAACGCTCCCCGGAAATAATCTTTTGCTGCAGGTCATGGGGCCCGGCGGTCCTAGAACCGTCAAGTTTGAAATATCAGCAGGGAAATCCCCAAGCGGGCCAAGGTAGCCTAGTCCGGAAAGGCGGTAGCCTCGAATCGGTCCTCAGGGGCCGGAGGGACAGCTACTGACTTCACGTCTCGGGAGTTCAAATCTCCTCCTTGGCGCCATCTCCTTCTCAAACGATGCCCTTGATGTGCCCCGGCCCAAGCAGCCTCTCCTGAATATCGTTGGCGAACGTCTCCGAGGCCTGATAGTAGTTCCTGCCGAAGTCCTTCTCCGTGAACCTCTCGTAATGGGCGTGGACCTTGGCGTCGGTCTCCAACAGCAATCCGGCCTCGATCACCGGGAACACCTGGTTCTCCTCCTCGGTGATGTGAACGGTCATGTGGTCCACCAGCCTCCTCATCTCCTTCTCGGCCTTCTCCAGGTCCCCCTCGTCCAGGGCCTTGAGCGCGGCCTTCATCATACGGCGCGCCTGGGCGTGCTCCTTCTTCAGCCTGGCCAAGGTGTCCGCCAGCTTGGGGCACTCCTCGGCCGCGGCCGGGAACAGGAACTTCTCCTCCTTGGCGTGGTGGAAGCGGTCCAGGAAGCGCTCCATGAACACCATGGTCTCCTTCAGCTCGAGCACATGCCTATCGACTCGGCGGGTGCGGCACACCTCCCCCACCACGTCCAGGACCTGACGTACGATGCCGTGGTCGTATTGCAGCAAGGTCACCGAGATCCGCATGTTGGAAACTAGGTACTGCCGACTAATTAATTGCTTTGCCTCAGCGGAGGTAGCCTTCAAGGTCCAGGGCCACCCGGTGGTACCCCAGCCCCTTGAGCAGCTCCACCACCTTGGCCCGGTTCTCGAAGAGGCGGGGCAGGTCCTCCGGGGCCACCTCCACCCTGGCCCATCTCTCGTGGTCCCTCACCCTCAGGTCCCTGAAGCCGAACTGCCTGAGGGCGCTCTCGGCCTTCTCCACCCTGCGCAGTATCTGGAAGGTTATGCGCGTGTCGTAGGGCACCCTGGTGGAAATGCAGGTGTTGCTCGGCCGGTTCCAGTTGGGCAATCCCAGCTCGGAGAGCGCGCGGCGCACCTCCTGCTTGGTCAGGCCGACCTCCGCGAGCGGGGAGCGCACCCGCAGGTCCAGGAGCGCGGCCCGCCCGGGACGGACCTCCAGGAGGTCGTCGGCCTGGCTGCCTTCCAATATGAAGGGGATCTCCCGGGCCTGGGCCTCCCTCTTGATCCTCTGGAATATCTCGTACTTGCATATGTAGCATCGGTCCTCCCAGTTCCGGGCGAAGCGCTCGTCGTTCACCATGTCGATCTTGAAGCGGACCAGTTCCACACCCATGCCCTCGGCCAGCGCGGAGGCGGCCTTCTGGTCCTCCAGGAAGAAGATGTCCCCGACGGCCATGAACACGGTGACCTTGGCCCCGGAGTCCAGGGCCGCCTTCAGCAGCAGTGTGCTGTCCGCCCCTCCGGAGAAGCCTATCGCCACGCTCTCCATCCCCCGTATGAGGTCCACAAGCCTGCGGTACTTGACCATCGCCTCGTCCATGCTATCGACCGATGATGGGAGCGGCGATATTTATTATGAGGGCAGCCCATTGTGTTCATATGCCCAGAAATCAGTGCCGCTTCGGGAGGGGAGGTCCGGGACGACCGATGAAGCCGCGTATCCTGCGCGGCCGTTCGGATTACGGCAGCTTCACTCCCTCCCGCCAGACCGAGGCCGGGCCGATCGTTTTGGAGCCGGACGAGGTGGAGGCCCTGCGCTTGGTGGACCACCTGGGAATGAACCAGGAGGAGGCGGCTATCAGCATGGGGGTCTCCCGGGGCACGGTCTGGAGGTGCGTGGACAGCGGCCGGCGGAAGCTCATAGCCATGGTGGTGGAGGGGCGCACGCTGCTGGTGGGCGGGGATGCTTCGTGCGACGATGATTAGGTCTCCCTAAATTACTTATAATATTGTGCTAATGCACATTATAGACGCCGTTAATGCGGCGACAGGAGATGCAGACATGCCATATCTAGACGGTACCGGACCCTGGGGCACTGGACCCTACGGCCGCGGAATGGGACCTTGCCGCGCCGGCGGCAGGATGGGCGCAGGAATGGTAATGGGCCGGGGAAGGAGGGGCGGTCTCGGCCGCCAGGCCTTTTACGCTCAGCCCACCGACGCGGAGATCAGACGCTCCGTGGAGGTGGAGGTCGAGGCCCTGGAGGCCAGATTGAAATACCTCAAGGAGCAGCTGAGGTCCGCGGAGACTGATTCCCCATGAAGGTGGCCGTCACCGCCGCCGGCCCCGGGGCCGAGGCCATGATGGACGACCGGCTGGGCCGGTGCCCGTACTTCGTGATACTGAACACCGACTCCGGCAAGCTGGAGTCGTTGAGGAACGCCGCCGCGGAGGCCTCCAGCGGCGCCGGGACCAAGGCCATGCAGGCCCTGGTGGACCTGGGCGTCAAGGTGGTCATCACCGGCCGGGTGGGCCCCCACGCCACAGCCATGCTCGAGGAGACCGACATGGAGGCGGTGACCGGCAGGTCGGGCCAGGTGGCCCAGGTCCTCGAGGACTTCAGGCGCGAAAGGGGTCTCTGACCCCCTCTTCCACTCTTTTCTACTCCAGCTTCAATACCAGTCCGCTCCCCCTGCGGTCCTTGGCCCGGGAGATCACCTCTTTCCATATGCGATGGAGCTCCAGGGCGGCCGGCGAATCCGGGAACTGCGACGGCAGCGGGCGCATGGCCTTGATGGCCTTGTTCACGTTCGGATCGTACGGAATGCGGCCGACCACCATCACCTCCTGCCTGCGGCAGCTCTCCTCTATCTCCCTGGTCACCCCAGGGTGCAGGTCCCATTTGTTCACGGCCACGCATATGGGTATGGAGAAGTGGTGCGCCAGCTCGATGAGTCGCATCAGGTCGTGCTCCCCGGATCGGCTGGGCTCGGTGATGGCCAGTATCAGGTCCACCCCGGTTATGCTGGCGATGGCCGGGCATCCCGTTCCCGGGGGGCCATCGATGAGCACGGTGTCCAGGCCGTCCGACTCGGACAGGTCGTCCGCCAGGCGCCGCACCAGGGTCACCAGCTTGCCGCTGTTGGATTCCCCTGGCTGCAGCTCGGCGTAGGCCATGGGCCCCCGGTCGGTGTCCAGGACCAGGACCTCGCCGGACTTCCTCAGCTCCATGCGCACCGCACCGGCCGGGCATACCACCCTGCATGCCCCGCAGCCCTCGCAGTGTATGTCCACGACCCTGAAGTCCGAGATAGCCCCAAAGGCGCAGTTGGCCTCGCACTTGCCGCACTCCACGCACAGCTTCTCATCTATGACGGCCTTGAGGGCGCCCTTGTAATCATCCTTGGTGCGCAACCTTCCCTTCATGGTCAGGGCCAGGTTGGCCGCGTCCACGTCGCAGTCCGCTAGGACCAGGCCGTCGGAGTACCAGGCCATGGAGGCCACCGCGGTGGTCTTGCCCGTTCCGCCCTTTCCGCTCATCACCGCGATCTTGGTCATCGGCGCAGCCCCCTGATCTCCAGGAACATGTCCAGCAGCCGGTCCTTGATCCCGGGCATGGCCTCCAGCAGGGTGCCCCCCTTGGCGTAGGCCTCGGCCACCTTGCGGTCGAAGGGGATGCGCATGAGTATGGGCACGCCCTCGGCCTTGCAGAGGGCCTCGATGATCCCGTCATCCTCGGACGAGCGGTTTATGACCACCCCGCAGGGCACCTCCAGGCGCCGGCACACGGTGATCATTCCCCTGAGGTCGTGCTCCCCGAAGGGGGTGGGCTCGGTGACCAGCAGGGCGAAGTCGGAGCCCTCCACGGACTCCACCGCCGGACAGCTGGTGCCCGGCGGGCAATCGATGATCACCAGGTCGTCCCTCTGCTCCTTTATCTTGCGTATGATGGGGACGGAGAGGGCCTCTCCGGTCCTCAGCTCCCCGCAGTAGAACCTCATCAGCCCGGCGTTGCCGGAGTGCACGATGCCCACGGGCCTGCCGGCCATGGTGATGGCCGCCTTGGGGCACACCAGCCTGCACACCCCGCAACCGTGGCAGAGGTTGGACATCAGCTTGACCTTCTTGCCCAGCCTAATCATGGCCCCGAACTGGCACTCCTCCACGCATTTGCCGCAGCTGTCGCAGCGGTTGGCGTCTATGATGGGATAGGGAACGAACACCTCCTCCCTGGAAAGCATCTCCGGCCCCAGGAACAGGTGCGCGTTCGCTCCCTCAACATCGCAATCCAGGAAGGTCATCGGACGGTCCAGCGCCAGGGCCAGGGCGCAGGCCACCGATGTCTTCCCCGTGCCTCCCTTTCCGCTCGCCACCGCCAGTATCATATGCGATCCTCAGTGGTGGTGCTCCTGGCAGGCGTTCTGATGGTCGGCGCGGACCAGCTTTCCCTCCTTGTACGCGTCCAGGGTCTCCTGGACCGTGCCCTTGGCCCCCACGAAGACCTGTATGCCAAGCGAGGTGAACATGTCCACCGCCTTGGGCCCCAGGCCTCCGCAGAGCATGACGTTCACCCCTGCCTTGGACAGCAGCTCCGGAGGCAGTCCCACCCCTCCCATGTGCTCGCTGGTGTTGTCTATGAAGCTGAGCTCACCGGTCTCCATCTCCATGATGGCGTATACAGGGACCTTCCCGAAGTGGGCGCCCACGGTCGACGACATGCCGAAGCGGTTCATAACTGGCACTGATACCTTCATTTGGTGCACACTCTCTTTAACGCCGTTCAGGAGCTCCTCAGCTTTATACCTAATCCCTGACGACTACGCGATGCCGGAACTATCCCGGCCCTCACAACGATAAAATATCCAGCCCACCCTCCAAGGAACGATGAACGTCCGGGACGTCTTGGAATCCTACCGGCAGGGGAAGATCGACCTTCAGAGGGCGGAGCAGCTCCTGCGCATGGACTTCCTGGAAAGGGTGGGCGATCACACGCTCTTCGATCACGCCCGGGAGGCCAGGAGGGGCATCCCCGAGGTGGTATGGGGGGAGAACAAGTCCCCGGCCATGGTGGCCGAGATCGTCGCCACCGTGCTCAAGGACCGCGACGCGGTGCTGGTGTCCAGGGCCTCCCCGGAGCACTTGGCCGCCGTGAAGGGGGTGGTGGACGGGGGTCCCGTGCGCTACATCGAACGCTCCCGGCTCATAGTGGTGGACAAGCGTTCCGACAGGCCCATGGTGGGCAAGGTCGGTATACTCACCGCCGGCAGCTCCGACATAGCTGTGGCCGAGGAGGCCAAGGCCATGGCCGAGGTCATGGGCTGCGAGGTGCTTACGGAATACGACATTGGCGTGGCGGCCCTGCACCGCTTCCTGGATCCCCTGGCCAGGATGCTGGACCATGGGGTGGACGCCCTGGTGGTGGTGGCCGGAATGGAGGGCGCGCTCCCCACGGTGGTCTCCGGTCTCGCCGACGTGCCCATCATCGGCGTCCCCACCTCGGTGGGCTACGGCTTCGGGGGCAAGGGGGAGGCGGCCCTCATGGGCATGCTGCAGACCTGCTCCCCTGGACTGGTGGTGGTGAACATTGACAACGGCATCGCCGCGGGGGCCACCGCGGCCCTGATCAGCCTGCGCTGCCGCAGAAAGGGGTGAAGGAATGCCCCAGGTCCGTCTCCTCCGACCGGACGACGTTCCCGCGGCCCAGGTGCTGATGGCCGACACCTGGTCCAACCTTCTTAAAAGACAGACGGGCATGGACATATCCTACCCGGTTCGCCCCGCGGCCTGGTATGTGGCCAGGTTGCGCCACGAGCCCAAGGGATGCCTGTGCGTCGAGGAGGACGGCAGGATCCAGGGGACGGCCTTCTGCCTCAGCTGCGGACCGGTGGGTTGGATCGGCCCCATGGAGGTGAGCCCCCCGATGCAGGGCCGGGGATACGGCACCATGCTGCTGGAGGCCCTGGAGGTCTACCTGATGAGCCGTGGGTGCAAGGCCGTGGGGCTGGAGACCATGAAGGACGTCTCCAAGAACACCGATTTCTACACCGGGGGAGGCTACGCTCCCGAGCAGGACATGCTATATCTGGAGAAGGATTGGCTGGAGGGACACGACGGCGGAAGGCCCGCGGACGGAAGGGCGGACCTGAAGGAGGTTCGCAGGCTGGGCTCCACCATCCATCCCGGTTTCGATCCCTCCAAGGAGTTCCAGATGTTCGAGGAGATGGGCACCGGTCGTACCCTGCATGGAGAGGGAGCGGCCGCCCTGCTGGTCCTCGACCCCATTCCCGGCTCCGGGAAGGCCTACCTGCGCACGGTGCTGACCGAGGGATATCACCGGCTCAGCGAAGGGGTTGAGCTGGTGCAGAGGGCGGAACGGGAGGCCCTGTGGGCCGGGGCCCGGACCATATTCACCATCGTATCCTCGGGGAGCGAGCTGCTCCCGATCCTTTTACGGGGGGGTTACAAGCCCAAGGGCGTGGACGTGCGCATGATGAAGGGCTCCTTCACCAGGAAGCACGAGTGCCATCTGTTCTCCTGGTCCGGCTAGGGGGACCTGGGTAGCACTATTGCCAGCACCAGGTAGGCCAGCAGGAAGGCGCCCAGGGAGGCGATGAGCCCGACCACCCACAGCACCCTCACCAGGAAGGGGTCGGTGCCGAAGTACTCGGCCATGCCCCCGCACACCCCGGCCACTATCCTGTCCCTGCTGGAGCGCATCAGCCTCTTCACCGGCTGGTACTCGGCGGGCGGAACGGAACTGGCGGGAGGCGCCATTCCCGGTCCGGATGGCGGCACGGGCAGGGGGGCCTTCTGCAGGTTCATGATCACGCTGATGTATCCCAGCAGCAGAATGAGCAGGAAGATTATGTACAGTATGGACATCAGCACGTCCCCCATGGTCACCAGCACTTCGTTGCCCACGCTGTCCTCGCCTATGAAGATGAAGACATTGGCGGCCACCCACAGGAAGAAGGTGACCACCACCGCGGCTATGATAGGGGAAACGAACGAATGCTCCCTGGGATACAGCCTGGAGTAGTAGCCGGAATACGAGCTGATGAGGATGATGACGAAGAATACAAGCAGGTTGCCGGACAGGAAATCTCCGAAGCTCTCGGCGAAGTGGGAATCCGCGGACAGGGCCTGGGAGATCTCGATCACCAGCAGCAGGAATATGGTCACCAGGAAGGTCTTGATCAGCGGCCCCGCGGCCTTGAAGGTGCGATCGAAGGAGGTCTGCAGGTGGCTGGAGGGAAGGCGCTTCGAGGGCTGCACCGGGGGCTGCATGGAGCTGCCGCACTTAATGCAGAACGTCGCCTGGTCCTCGTTCAAGGCCCCGCATCTAGGACAGTAGGTCATGGTTTCTCCTCGCGCATACCTAATTCCGCCCCGTCTTATGTCCTTTTCCCATCCCATGCACATGCAAAGATTATATGCCCTGAATCCCCTGAACGGCCAGTTCATATGGCTCTGCGCATCGTGGAGATCATCGTCGACCCGGGCAGCGAGAACAGCATCAAGGACGCGGTCAAGGACCTGGAGGTGCACGACCTGTGGTGCTCCAGACCCAGCGACGACAAGCTGACCGTGCGCATGCTGGTCAAGGCCGAGCAGGCGGAGGAGGTCGTGGATGTCCTCAGCCAGAGGTTCGGGGTTTTCGAGAACTTCCGTCTGGTGATAATACCGGTGGAGGCCACCCTTCCCCGCATCGAGGAGAAGCCCAAGGAGGAGAAACCGAATGAGCAGCCGGAATCCCCCTCTGCGGAGAACAACGGGAAGCGCCGCTGGATCCAGAGGATCAGCAGGGACGAACTGCACAACGAGGTGCAGGACTCCGCGGGGCTGACCGCCATTTATCTGATAACCATAGCCCTCTCCGTGCTGGTGGCGGCCATCGGTCTGCTCAAGGACAACGTGGCCGTGGTCATCGGGGCCATGGTCATCGCCCCCCTGCTGGGGCCGAACATCGCCATGTCCCTGGCCACCGTGCTGGGGGACAGCAAGCTGCTGCGCCGGTCCGCGTTCACCATGGCCGCGGGCGTCCTCCTGGCCCTGGCCCTTTCGCTGGTCATAGGCATGCTCTTCGAGGTGGACCCCAGCATCCGGGAGATATACCTGCGCACGGAGATCGGCCTTACGGACATAGTCCTGGCCCTGGCCTCGGGGGCCGCGGGGGCGCTGTTCTTCACCATCGGGACGTCCACCGCCCTGGTGGGGGTGATGGTGGCCGTGGCCCTTATGCCCCCGCTGGTGACCCTGGGGATGCTCGTCGGCTCCGGGCAGTTCGACCTGGCTTTCGAGACCCTGCTGCTTTTCATGACCAACTTCATATGCGTCAACCTAGCCGCGGTGGGGGTGTTCGTCTCCCAGGGGATCAAGCCCACCCACTGGTGGGAGTCGGTGCTGGCCCGGAAGTCCGTCTCCTACTCGCTCCTGCTTTGGATGGCCCTGCTGGTGGTCATGGTGGTCCTCATCCTCCTCTACGCCTGAGCGGGAACGAACCGGAAAGATTGAACTACCCACCTCCCCCATCAGGAAGCGATACAATGGATGAGAAGGATCAGCAGGAGATGGTGCGCAGGGTCCTGGCCCGGGTCAGGGAGGAGTACGGCTTCGTGCCTCTGGTCTCGGAGATGATGTCCGAGCGCCCGGACATATACCTGCCCTACTCGGAGATGTCCTCCGGCCTGTTCTTCCGGCCCAGGCACCTGGATCGCAGGACCGCGGAGCTGGCGGCCATAGCCGCCGGGGCCGCCCTGGGCAGCGAGAACTGCCTGGGCGTGCACATCCCCCAGGCCCTGAAGCTGGGGCTGAGCGAGGATGAGATCATGGAGGCCATGTTCGTCGGGTCGTTCATGAGCATGAACCGCAGCAACTCCATCGCGCTTCGCTGCCTGAAGGCCGCCCGGGGGAACCAGGGATGAGGGTGGCCGAGGGGCGCCTGGGAAGGGTGCTGGTGCTGCGGCTGGAGGAGGGCGACGTGCTGCACGAGTGTGTGGAGCTCGCGGCCCACCAGGCCGGGGTTCAGAGGGCCGCGGTGCTGGCCATCGGCGGGGCGGATCGCGGAAGCCGCCTGGTGGTCGGTCCTGAGGACGGGGACGCTGAGCAAATCGTGCCGGTCACCACCGAGCTGGCCGGGGCCTCGGAGATCGCAGCCGTGGGAACGCTCTTCCCGGACGAGCAGGGTCGGCCGTCGTTGCACATGCACGCCTCCTGCGGCCGGGGGGAGAGGAGCGTCACCGGCTGCGTGAGGGCCGGGGTGATAACCTGGCTTATCGAGGAGGTCATAGTCATCGAGATCGAGGGTCTGAGCTCTATACGTTTGAAGGACCATGCGAGCGGCTTCCTTCTGCTCCGCCCGTGATCAGAAGGCGTCCACGCAGCGCAGCCCCCTCTCCGAGCACACCCTGCGGATGAAGGCCTCCATCCCCGGATAGTCCCGGTGCAGGTGGGCCTGCTCCAGGCGGAACGCGGAGGCCTCGCCCCCCTCCCGGGCCCTGATGTCCTGGTACATGCCCGCCCGGGGGCGGAAGCGGTCCAGCATCACCCATTTTATGCCCGTGGCGGCCAGGGCCTCCACCAGTTCGGAGGCGTCGTCCTCCTCCAGCATCGGCAGCAGGGGGCCGACGAGCGCGTAGGCGTTCAGGCCGGCGCGGGCCAACTCCTCCAGGGCGGCCAGCCTCCTTCCCGGGAGGGGGGCTCCCGGCTCCATCTCCCTGCTGAGCATGTCGCTCACCGAGGTCACGGTGATGCCCACCTCCCCCTTCAGCTCCCGGTACAGGTCCAGGTCCCGCAGTATAAGGTCCGACTTGGTCAGGGCGCTCACGGCAAGGCCATGGGGTATTATCTCCATCAGGCAGCGGCGGGTGATCAGCAGATGCCTCTCGGCCTCCTGATAGGGGTCGGTCACCGTGCCCAGGCCGATGGTGCCCTTCTTCCCGCGTATCTCCCTGGCCAAGACCATGGGCAGGTCGGTCCTGGCCTGCACCTTGGTCCATTCCGCCCTGGACCTCCTGGTCACGTAGGGCGCGTAGCAGTACAGGCAGTCGTGATGGCAGCCCACGTAGGGGTTCAGGGCGTAATCCAGCCCCGGGAGCCTGGAGGGCGGGAGGGCCGTCCGGGTGCGCACCTCCCCCACACGGGGGGCCCTGGGCGCCGGGCGCTGGTCCATCATCAGGAAAAGGTCAAGGTTCGACATAGTCGTCGATCCTCCTCTGATGCTTGAGGTCCTTGAGCACCGCGCTGTGGGCGGTCCAGGTGGACATGGGGATATCCATGCGGGTCTGGATATGGGCCAGGGCCTGGTCCAGGGTGCTGAACCTGCGGGGCCTCTGGGTCAGGGCCATGCGCACGTTCTCTCTCACGTTCCAGACGCCCACCGGCAGCAGATATCCCGGATGGGCCTCGCGGAATATCACCGCCCCGGACTGCCTCCTCTCCCTCTGCAGCAGCTCGTTGACCGCCAATCTGGCAGCGTAGTAGCAGCCCCCGATCTCCGCGTAATCCTTCCTGCCGTCGTAGAACTCGTGCGAGGAGATGATCTCCACCTGCAGGCCCATGGGGTTCCAGACGGTGTTGGGGTACCAGGCCTCGATCAGCTCGTACCTCCAGGAGGTAGGGGTGAGCAGGACGCTCCAGCGGTTGTCCAGCTGCTCCCAGTCGTACACCCTGAACTCATTTATGAACGGGAAGGTCTTGGTGGTCTTGAGCAGGTCCGGGCCCAGTATGTCGTCTATGGCGGTGATGCTCCACCGGGTCGGTACCAGCCTGCGGTTCTGCTCCACGCCGAAGGCCCCCACGCTGAAGGCCTTCTGTATTCGGGAGATCAGCACCTCGTTCTTGTAAAGCCCCTTCACCGCCTCCGCGGCCTTGAGGTCCGTGTCGTAGTAGGCCTTCTCCACCTTGTGGTCGTACTTGGGGTTGGTGATGCTCAGCTTCTCCAGCTTTGCCGAGGGTCCGAAGGGTTGGATGTTGTCGTCCAGCACGATGCGCCCCGAGGGCTTCTTGGAGAAGGATGCCTCCACGTCCACTGAGTTGACGGAAAGGGCCAGCTCCCTGGTGTAGTCCACTATCCTCCCGGCATTCTGGAAGTTCTTCACGTCCACCAGATGCTTTCCCCTTACCAGGCGGAAGCGGAAGTCCACGATCTCATCCATGCTCTTGCCCATCCACTGCTCCGGGGTGTCCATGATCAAAGTGTCCCCCAGGTCCGGGGGGACCAGGGGCCCGATGTCCACCTTCGGGTATCCGTAACGGCCGACGAAGACCCCCGGAGGGGAGCTGCCGTGCAGGTCCTGGGCGTCGATGAGCCTCTTGGTACGCGAGTACGAGTAGAATTTTACCATCAGCGGGCAGCGGTCCTTGCCGCACAGGTTCTTGGAGCCCTTGCAGATATGGCACAGGCTG